>Ga0209380_10001558_pt1 | contig 15279 bp, 15 predicted proteins | sample HubBroMetageWFT6_FD_188347 | JGI IMG/M metagenome (GOLD analysis project Ga0209380, IMG submission 188347) | Warmed and freeze-thawed soil microbial communities from the Hubbard Brook experimental Forest, New Hampshire - Hubbard Brook CCASE Soil... | ecosystem: Environmental > Terrestrial >...
ACGAAGACGTCCCTACCACCGTCGACCGCGATGAAGCCGTAGCCCTTGTCCGCGTTGAACCATTTGACGGTGCCCTGAGCCATTACCAACAACTCCCTACTTGCACGGGCTGCGGGTCCCGCCCTTTCTTTGCGAAACCCGTTGATCGCGGCACAGTCCTGGCTTCACCAGCAAGCTCAGCTTGCCGCTCTTCCCGCACCAACAGCGACCGGAAACGACTCTACATCCTGCCGGTAGTCAAGTGCGGCGACTTGTGCCTGTCTCTGGCACATTGCGCGGTGCGCGCGCTTGCTCCGCGGATGCCGTGCAACGCCCGTCAGCCGCCCGCAACTGCCGGGATTACCGAGACCTGCGCGCCTGCGGCGACAGGAGTGTCCAGGCCCTGCGCGAGCCTGACGTCCTCTTCGTCCACATAGACATTGACGAATCGGCGCAGCTGGCCCGCGTCATCGAGCAGTCGCCCGCCAATTCCGGGGAATTGCGCGTTCAGCCCTTCGATCACTTCGCGGACCGTGCCCGGCTCGGCACTGACGATCGCATTGCCGCCGGTGTAGGTCCGCAGGATTGTCGGGACTCGCACCGAGACCGTCATGCCGTGCCCACCTTCCGAAGAGCGGGGCGCAGCGAGGACTCCAGCTCCTCGAACGCCGCCAGGGTTCCGGGGATCGCGGCCGGCACCGGGAACGCCGCCGCGGCGGCGTCGGGCGTCTTGAGCCCTTCGCCGGAGTTGATGATGACCGTCGGCAGGTCCGGATCGATCTGCCCGGCCGCGAGCAGCTTGCGGAGCACGGCCAGCGTGACCCCGCCCGCCGTCTCCGCCCAGATGCCCTCGGTCCCGGCGAGCAGCCGGATCGCGTCGGCCAGCTCCTCATCGCTGACGTCCGCGACCACGCCACCGGTGCGCCGCACGACATCCAGCACGTACGGGCCGTCGGCCGGGTTGCCGATCGCGAGCGACTTGGCGATCGTCGCCGGACGTACCGGCTGCACCACGTCCTGCCCATTACGGAACGCGGTTGCCACCGGTGCGCAGCCCGACGCCTGCGCGCCGAACACCCGGTAGCCGGAATCGGGCACCAGCCCGGTCGCGATCAGCTCGCGGAAGCCCTTGTCGATCTTCACGAGCTGGGCGCCGGATGCCACCGGGACGACGATCTGCTCGGGCAGCCGCCAGCCAAGCTGCTCGGCGATTTCGAAGCCGATGGTCTTGGATCCCTCGGCGTAGTAGGGCCGGACGTTGACGTTGACGAACGCCCAGTCCTCGCGCTCGTCGGCCAGCTCGGACGCCAGCCGGTTGACGTCGTCATAATTGCCCCGCACGAGGACCAGCGTGCCGCCGAAGACCGCGGTGCCGATGATCTTCTGCGGCTCCAGGTCCGCCGGGATCAGCACGACCGACCGGATGCCGGCCCGCGCGGCGGCGGCAGCGACGGCGTTGGCGAGGTTGCCGGTTGACGGGCAGGCGAGCACCGTGAAGCCGAGTTCGCGGGCGGCCGCCAGCGCGACGGCGACGACGCGGTCCTTGAACGAGTGGGTCGGGTTCCCCCGCTCGTCCTTGATCCACAGCTCGCGCATGCCGAGCGCCCTGGCGAGCTCGGCTGCCCTGCTCAGCTTCGTCCAGCCCGGCTCGAGATTCGGCGTCGCGGCGACGTCGGCGGGGACCGGCAGCAGGCTGGCGTAACGCCAGATGTTGAGCGGCCCCGCTTCGATGGACTTCCTGGAGATCGGGGGCAGGCTGTAGGCGACCTCCAGGGGGCCGAAGCACTCAGCGCAGGCGTGCTGCGAGCCCAGGGCACAGGTGTGCCCGCACTCGCGGCAGGACAGGTGGGTCGCGTTCCCGAAACGGGATGGAACTTCAATGGTCGCAGTCGACACTGGCGAGGCCTCTCTCCTCATCTGTCCCGCGGCTACCTGCCGCGGGCCGGAGTTGGCACCTGTCACGAGTCGACCTCGCCGCTTGATCAGAGGCGCATGATCATCGTGATGGTTGCCGGGGCTTCATCGGGCCGTTCCCTCCACCCCTCTGGATGAGCAATATGAAGTTGTGCGCCCACTGTAACTTGTCGCCCCTCATGACCGCCAACCCCGGTCCTGGCAGCCCTCGCCGGGCGGTTTCGCACGCTTCGTCAGGGGTAGCCTTGGAGACACATGAGCGATACCGGCGGCAGACGCGTGCTTGTCGCGTCCAATCGGGGGCCCCTCTCGTTCACCCGCGGGGAAGACGGGCGCCTGGAGGCCAGGCGCGGCGGCGGGGGCATGGTGTCCGGACTGTCGGCCGTAGCCGACAAGGAGGACATGCTCTGGGTTTGTGCTGCCCTCAGTGACGATGACCGCGCCGCCGCCAGTCAGCTGCCGGACGGGCGCATCCCCTGGGAGGGCAGCACCCGCGACTCCGCGGTGAAGATGCTGGACATCCCCGAGCCGGTATTCGACCGGGCCTACAACGCCGTCGCCAACTCGACGCTGTGGTTCGTGCACCACATGCTGTACGACACCCCGAACCACCCGAGCTTCGGGCCTGAGTTCCGCCGGGACTGGGCCGCGTTCCGCGCCTATAACGAGGCGTTCGCGAGCGCGCTCGCCGACGCGGTGCCCGCCGCGGACGCCAGGCAGGCCAGGGCGGTCATCCAGGACTACCACCTGTGCCTGGCGCCGCGCATGCTGGCCGATATGGCCCCGTCGATCCCGACGGCCCACTTCTCGCACACGCCCTGGGCGCCGCCCGACTACTACCGGCTGCTGCCCGACGACATCGGCCGCGAGGTGCTGACCGGCATCCTCGGCGCCGATCACGCCGGATTCCTGTGCCAGCGCTGGGCCGACGCCTTCCTCGACTGCTGCGAGGCCTTCCTCGACTGCCACGTCGACCGGGACCGCCGCCAGGTTTCCCACGCCGGGCACGTGACCAGCATCGGAGTGCACCCGCTCGGCGTCGACGCGGACCTGCTGCGCGAGCGGGCGGGCGAGCACGACGTGCAGAAGCTCGTCGCGCGCCTGACCGAGCAGACCGGCGGCCGGAAACTGATCGTCCGCGTAGACCGGACCGAGCTCTCGAAGAACATCGTCCGCGGCCTTGAGGCCTACCGCGAGCTGCTGCGCAGCCGGCCCGAGTGGCATGGCCGGGTCACGAAGCTGGCGTTCGCCTACCCGTCGAGGACCGACCTGGCGGAGTACCGCGAGTACGCCGCGACGGTGGAGAAGCTGGCCAGGGAAATCGAGGACGAGTTCGCGGTTCCGGGCTGGGATCCGCTGATCCTGCAGGTCGATGACGACTACGCCCGCTCACTCGCCGCGCTCAGGCTCGCCGACGTGCTGCTGGTGAACCCGATCAGGGACGGGATGAACCTGGTGGCCAAGGAAGGCCCGGTCCTATCGGGCCGGAGCTGCGCGCTGGTTCTGTCGACCGAGGCCGGCGCCGCGGCCGAGCTTGCCGACGCGGCCATCATGGTCAACCCGTTCGACGTGAGCGAGACCGCCGACGCGCTGGGCCGCGCCCTGGACATGGACGAGCAGGAGCGTTCCAAGCGCTGCGCGGCGCTCGCCAGTGCCGCCGCGGCGATGCCGCCCGCCCGGTGGTTCGACGATCAGCTCGACGCGCTTGAGCAGACTAACTAGCTAGTCTCCGCCGAACGCATCGGCCAGGCCGGCCAGCAGCGCGGTGACGCCCGGCGGGCCTGCGACCACCAGATCAGCCTCGGCAGCCAGCTCGGGCACCTCCTCCGATCCGCTGCAGACCGCCAGGCCGGGGATGCCGTCGGCCCGTAGTTCCCGCACCGCGCGGAAGGCCGGCCGGTCGCCGACGTCGTCGCCGCAGAACATGACCGCCTCCGCCGACCGCTCGGCCACGAGTCCGCGCAGCGCCCCGCCCTTGTCCGAGCCCGGCGGGCGAAGCTCGATCACGAACCGGCCCGGCTCCATCGCGAGGCCCGTCCGGTCGGCCAGCGCCGCGAGCGGGCCGGTAAGGCGGTCGAGCTCAGCCTGCGGGCTCGCGGTCCTGCGGGTGTGCACGGCGACGGCGTAGCCTTTGCCCTCCACGAACGTTCCCGCCGCCGCGCCCTCGGCCGCCAGGAGGCCAGGCAGCTCAGCCCGCGCCGTGGCGAGTCCCGCCGGTGGCGGCGGGCTGGTCAGCTCGCCGCGCTCCCACCGCTGGGCCCCGTAGTGTCCGAGGACGATGACATCGGACCCGGTGGTCAGGCCGGCGAACTCGGCCGCGTCGGCCGCCGGCCGCCCGGTGATGATCGCGACAGTTCCGGCCACGCGGGCAAGCCGTCGGAGGACGGCCGTCGTGGGTGGCCCGGCCCTGGCGTCGGCCGGGTCATCGACGATCGGCGCGAGGGTCCCGTCAAAGTCCAGTGCGATGAGCGACGTTCGCGGCCGCGCGATGAGCGCGGCCAGGCCGGCCCGGCCTGACTCGGTCGCGGGCTCCGGCAGAACCGGGGGCGGCACCGGGTCAGTCCGGGCGCGCCGACCGGATGCGCTGGCGCCGGCCGCGCTGCCGCCGCAGGCGCGTCACCAGGACCGGGTCGAACTCGGCGGCCTCGGGCCGGTCAATGAGCTCATTGAGCAGCTGGTAATACCTGGTGACCGGCACGCCGAAAACCTCCAGGATCTCGCGTTCCTTGGCGCCAGCCAGCCGCCACCAGCTCCGCTCGAAGGCCAGAATGCGCATATCGCGCTCGGACAAGTCCGCCAATTCCGGCCTCCCCGGCAGCCCGCGCCTGTTTTCCTATCCTAGGCACGCGGGCGCCACGGCCTATGCGCGGAGCCGATAGCGCCGTACGCTCACCATTCGTGACCGCCTATAACTACGTGAGCTTCCTCACCGACTACGGCCTAGAGGACGGATTCGTCGCAGCCTGTCACGGCGCTGTCGCCCGCATAGCCCCCGCGGCTCAGGTGATCGACATCACTCACCTCGTGCCGCCTGGCGATGTCCGCCGGGGCGCGGCCGTCCTGGCGCAGACGGTCGGGTACCTGCCGCCGGCGGTGCACGTGGCGGTGGTCGACCCCGGGGTGGGCACGGTCCGGCGGGCAATCGCGGTGGCGGCGGGCGAGAGCATCGTCGTCGGCCCGGACAACGGCCTGCTGTCCTGGGCGGTCGCGGGCCTCGGCGGCGCCCGGCTGGCCGTGCAGCTCACCAACGGGGAGCTGTGGCTGCACCCCGTGTCGGCGACCTTCCACGGACGGGACATCTTCATGCCGGTCGCCGCGCATCTGGCCGCCGGCACCAAGCTCACCGACGTCGGCGACGAGATCAGCACCGACGAACTGGTCGAGCTGCCCGCCCCGACGAGCCGGGTCCACGACGGCGAGGCCGAGGGCGAGGTGATGTCGGTCGACCGGTTCGGGAACGTGCAGCTGTCGATCCCCGCGGCCGACGTCGGACTTCTGGGTATCGGGATCGGCTCCCCGGTCGTGGTTCGGTGCGGGCGCAGGCAGCTGACCGTCCCTTACCTCGACACGTTCGCGGCCGGAGCGCCGGGCGAGATCGTGGCGTTCACGGACAGTGCCGGGCTGATCTCGCTGGCCATCAACGCGGGGGACGCGGCGCAGCAGCTCGGACTGCCGCCTGGCGCTCACGTGCGGCTATCTCAGGCGCACACCGCGACGGCACGCCCCCACTGAGCCGGCGACCGGAAAGGGCCGTCCTGGGCTGCGAGAGTTCGCACAGATAGCACGCAAATATCTTCAACATGGCACAATGTGCGGTACTCCCCACGGAAGGCTAGGACGGCGTGCCACTGAGGAACTCCCGCCCCCTCAAGGCACTGATCGCGACCGGTATCGCGGTCAGTACGATCCCCCTCATTAGCCTGCCCGCGGGCGCGTCGGGAGTGCGCAGCGCCGAGTGGTACCTGAGCGGGCTGGGGGTCCGGCAGGCCTGGACGGCAACCAGGGGCAGCGGAGTCGTCGTCGCTGTCCTCAGCGACGGAGTCAACCCGCAGCAACCTGACCTCACCCGGACGGTGCGGGCCGGCCGGGACTTCATCAGCCCGCTGCCGGCCGGCCATTACTTCGGGGAGACGGGCACCGGCATCGCGAGCCTCATCGCCGGCCACGGGTACGGGCCCGGGGGCCAGTCGGGCATCGTCGGCATAGCGCCGGCGGCGAAGATCCTTCCCGTCACGGTGACGCTGCCGCCGAACGACCCGAAGCTCGCCGCGGCCGCGGCCGCGATCCCCGGCGCGATCGCCCTCGGCATCCGGTACGCGGTAGCCCAGCACGCCTCGATCATTGACCTGCCCCTCGACCCCGGCCTGCCGGGCTCGAACGGGACCGGCGGAGCGGCCGCCGCGGCCGGCCCCAGTGCCGCCGAGCAGCAGGCGGTCGACTACGCCGTCGCCCACAACGTGGTGCTCATCGCGCCCGCCGGCGACAACGGCGCCAGCGGCGACGCGATTGACTATCCGGCCGGGTATCCCGGCGTCATCGCCGTCGGCGCGGTCAACTCCGGCTACGTCAAGCCGGCCTGGACGAGCGGCCGCAGCTACGTCACGGTGACCGCGCCCGGCGCGAACGTGATGGCCGCGACCAGTACGAGCTTCGCGACGATGAACAGCACGAGCGCGGCCAGCGCCATCGCGACCGGCCTCGCCGCCCTGATCAGGTCGAGGTTCCCCGGCCTGTCCGCGGCCGGCGTCAGGCAGGCGATGATCAGCGGAACGATCCTGCGGAGGGCCGATGGCATCGCGCACGGATCCGGCTATGGCGTCATCAACGTCGAGCGGGCGCTGACTGCGGCCAACGCAGCGGGCCCCGCCTCCGGCCTGGCCGGCAACCTCGCGCAGCCAGATGCCGCTCCTTCCGCGCCCGCAGCCGCCTCGAGCACCCTGACCGGCCAGATTGCGACCGCCGGGGCGATCTCGGCCGGCCTGCTGGTCCTGCTGCTCCTGTGCATCGCTGCCTACAAGGCGCGGGGCCGGCGGCGCGTGGTCCGCCATCAGGAGGCGGTCGCAGCCGAGTGGACGGGCCGGCAGGCCCAGTCGCGTTACCCGCGGGCCGGCACTGCCGATGCCGACCGCATGCTCGAGTACTTCAGCCCCCCGGCCTCGCAGTCGGCGGCCGCGGGTGGCCGAACCGGGACAGGCGTCACCGGCGCCGGCCGGCCGGGCAGCCGAGCGGCCGCAGCGACGAGCGGCCGCAGCGCGGTCGGGGCTCTCCGCGGGAGTGGCACCGGGCCGTCCGCGTCCGCCGGAGCCGAGAGAGGCTCGGCCGGCAGCGGGAGCGCGCCCGGATTCGGGCGCCCCGGCCTGGGCGCCGACAGCCGGGGCGGCGATCCGTTCGGAGCGAGAGTGGCGCAGCCGCCGGCCTCGCCGTGGGAGGCCGCCGAGCCGGGCAGCCGTTCGCCGGTCAGCCCGGCATCCAGGCAGGTCAGCAAGCGGCCAGCCGTGTCTGGGGCCCCGCCCTGGGCGCCGGCCTCGCAGCCCGATGGTGAGGTGCCGTGGGGGAGCGCCCCGGAGCCAGCGACCACGCCGGGCCTGCTCGCTGGCCCTCCGCCTCAGGACACCGAGTGGCCTGCCTCTTTGTCGTCGTCGTCGCCTCCGGCGTCCCCGGCCTGGGCCAGCGCGCCCGGCGAGGAGGAGCCTTTCCCCGGCGAGGCAGAGCCCTTCCCCGGCGACGGCGTCCAGGGCAGCTCTGACCGGTGGCGCATGACGCCCGCCGCGCCGCTCCCTCGCCGCACGCCCTCGTCGGCCGGTGACTGGCCGACTCAGGACGCGCCCGCTGATCTCGGTGACGTCGCGGGCATCTTCGCCGGCCGCCACTCGGATGCGGCCGCAGGACGGAGCGACGAGCCTTCGCCTGGCTACCCGCCCGCTGCCAGCTATCAGCAGCCAGCCCCCGAGTACCTGCCGAGCCCGCACCAGGCGGCCGGGGGGCCGCTGCCGGTGCGCCAGCCTCGTCAGAACCTGCCCGCAGCGGAGGTTCCGCTGTCGCCGAGCGGATCCCTGTGGGAGCGGGCGGTCCCGGCCGCCGAGACGCCCGCGGAGAGCGGCGAGCAGGGCACCCGCCCGATCTACGTCTGGAATCCAGGCGCAGGCGACAGCTACCAGGACAGTGGCTCAGGGGAATTAGGACCGAAGCCGCAGCGATGGAGCCTGCTAGCCGATCCCGAGTCCGACTCGGACTGGACCAGCTAGCGCGACGGGCTCAGCCGGTCGCCGCCGGCGCCTGACCCTTCAGCTCTTCCTTGCGGGCGGAGGCGTACATGGGCACGAACTCCTGCCCGGAAAGCTTCTGGATGGCCCGGACGACCTCGTCGGTGACCGCCCGCCGCTGGCGGGCGCCAACCGGCTGGCCCTGGTACTCCTCAAAGGTCAGCGGCTCGCCGATCCTGATCTCGATCTTGCCTGGCCTCGGGAGGCTATGGCCAGGCGGCAGGATGTGATCGGTGCCGACCATGGCCACCGGGATAACCGGGGCCCCGGAATGCAGCGCGAGGTACCCGACGCCGACGCGGCCGCGGTAGAGCCGCCCGTCGGGTGACCTCGTTCCCTCCGGGTAGATCCCGAACAAGTGGCCATCCTTCAGCCGCGCCAGGGCCGCGTCGAGCATGTCCTGGGCGGCGCGGGCCCCAGCGCGGTCCGTGGACAGCTGATTGGTGGCCCGCAGATAGGCGCCGACCAGGCGGTCCTGCGGCCGTCTCCCGGTGAAGTACTCGGACTTGGCCGCAAAGGTCACCGGCCGCTCGACCATCAGCGGCAGGTAGATCGAGTCCACCACCGAGAGGTGGTTGGAAGCCAGGATGGCCGGGCCAGTGGCCGGGATGTGCTCCGCGCCGACGACGTGCGGCCGCGCCACCATCCGCAGAATGGGCCCTGCGACCAGCCTCGACACCCGATACTGCACTCGGCCGCCTCCTTCTGAGATGCGCTGATACCGGCGCGGCATGTCACAGATTAGCCGGGGCCGGCGGATGCGGGAACTGGGCTTGAAGCATCGCCGCTGCCGGTCAGCCACCACCGGTGCCCAGAAAACGAGGATGCATTCGGCTCCCATATCCCGACAGAATGACCGGCGTGAACCCTGACTGGTGGCCACTGGCGGGACTGTGGCTCGAGACTCCCCGCCTGCGCCTCCGCACGCCGGGCGAGGCCGACCTGGACGCGCTCGCGACGCTGGCCGCCCGCGGCGTCCACGACCCCGAGGTCCAGCCCTTCGCGGTTCCCTGGACCGATGCGTCGCCCGCCGAGCGAGCTCGCGGAACGCTGCAGTACCAGTGGCGCCAGCGTGGCACCTGGACGCCGGAGCGCTGGAATCTGGAACTGGTGGTCGTGCGCGACGATGTCGTTGTCGGCACGCAGAGCATGTCGGCCCGTGACTTCGCGGTGCTCCGGGAGGTCAGCACGGGCTCATGGCTCGGGATCGAGCATCAGGGCCAGGGCATCGGCACGGAAATGCGGGCCGCGGTCCTCCACCTCGCTTTCGCCGGCCTCCGGGCGCGGTTCGCATGCTCGACCGCTTTCACTGACAACCCGGCCTCGCTCGGGGTGTCCCGGAAGCTCGGCTACTCGGCCGACGGCATCGAGCTGAACGTCGTACGCGGCCAGCCGGCGGTGACGCAGCGGCTCCGCCTCGACGCCGGCGCGTGGCGAGCGAACCAGAGGGTCCCGGTCGCCGTTCACGGTCTGGAGCCGTGCCTGGCGATGTTCGGCCTGCCGACGGGCGACGGGAACGGCCGGTGACCGACCGGCCCCTGCTTGTCGTTCCATCCGTATCGCTCGACCAGCGGCAGGTCGACCAGACGGAGGCGGTGTACCGCGAGTCGTTCCCGCCGCATCTGCGGGTGCCGTTCGCCGAGCTTGCCCGGCCGGGGCCGGCCGGGCTCATGGTGGTCGCCGTCGAAGGCGGTGCTGACCCGGGGGACGACCCCCCGGAACCCCCCGGCCAAGCGATCAACCGGTCGGCTTCGCCGCGATGTTGCGCCTCCGCCGCGAGGCCTGGACGTTCCTGCGGTATTACGGCGTCGCCGCGAGCCGCCGCGGCCAGGGAGTCGGGGAGCGATTCTGGCGGCTGCTGCAGCCGGAACTGGCCGCGACCGGCTGGCCGGCCAGGATCGCCTTCGAGGTCGAGGATCCGGCCGATGACGCCGCCGACGAGGCCGAACGGCTCATCCGGCGCCGGCGCGTCGCCTTCTGGCAGCGATGCGGCGCGGCGGTGCTGGCCGTCGACCGCTACGTCATGCCGGACATCACCGGGCTGGCGGCTCCCGAGCCCATGCGGCTCATGGCCTGCGACCCGGGCCGCTCTCCGGCCCTCCCCGCGGCTCAGCTGACGGGGCTGGTGAGCGCGATCTACGCCGAGCGCTACGGGCTGGACGACCAGCATCCGCTCGTCGCGGCCGCCCTAGCCTCGGTGCCGGACTGACGCCGCGCGTCCTGGTCCGGCGACGGCGCAGCGTGAACGACGTCGGTGATGACGCAGAAGCCGCCGGTGCGCACGAATGCGGTTGTCATCAGGTGAGCGCTGATGAACTGACCCGACTGGCCGTTGCCGCTGTCGTTGATGAAGAAGCCCTGAAGCGCGCCGTCGTAGGGCTCGCGCGCGATGCCGGTCACAGTGACCACGTGATTGCCCTGGCCATCGCCGAGAGCGGCCGCATCGCTCCAGAGCACGCCCGCGTTCACCGTCGCGATCACGCCGCAGTCGCGCTGCACGGCCAGGGCCAGGGCCTCAAGCGACTGGTCCTGCGCGGCGTGCGCCGGCACGCCGTAATCGTGCAGCATCGCCACCTGCTCGGCGGGCAGCGTCCACCCGGACTGATCTGGCCTGCCCGCGACGAGGTGCAGTTCGCGGCACCGGGTGGCGTGCCCGACGAGGTCGGCCTCGGTCAGCCCCACGCCGAACTGGCTCAGCACATCGGCACAGGAGACGACGCCGCAGTCGCCGCGGTCGTTCTCGGGGTTGTCACCCTGCCGGTGGTTGAAGGCCGCGTATTCCTCCACGGCGCCGATCACCAGGCTCGGCCGCCCGTCGGGCAGCCGGCACAGCCTGGCCGGGGCGTGAATGTCCGCGCATTCGAGCCAGCCCGTTCCGTCGGCACAACAATCGTGCCGCGGGTCATCGACGTTCACTGATCCGCTGTCCCCCGCTGCCATGCCCAGGGAGGCGGCCCCTTGAAGCCGATGCCCCCGGTGTCTCTACGATATCGCCCGTCTTACTGACAAAGCTATATTTAAAGGCGGCTTCTAGGCGCGGGGTTCCTGCCTCTTACGGCTCGAGTTCGACGGGGTCGCCGACGGCTACGCGGCCAGGGGTCACGGTCGTGCCGTAGACCCCGACCTGGTTGTCGCGCTCCCTGGCTATGGCGCGCAGGATCGCCGGATCCCGGCGCAGCGTCTGCGGATCGATGGCGGGCATCACGCAGCGCTGATCGTTCTTGTCTACCCGCATCCTCAGCCCGCCGACGCGCAGAATCCGGCCAACCCACCCGTCCTCGGGGAAGTCGGCCGCCGGGCCATCCACCAGCAGATTGGGCCGGAAGCGCTCGGCTACGAGGTCGTGGCCGACCAGCCGGCCGAGGCCGGCCAGGGTCTGGGTCGTCAGCAGGGACAGCGGCATCGTGTCGAAGACCCCGCGGTCCTGCTTGATGACGCGGACGCCCGGCCCGAGCTCGGCGGCCAGGTCCGGGTCGGCCACGTCGAACTCCCCGCCCGAGGGCGTGCGGACCAGGGTCAGGGAGCCGTTGGGCCGTTCCGGGTCGGCGAACCGGGGCTGGTAATGACAGAGCTCAGCCAGCTCCCTGATCGTCAGCCACGGGAAGCCGCTGCGCTCCTGCCCGGCACGGATGAATGCCCACCGGCGATCACCGGCAAGGCCGTTCCACGAGACCTCGGCGAACTCCAGCTGCTCCCCGGCCATGGATTTCACCGGGTACCGCCAGAGCCCGGCGACGCGACCAACGAGCGTCATGACCGCCTCCAACGCCTGCGGAGGCGCCCTTCGGTGATTGCGTTGGGTGTCGAGCGTGGCGGACCAGGTCCGTCGCAGCGCCCCTCGACCCCATCAACATGCCACACCCGCAGATAGGGTGACCAGACCGATCAGGAATCGAGAAGCACCGGTCACCTGGCCGCGGTTAGCGTAGCTGCCTGAGGAGACAGCCGGGTCGAAGCGGACCCATGACTTCAGGAGTAATCATGACGAGTTCCACCGAGGGCGCGAAGACCCTCCTGCATCCGGTAACCGATCTGGAGAAGTCCAAGGCGGTGTACACGGCTCTGCTCGGCACGCCGCCGCAGCACGACGCGCCGTATTACGTCGGGTACGACGTCGCCGGCCAGCACATCGGCCTGGTGCCGAACGCCGCGCAGCAGGGCATCACCACGCCGGTGGCCTACTGGCACGTGCCGGACATCGAGGCCAAGCTGGCCGAGGTGACCGCCGCCGGTGCCGCCGTGAAGGACGCTCCGCGCGACGTGGCAAACGGCCGCCTGGTGGCCACGTTCACCGACCCCGACGGCAACGTCCTCGGGCTGATTCAGGACTAGTGAGAACCGATGGGCAAGGCCACGAGCACGGATGCGCAGTCGGCGGTGCTCGAGGCCGCTGACAGCCATGAGCGGATCCGGGTGCACGGTGCCCGCGAGAACAACCTCAAGGACATCAGCGTCGATATCCCGAAGCGCCGCCTGACGGTCTTCACCGGCGTCTCCGGCTCAGGCAAGAGCTCCCTGGTCTTCGACACGATCGCCGCGGAGTCGCAGCGGCTGATCAATGAGACCTACAGCGCGTTCGTGCAGGGCTTCATGCAGACGCTGTCGCGGCCCGACGTCGACGTGCTCGAAGGGCTGACGACCGCGATCATCGTCGACCAGCAGCGGATGGGCGCCGACCCCCGCTCGACGGTCGGCACCGCTACCGACGCCAGCACGATGCTGCGCATTCTCTTCAGCCGGCTCGGGAAGCCCCATATCGGGCCGCCGAGCGCGTTCTCCTTCAACGTCCCCTCGGTCCGGGCCAGCGGGGCGATCACGGTCGAGCGCGGACCTGCCGCCAAAGCCGAGAAGGTCACCTTCAGCCGCACCGGCGGCATGTGCCCGCGCTGCGATGGCCGCGGCACGGTCAACGACATTGACCTGGCCCAGCTGTACGACGAGAGCAAGTCGCTCAACGACGGCGCGATCAACATTCCCGGCTACCAGACCGGCGGCTGGAACTTCCGGCTCTACAGCGCGTCGGGCTTCTACGACCCCGACAAGCCGATCTCCAAGTACACCAAGCAGGAACTGCACGACTTCCTGCACCGCGAGCCCGTCCGCATGAAGATCGCGGGCATCAACATGACCTACGAGGGGCTGATCCCGCGGATCCAGAAGTCGTACCTGTCCAAGGACGTCGACTCGATGCAGCCGCACATCCGCGCCTTCGTGGAGCGGGCGGTGACGTTCACAACCTGTCCTGACTGCGACGGCACCCGGCTCAGCGCGGGGGCGCGATCGTCGAAGATCAACAAGATCAGCATCGCCGACGCCTGCGCGATGCAGATCAGCGACCTCGCCGAGTGGGTGCGCGAGCTTACCGAGCCGTCCGTCGGACCGCTGCTCGAGTCGCTGCAGGACACCCTCGACTCATTCGTGGAGATCGGGCTCGGCTACCTCAGCCTCGACCGCCCGGCGGGCACGCTGTCGGGCGGCGAGGCGCAGCGCACCAAGATGATCCGCCATCTCGGGTCTGCGCTCACGGACGTCACCTACGTCTTCGACGAGCCCACGATCGGGATGCACCCTCACGACATCCAGCGCATGAACGACCTGCTCCTGCAGCTACGGGACAAGGGCAACACGGTGCTGGTCGTGGAGCACAAGCCGGAGGCCATCGCGATCGCCGACCACGTCGTCGACCTGGGCCCGCTCGCCGGCACCGAGGGCGGGCAGGTGATGTTCGAGGGCACCGTCAGCGGCCTGCGGGCCAGCGGCACGCTCACCGGACGGCACCTGGACGACCGGGCCTCGCTCAAGCCCGAGGTCCGTAAGCCGTCGGGCGTGCTGGAGGTACGCGGCGCGAATCTCCACAACCTCAATGACGTCGACGTCGATATCCCGCTCGGGGAACTGGTCGTCGTCACGGGGGTAGCCGGCTCGGGCAAGAGCTCGCTGATCCGCGGCTCCGTCGCGGGCCGCGAGGGGGTGGTGGTCGTGGACCAGACCGGGATCCGCGGGTCGCGACGGAGCAACCCCGCCACCTATACCGGGCTGCTCGACCCGATCCGCAAGGCGTTCGCGACGGCCAACGGCGTCAAGCCGGCCCTGTTCAGCTCCAACTCCGAGGGCGCCTGCCCGAACTGCAACGGCGCCGGCGTCATCTACACGGACCTGGCGATCATGACCAGCGTCGCCAGCGTCTGCGAGGACTGCGACGGCAAGCGCTTCCAGGCCGACGTGCTGAAGTACAAGTTCGGCGGCAAGGACATCAGCGAGGTTCTGGCCATGCCGGTCGCGCAGGCCCTGGAGTTCTTCGGCTCGGGCAAGGCCAAGAATCCCGCCGCGCAGAAGATCCTCGAACGGCTCGCCGACGTCGGCCTCGGCTACCTCAGCCTCGGCCAGCCCCTCACGACGCTCTCCGGCGGCGAGCTGCAGCGGCTGAAGCTCGCTACTCACATGGGCGAGAAGGGCGGCATCTACGTCCTCGACGAGCCGACCACCGGCCTGCATCTCGCGGACGTCGAGCACCTGCTCGGCCTGCTCGACCGGCTGGTCGACTCCGGCAAGTCGGTCATCGTCATCGAGCACCATCAGGCGGTCATGGCGCACGCCGACTGGCTCATCGACCTGGGCCCCGGCGCCGGCCACGACGGCGGCCGGATCGTCTTCGAGGGCACGCCCGCCGACCTCGTCGCCGACCGCGCGACGATCACCGGCGAGCACCTCGCGACCTACGTCGGCGCCTGATCATCGACCTCTCGGGTCATGCACCCCGACGCTGCGCTTGAAATCCGGCGAGCCCGCTGTGTCAGCGTTTGGGCGTAGCATTGACTGATCCGGAGGGTCCATGGCCAAGAGATCAGATCCGCGGTGGCAGCAGCCGCCTCGTGGTTCAATGCCACCGCCAGCTTTTGGGCGGCGCGGACCTGGCCGGTCTTATGACCCGTTCTACCAGTTCAAGAAAATCGCCCGCGATGACGGCAAGCCGTACGAGTCCCCCGAGCCGAAGGCTGAGCGCGCACTGCTGGCGTTGCTGAGCGGCAAGACCGCGCTGGTGGTCATGGGCGCCTTGCTCGTGGTGGTGGCCTTCGCCGCGATCGTGATCGTCGTTGCCCACATGTGATCTGGGCCGTACATC
>Ga0209380_10001559_pt1 | contig 15273 bp, 13 predicted proteins | sample HubBroMetageWFT6_FD_188347 | JGI IMG/M metagenome (GOLD analysis project Ga0209380, IMG submission 188347) | Warmed and freeze-thawed soil microbial communities from the Hubbard Brook experimental Forest, New Hampshire - Hubbard Brook CCASE Soil... | ecosystem: Environmental > Terrestrial >...
CTCATGCTGCACCTTCCAGAAGGCCGCGTTGTAACCGCCGTTCATCAGGTGCACACCGGTGAAGCGCATGTAATAGGTGTGGTACAGGATGTAGAAGAATGCGATCATGCCCGTCCAGCGCTGCGAGGTGTACAGCCAGTTGCCGGTCCAGGGGTATTCGCTCACGTTCGACTCGCCGCGATACCAGATGTAGAACCCGTAGAGCGAGTGATAGAGCAGGGGAAGGAAGATGAATCCCCACTCCAGCACCGCCACGAACGGCAGGCTGGTCAGGAACCTGACCTGGTCGTTATAGGCGAGCGCGCCCTTGGTCGCCTCCGAGTTCGAGATGAAGTGCTCAAGCAGGAATGCGCCAATAGGAATGATGCCGGTAAGAGAGTGCAACCTGCGCAGCAGGAAGGAGTTGCCCTGTCCGGCGCGCAGCGAAGGGACGCCCTTGGCTACTTCGATAGTATTCTTACTGATAGGACTGGCGGATGAAGCCACGACGCCGACTCCTTATGTGATTCGCGGGATGACAAGGCGAACCTTGCATTATCAATTTCGCCAACTGCGTAAGTCAAGAAACTGAACCACTTGCTTTGCATCGCGTTGCTTTGCGTCGCGAGGAACGTTCTGCTGTCCCTCCGGGAACGGCATCTTCGCGCGTAGTCGCGATTTCGAACGCCCGTTCAGGATAGCGGAGGAGGTTGGCGAGCGCATGGTGACGAACGTCACTGAGCGTTGTGAGGATGCAGGTCGGCGAAGTGGTCGATCCATTCCAGAAACTGACGGAAGGCCGCGCCGCGATGGCTGTGCTTCGCTTTCTCCTCGGCAGTAAGTTCGGCGAAGGTCTTCTCGATCTGAGGAAAGAAGAACAGCGGATCGTAGCCGAAACCGTTTTGTCCACGCGGCGCGTGCAGAATCACACCTTCGGCCTTGCCGTGAAAGGTGGCCAGCGTGTGTCCGTTGCGGGCTACCGCGATCACACAGACGAAGCGGCCAGTGCGAAATTCTTCCGGCACATCATGCAGTTCGCGGAGAAGACGAGCATTGTTAGCCTCATCGTCGGAATTCGGAGAGTCTTCAGGCGCGTGGTGCTCGTCAGCGGCGTAGCGGGCCGAGTGCACTCCGGGCGCGCCTTGCAAGGCATCGACCTCCAGACCGGAGTCGTCGGCAATCACCAACTCACCTTCGGTGTAATGGCTGTAGTGCTCGGCCTTCTTGCGGGCGTTCGCCTCAAACGTCAGGCCGTCCTCGACCGCAGACGGCAGCGCGGCGAAGTCTGGTAGCGTCGCAATTTCGATATCATGGGCCGCCGCAGCACCCACCAAATCGCGAATCTTACCTTCATTGGAAGTGGCGACGAGCACTCGTTTCATAGATGAAACAGATTCTACTGGGTAGTTGTGACTCGCACCCGCGCCGATTCTTCAGGCGTGCACGTGGACGCGGTCGAGGTGCTCGACGCGGTTGTGCACTTTCAGCGAGTGGTAGATCTTCCACACCGTCAGCGCCAGGGCGCCAGCGAACACCAACACGCCAATGTCGATCATCCATAAGGAATACTCGAGTGATACCCGGTAGCGCATGATGCCGAGCAGGCCGAACACACCGCTGGCGATAAACAGTCCTCCGGAGGCACGGCGAATCGTAGATACGCGCCGGTTCAAGGCCACCGCGAGTCCGAGCAGTACCGACGCCAGAAAGAAGAGCGTCCACTTCCACTGGGCAAACTCTGAGATGTCAACCGCAACAGCGTCGGTGAAGGGCTTAAGTCGCATGGCAGTGAGGATGGCCCCGTTCTCGAGCATATCGTTCAGCGCAGCACCAGAGATCAGGATGGCGGCGCAGACGGCGAGCACGCGCTCGCCCATCCGTCCCGCGAGCACCGCGAGACTGATGAATGTCAGCCAGTAAAGCAGGATAAAAACGTAATCCATGTAGGTGTTGCGCACCACCATCTCAATGTTGTAGGCAACGCCGTCCATGGCTGTTCCGCGTACTGCCTGATTAAGCGACGCGGCGTCGGAACCCAGTTCCACCCGCAGAATGCGGTTCGCTTCGTACCCTTGAAAACTAGTGGCGGCCCACATGATGACCAGCCAGGTCGACAATGCAAGAATGAGGACCGCGGCAGCTTTTTCAGTCGCGCGCATGAATGTGTCTCCTGACGGTGGCGCTTCGATATGATGATCGAAATATGGCGCGCACAGTTTGACAGCGACGGAAGTGCACTGTGGCCAGAAAGTAATAATTTAACACCCCGAGCGATGGCTTGAGCCAGAGTCCAATGCCGCGGGGCACCTTGTTGGTCAACCATCTTTGTATCTGCGGAGGGTAATGGCTGCAAGGTTACGGCAGCGCAGAATCCGCAGTGCAGACTCGCGTGACTGAGCCTGAGAGGGCATCTACCCAACGCGCCGATCGGGTTTGATTCCTAGCCAGCCTAAATTACGGCTGGTGAAACGTCCCGTAAGGCGATTGCGAGGGCGCCGGCGTGTCTGGCGGCAAAACATGTTTGCGCATGGCAGCGTCGCAAATCGCATAGCCCCAATCGATCAAATGCTGCTGCAGCGTGGCATCCATGGCATCGAGGCGAGTGGCAGTTTGCGCCAGTCCGGTGGTGAACTTGAAGTCGCATACCAGCGCATTCGCCAGCTCGTAATTCTTGATGTTGGCTTGAATGCCCCAGTAAGTTCCGGCGCGCTCCTTGGTGCAGTAGGACCCAATCAGATCACGTTTGCGCAGCGCAGCCACCTGGTTGTAGATAGTGGTCAGTACGCGATAGGTCTGACCCGGCCACAGGTGATCGGGACTGGCCTCCGGGGCGATACCAACGCCTCCGTCGCTGACCAGGATCTCGGTGTAGTTCTTCCAGGTAGTTTCGAGTCCGAGATTGTCGTAGACGCCACCATCGCAAAGCACTGCTTTGGAGCGGAAGGGAAGCGTGTTGAATGGTTCCTCGCACTTGATGTTTGGGTCAAAGCTGTTGGGATCGAGGTCAAGGGTTGCCGGCGAAAGAACGGGCGGAAAGGCCGACGACGCTGCCACGGCCCTAGCCAGCGGTACCGTCGGATTGCGGATCAACCCGACCTTGTAGTCGCCCATGTATGGCTTGGAGAAGCGCCACAGGACGCCAGTCTGCAGGCTGGTGGCATTGAATACGAAGCGCGGAGCGTCAGGCAGGTTCTGCAATGTGGTGTCGCCAAACAAGTATTTCGCATAGTGCTGGGCGACAGCTTTGGATGCTCCCTCGAAAAATCCTTCGAAGACGGCTGGTGCGTCAATCGTTTTGCCGGCGGCTGGTCGGGCTCGCCGGGAGTGTCCTGCACTGGTTGCACGGTCGGTTGTGGGCAGGGCTGGCTAACTTCGTAGGGCATGTGTCTCCTCCGGGACGGCTGGGGTTTGCACTCCTCTACCATGGAGTCGCTGGTCCGGCCAATCGGGATAAATCAGTTGTCGGATCGTGCGAACTGTATCACTGTTTTGCCGACGGTCAAGTAGAAGTCGCGCACTGGCCGCGTCCGACTTCCGGAATTGGGATGAGATATGAGGGACGCTGATTGGGAAGTGCACCTGGTCAACCGGTGGATCAGTTGCGAAGGGTGCTGAGAGGAGTTCCGCGAATTCCACTACATCGCACAAAATTCTAAAGATCCCAGCAACGGAGCACAAATCTGCGTTTATCTACTTCAGTCAGTATTAGGTTAAAAGTCGCAAATTGTTGAGTTCATTGGTAGAACGCCATCAAATGTGAAGAACTGTAAAATATGTTCGTTTTCTAGATGCAAGCAGCGACTTTTTGGGGCACAATGCGTCTATAGAAGTAACCCAAATCAGGTGGGCGCCGCAACCCCGACAGCAACCCCAATAGGCGCCCACCGCCCCCTTAAAAATGTCGCAATAAATTTCGCGCACACTCGCGCCCACGATGTTGTACTCGCTACTCATCGTAGAAGCGCCACGACTCGACTTGCCCCAATCGGCGCTATAGTTCCGGCGCTACAATAAGGACTGAAGGCAGTTGTCATGACGTCAGCGGTCCATGAAGCCCGATGGTGGGAGACCATGTCCGATGGACGTGTGCACTGTTACCTCTGTCCGCGACACTGCCACATCGGCGAAGGCCAGCACGGCTTCTGCTTCATTCGCAAGAACGAGCATGACCGGCTGGTGCAACTTGCCTACGGTCGGCCCGCTGCCGTCGCGATCGATCCCGTCGAGAAGAAACCACTCAACCATTTTTTCCCGGGCACGGCGATTCTCTCCATGGGCACCGCGGGCTGCAACATGGGCTGCTTCTTCTGCCAGAACTGGGACATCTCCAAGGCCAAGGCTGACCAGGTGCGCTCTGCGGATTTGTCGCCCCAGCAAGTGGTGGAGCTCGCCATCGATCGCCGCACACCGCACATCGCCTTCACCTACAACGAACCGACCATCTGGGGTGAGTACGTCATCGACATCGCGCGCGAGGCGCACGCTGCGGGCATCAACACGGTGATGGTGTCGAACGGCTACATCACCCGTGAGGCTTTCTTCGACATCTACCGTTACATCGACGCCGCCAACATCGATCTCAAAGGATTCACTGAGAAGTTCTACTCGAAGATCACGCTGACGCATCTGCAGCCGGTACTCGACGTATTGAAGTGGCTGCGCAACGAAACCGCCGTCTGGTTCGAGATCACGAACCTCATTATTCCCACGCTGAATGATGACGATTCCGAGTTCAAGCAACTGTGCGACTGGGTGCTGGAGAACTTGGGCGACGACGTGCCGTTGCACTTCACGGCGTTTCATCCCGATTTCAAGTTGCAGGACAAGCCCCCAACACCACCGGAGACGCTGCATCGCGCCCGCTGCATGGCCATGCAGATGGGTTTGAAGTATGTGTACGAGGGGAACATCTACTCCGACGGTGGCAACACGATTTGCCCGGGATGCAAGCAGGTGGTGATCACCCGCTCGTGGCACTCGGTGATGTCGAACAAGCTGAAGGATGGCTGCTGCGCGAAGTGCGGCACGCGAATCCCGGGGATGTTCACGCAGGACGAAACGGTACGACGAAGAGACCGTACGCGCGCACGTATGCTGCTGGCGCAGTAGGAGGCTTAGCTCCTAACGATACAGCCAGCCGTGCCGAGCAACCTCTCCACAAAATTTTCGGTGCCACGCTGTCGAATCCAGAAAGTTGTGGTATAGTACCACTGCTTTCAATTGGGTCACCTCGTTTTGCGGGGCTACCTTTAGCGTAGCGTCTTCACTAGACCTTGGTCGAAGGCGTTCATCTCAAACAGTGCGCCCTCTGTAATGTTGCGGGGCGACAGATCATCTCGCCGGGCCTAGCCCCCGGTGGGAATTTAAGGAGGGTCTATGAAGTTCAAGGCTCTGCTTTTCGTGGCTGGCATGGTTCTGCTCTGTGCCAACCTGGCTTTCGCTGCTCCGAGTTCATCGTGCGTCGGCGACTTCTCCGCTGGTCTCGGTGTTTGTAACTTCTTTGAGAGCACCGATGGCGACCTTATCGACATTTCGTTGAATACGCCTCTTGTTGTCACGGGGTTGGGAAACATCCTCGATCCGAATGGTGCCCTCAGCGACCAGATCGATTGGTATCTCAATGCCGATGGAAATGTGCATGCGGCGCTCATGTCCGAGGGTTTCCTGATCTCAGGTGGCAGCTTCATCGCGAGCGAGGACGCTAGCGGATTCGCTTCGTATAACGTCGGCAACGTCTACAATGTTTTCAGTACCCCATCAACGCCGGAGCCTGGAACACTGATCCTTCTGGGCACGGGCCTTGTAGGCGCGGTCGGAGCGGTGCGCCGGCGCCTGCTCTAGACCGTCAGGATCACCCTTTGAATTCATGCGGCAGATCGCAAGCTCTGCCGTTTTTATTTTCAGCAGCAATGCGGCGCTCCAAATGCAGAATCCGCCGCCGTAGCTACGTTCCTCCGGCCTAATCGCGAGCGCTACCTCCGCCGCCTAGCGCTATCATTACCTGGCTTTTTTGGTTGAAAAATGAAAACTCACATCCTTCGACTATGTGCCGTCGCATTTGTCGCAGCGCTGTTGGCGCCACTTCCGGTCTGCGCTCAGATCACGGTGATCCTCAGCCGCCACGCCGAGAAGCTGGCGACGCCTCCCACGGACCCGCCTCTATCGGCCGCTGGGGAACGACGGGCGAAGCTCTTGGCATCGATGCTTGCTGATTCTGGAGTCGACGAAATTATCGTTACGGAATACAAGCGCACGCAGCAGACTGCCGCACCGTTGGCCGCCCGCGTTCGCCTGAAGCCGACCGTGATTCCGGCTGCTGATACGGACGGCCTGGTCAAAGCGATTCGGGCGCGCAAATCAGGCGTGGTTCTCGTCATCGGCCACAGCAATACCTTGCCCGCCATCATCGCTGGACTGGGCGGCCCGACCGTGACGATCTCTGACCCAGACTACGACAACCTGTTCGTGCTGACCGTCGGTGCGGCACAGAGTTCGCTCCTGCGGATGCACTACGGCTCCGCACTTCCCGCGCCCGGCATGATGGAGCCCGCAAAGCCCAGCGGCGCTGTGAAGTAGCCCTTGGATCGCCCCCAAGCGACCGAATACCCAGCCGATTGGCGCTCGAATTTCGATCTTGAAAACCAGCCGCATTGAGTGATAAAGTTCCGCGCTACGGGGTAGTAATGCAGTACTTCAACCCCTTGTCCGGATCGAAGGAGCCTCCCGTCAGGAGGAAGACGTCACGCCCGCGCCTGCTGAGAGCCCTCGCGTTCTTCACCCTCTCGATCGAAATAGCTTACGTGGCCGGTCTTTTCGGTTGCAGTCCGCAGGGATGCAGCAGCGGCCAAACCCCTCCTACGGGATACTCTTGCGGAAGCCTCTCGGGAGGCGGCGCACCATGCTTTGCAAAGGTGTCTTTCTGTTGCGGAACTCCGCCGTCGGGCGGCTTTTTTCCTCCCTCGATCCTCGGCTACCGAACCAATATCTTCGTAAATCAGCAAATCACTGCAGGCGACGGATCGATTGGTAACGCGCTCACCATGCTGGCCAGCAACACGAATTCCTTCATCATGGTGGGCTATGAAAACAATGCGACGGGTGCGATTTTGCAGGGTTGCTCGGCGGCTGGGTTCTTCTACTTTCTTGAACAGATCGATGCCACCGGCTCCTCACATCAGTGTCTTGCTGCGGTTAATCAAGCTGACTTTGGACAATACGCGGTTGTATCCATCGTGCCCGACGGATCGCCTCCGACGACGGCAACCTCATTCACGGTCAGCATCACTACGCCTGCAACGAACTTGTCCAACACAGTCAACAACCCGTTGTGGCTTTCTGGTGGATCGCAGTTTGCGACAGCGGAATTCGGCGAGAGGCTGGTCGGCTCGCAGGGCGCGTCGGCCACAACGTTACTCTTCTACGGCAATGGCTGGATCGATACGTCGGGCCAAATCCACCCTCAGTCATTCGATGGCGCAATCACCGCCAATAATCCGCCGTTCGGCAGTTGGGTTAGACCTCCCTCACAATCCGGCTCGGTCGGAGATGGCGGAGACTTTTTCGCGGAATGCTGCCTGGCTCCCGATACGGTATATCCGGCTGCGCTTGACTTCTCCACCGTAACCACGGGTACTACCAGCGTCCCGCAGACGATCCTGATTACCAACAACACCAGTTCGTCGGGCAACCTGAATATCACGGGTATTTCCATCGGCGGAACGAATGCCTCCGATTTCAAAGTCGCCACCAACGGTTGTGGCAGCAGTCTTGCGCCTTTGGCGAGTTGCAGTATCACTGTCACCTTCACGCCTTCGGCTTCAGGCCCGAGGACCGCAACATTGAATGTGAGCGACAACGGAGGCAGCGGATCAGGAACCGACAGCGCGAACCTTACGGGCACGGGCGGGTAATGGTATGGATATGCGACGACAATGGATGCTTGATCTCGCTCTGGTCGTGACGGTGATGGTCCTGGGCATTTTCATCGCTGCCCAGTTCCAGCGGCACCCGGTACGTGCGAAGGCGCCTGCCAGCAAACTCAAGTTGCCGCCGCTGCCAACAGGCCCTCCCAACTATCCTGCGATTCCGATACAGCAGCCCGTGGGCGCTCCCGCCATTCATCCTGCGAAGGGGAGTTTGAGTTCAGATGAGGTGCGGCAATTCCTAACTTCAAATCCCGGTCCGGTTGGTGTCAAGGGAATGCCGAACATCACGATTACCCGCGCTGACTGCGGTCTCCCCGCCAGCAAGGTGAGTAACATGCTGCCGGGCAGGAGTCTCGGCCTGCCCGCCGGTATGCCATTGTGTTATGTCGAGTTGAGCGGAACGTTTACCGTTTACACTCCGCCAACTCCGAAAGCCCCACACGGAACGCCAGTCACCTTCCGCAACGGCTTCAAAGTCTTCGACGCGAAAACCGGCAACGTCATGGTCACCGGCGCGCTCAACCAGCCCGCTGCTCCATAAGCAAGGCGAGAACTTAACAGCCGCGTTTAGGCTACTTTCCTGATTTCTGCTGGAGAGCTTCCGCGAACACTTCGCACTGCGCGCGCCGCAAGCTTGTGCCAGCAACGGGCCCGCTATCGGTGAATGCAAGAAACCGTTTCGTGTCGGGTTGAAAGTGCGGCCACGCCGGCAATCCGACGCCGTCCGGGTTGCCGGTCTTCGCGAAGTTTGTCCAATATTCCTGCATGGCCTTAGAGATGGCATAATCGGCAGCATCGTAGTTGGGTCGCATCGGCCGCTGCACATCAAGCGTACCGAAGACATAGGCAACCTCGCTGGCGTGTACCGCGCCGATTTCCAGATGTCCGGGTGTCCCACGGTTGAATTGGTATTGGTACGTGGGGTGTCCGGCCTTACTGTTCCAGTCAGCAATCACCGACGATGGGCAACGAAATGTCGTGTCAGTCGCCCACTGAGCGCCTGCGTTACCGTACAGCGGATCAGGCGGACCCTGCGTAACCGTACCATTGGGAAAAGTTGTCAACCCGTAGAGCGGCAGCGCCCGCTCGGCTAGATTGCCGTAACTGGCGTCGATCTCCTTCTTCACATCCGCGCCAGTGGAAGGACCGCCGAACTCGCGAGCATTGATGCCAATAATCAAGTCCGCCGGCAGTTGCTTTCCTGTGGCAAACACTTCGGCCGGCGAACGTGGTAGCACCCATCCATCAACGTCGACCCCGAGCCCTGCCGGAACGCCACCCGGTCCCACAACCTTGGCGAACGCAGCCAGAAGCTGTTCGACCGGGGCATTGCGCAACGCCTGCAGTGCGCCCGCGCCCGACGGAATCTTGGCCTGTTCGGCCAACTTCTCGCCCTGCCGCTCCGCCGTTGCCAGGGGCGCAGCTCCGTCATCCAGCAGCACGCTCCCACTTTCGGCAATCACCCGGTGAAACAGTCCTTTGGCCCGCGGAGATGTCATCAGCAGGTTGACATCCATCGCGCCGGCGGACTCACCGAAGATCGTGACATTCGATGGGTCGCCGCCAAACCTCTTGATGTTCTGCTGCACCCAGTGCAACGCCAGGGTCTGGTCCATCAGTCCATAGTTGCCGGAAGCATGGTGCGGCGATTCGGCCGTCAGCGCCGGATGCGCGAAAAACCCGAACAAGACGAGCCGATAGTTGAAGCTCACTAGTACGACGCCGTGACGAGCCAGGCTCTCGCCGTTCTCGCCTCCCGATCCGCTAACGTTGCCACCGCCGTGAATCCACACCATGACGGGCTTCAGAGAAGTTGGCGGCAATGTCGGCGTCCACACATTGATGTAGAGACAGTCTTCGTTGGTGACCTTGCGATGTCCCCATATCGGGTTCTGCGCACATTCACCGCCGAACTGCGTCGCCGGCCGGACTCCGCTCCACGGCTTTGCCGGCACGGGCTCCCGCCAACGCAGATCGGCCAAGGGCGGCTGGGCGTACGGAATTCCGCGAAATACCGCGCCACCATCTTTGAGCGACTGGCCCTGGACTTGGCCACCGGCTACCGAGACTATAGGGCCCTGCCAGCCGTAGGAAGTGCAAGCGAATAGCAAGACGAAAAGAATGCAGATCGTATTTCGCGTCAGCAGGGAGGGGGCAAGGTCGAGGGCTCCGATATCCAGGACGTTTTTCATTCTGGCAATCAGGAAGGGTATCGCCTCAGATCGCTGGTGTAAAGGAGCGGTTAGAAACAAGTTCCGAGGCACAGCCCGACACCGCTAGCGTTCGTTGCCGCTAATCCATTTTGTGACGGCCGGGGCCCGGAACTCTGCCATCTTCTGAAGGAGTCGGTCGGGTTCGCGATCCTCCAGCACCAATCGGCGGTTTTCCTCGCGCAGAAACCCTTCGCGTACAGCGTGGTCGAACAAGGCGAGCAGCGGATTGTAGTAACCCTCGACATTGAGCAGTCCGCATGGCTTCACGTGAATGACCAGTTGCGACCACGTCACCACCTCGCAGAACTCCTCGAACGTGCCGAAGCCGCCGGGCATTGCGATAAACGCGTCAGAGAGATCGGTCATCAGCGCTTTGCGCTCGTGCATGGACTTCACAATGCGCAGTTCGGTCAGGCCCGTGTGGCCGACTTCCTTCGCCATCAGCGATTCGGGAATCACGCCAATGACACGGCCTCCGCGCTCAAGAACGGCGTCAGCCAGCACTCCCATGAGGCCGACATTCCCTCCACCGTAGACCAATTCAATTCCGCGATCGGTCAGCCAGCGGCCCACATCAACTGCCGCCGCTGCATAGGCGGGGTTTGCTCCCGAATTGGAACCGCAAAAGACACAAATTCGCCGGAACGTCATGAGACTCTGACCAACGGAGAATAAGCTGTCAGTTTACCGGACACGCGTTACGATCCAATTTCACCGACTTTTTGACAAAACGAATCGTTTAATAGTAATTATCATCTGACAAATATGCGCCGGGAGACTTACAACGAGTTTCGCCGGCTGTGCCGTGCGCACAGCCTGGCGGCGACCCACCAGAGACAGAAAATCTACGAAGCGCTGGTGTCTCGGCCGGGGCATTATTCGCCGGAGGAGATCTACGACCAGGTAAAACAAGACCTGCCGTCGATCTCGCTTGCGACGGTTTACAAGAACCTAAGGACCTTCGTTCGGGCGGGCATGTTGCGCGATGTGAGTCCCCACCACGGGACTTGGCGTGTAGATGCCAACACCGCACCCCATCATCATTTGATTTGCACGCGCTGCCACTCGATCTCTGACCTCGACATCGATTTCCTCCAACCGGTGAAGCTGCAGGGCAAGCTGCCTTCCGGATTCCGAATGGAGAAGTTCAATGTCGAGGTGCAAGGTGTTTGCAAAGCGTGCGCAGCAAACGCAGCCGGCGGCGATCGCGTGAAGGGAAAAGCCAGGATCGGTTCGTAGTTCGTCACAGCATTCTTAACTAATTTGAAGGAAGGTAATCCAATGGATAAAACACCCACCTCGGTAGCTCCGCCGCCCGTTCCCACTGAGCAGGAGCAAAAGTTGGCAGGCGAAGCCAAGTGCCCGTTTTCGGGCGGCGCTCACAGACACACGGCGGCTGGGGCCGCGACCAATGCAGAATGGTGGCCCAATCAGCTGAGCCTGGACATCCTGCACCAGCACTCCGATCTGTCCGATCCTATGGGCAAGGAGTTCAATTATGCGGAAGAGTTCAAGAGCCTTAACTTAGATGCCGTGATCAAAGACCTCCATGCCTTGATGACCGACTCGCAGGACTGGTGGCCCGCCGACTTTGGCCACTATGGTCCATTGTTCATTCGTATGGCGTGGCACAGTGCCGGTACGTATCGCATCGGCGACGGCCGCGGCGGGGCAGGCTCCGGCGAACAACGTTTTGCGCCCCTCAATAGCTGGCCTGACAACGTGAACCTCGATAAGGCACGCCGGCTGCTCTGGCCCGTCAAGCAGAAGTATGGCAAGAAAATTTCCTGGGCCGACCTCATGGTACTCGCCGGTAACGTCGCATTGGAGTCGATGGGATTCAAGACCTTCGGCTTTGCCGGCGGGCGCGAAGATGTCTGGGAGCCGGGAGAAGACATCTACTGGGGCCCCGAAGGCAAGTGGCTGGCCGACGAGCGGTACAGCGGCGATCGTGATCTGGAGAATCCTCTCGCAGCGGTTCAAATGGGTCTGATTTACGTGAACCCCGAAGGGCCCAACGGCAATCCGGATCCGCTCGCTGCGGCAGTGGATATCCGAGAGACGTTCGCCCGTATGGCGATGAATGACGAGGAAACGGTTGCGCTCATTGCCGGCGGACACACCTTCGGCAAAACACACGGCGCTGCCGATCCGTTAAAGTATGTCGGCCCCGAGCCCGAAGGCGCGCCCATCGAGCAGCAAGGCCTGGGTTGGAAGGGCAGCTATGGCAGCGGCTACGGCGACGACACAATCGGCAGCGGCCTGGAAGTCATTTGGAGCCAGACGCCTACGAAGTGGAGCAACAACTACCTGGAAAACCTGTTCGGCTATGAGTGGGAGCTGGTGAAGAGCCCAGCCGGTGCGCACCAGTGGGCTCCCAAGAACGGTTCTGCAGCGGGCACGGTTCCGGATGCCCACGATCCGTCGAAGCGGCACGCCCCGACGATGTTAACCACGGACCTCTCCCTGAGGATGGACCCAATCTATGCGCCGATTGCGAAGCGCTTCTACGAGAATCCGCAGGAACTCGCAGACGCGTTTGCGAAGGCTTGGTACAAGCTGACGCACCGGGACATGGGACCACTTTCCCGTTATCTTGGTCCGCTCGTTCCTGCCGAGCCTCAGTTGTGGCAAGACCCTGTTCCCGCTATCGATCACGAATTAATCGGCGACAAGGACATTGCTGCTCTGAAGGCGAAGATCCTCGCTTCCGGACTTTCCATCTCCCAACTGGTCATGACGGCTTGGGCGTCGGCGGCGTCGTTCCGCGGTTCCGACAAGCGCGGTGGAGCGAACGGGGCGCGCATTCGCCTGGCGCCGCAAAAGGATTGGGAAGTGAATCAGCCAGCCGAACTGGCGAAGGTTCTGCAGAAGCTGGAGGCGATCCAGAAGGACTTCAACAGCTCACAGTCCGGCGGGAAGAAAGTCTCACTGGCTGACCTGATCGTGCTGGGCGGCAACGCCGCAGTCGAGGAAGCTGCCAAAAAAGCCGGTTACGACGTGAAGGTTCCTTTCTCGGCGGGCCGCACGGATGCCTCGCAGGAGCAGACCGATGTACACTCCTTCGCCGTAATGGAGCCGAAAGCGGACGGGTTCCGCAACTATCTCCCTACGCGAAACGGAACATCGCCTGAAGAACTGCTGGTGGACAAGGCGCAGTTGCTGAAGCTGACTGCCCCCGAGATGACGGTCCTCATCGGCGGACTGCGCGCATTGAACGCCAACTACGGGCAGACGAAGCACGGAGTCTTCACCAATCGTCCGGGGACGCTGACGAATGATTTCTTCGTCAACCTGCTCGACATGAATACGATCTGGCAGCCCTCCACAACATCGGAAGGCGTGTACGAGGGACGCGATCGCAAGACGGGCGAAGTGAAGTGGACTGGCACTCGTGTCGATCTCATCTTCGGTTCGCACTCCCAGCTGCGGGCGCTGGCGGAAGTCTATGCATGCAACGACTCGAAGGAGACTTTCGTGAAGGACTTCGCGGCGGCATGGGGCAAGGTGATGAACAATGATCGCTATGATCTTGGCGGGCGAAACGGAAGGGGCTCTGCGGGGTCTCAACCAAGCTAAGCGATTGGAATTCGACTAGATTCGAAACGAAGGCGGCGAGGTCCTTCCCTCGCCGCCGTTTTCATTCGGTCAAGCGGAAGGGGAAGACTACTTTCCGCTCAGGCATCCTTTCTGTCCGCTGCTGTTGGGATAGCCGGTGCCCGCAGTGTAGGCGGCGTTCGACCATTCGCCCTGAATCTTCCACTGCGTCCCATTCGAGAACGTCACGAGGGGAGCGCCGAACGTCCAAGCGCACTTGTCGCCGTTTTCCTGGCCGCTGGAGTCATACCATGCGCCCGGACTTGCGGGGTCGCTGCGCGCCTCTGACAGCTCGTGTCCGCTAACGTTGGCGAGGGCCGCCAGACCCTGCGAGTGCAGACCAGATGTGTCACCGGGATCGCAACCTGCGTCGCCATCGAGCTTGAAGAAGAAGGCAAACTGCACTGCCTTACCTCCGCAAGTTCCGGCGCTGTGCCAGGCGCAGTACCCTGCATTTCCACGTGGAACATCGGTGTACACGGGATAGTACCCGTTGCCCGTTGAGTCGGGATTGGGGATGACTTTGCACACTTCGTTCAGGATGGTTGTGGTATTGCCACCACCGGATGCTGCAGTGGTGTCGATGTAGTGACCACCGTAGGTCGAGGTGGGTCCGACTTGGCCGTTGGTGCCTGTGTATTCGTCGCTAGCCTTGGCGTAGTTGGAGTTGGTCCAGCCGGTGTAGTAGCTGTCGATGCCGGTGATCTTGTCTCCCGTATAGGTTCCCCAACTGGTGCCCCAGAAGATCGGTGAGGTGTTTGCGGTCGGCATGATCTTCCCGCCGTGATAAGTCATGTTGGGACTGCGGCGGGCCCGCGGGTTTTCCTGGTTAACGCCCCGCGCCCAGGTGATGCCCAGGACGGGCGGATTTGACGAGGTGGATGTGTCGGTTTGTCCGAACGCGCAGACAGCCGCCATACAAATCAGGAGCAGCAGAGAGATTTTTCGCACGAAATGCCTCCAGAGTGGCCAAGGCCACCGAAATGAGCCCGATAGAATCAGGCAAGTATGAATGTTGCTTTCGGTTGGGTTCCAGTTGCCGGCATCCTCGAATAGTGGCGATAGTGTCTGGTCTCAAAGTCGGATGTGTCAATTCCACTTAAGAGGCGGTGTGCGGTGCGCAGGTGGAAAACTCACGCATCCGCGCGTGTCGGACAGAAGGCCGGAAGGGGGAAATATAAACGCCAACCAGGTAACAAATGACCATCCTCCCGGTTCACGGGCACTGAGGGAAGAGGCACCTAACATTCATGTTTACAAGTATGTATGCGAAATACAGGAGTGGAGCCCGATCCTCCGTTTGGCCTCGTATCACATGCGGTTGTGACGCACGTACTTGTTGAGTGTGCGCTATAAGCGGTCTGCTGAAGGGTATTCGGAGCATGACCTCGCCGTCTGCAATTAGTTCGTTGTCGCGGATCCGGTTGATGCTGGCTGGGGTTTCGCGATGTCCGCCGGTCACGCACACTGGTGATCGAACGCACGGCACGGAGTGCGGAGTTGCAATGGCTAGTGTGGAGATTGAGTTGCGCCGGATGCGCGCCTCGCGCGCAACGGAC
>Ga0209380_10001561_pt1 | contig 15258 bp, 13 predicted proteins | sample HubBroMetageWFT6_FD_188347 | JGI IMG/M metagenome (GOLD analysis project Ga0209380, IMG submission 188347) | Warmed and freeze-thawed soil microbial communities from the Hubbard Brook experimental Forest, New Hampshire - Hubbard Brook CCASE Soil... | ecosystem: Environmental > Terrestrial >...
CCACCAGCTCCGCGAATGGACCGGCGTCGAACTTTCCCGCCCGGCCCGTGGCGAGAAGATCATCCAGCTCATCTTTCTGAAGCCCGCGCTCCAACAACAGGCGGACTCACTCGACGGCTGTAACGTTCGGGTAACTGGTTCCCTCTACGAATCGCCCACGGGATATTACTCCGCAAATCTCGCTATCAGCGACCCCACCATCGACCCTTCCGCGGACTGCCATCCCAAGCCCAAACAGACCCAGCGAGTCCCGCTCGATCCCGCCGACTTGCGCTCCTATAAATTCACGGTCGTCGTAAATATACCGACGAATGTTCCAATGACGGGCCATGCCTGGCGCACCGATGGCAAAACCGGCACTCTCGAACCCTGGTCAGCGTATGCCGATCTCACCCTCACCGGTGGTTTCTACCTGTGGGCTGATTGCCGAAAGGGGTTTTCGGCTGTCGCGGCGTCCAGTTCCACAGGCGACCGCGCAGATCTCAATGACGCGCAGGCTGGCCTCGAACCCAGCGAAGAGCACCTCAGCCGCTTCACCATCACCTGCCGCAAAGATTAGTACCCGCCGCCTCATGGGAAAATATCCGTAGCCCACGGACCCTCATTTCCCCCAACGAGGTTTCCTCATGAAGCGCCGCGAATTCCTGAAGCAGTCCGCCCTCACCGTCGCCACTCTCGCCGCATCCGATAAACTGCACGCCTCGCCCACGCGCCCCATCGCCCGCCGCCCTCTCGGCCGCACCGGCGAAGATCTCTCCATCATCGGCTTCGGCGGCATCGTCGTCATGAACGAGGAGCAGCCCGAAGCCCGCAACATCGTGGCGGAAGCCGTCGATCGCGGCGTGAATTACTTTGACGTCTCCCCCGACTACGGCAATGCGGAGGAACGCCTCGGACCCGCGCTTGCGCCCTACCGCAGTCGCAGCTTCCTTGCATGCAAGACCAATGGCCGTCTGAAAGACGATGCGCGCGCCGACCTCGAAAGCTCGCTCCGCCGGCTCCAAACCGATCACGTCGATCTCTATCAGTTCCACGCGCTCACCAAAATGAGCGATCTCGACAAGGTTCTCGGCCCCGGCGGCGCCATGGAGACCTTCGAGGCCGCAAAGAAGGAAGGCAAAATTCGCTTCATCGGCTTCTCCGTCCACTCCCAGGAAACGGCCGTCGCCGCCATCAACCGCTATCCCTTCGACACGGTTCTCTTCCCGCTCAATTTCGTCACCTGGACGCAGGCCAAATTCGGCCCCGGCATTCTCGCCGCCGCGCAGCAGAAAGGCATCGGCGTCCTCTGCCTCAAAAGCATGGCGAAGACTGTCTGGCCGTCCAGCGAAGCACACGACCATCCCGCTGCCCCCAAGTGCTGGTACGAGCCCGCCGCCTTTCCCCACGAGGCTTCGCTCGGCCTGCGCTGGACGCTCGGCCATCCCATCACCGCCGCCATTCCTCCGGGCGACGAGCGCTATTTCCGCCTCGCCATGGATGTCGCCCAGAACTACACGCCTCTCAGCGGCACCGAAGAGCAGGCGCTCCTCGGCGGAGCCCAGGGCGTCGACCCCATCTTCCACCTCGGCAACGACGTATAGTTTTTTCGGGTGATCGCCAGGCCCCGAATGTCCGGTCCGCACCTCCGGAGCGATTCGGTAATCTAAGGACCAGAGGTCCCTATGGCTAAAGCCACATTTGCCGCAGGATGTTTCTGGGGCGTCGAAGCCCAGTTCCAGCAGCTCCCCGGAGTCACCGCCACCGCCGTTGGCTACGAAGGCGGCGCGCTCGACCACCCCACCTATCAGCAGGTCTGCACCGATCGCACCGGCCACGCCGAAGCCGTCGAAATCGACTACGACCCCGAAAAAATCAGCTACGAGAAACTCCTCGAAGCCTTCGTCTCGCTCCACGATCCCACGCAGCTCAACCGCCAGGGACCCGACTGGGGTACGCAATACCGCAGCGCCATCTTCTTCCACTCTCCTGAGCAGGAGTCCGAAGCAAAGCTGTTCATCGCTCGCCTCACCGAAGAGAAGCGCTTCTCAAAGCCCATCGTCACGCAGATCGTCCCCGCACAAACCTTCTGGCGCGCCGAAGACTACCACCAAAAATATTTAGAAAAACGCGGCGCCCTCAGCTGCCACATTTAAGCAGTTGTCACTCTGAGCAAAGACACTCGCACACCAAAGGGCGTGCGAGTGTCGAAGTCGACGGACCTGCCGTTTTTCACCGCAAGCTGGCATGCTCCGGCACAAACCCTGACAGATGCTTGAACGCCTTCTCCGGCAGCGCCAGCCCCGCCGCCGCCACGTTCTCCTCAACATGCACGGGAGACGACGTTCCGGGAATCGGCAGCATCACCGGCGATCGCCGCAGCAGCCACACCAATGCCACCTGCAGCGGACTCGCGTTCAGCTCCTTCGCAATCTTCTCCACCATGTCGTGCGCGTCGCGAACCTGCCCCAGCGGAGCCCAGGGAATGAACGCAATCCCGTTCTTCTCGCAATGGTCCACCAGGTAATCCCACTCCCGATCCGCAAAGCTGTAACGATTCTGCACGGACACAATCGGCACAATCTTCCGCGCCCGCTCCACGTGCTCCAGCGTCACGTTCGACAGCGCCACATGCCGGATCTTCCCCTGCTCCTGCGCCCGCTTCAGCGTCTCCACCGACGCGTCGAACGACACGGCCGGATCCGGCACGTGCAGCTGATACACATCGATCCGGTCCAGCTTCAGCCGCGACAGGCTCGCGTCAATCGCCTTCTCCAGATGCTTCGGGCTCGCGTTATGCACCCACTGCCCCGGCCCCACGCGCTCCCACCCGCCCTTGGTCGCAATCACCAGACCCTTCGGATACGGATGCAGTGCTTCCGCTATCAATTCCTCTGACACATTCGGCCCGTACGAATCCGCGGTGTCGATAAAGTTCACTCCCAGTTCCACCGCGCGCCGCAGCGTCTTCAGGGCCGCCCCCTTGTCCGCGGGAGGTCCCCAGACGCCCTTCCCCGTAATCCGCATCGCGCCGAACCCAAGACGGTTCACAGTCAGATCGCCCAGATTTACAGTTCCCGCAGCAGCAGCATTTGGTGTCGATTGCAAAGTCGGCATGAAATCTCCTTCTATCCTTTGATTCATTTGCGCGCTCCGCAGCTTCCGGAATTTCTGCCTGTCTTCAGTGAACCGGCCTGATGCGCACGGATTTCATAATGTCTTCCAGGTGACCCCAGATCAAGCGCGTCTGTGCGGCGCTGAGGCCGCGGATGTCATCCGCAGCATCCGGCGAAGCGGTTGCCTAACTCCATGACTCCGCGCTCTCTGTGGTCCAGTGTTTTGCCCCTCCACCGGCCCATCCGGCCGCGGGTGATGAATCTCCTGCGGCCATTGGATGTACCGATCCCGTCCGCAGGGTCGTCCGTCCGAATCCGCAAAATCCCCGGAAATCGCTGCCTACTCGCAACGCAGGGCCACGATCGGATCAACCCGCATCGCACGTCGTGCCGGAAAATAGGCCGCCGCCAGCGCAACCAGCGTGAGCAGAATTGCAACCACGAGAAAGGTCAGCGGATCGCTCGGGTGCACCGCAAAAAGCAGAGTCGAGAGATAGCGCGTCAGCAGCAGCGCGGCGGGAATGCCCACCGCCAGACCCAGGCTCACCAGCTTCGCTGATTCTCCAATCACCAGGCGCCAAATGCTGGCCCGCGTGGCTCCCAGCGCCATGCGTGTGCCGATTTCCTGGGTGCGGCGCGAAACAGAGAAAGACATGACGCCAAAAATTCCGATGCCGGCCAGCAGCAGCGCGATGGAACCAAATAGTCCCAGAAGCTCTGTGTGAAATCGCGGTTCGGCCATCGACGCATGCACTGCGTCCGGCAGCGTTTCAATATTGGTGACGGGCAAATTCTTGTCGATCCTGTGAGTCTCCGTGCGGATCGCCGCCACGACCGCCGATTCGCTCAGCCCGCTCCGAACCACGACCTCGCCGCCCCAGATCGGATCCTGATCGATCGGCACGTACATCATGGGCCCGGGATTGTCAGCCAGCGAAGCATCCCGTATGTCGCTGACCACGCCGACAATCTCACGCGAGACATTCCCGTTCGGCGGGAATCCGAAAATGAGGTGCTGCCCCAGCGGATCCCGATCGGGGAAGAACTTCCTCGCCAGCGCTTCACTGATCACCGCAACCGGCGGTGCTGTCATCGAATCGGATTGGGCGAACAGTCGCCCGCGCAGCAGCGGGATCCGCATCACCTCAAAATAGCGGGGACTGACGGTGGTCCAGTGCGACGTGTTCGCCTGGCCCTGGGCCGGCGGCGGACTGCCGGCAATCGCAAAAGGAAGGACTACGAATGGATCGGAAATCGGCAGCGGAGCCGCCATCGCCGTATCCCGCAAACCCGGCTGCGCCTCAAGCCGGCTCAGCAGTTGGTCCAAAAATTCCGCCCATTGCTGCTGGTTCCGATATTGGAACTGTGGCAGCGACACTTCGGCTTTGACCACATGGTCGGGCTCGAATCCCGGATCGACCGACATCAGCCGGAGGAAGCTGCGCATCAGCAAGCCGCCTCCCACGAGGAGAATCATCGCCAGCGCTATTTCCGCGACCGCGAACCATCCACGCGCACGCTGCGAGCCTCTTGTTTGACCGGCCCGGGCGCTCTCCCGCAGATCGGTTTGCGGATGAGACCGCGCGGCAAACAGAACCGGCGCCAGTCCAAACAGCAGGCTCGCCGCCAGAGACAGCACCAGAGCAAATCCCAGGACAAATCCATCCACGCGGATGGAATGGATCTGCGGCAAGTCGGAAGGCAGAAGCGATCCCATGGCAGACACGCCACCCCATGCGAGAACCACGCCGGCGATGCCCCCGGCCAGTCCAAGGATGGAGCACTCCGTTAGCAACTGCCAGGCAATCCGCCGCCGATCGGCTCCCAGCGCGATCCGAACCGCCATCTCCTTCTGACGCGCCGTGGCGCGCGTTAAGAGCAGGTTCGCAATATTCACGCATGCGATCAGCAGCAGGAAGCCGACGGCACCGAGGAGAATCAGCAGCGGCGACTGCACGTCTCCGACAATCTCCTTCTGCAGCGGCTGAATCCCGGTGAGCCATCCATTTTCCTTCGGATATTTCTTCGCCACAGCCGCGCTCAGAGTGTCCAGCTCCGCCTTCGCCTGCGAAAAGGAAACGCCAGGCCGCAGCCGGGCAATCACGGGCATCCAGTGGTCCTGCGGGGGCCGCGTCATCCACGCGCTGAATACCGGATCCTGCGCGAGCGGAATCCACTCCTGATTCGCCTGGCCGAAAAAAGGAGTTCGAAAATCGGCCGGCATGACGCCCACCACGGTGAAGGGACGCTGATCGAGGGTAATCGACCGCCCCACAATCCCCGCATCGCCTCCGAAGCGGCTGCGCCACAACCTTTCGCTGAGCACCACCACCGGGGCGGCCCCGCGCTTGCCATCGTCGGGCAGCAGCGACCGGCCAAGCAGAGGCCTGGTCTCCAACACCGCAAAGAAATCCTCCGTGACCACAACCGTGTTCACTTCGGAGGGCTCTCCGCTTCCCGTGAGCGTGAGAGCATGCCCCGCCAGTCCGGCCATCGCACGGAAGACGCGATTGTGATCCCGGAGTTCGCTGAACGTGGGGTACGACATGCCAACGTCGGAGATGTGCGCCTTCGCGTTGGCCTGGGACACGAAAACCAGCTGGCGGGGGCTCGGGTAAGCGAGCGGCCGCAACAGGATTGCATTGACCACGGAAAATATCGCCGCACTCATGCCGATTCCCAGCGCCAGAGTCAGGATCGTGACCATGCTGAAACCGGGTGCCTTGCGCAGAGTGCGAAGACCAAAGCGAAGATCCTGACCCAGAGTCTCGACGAAGCTGACCCCGCGCGCCTCGCGGCAGTCCTCTTTCACCTGTTCGAGACCGCCGAATTCGAGGCGAGTGCGGCGCAAAGCTTCCGCGCGCGTCATGCCGGCCGCAACGTATCGCTCCACCTGATGGTCGAGATGAAAACGCAGTTCGTCGTCGAGCTCGCACTCGACAGCAGTGCGGCGAAAGAGAGAGCGAAATCGAAAGGACATATCGCTGAACACGCAGACCCTCCTATGCTGTTCCCAGCACCTGAGCAACCGCCGCCGTCATCTTCTCCCAGGCATCTTTGTTCACCTGAAGCTGCCGGCGCCCGCTCCGGGTGAGTTCGTAATATTTCGCGCGCCGGTTGTTTTCCGATATTCCCCAGCGAGCTTTGATCCAGCCGCGACGCTCCAGACGATGCAGCGCAGGGTACAGCGACCCCTGCTGGATGCGAAGAACGTCGCTCGACATTTGCTGGACTCGCTCGGATACCGCCCAGCCATGCTGCGGCCCCAGATCAAGGGTTCGAAGGATCAGCAGATCCAAAGTGCCTTGCGGAAGGTCGATGCGCTCCACAGCCATTGCTCCCCTTTTACTTCTACAGGAAAACACTAGCGCAACTCCTGTAGAAGTGCAAGAGGTCTCGATTCTCTTTACGCCTGTTGAGTCTCCACCGGCCGATCCGGCTGCGAGTGATAAATCTCCTCTACCCGCGCCAGCGTGTCGATCTCCTCCACCGGCTTGTCTCTGCGAATGCGCAAAATCCGCGGGAATCGCAGCGCAAATCCACTCGCATGCCGCTCCGACCGCATCACGTTGTTAAACGCCACCTCCAGCACCACCACCGGCTCCACCGTACGAAAGTGTCCGAAATCCTCCACCGTGTGCGCTTTGAAAAACTCCGTCATCTCCGTAATCTCCGCATCCGTCAGCCCCGAATACGCCTTCCCCACATTCTTCAGGCTGCCGTCTTCCGGATCCCGAATCGCAAACGTGTAGTCGCTCAGCACCGCGGCGCGCCGCCCATTCCCGTACTCCACGCCCGTCACCACCACATCCAGCGTCGCCAGCTCCCGCTTCAGCTTCAGCCACGCCAGCCCGCGCCGCCCCGGCTGATACGCGCTCGCCAGCGACTTGATCATCACCCCTTCATTCCCGCGCGCCCGAGCCTCCGCATAGGCCGCGTCGAGTTGATCCGCCGTCTCCAGCTGCCACGCACCCGCCACCATTAGCCGCGCAAAATCCGCGGCATCCGGCTCTCCAAAGAGCCGCGACTGTCCCCGAGCCTCGATCGCCGCCGTCTCCGCCGCCCATCGCGCTCCAAACTCCTCCAGCTCCCGCCGCCGCACCGCCAGCGGCTCCTCCAGCAGCAGCCGGCCCGCGCGATAGAGCGCATCGAACACCACCAGCACCACCGGAACCTCGCGTCGCATCTCCTCCGTCACCCGCTTGCGCCCCAGCCGCTGCTGCAACGCCGCGAACGGCAGCGCCCGCCCCGCCCCAAAGTTGGCAGTCGCGCCCGCCGCTGGATTCCACGCCAGGATCTCGCCATCCAGAATCGCCGCCTCGCCGATCCCGGCGAACGCCTCCACCAGCTCCGGAAACGCTTCACTCAAATCGTCGCGATTCCGCGAATACAGCGCCACACGCGCCCCCTCCGCACCCGGTTCCACATGCAACTGCGCGCGAATCCCATCAAACTTGTCCTCTAACTGCGCCGCCCGCAGCGCCGGGACCGTCGCTGCTGATTTTTGTTCTGGTCCTTCGGACGAACAGTCGTCGGGTGCCCCACATCTGCCAGCAGTTGGCAGATGTGGGAGATCACCAATCTCGGGTGCCCCTTCCTGACCCACCCTCTCAGCCCCCGCGACATCCCCGCCCGTCTCCTCCGCAATCTCCTCCGTGAACCGCGCTACCGCCTCATCCACCGACTGCACCGGACTCGCCAGCATGAACCCCAGCGGATGAAACAGCTTCATCCGCGCCTCCGCCAGCCGTCCTTCCGCCGCCAGCCGCACCACCTCCGGCAAGCTACCGAGCAGCATCGACGCGCGCCGAACATCCGCTGCGCCCCCACCCCACGCCTCCGCAATGGCCTCTTCCACCAGGCTCTGCTTCACGCCCGTCCGCATGTCCCCGGTCGCCAGCTTGATCAGGTACTTCGCCTCGCCCGGCACCGCCCGCCCCAGCAAATCCAGCAGCAGCCGCAGCTTCGCCGCCGGGCCCCGCGCCTCCGCCAGCGCCGCGAATCCTCGCTCCACATCCTCCAGCGTCAGCACCGCCTTATCCGGAGCATGCCCGTACAGCAAATCCGCCGCCGCCGCGCCAAAATCCCCATACCGCCGGTACGCCGCGCCCATCGCCTCCGCGCTCGCACCCGCCAGTTGCCCCACCGCCTTCTGCAGAAGCGCCCCGCCAATGTTCAGCACCCGCCCATCCGTCTCCGCAAACGGAGACCCTGCCAACCACAGCGCCGCTCTGCCCGCATCCGCCACGGGCAGCGCGTGCAGATAATCCGCCATCAGGGCGCGCTTCTCCAGCTTCTTCGTCGTCGCCGCCAGAGCGTCGCAAACCTCGGCAAATGCCTGAAACAAACTCATCGCAGAATTCCGCCCGCTGATGACTATAGATGGTCCCCGGCCCCTCCAGCCCCGCGACTTTCCCGGCCCTCCCGCATCCAATCCGCAGTAAAATGGAACCAATGCAGCTCTTCCCCATCGGCGCTCTCCTCTAGCGGCTCCCGCCGCCTAAGCCCGACCCGCGTCTGCATTCCCCACACATTCACCCGCGACGACCCGGATCCGCCCGGAGGACCCCATGCACGAAGGACCAATGTTTGACCGCCTCGAACAAACTGCCGCCCGCTACGAAGACCTCGGCCGCCAGCTCGCCGACCCTGCCGTCCTCAGCGACCAGTCCAGGTATCAGAAAATCGCGAAGCAGCACCGCGACCTTGAGCCCATCGTCGAGAAATTCCGCGAGTTCAAAGAGGTTCGCACCGGCATCGCCGACGCCCGCGCCATGATGACCGAAGACGACCCCGGCCTCAAAGCCATGGCCGAAGAAGAGCTCCTTCTCCTCGGAGAGCGCGCTCCTAAAATCGAAGAAGATCTCAAACTCCTTCTCCTCCCCAAAGATCCCAACGACGAAAAAAACGTCATCCTCGAAATCCGCGCCGGTACCGGCGGCGACGAGGCCTCACTCTTCGCCGCGGAAGTCTTCCGCATGTACTCCCGCTTCGCCGAACAGCACCGCTGGCGTGTCGAAGTTCTGTCCTCGTCCGAGTCGACGGTCGGCGGCCTGAAAGAAGTCATTGCGATCATCGAAGGCACCCGCGTCTACTCGCAGATGAAGTATGAGAGCGGCGTCCACCGCGTCCAGCGCGTCCCCGCCACGGAAACCCAGGGTCGCGTTCACACCTCCGCCATCACCGTCGCCGTCCTCCCCGAAGCCGAGGATGTCGACGTCAAAATCGAAGCCAAAGACCTCCGCATCGACACCTTCTGCTCCTCCGGTCCCGGCGGCCAGAGCGTCAACACCACTTACTCCGCTGTCCGCATCACACACATCCCCACCGGTACCGTCGTCAGTTGCCAGGACGAAAAATCGCAGATCAAAAACCGCGAAAAAGGCATGCGCGTCCTCCGCTCCCGTCTCTACGAAGTCGAGATGGAGAAGCAGCAGGCTGCCCTCGCCAAAGAGCGCAAGCAGCAGGTCGGCAGCGGCGATCGCAGCGAGAAAATTCGCACCTACAACTTCCCCCAAAACCGCCTCACCGACCACCGCATCGGCCTCACCATCCACCAGCTCGCCGAAATCATGGAAGGCAGGCTGCAGCCCATCGTCGATGCCCTCACCGCCCACTTCAACGCCGAACGCCTGAAATCCGAATCCGAAACCGTCGCCTGAAACCTGGGCGGGATGGTTCAATCGAGGGCCGCCCCGCTCTTGTCCCCTGATCCCTGTTCCCTGATCCCTGTACCCTGTCTTTCATGCGCATCCGCCCCGCCGTCCTCGACGACGCCGACGCCATCGCCCACGTCCACCTCGCGTCCTGGAAGACCACCTACCCCGGCATCATCGCGCAGGATTACATCGACAGCCTCCGCGTCGAAGTCGGCACCGCCATGTGGAGAACACGCCTCACCGAAAACGCCCCCGCCACCTTCGTCGCAGAAGACGAATCCGGCATCTTCGGATTTGCGGCCGGTGGCGCCATCGTCCACAACGTCGACGGCTACGACGGCGAACTCGGCGCCATCTACCTCCTCGCCTCGCACCACAAGCAAGGAGCAGGCCGCGCCCTCGTCCAGCGCATCGCAGCCACCCTGCACGGCCAGGGATTCCGCAGCATGATCGTCTGGGCCCTCGAAGCTAATCCCGCCTGCCGCTTCTACCAGCGACTCGGAGGCGTACCCGTCGCCGCTCAAACCATCGACATCGGCGGCCAATCCCTCCCCGAAGTAGCCTACGGCTGGCCCGACATTACCGTTCTCGTCCTGTGAAGAGCGGTGGTCGCCCGGTCGAGAGAACGTCAGCGTTTCAGCGACAATTCTCTGTTAATCAGCAGGCGCAAACCCTGCTCGGCTGAACCATCATTCGCCATCATCAAATTTTTGTCCGGCAGAAAAACGGCGGTGCAGTTCGGATCACCGAGTTGCAGAGCCAGTCGCGCCAGAGTTGCAAAAGCATCCGCATCGTGGATCCTCCTCGACCCGCTTGAAAGATCATTAAAGAAATCAAGGTAGGTGCAAGCTTGATGATCGATCCAGGCTTTTTTCTGCTCGGGCTGCGGTAACCGAGAAAGAGCGTATTCGTCATCATCGGCATATCGCGCGAGAACGGTAGTCACTCGAATGGCGTGGGGTCCAGCCTTCACAATAGTCAGAACCGCGTGATCAGCGGACACGAAATACATCGGATCTTCTTTTCCATCGAAGTTCTTGCCCCAACCGCGTGTTCCCGCTGCGCGTAGCTCCTCCTCGCTAAACCGGTGCGCTGCACGCTGCATAATAACGATGGACCGCATCTCCGCAGTCCCGGAAGGTGAAGCTTGCGCGATTAATCTTTTGAACATCCCCAGAAGGTTCATGCTCAGGCAGAAGACAGTTTACAGGCGAGGCCGTGAGCAGCCCATCTCGATGGATCGCTAACCCGCCGCTACCCAAATTCCGAAAACAAAATTCAGCCAAGAACATTAATGCCCACCAACCTCCAATCCCTCCTCGATCAATCCGCCGCCCGCCTCGGCCCCCATCCCAACGCCCGCCGCGACGCCGAACTCCTCCTCCTGCGCACCCTCCAACGCGACCGCGCCTGGCTCCTCACCCACGCCGACGAGACGCTCACCCCCGCACAGCTGGCCCAATTCGAAGCGTGGCTCGCACGCCGCGTCAGGCACGAGCCCATCCAGTACATCCTCGGCGAGCAGGAGTTCTACTCGCTCAACTTCCGCGTCACCCCCGACGTCCTCATCCCCCGCCCCGAAACCGAGCACCTCGTCGAGGCCGCCCTCCAGCGCATTCCCCCCAGCGCGCCCGTTCAAATCGCCGACATCGGCACCGGCTCCGGAGCCATCGCCGTCGCCCTCGCCCACCACCGCACGCAGGCCCATATCACCGCCACAGACACCTCCGCCGCCGCGCTCGCCGTAGCCCGCGAAAACGCCGAGCGCCATCACGCAGCCGACCGCATGCACTTCCTCGAATCCGACCTCCTCGCGGCCCTCCCCGGACGCCGCTTTTTCGCCATCGCCTCCAACCCGCCCTACGTCGCCGCCTCCGAAATCCTCGAGCCCCAGGTCCGCGACTACGAGCCCCACGCCGCGCTCTTTGCCGGACCCACTGGCCTCGAAATCTACCAGCGCCTCATCCCGCAAGCCTGGCAATCCCTCGTGCCCGCCGGCTGGCTCCTTCTCGAAATCGGCCACGGCCAGCAGACCGCCCTCGCCGATCTCCTCACCGGCTGGGACAACGTCGCCTTCCTCCCCGACCTCCAGGGAATCCCCCGCGTTGCCATCGCACGCCGCGCCATTTGACAATAGAGGTCTATGACTACCCCGAACGGGAAACACGCCGCCGCCGTCGCCGAAGCCCCTATCGCCGTCGAGAACTTCGACGTCAAGCTCGATCGCCTCGCCCAGGTCGCCGTCCATTCCGGACTCGGCCTCGCCCCCGGCCAGGAAATGGTCATGACCGCCTCCATCGACGCGCTCCTCCTCGCACGCAAAATCACCGAGCACGCCTACAAGGCCGGCGCGTCGCTCGTCACCACGCTCTTCACCGACGACGAGCAGACCCTCGCCCGCTACCGCTACGCCCCCGACGCCAGCTTCGATCGCGCCGCCGCCTGGCTCTACGACGGCATGGCCGCCGCCTACAAGAGCGGAGCCGCGCGTCTCGCCATCACCGGCGGCAATCCCTCGCTGCTCTCCAAAGAAGACCCCGAAAAAGTCGGCCGCGCCAACCGCGCCATGTCAAAGGCCTACCGCCCTGCCCTCGAGCTCATCACCCGCCACGACATCAACTGGACCATCGTCTCCGCCGCCACCCCCGCCTGGGCCGCCGCCATGTTCCCTGAACTCTCCGCTGACGAAGCCCTCGCGAAATTGTGGAACGCCATCTTCGCCGCCAGCCGCGCCGATCAGGCCGACCCCGTCGCTGCCTGGAAGCAGCATGATGCCGGACTGCACGCGAGCGCCGCGCGCCTCAATAACAAGCGTTACGCCGCTCTCCACTTCAAAGGCCCCGGCACCGACCTCAAAGTCGGACTCGCCGACGACCACCTCTGGCTTGGCGGAGGCACCACTGCCGGCAACGGCAATTACTGCATCCCCAACATGCCCACCGAAGAAGTCTTCACCACGCCCCACAAAGACCGCACCGAGGGCACCGTCCGCAGCACCAAGCCGCTCTCCCACCAGGGAACGCTGATCGAAGACATCGCCGTCCGCTTCGAAGGCGGCAGGATCGTCGAAGCCCACGCCTCCAAAGGCGAACAGGTCCTCCGCCAGATGATCGAAACCGACGAAGGCGCGCGCCGCCTCGGCGAAGTCTCCCTCGTCCCCCATTCCTCGCCCATTGCCGCCAGCGGACTCCTCTTCCTCAACACCCTCTTCGACGAAAACGCCGCCTGCCACATCGCGCTCGGCCAGGCCTACTCCACCTGCCTCATCAACGGAGACAAACTCACCCCCGAAGAGCTAGCCGCTAAAGGCGCCAACGACAGCCTCATCCACGTCGACTGGATGATCGGCTCCGCCCAGATCGACGTCGACGGCATCACCGCATCCGGCAAAGCCGAACCCGTCCTCCGCAAAGGCGAATGGGTCTGACAGCAGAGAAAAACCCTCCGCAGGGCGATGGAGGGGCTGTGAATCGCCCCTCAGGGCGCCTTGAGAGGGCTCCCCTATTTGTTTGGCCTGTAGAGAGGGGGGCTCTGGTTAGGGCAGGTCTGCCCCCGCTGTCGCTGCCTGTTCGTTCCATCGTTGCGTGTTCACACCCATCGCCAGGAGCCACAGGAACATCGACGCTTCCCCGATGAGGCCGCAGGCCAGGTTGTAGGGAGACAGATAACTTTCGAGCCCCGCTGAAAGATAGGTGAGCCAGCTCAATCCGCCAAGCGCAATCAGCGCGCCCAGAATTCGAGGCAGAAATGCTGACTTGTAAATCAGGTAGCCGGTGAGAATGCAAAAGATTCCGTGAAAGACCATGGCAATGTCGGTGGCATGAGAAGTGAATCGAATCGCCTCGATAGTAATCCCTGCGAGGTTGAAGGCCCCAGCCAGCAACGAAAGGCTCCTGTCCACCGGCCTGAAGAGCGCGTAGACGATCACCGTCACAACGGTCATCCCCGCGATCTCGATGCAAGCGGCCACCAGATTCATTTTGCCGGGGAAGACCGTTTCAAGAAGTTGTGCACCGAGTAAGGTGAGGAAATATAGCCCGCCCGCCATTCTGGCCTTCAAACGCGGCGACACGTATCGGATCCGTTCCGCCATGACTGCTGTGCTCATGCTTGCCCCTCCTTGCGCGGGCTATTGTGGTCAATGCGAATCAATCGGTTCACGAATGTGGCGTAACCGCGCGCCTGTCGAAGCCGGCTTTCCTGCTGCGCTGGCCTGCTCGTTCCACCGCTGAACGTTGACGCCCATAACAATGAGCCACAGCATCAGCGATGCTTCCGCGACGATGCCGACGGCTTCGATGCAGATGGAGAGATGGTGCGCGACGGCGGGGAACAGAAACGCCAGCCAACCCAGGCCAGCCAATGCCATCAACACTCCCAGCAGGCGAGGCAGGAACGTGGACCTGAAGATCAGGTAGCCAATCAGCAGGCAGTAGGGTCCGAAAAACAGAAAGGGGCTGATGGGCAGAGAGACGCGTGGGAAGAAACCGAGCGTCATGACGATGCATCCGGTCAGGCCAAAAAGCGCACCGATGAGAGAGAAGAGCCTGCTCACCGGCTTGAACAAACCATAGAAGAGCAGTGTTAAAACGAGGTAGCAACTGGTCGCAATGAGATTTGTGGCGATTCCGTATGCAACAAGCTTGTGGCCAGCCAGTATCGCTGCAAGAACCGCCGTCAGGAAGTAAAGCAAATAAACGATACCGGTCAGCCTGGCGTGGGGGTGGGGCGACTCTGCTCGAATCCGTTCGATCATCCTGAACCTCCGGAGTAGCGAGCCGATGATCAGGCCGACGCCGAATAGCCCTCACCTCATAATTGCCGTGTCCCCGAGGAAGACGCATCCATCGTCAAACGAACTAGCCCCAACTATCGTAGGCACGTTACTGGCTCCTGAATGGTCAAAGTTGCACACAATTGGGGGGGCGTCTCGAAGCGGCAGAGCCCCACGAAAGAATGTTTCCCGATGGGCGTCGGCCAAACCTCTCGTGGCCTTGTCATCCCGAGCGAAGCGCCGCCACAAACGCATCCAGCGAGAATATCGTCAAACGGCGCGCAGTCGAGGGATATGCGGTCCGAAGCGACCCATCGATCAAGCTCCCACTGCGTGCCCCATCGGTTCCCTGCCACCTGCACCCTGTTCCCCACACAACCGGTCATGGCTCCCGCACGGACCCATCGCTACACTTCGGCCATGATCCCCATCATCCTCCGCATTGCCCTCATCGCCGGCACTCTCGACATCGCCGAGAACATCATCTTCAACGCCTTCCGCCACATCACCGCGGTCCAGATCTTTAAGTACATCGCCAGCGGACTCATCGGCCCCTCCGCTTTCCGCGCTGGCGCTGCCTCGGTCGTCCTCGGCATCCTCATCCACTACGCCATCGCGCTCTTCTGGACCTCCGTCTACATCGCAGCCAGCCACCGCCTGCCCCTCCTGATCGCGCGCCCCATTCTCTGCGGACTGATATACGGCGCCATCGTCTACCTCGCCATGAACT
>Ga0209380_10001562_pt1 | contig 15255 bp, 12 predicted proteins | sample HubBroMetageWFT6_FD_188347 | JGI IMG/M metagenome (GOLD analysis project Ga0209380, IMG submission 188347) | Warmed and freeze-thawed soil microbial communities from the Hubbard Brook experimental Forest, New Hampshire - Hubbard Brook CCASE Soil... | ecosystem: Environmental > Terrestrial >...
GTCGACGACGCCGTAGAAGAGACGCTCCATCACCCGGCGAGCCGTCGGCTCTTTGAGAGCTTCGCTTAGGTACCGGGAGGGTCCTTCGAAGTACCGCTCAAGCGCCAGCCGATACAACGCCCTTTTGTTGCCGAACGCGGCATAGAGGCTGGGGCGGTTGATGTCCATAGCTTCAGTCAGATCCTCCAGCGACGTGCCCAGGTAGCCCTTTCGCCAAAACACCTGCATGGCACTGTTGAGTGCTTGGTCGGCATCGAACGCACGCGGTCGCCCACGCTTCTCTTTGATTCCTTTGCCTTTCATACCAGTAGGTAAATAAATAGTTGACGGGCACCTGTCAAGCGACATAGTTTCAGTACCAGTCGGTACATAACTGATTCTCTGGGTCCTGGCGGACGGCACGTTGGGCTGTCTGAACGACTCTCTCAAATAGGCGGCCCGCGGGGCCAACAAAGCACTCTCGAGAAGGAACAGCAGCATGAATCGATTGAAAGGCAAGGTTGCCGTAGTGACCGGCGCCAGCAGCGGGATTGGTCGGGCGACCGCGAGTTTATTTGCTGCCGAAGGCGCTTTCGTTTTCATCACTGGACGGCGGCAGGAGGAGCTCGACGCAGCTGTGGCGGAGATCGGGCCCAATGCTGTCGGCGTTCGCGGCGACATCGCCAATCTCGCCGATCTCGACCGCCTGTTCGAGCGGATCAAGACTGAAAAGGGACGGATCGACATTCTGTTCGCCAACGCGGGCGTGGGCGAATTGCTGCCGCTCGGCGCGATCACCGAAGCGAGTTTTGACAAGACCTTCGACGTCAATGTGAAGGGAACGCTGTTCAGCGTGCAGAAGGCCCTGCCGCTGATGCCCAGAGGAGCCTCGATCGTCCTCAACGCGTCGATGGTTTCGGTCAAGGGCATGCCGGCGTTCAGCGTCTATGCCGCGAGCAAAGCCGCGCTGCGTTCCTTCGCGCGCAGCTGGATCGTCGATCTGAAAGACCGCCAAATCCGTGTAAACGTCGTTAGCCCCGGTACCGTACCTACACCAGGTTACGACCAGCTTGGCCTGACCAAAGAGCAGATGACGGGTTTCATAGCCTCCCAGGCTGCGGTAATCCCGCTCGGACGCGTCGGCGTCCCCGATGAAATTGCGAAGGCTGTCCTGTTCCTCGCATCCGACGACAGCAGCTTCGTCAATGGGATCGAACTGTTCGTCGATGGCGGCATGGCTCAGATTTGACCCATCAAAAAGCGCATGCCAACACCAGCTTCGCGCGTGGCCGCAAAGCAGCCCTGCGCGACTGACCGGAGAGGGGTCAACACCGGTCCAACATGGCCCATCCAGTCAAACGATTTGGAGCCGCGGCGCACCTGGGCGAACTGCGGCGGAAGCTCTTAAAGAATTACCCGCTACGTTGTCGGCCAAAAGAGTGTTTTAAGCAAGCATCCGGTAGTGGGCAATTTGGTGGGTAATTTTCGGCAGCGAATTCACAATGGCATGAATCAGGGACGTGAGCGCGTGGATGGCTGACGCGGTCACAGCGACTTTCGGAAGAACACCCTCTTGAACCCGGCGTCACGCCTTCGTTGGATCTCTTTGTATCCGATCTTCTCGTACATCGCGAGGTTTTCGACCATGGCCTCATTGGTGTACAGCTCCACGGCCTTCAATCCAGCGAGCCTGGCCGTACGTTCGACATACCCAACGAGCTCCCTGCCGATACCTTTCCCGGACTTCGCTGGTAGGACTGCGACACTCTCCAGATGAACATGGTCCCCTTCGCGGTAAAAGACGACGTACCCGACGAATTGACGTTCGAGCAATGCTACGTGAACGATGCCTTGTTCGATCTGCGCGGCGAAGTCTGCATCCATCGGCGCCGGGACTTTTCCTATTCTGTCGATGTATTTCGAGTATGCGGCTCGCGCGCAAGCTCGAACGTTCGCGAAATCATCGAGCGTCGCTTTTCTTATCTGGAAGTCGCAGTTCAAGTCGTACGCCCCACAGAGCATCGGATCGGCGCGCGGGGTCTAATTTTGAGCTTTCTGGCCCAGGCGGCATAGGGTCGGCAGCCGGCCAAAGAGCTTCCAGCGCGGCAGCGTCGACTCCACCGCTTTCAGGCTTGGACGGCGACCACTCAATTCCTTTCGGCTGATTTGCGTCCTCCCCGCGAACGACCTGAGCAGCAGCGGTGCCGGCAAGCGGTGAAAGGCTGAGGAGCGAGACGATCAATCGGCGCAGGCTAAGACTGGGTCCCATACGCAAACCTGCCAGAGGGAGCGATTTCCTCGCCGCCGCCGTCCAGCCGACCATACCTGCCAGAACCAGCACGCGAACCACCCGCCGCACAAGGCACCGCGCGCCCCACACGCGCTTAGCGTGCGCGGCTGGTCGTTCTTGGTTTCGCGCACCAGTGCCCTGCCCTCCTTGAGGTCAATGTCGGCCCACCTGAGTCGGGTGAGTTCGCCCTTGCGGGCACCAAACCCTATCCCCCGAGGTGGCGTTGCGCGAGCGCCGCCTGAATCGACTTGGCCGGAGCATCTATGATCGGACGGGACTGGTACGATTCACCGGGATAGGAAACAAGAAGAGAAGACCAGTGCGCCGTTTGTTCTGGGTCGTGTGTCTGCACTGGGCAAGCCTTGTGCTCGCCGCCGAGCCCCCTGCCGATCCCATCCTGCGCATCGACCCCGGCATGCACACGGCAGTGATCAATCGGATCGCTGTCGATGCCCGGGGCCGCTGGCTCGTCACCGCCTCTGACGACAAAACCGCTCGCGTGTGGGATCTCAAAACGGGCCAGCTCCAGAAAGTCCTTCGCCCGCCGCTGGGTCCGGGCGCGGAAGGCCAGCTCTACGCTGTCGCCCTGTCGCCGGACGGGGCGACGGTGGCCGTGGGCGGCTGGACACAATTCAACGGCGGCACCGAAGAAACTGCGCCGGAAGGTCATGCCCTCTACCTCTTCGACCGCGCCACGGGTCGGGTGTTGAAGCGCCTTGGCGGACTGCCCGATACCATCCTAGACTTGGCCTTCTCGCCTGACGGGCGTTACCTCGCCGCCTGCTTGAGTGGCCATAACGGCGTGCGCCTCTACCACAGCGACGCCTGGGATCTTGTTGGCCAGGACACCGATTATGGCGATTGGAGTGTTGGCGCCGACTTCAGCCGGGATGGGCGGCTGATCACCGCGAGCGTCGACGGCTACATCCGCCTCTACCAGGTGAGCAACTCCGGCCTACGCCTGTTGGCCAAACAAACGGAGCCAGGTGGGAAGCAACCGGTTGACGTGCGCTTCTCGCCCGACGGCCGGTTGATCGCGGTGGGATTCGTGGACACCCCGGCTGTCAATGTGCTCGACGGCTTGACCCTGGCCCTGCGCTATACCGCTGACAACCAGCAGAAGTTGGGCGAGGCGGTCGCCTGGTCGGCCGATAGCCAGACACTGTTCGCGTCGCATTTTGCCAACGGCATGTTTCTCATCCGCCAATGGTCACAGGCCGGCCAAGGGACTCCGCGCGATACGCCGGCGGCCGAGAATACAGTGGAGGACCTGCGCGCCCTGCCCCAGGGCGGGGTGGCCTTCGGGGCTGCCGATCCGGCCTGGGGTGTAGTCGACGCGGGCGGGCATCGAAGCCGGTTCGTCGCGGGGCCAATCGCGGACTTCCGTAATCGGAAGAGCTTTCAACTCGCCCACGACGGCCGCACGGTGCGCTTTAGCTACGAGCATGGGGGCAAGTCGGCCGCCCGCTTCGACCCGGAGCACGGGTTGAGTCTGGGCGAGGACACCGCGATTGCGCTGACGGCCCCGCGCACCGAGGCCCCCGGCCTCGCCATCACCGACTGGGAGAACACCGAGCAGCCCAAGCTCAACGGCACGATGCTGCCGCTGGCGCCCCATGAGACGTCGCGCGGCCTGGCCATCGCTCCGGATGGCGCGCACTTTGCGGTCGGTACGGATTATTACGTTCGCCTTTACGACCGCAGCGGCACGCAACGCTGGCAGGTGACTGCTCTGGGGATAGCGTGGGCCGTCAATATTAGCGGCGACGGGCAGAGCGTGGTGGCGGCCTCTAGCGATGGCACGATTCGCTGGTACGACATCGAGAATGGGCGCGAGAAGCTCGCGTTCTTCCCCCACGCCGATCGAAAGCGCTGGGTGGCCTGGACGCCTTCGGGCTATTACCAGGCCTCCCCTGGAGGCGAGGACCTGATCGGCTGGCACCTCAACCACGGCAAGGATGCGGCGGCCGACTTTTTCCCGGCCTCGCGCTTTCGCAGCAGGTTCAACCGTCCAGACGTTATCGCCCGGGCGCTGAGCGCCCCCTCAGAAGCCGAGGCGCTGCGTTTGGCCGATGCCGAGGCCGGACGCAAGCCGGAGGCCCGTCCGGTCAGCCTGCAGACGCTGCTGCCGCCGGTGGTGGAGATTCATTTGCCGCGGGATGGGACGTCGGTGACGAGCAGCAGCGTCACGGTCCGCTATGCCGCGCGTTCACCGGCAGATGCCCCGGTGACGGGACTCCGTGCGCGTGTCAATGGCCAGGCGGTGAGTCTGCCCGAAGCCCGCGCCCTTATCGTATTGCCCAGCGGCAATGAACGTGAGGTGACGATTCCGATTCGCGAGGAAGACAGCGAAATCCAGCTCTTCGCCGAGAACAAGAACGGCGTGTCCACGCCGGCGACCGTGCGTCTGATCTGGGCGGGCAAGGCGCCCGCCTCGGCACAGGAGACAATGTTTAAGCCAAAGCTCTACGTGCTCGCCGTGGGTGTGGCGCAGTATGCGAATCCGTCGTTCAGCCTCGGCCTGCCGGCCAAGGACGCGCGCGACTTTGCCGGTGCGTTGTTGAAGCAGAAGGGCCGGCTGTATGCCGATGTTCAGGTGCACCTGCTGACCGACGCCGAGGCCACCAGGGACAATGTCGTCGATGGCCTCGAATGGCTGCAGCACGAAGTCACGGCGCACGATGTGGGCATGATGTTCCTCGCCGGCCACGGCATGAACGACAACAACGGCAAATACTACTTCCTGCCGCACAACGCCGACCCGGAGAAACTGCTGCGCACTGGGGTGCCGCAAAGCGACATCCGCGACACACTCAGTAGAATGGCCGGCAAGGCGGTATTTTTCGTTGACACCTGCCACTCGGGTAATGCCCTGGGCACCGCGAAGACCCGCGGGCTAGGGGACGACATCAACTCCTTAGTCAATGACCTGGCCTCGGCGGAGAACGGTGTGGTGGTGTTTGCCGCCTCCACTGGCCGTCAGCTCTCGCTTGAAGACCCGGCTTGGGGGAATGGCGCCTTCACCAAGGCGGTGGTCGAAGGCTTAAACGGAAAGGCGGACTTCCAAAAAGCCGGACGTATCACCCTCAAGGGACTCGATTACTACATCGACGAGCGGGTTAAGGAGCTTACGGGTGGCAGGCAATCGCCGGTAAGCATCGCGCCCAGCGGGGTAGCGGATTTCCCGATCGCCGTGGTGGCGAACTGATGCCGAGCCGCCGCGCCCTTCTCGCGCACCACTGACCGCCGCCGGCGGGCCTCTATCGCCTGGTGCTGCAGGAGGTCCACGGTAAGCCCGCTGTTGTGCTGATTCTGCGGCGCCTACTTAGCGGCACTTTTGGTACGTAAATTACCAGAAGGCCACAACGGCTTCCGCGTCACGCTGATTTGAGCACCTGCCCAATGACCGCCAGGAGCTGCTTCCCGGTGAAGGGCTTATGCAGAACCGCCGAAGCCCCGAGCTGTTGCGCGGTCTCCAACAGCCCACCTGTCCACACGGAGCCGCCGCCACTCATCGCGATGATCTTGACGCTCGGATTCTCTTGCCGCAATACGGCAATTGTCTCGAGCCCGTCCTGGTTTGGCATGAAGACATCACACAGGACTAGATCAACCGATTGCCTCCGGCACAAGCGAAGCGCAGCTAGTCCGTCCGGCGCTTCCGACACCTCAAACCCGTCGGCCTCAAGAACCACGCGCACGGCCGCCAAGATTGCGGGCTCGTCATCGGCGACGAGAATTCGCACCGTCTGGCATCCTCCTATGTTCGCTCGTTCCCTTTGCTCTCGGGACGATCTTGAGGTGACACCCGCGAATACTACTGCTTAGGAGTAGAGTCCGCCGATATGGCTTGACAGGTCTGTCGAACGTATAAACCGTTAGGCATTTCTTGATGGACCATCGCTGATCGGAGACCGTATGCGCAACACCGAGGCGGCCACATGGACCATGCTCGCTGTGAGCCTGACTCAGACGATCTCGGTAGCGGCAGCCGTGGCACCTGGCGAGATTCTCGACGCCTACAAGGTCGCGGCCGGCGGGAATGCTTGGGATGACAAGGTCACTCTGGAAACGCAATTCACGACAGCCGGCTATGGCTTGACCGGCACGGGACATTCCATCGGCGATTTGCGGACCGGGCGTTTCGTAAGCGAATACACGTTAGGCCCCACTAGCACGGAGGAAGGTTTTGACGGGGCCAACCGCTGGCAGAGGGAGATGTCGGGAACGGTAACCCTGCAACAGGGTGGGGATGGACGCGAGCTGGCCGCCAACGATTCCTATCGCACCGGCGAAAAATGGTGGCAGCCTGATCGTGGCGACGCACAGATCTCGGACGGCGGGGAGAAAAGCTGCGGGGACGCGACCTGCGAGGTGCTTAGCATAACGCCGAAGAATGGTAAGGCGTTCGAAGCCTGGTTCGATAGAACGACGGGTCTACTGGTGAAGACTGTCGAGCACCGACAGCCACTTACCGTTACGACCACGATGTCGGACTATCGGCGGGTCGACGGCATCATGCTCCCGTTCCGGATTACGGTCGACACCGGGCTCGGGAAGGAATACCTGCGGACGCTGTCACTGACCGAGGCGAGGTTCGCAGGGCCGCGTCCTGAGTCGGTGTATACAGCGCCCAAGGTGACCCTGACCGACTTCTCCATCGCCGGCGGCGCGCCAGAGACCGCGATCCCTTTCCACCTGATCAACAATCACATCTATGGCGCCGCGCGAGTGAATAAGCGCGGCCCGTACGTCTTCCTCTTCGACACCGGCGGCACCAACGACATCACACCGACGCTCGCCCGGACAGTGGGCCTTGAGATCGTCGGGAGAACGCCCGAATTTGGTGCCAGTGCCGGCATCATGGAAGGCGGTTTCACTCGGGTTCTCGAGCTCCAGGTAGGCGATGCCGTCTTGCGGAACCAAGTCTTCAGTGTCACCCCACTCGAAGACCAGGAACCGATCGAGGGTACGCCGATGGCTGGCCTGGTTGGTTACGAGGTATTCAGCCGTTTCGTCACACGCATCGACTACGGCGCCGGAATGATTACGCTCATGGATACGCGAAACTTCGATCCGCAGGATGCGGGGACGCCGGTCAAATTCGTCTTTCACGCCCACATCCCCGAGGTCACCGGCACCTTCGAGGGACTGCCGGCGAGATACAGTATCGATACCGGTGCGCGTTTCGAGTTGATGTTGACGAAATCGTACGCAGCGCAGACGGACTTGCGTGCCAAACATCCAAAAGGCATAGACAGTGTGTATGGATGGGGCGTTGGTGGCGCGGCCCGCGGATACGTTACCCGCGCCAGCGAAATAAGTCTGGGCGACGTCACAGTGAACGACGTGGTCACTGACCTGTCACTTCAGGACAGAGGTGGCCTGTCAGGGAGCATCGGCGGCGGAATTCTGAAGCGCTTTGTTGTTACGTTCGATTACGCGCATCAGACGATATACCTCAAACCGCGGCCTCGACCGATCGCCGACATCGGGACCTTCGATAGGGCCGGAATGTGGTTCAATACCTCAAGCCAGGGCTTCGAGATTGTCGACGTGGTGAAGGGTGCACCCGCGGAGCAGGCGGGCCTGCATGTGGGCGACACGATCCTGGCCGTCGACGGTGAGGCGGTCGCGAAACTGCACCTCTACGATCTGCGCCAGCGGCTTCGCGACGACCCGCCGGAGACCGTAGTGACTTTCCGCGTCAAGGCCGGGCCTGCGGTGAAGGATGTCAGAGTCACCTTGCGCAACCTGATATGACCTGTCTGGTCCGACAGGTGGCTGATCCAGACCGCGACGATGGCTTCCGATGACCTGCCGACCTCTTCCTCAGCCCCTTAGGGCATGGCCGGAGTCCTCGATGATGAAATTCATTGCGCGAGTTCTAACACTCTGCGGCTTCCTGACCGTCGCGATGGCGCAGCAGTTTCCGCTTTGGGAGCACCTGCTGAGCCTCTACGGCGGCAAGACCGATGAGACGCCGGTACCCTCGATGAAGATGGGCAACCACATGCAAATGTCTTTGAAGGGCAAGTCACAGCCCGGTGACGATCAGCGGGCCCAGGGGATCGTGGCCGCTGCACGCGAAGTGCTGGCACATTATGGGGATGTAAACTTGGCGCTGCACGATGGCTATAAGCCATTTCATCCGACCGGCCGAATGGGCGAAGAGGTCCATTACACGAACTACCGCTTCGCTCGAAGAGAGCAGCAGCAAGTCGACTACAGGCGGCCCGGATCGATCCTTTACAGGCGCACACCCGAGGGCATGAAGGCCGTCGGCGTAATGTACACCGCGCCGCGTGATTCAACTCCAGAGCAGCTGAATGGAATTGCTCCTCTGAGTATCGCGACCTGGCACCGCCACGTGGACTTTTGCGGTGGCCCGCGAACCTTGCCACTCAGCGAACAGTTCGGACCGGGCGCGCAATTTGGGCCACAGGGTAGTATTCAAACCGAGGACGCCTGCATCGCGGCGCACGGTTTGTGGATTCCCGTGGTCTTCGGCTGGATGACTCACGTCTATCCAGATGAAAGACAGACGTGGGCCGGAATGGATATGCAGATGGAATCCAACACCGAGGCCCTGAGGTGACGACTACGGGCCACTGTGTAAGGTCCAGCCAGCGGCGCTTCTCACAGCATTGGCACAAGTAATCAGCCGATCGGATGGTGACTGCTGTTGACCCACTTGAGCCGTTCGTGACAGGCAGCTTTGGGCACCGCCAGGGCTAGATCAATGGAATCCCGAGCGGAATCAAACGAGGTAGTACCGCATTGCCGAGCCGTCTTTCTCCTTCCGTATAAGGCCGCGCTTAATCAGCGTATTGCGCACACCATCGGACTGTCCTACGTTCAAAAGCCGATTGAGTTCCGAGGGCCGTATTCCAGGGTGCGTCTTGATCAGGGAAAGCGTCTTATCTAGGAGGCCACCAGGGCGGCTCAGCTTCGCTAGTTTGACCGATCGAGTTCTGTGCTTGACCGGCTTCTGGCTGCGTGCGGTTCTTGGTCCTTGCGGTCTTTGCTTCATCGCAATTAACCTCCTTCTAACATTCGGGCATCGCATCCGTCGTCGCGCTGCCTTGGGAAGCCACCCTGATATTTCGATCCCTCTTGCCGCACTCAAGCGAGCGACTACGTCGATCGCCGAATGAGTTGATTGGCGATGTCGTCCAGATCGATACCGACGATGCTGGGCTGAGGGCCGACGGAAAGTACCGCGTTTCCGGGCCGCTTGATGAGAGCCGCACCCCACCCGGCGGCCACAGCACCCAGCGTATCCCACGTATGAGAGGCGATAAGAAACAGCTGAGAGGGTAGAGCTCCTAGCTGCTTCTCAACGTAGGCGTACGCTTCGGGCGCGGGCTTATGACGGCGTACTTCTGCGATATCCACACTGAAGCGCCGGTCAAACTGGTCGATGATGCCGCCATGCCGCAGTTGTCGGGTTTGCACCTCGAGCAGGTTATCGGTCAGCGTAAAGAGGTGAAACCCGGCAGCTCGCAGCTTACGCAGCGCCGTGGGGACCTCCGGGTGAGGAGGCATGGTCGCAAACTTGTCCGTCAGTTCCTTCTTATCGGCCGCGGCAACATTGACACCTCGCGTATCAGCCAGCATCTGCAGGACAGCCGCGCCGATCTCCGTGAATGGAACGTACACCTTGGCGAGTGTGAGCGCCTCCGAATAGAGAATCAGGTTTGCAAACCAGAGCCGCATCGCCAACTTCTCGCCGAAGATGCGCTCGAAGATGGGCGTCATGGTCTCCAGGTCAAGAAGGGTTTCGTTGACGTCGAATACTATCATCGGCTTTGACATGGCTTTCTCCTACTGCCGGACAACTCCCGAATAGCTTTGTAAACGCGAGAGTCACACATCTGGACGCTCACGCTAGCTGCACGTCCTAACGCAAGAGAAAGTTCCGAATCTCCCCGGCGATCTCCTGGGCGTGGCTCTCCAAGGCAAAGTGCCCAGTATCCAAGAAGCGAACTGTCGCATCGGGGATGTCGCGTTTGAACGCTTCTGCGCCTGCCGGCAGAAAGAAAGGATCGTTCTTCCCCCAGGCTGCCAATAGCGGGGGTCGATGTTCGCGGAAGTACGCTTGAAACCTGGGATATAGGGCAACGTTGCTCTTGTAGTCGCCCAACAGGTCAAGCTGCACGTCAGCGACACCAGGGCGGCTTAGGTAGAAGTTGTCGAGCGAGTAGCCGTCGGGAGATACCGCGGTTGGATCCGGCACGCCGTGCGTGTATTGCCACACCGTGGTCTCAGGGGACAGAAACTTGCGCAGGGCTTCTCGATTGGCCTGCGAATTGTTTTCCCAATAAGCGCGGATCGGATTCCAGCCGTCACTCAGACCTTCTAAGTAGGCGTTGCCGTTCTGCGAAATGATCGCGACGACCCGCTCGGGGTGTTTGATGGCAAGTCGAAAACCGGTCGGGGCACCATAGTCGAATACGTACAGCGCATATCGCTCAAAGCCGACGATATCCGTGAGGCGATCAATCCTCTGCGCGATTCGATCGAAGGTTAACCCGCCACCCTCGTAGTGGGACAGACCGAACCCTGGCAAGTCGGGCGCCACGATGTGGAAGCGGTCGGCCAAGAGCGGGATGAGATCGCGAAACATATGGCTCGAAGTGGGAAACCCATGGAGCAAGAGCAACTTGGGCGAACCGGCGGATCCGGCTTGGCGGTAGAAGATGTCCGTGCCGTCAACGGCGATGCTGTGATATCGAATGGAGGTCATGACTGAGCTCCTTCTTGTGAATCAGGTAATCGAACCATCGGGACCGCTTTGGGGGTCTAAAGTGAGCCGACTTCGGCGATTGCTTCGCGAATGATTTCGACCACTTCTGTCGGGGCAGTCACCATCGGCGTGTGGTCAACTTGTCGGGCGCGCACGTGGGCTCGCATGCGCTGCGCCATGAAGCGCTGAGTTTCGGGCAGGATCAGGTGGTCCTGTTCGGCAACCAGGAACCAACTCGGTAGGTCCCGCCAACGCGGGGGACCTACGCGAGTGGTGATACAGGCGGGGGCAATCGGTCGCTGCAGGGCGGCCAGCAGGGCCTGCTGCTCGGCGGTGGCGTTGGGCGCAAACGCCTCGGTGAAGGCTCGCTCCGGCAGGTAGATCAGCCCATGAATGTCGGGCGACAGTCTTGGCGCGAGGGAATGGAGCGGTGCCCGATAGAAAACATCTGCAACTGTCTCGCCCTCGTCCGGGGCCAGAGCGGCGATGTATACGAGTGCCTGCACGCGCTCATTGCGCGCGGCGCCGATTACCGCGCCGGCGTAGGCATGAGCGACTAGCACGATCGGCCCGGGTACCCGCTCCAGCGTTCGCTCGACCGCCGCGACGTCAGCTTCGAACGAAGTTAGGGGCACCGGTGCCGCCAATACCTTGTGACCTGCCGCGATCAGAGGACTGATTACCCTGACCCAGCTCGACCCATCTGCCCAGGCACCATGCCCGAGGACGACGCTCACCGCACTTGTGCCCATGCCCTCCCCCTCACACAGCTACCCAGGTAGCATAACCTCACTGGAAGCTTTCAGCAGGTTATGACCTTGCTAGTAACCTGTCAAGACATTACCGTCCGGTTAATGCTCTCGCTCAAAGATGCGTATGCAGCAAACCTCTGCAATGTTTATTGGCGGCGACCTGGCCCTGGACTTTCTCAACTCGGTGGCGACTCCCATCGATGTGCCAGTAGACTGGCTCGATGACGGCGATGGCCTGCTTAGCTGGCTAGCGCAGGCGCAGCTCGTATCAGCCGCGGCGCTTAGGCACATGCGGTCGCAGTCTTCGCGCGGCGAGCTGAACAAGGTGGCCGAGCAGGCGCGGGATCTGCGCGAATGGTTTCGTGGCTTCGTGCAAAAGCATCGGGGACGGCCCCTGGCTCGGGATGACCTGAAGAAGCTGGAGCGCCTCAATCGTCTGCTGGAGCGGGACGATTCTTTCAGTCAGATCGGGCCGGCAACAAGCAAAAAGGGTAACGCGTTCGAATTGCGCGTTATGCGGAAGTGGCATTCACCCGAAGGGCTGCTGCTTCCTATCGCCGAAGCCATCGCGCGCTTCGTATGCTCAGAGGACTTCACTTACGTAAAGGCGTGCCAGGGGACTACGTGCACGCTGTTCTTCGCAGATCAGACGAGAAGCCGGGAGCGCCGCTGGTGCAGCATGGCAATTTGCGGAAATCGGGCCAAGCAGGCGGCTCATCGACAAAGGGTCAAAGCAAATCGCTAGCGATGTCACCTCCCGATAGCTGCCGTTCGAGTGCCCATCCATGCCCGGTTGCCAACCCCCCACTGCATCCGCGACCATTCGGAGTGCATAGGGGGATACTCGACATGGTCGAGGGTAGCGGTGCACCTTGAGCGGCACTTCGCACTCCGTTTTCATCAGCTACGCCTCGCAGGATGCGGAGGTGGTGGCGCGGATCTGCGCAGCGCTGCGCTCGGGCGGCGTCGAGGTGTGGCTCGACCAGAGCGAGCTGCGCGGCGGGGACGCCTGGGACCGGCAGATCCGCGAGCGGATCCACGACTGCCGGCTGTTCATAGCCGTGATCTCCGCCAGCACGGAGACTCGTGACGAGGGCTATTTCCGACGCGAGTGGAAGCTTGCGGCCGACCGCACGCATGACATGGCAGAGAGGAAGGCATTCCTTCTTCCGGTGGTCATCGACGCCACGCCGCAACGTGGCGCCTCGGTACCGGACAAGTTTCACGAGGTGCAGTGGACACGCCTGCCGGGCGGGGAGACGCCGCCGGAGTTCGTGGAACGGGTACGGCGCCTGGTGTCGCCTGACGCGCCGACAGCGACCGTGTTGCCGGCGGGCGCAGCACCGACTCCACCGCCACCGATGAGAGAGCCAGTTCCCGCGTCCCGGCGGTCGAAGTGGGCGCTGCCGGTGATCGCCGCCGCAGTGGTCGCAGGCGCTGTGGTCTATTTTGCCATTGATCGGTTCTGGATCTCGAAGTACCCGACGGCGCCCGCGGCCCAGCCCAGCGCAGCCCCGACCACCTTCAGCCCGCCGCCACACTCGATCGCGGTTCTGCCGTTCGTGAACCTGAGCGGAGACAAAGAGCAGGAATACTTCTCCGACGGGCTCACCGAGGAGCTGCTCAACTCGCTGGCCGAGATCAACGAGCTGCAGGTCGCCGCCCGCACCTCATCCTTCTCTTTCAAAGAGCACCCGGACATTGCCACCGTTGCCCACAAGCTCAACGTCGGCGCGGTCCTCGAAGGCAGTGTGCGGCGCTCTGGGCATACCCTGCGAGTCACCGCACAGCTCATTAACGCGGTCACGGGGTTTCACCTGTGGTCGAAGACCTATGACCGCGACCTGGGCGATGTGCTGAAACTTCAGACCGAGATTGCCACCGCGGTGGCCGGCGCGCTGACAGTCACGCTCCTCGGCGATGTCGCGGCCAAAGTCGAGCTCGGCGGGACGCGCAATTCGGCCGCCTTCGATGCCTATCTGCGCGGAGCGAAGGCGTATAGCTCGAGACAGGAAGGCAAAGACACTCCGATCGCCATTACCGCGTACACGGAAGCCATTCGCCTCGATCCAGACTATGCGCTCGCGTTCGCCGGCCGATCGATGGCCTTTTCCTCGTACGCCGGGGAGGCCGCGACGGCAGCGGCGGCGCGCGAAGCCTTGGACAAGGCGCAGGCGGACGCGCGCCAGGCGCTCGCGCTCGCGCCGGATCTGGCCCAGGCCCACCTCGCATTGGCGTTCGTTTCGGACAATACCCTCGACTTCACGCAGGCGAATTACGAATACGAGCGCGCCCTCGCGCTCGCGCCGGGCAATGCCGAAGTATTGCGACGCAGCGGTGGATTTGCAGCCTACATGGGGCACTTCGATGCGGGCCTTGCGGCCGCCCACCGCGCCGTCGTGCTAGACCCGCTCGCGCGCGAAAGCCATCTTGTGCTCGGCCGGGCGCTCTATGCGGCCCGCCGCTATGCGGAGGCGGTTGCGGCTTTTGCAGAAGTCATCAGTCTTGACCCCTACAAAATAACCTACGCGGATCGCGGGCTCGCCTATTACGGGCTCGGGGATCTTGAGCGCGCGCGCGCCTCGTGCGAGACAACGGCGGACTATTGGGCGAGTAAACAGTGCCTCGCGGTGATCTATGACAAATTCGGCCGGCACGCGGATGCGGAAGCCGAGCTTGCGAAATTGAAGGCGGCTCTGGGCGATACCTCGGCGTACCAATACGCTACGATCTATGCACAGTGGGGCAATCGAGCGAAGGCACTCGAATGGCTCGAGACGGCGCTGCGGCTGCGGGACCCGGGCCTGGAGTTGCTGAAGACCGATCCGCTCCTGGATCCCCTGCGCAAGGAACCGCGCTTCCAGACGATTGAGCGGGGGTTGAAGTTTCCGTCGACTTGAGAACTTAGTGAAAGCAGACCAAATGCGTTAGCGGCCAGCACCTTTCTTGACGGATCGCTCCGGCCTCGAAGGCGTGGATGGCAACGCCGCTAGCTGGCACTTCTCAGGTAGTTCTCTGATTGATGTGCTCCCAGACCTTGGAGATCACTACGGAGCCTTCGCCCACTGCCGAGGCTACCCGCTTGACCGACCCAGCCCGAACATCGCCGACAGCAAAAACGCCGGGGTAGGACGTCGCAAACGGCGAAGTCGGTGAGCCGACGCCGGTGACGACGTACCCTTTGTCGTCGAGCTTCACCAAACCCGATAGCCATTCGGTGTTTGGCGCGGCACCCACCATGATAAATAGCGCCTGCGCCGCAACCTTCCGCGACAGCCCGGTCTCGGCGTTGCGGATGATGACGCTTTCCAGATGCTCGCCGCCTTCCAGTGCCGTGACCTCAGAGTTGTACTCGATCGTGATACCCGGGTCAGCCTCAAGGCGGCTGGTGAGATAGCTCGACATCGAAGCGGCGAGCGAGGAACCCCGCACCAGCACACGGACGCACCGCGCACAGCGGGATAGGAACATCGCAGCCTGGCCGG
>Ga0209380_10001563_pt1 | contig 15253 bp, 17 predicted proteins | sample HubBroMetageWFT6_FD_188347 | JGI IMG/M metagenome (GOLD analysis project Ga0209380, IMG submission 188347) | Warmed and freeze-thawed soil microbial communities from the Hubbard Brook experimental Forest, New Hampshire - Hubbard Brook CCASE Soil... | ecosystem: Environmental > Terrestrial >...
TTGGCGAACCTGAACGGTAAGCTTTACGGCACGACGCATAGTGGCGGATCGTATTCCTACGGAACGGTCTTCAGCATAACCACCTCTGGGGCGGAGAGCGTGCTCCACAGTTTCAGCGGCACGCAGGGAGCATATCCCGAAGCTGGCTTGATTGGCGTGAAAGGCACACTCTATGGCACGACGGCGTATGGCGGTTCGGGGTGCAGAGGCGGCAACCCGCCGGGGTGCGGGACGGTCTTCGCGATAACTCCTTAGCGATGGATGTACCCGCCGCCCCCGCAGCTTCGCGATCGCTAGGCCGTTGTTGCATTGCAACTTTTTTTGCATTGCAGCTACGCAGCACGGCAGCATAGCGACGCCGATCACGTTGCACCATTGCACTGCGCACCGTGGCTTTGAAACTTGAACAACGTGGCACTGCCGAGCTGGGTGGCCTCGTCTTAAAAGGGGATGGCAGTGCGATGTAAGCCTAGCGACCGCGAATATGCTCCTGCCGCGAAAGATGTATCGCTTCGCTTAAATATGCGAAATGAAACGGCCAGACCTGGAAGCGCTGCAGCGTTGCGGCGCTCGTTGTGTGCTCCGCGGCGAATGCAAACGCAACCTCTTCGTCCGTCGGTATTGAACCCTCTAACCTACGCGCACGAATCCACGGAAGGTACCACCCCTCAAAGCAGGAGCGTGCAGTTGGCAACGCCGTAGCTTCTGTAGCCTTTAGGATTGCTTGTACTGCAACTGCCACGAGGCTAGCTCCGATTAGCAAAAAACCCGCACCGATCACGTCCCGAATCGGCCGCGTGCTCGCGACGCCGAAAAGTGCAGTCGAAGTTGCAAGCCACGCCGATGCGTTTTGGGCTCCCGCGTACCGCTCAGATATTGCGTCAGCAACGCCCTGCTGCATTCGGTTGATCTCTGCGCTACGCGGCATCACGGCAATATCGTGGCTGGCAACGCCGCTTTCGCTTGTTCTTTTGCTCAACCGCGCGGCGTATGCTCCCGCGAATCCCGAGGAAATCGCAGTGGCGGCGGTAAGCACGCCGTAGATCAGACTAATGTCCACGAAAACGCTCCCGGGGTGACGGTCGGCGGTTTCCCTTGTCGCTAGTTCAACCCTCTGAGGTCTGATTTATCGCTCTGCATGGAGACCGCCATTGCCAGCAGCCTCAACGCCCCTCCGCGACCTCGCTGCGCCGGGCACAGCGCCTAGTTTTCGCGGGGCCTCCGATCGCGTTCGGCATAGCACTTTAGGACTTCGGCTTTGACCGTTACAATTTAAGTCCCGTCCGCAAAACTATGCAATGCGGCGCAAACGCGATCCACAATGCGCTAAGCGTCGATCTCGACGCCGGCAGTGCGACCGTACGTCAGGCGATCGGTGAAGCGGCGGCACGTTCGTAAAGTCCACGAAGAGCGGCCGCGAGCGTACGGTGCCGCTAAACTCGCGAGCGGTCGCGGCCTTGCGCGCCCATCGCAGTGCCCAGGCCTGGGAGAAGCGAATCAGCCGCGGCGCCTACGATGATCAGGGCCTCGTGTTCGCCGATGAGCTCGGCGGCGTGCTCGATCTCGACATGGTAAGCATGAGCTTCGCGAAGGCGGCCAAGGCCGTCGGGGTGAAGTCGCGGGGCGTCTCGCTGCACTCACTCCGGCACTGTGCCGCTACGACGGCGCTCCAAAACGGAGCGGATGTCCGAACCGTCGCGGCGCTGCTCGGCCATGCGTCACCGTCGACCACGCTTAACGTGTACGGCCATGTCGTGGCCGGCCCAAGAGCGCGCGGTGAACGCAATCGCGGAAGCGCTCAGCCTAGCGGAAGCCAAAGTGATGGGAGGTGAGAGCCTGTCGGCATGAAAGCCAGCCGTCCTCGGTGCAACGGAAATGCAACGGTTGGCGAACATTAAGGAAATCGAGAATCCGATCAAGCCCGAAAAGACCCTTGAAATAAAGACGAATCACGTGCGCGCCCGTAGCTCAAACTGGATAGAGCAGGGGACTCCTAAGCCCAAGGTTGCCAGTTCGATTCTGGCCGGGCGCAAAACAAAAACCCTTACACCTTAAGGATTTTCTGCTTGTCGCAGATCGCGGGCCGCACGCTCCATAGAGCTACGGGTGGAGCTACCGGAGCTTCGGAGCGGACCAAGCCCCCACTTAGAAACCCGGGTGAAACGAGCCAATCGCGATTAGGGGCGCTTCCCCGTGCAGGTCATCGCGCGACCGCCAAAATTTTCGCGGCCCGGTGTGCGAAAAAGCAGTCGCGGGAGATAACGAACGCGCCACGGGGGGTACGTTGCTGCACCAGCGGCTTCGCACGCGCGCGTGTTGGGGGTGGGTGCGTGACGCGCGCGAGTTCCATGCCGGCCCGAAGGTGAATGTTGAGGTGGCAGTGGTAGAGCCACGTGCCGGGATTGTCGGGAATCATGTCGGCTATCAACATACCCATCGGGCCCAGCAGCGTGTCGGTACGCATGCCATTGCTGACTACCGTTTCGCCGTGCCAGTGCGGCGCATGGAAATCGAAATCGAAGGGCAATCTACAGCCGCCGCTACCATCGAACGAGCTCGACGCGGCGATTGAGCGCTTTGCCGGCATCGGTGCCGTTCGATGCGACCGGGTGCATCAAGCCGTATCCTGCGGCCTTCAGCCGGCTGCGCTTGATGTCATAGTGGACGACCAAATCGTTGACGACCGCTTGCGCGCGCCGTTGGCTCAGTGCCAGGTTGTACGCGGCGCCCCCATCCGAATCGGTGTAGCCCTCGACGCGCATGCGCCACGCCGGATGCGAGCGCAACACCACGCCGATCTCTCGCTCGACTGACTCCGAGCGCGACTGAATGCGTGCACTAGCGACGTCGAAGTGAATGCCGTAAATACGCGCCCGACCGCCTTTTACCAGCTCTTTGACCAGCGGCTCCGTCACATCGAGTTCGATCGACGCTTGAGCGCTCTGGCCGCCGTTGCCGGCTGCAGTGAGCGTATACAAGTGACGCGTCGGACTTGCGTTTGCCGGAACGTGAATCGAAACGTTCACTCGCTGTTCCGACGCCCCCAGCGTGAACGCGCGTCGATCCACGCTCGCATGCCAGCCGGGGGCAGGCTCACCGTCAAGCGTCATGGTGATCGGCCCCGGCGCCTGATTGCCTTCTCGATCGACCCGAAACGAAAAGCGCAAGTCTTGCGCCCCGCTAAATGACAGCGTCCGATGCGCCGACGCCAGCAGAATCAACTGCGACGCGACATGGGCGCTGCAGGGAAGGTCGGCGCTTGGGGACAGGTCGTATGCAAGGCGCGCAAACTCGATCGCCTGCGGTATCTGGCTGCGTAGGTCGTCAGCATCGAATCCGTCGTAGACGATGATGCCTTTCCCGTACCGAGCGTAGGCCCGCACCCATCCGCTCGTCCCGACGAGGTTCTTCGCAAACACGAGTCCGCACCAATGCGGGTCGCTCGTTTGCATGATGTCGGCGTCGCCAAGCTGCTGCAAATAGTTTTTTAAATAGGCCGCCGTGTCGACGTAATGCTGCCGGTCCGAAGCGTCGCTGCTCCCCAGAATCGACGAATCCGCAATCGTGAGAACGCTTCCCCGCGCTCCCTGAGCGCCGGTCGCGCTGGTGGTAAACGGATATGGTATGAAGCCGTATTCTGACTTGCTGCAATAATCGGCGTCGCGCACGAGCAGCACGTGGCCGCGAGCCACGAAATCCAGCAGCGCTTGGCGCTGCGCCGCATCGGCGTCTTTGTCGGGCGCACAGCTCATCGCAAGCACCGCTGTCGCAGCAGCATGCAAATCGTCGGAAGACAGCAACGGCAAGAGGCGAGTTTCGTAGCGATGACCGGGCACGATATTAGGCGTCGTGAGTTCCAAAACGTGCTCGGGGTAGCGCGAGATGAAGGCTATTTCCGTTCCACGACCGCCGCCGGGCGGGTCGCACGCCGGAGCGTGGGCGATGCGCCTTGCGAGAATCGGGGAGCCGTATTCCACGGTTCCGACCAACAGCGAACCTCCGGCGATAACCGTCAGCGTGCCGCCGTTGTCGAGATGTGCCGACCCGCCTTCGATCGGTCCGCGCCAAACGTCACGCAAGTACGTACAGGTTGCTGCGATCAGCCGGCCGTAGCGTTCCACCGTCGCAAGCTGATCGTTGCCGGTCGTGGCCGCACCATCGGGAACCGTGCCTTTTACGCCGCCGAATGTCGAGTCGGAAGCCATGATCGTATCCGTCGGCGACCAACGACCCGAAAATTTTAAGGCAGGCGCGTCGACGTCGCCGCTCGCCGCGAGCGACTGAATCCGAACCTGCGTTCCTGATGGTCGATCGAAGCGTACGCGCAACCAGCGCGCCGAAAGCGGACCTTGCAGCGAACCCGTTGCCGAGGTCCCGGAAGCCGTATTCAACGCGATGGTCCCGACGTCGGCGTACGAGCGATCGTCGGTCGTCGCGGCGGCGACGTGCAATTGCACGCTAGCGCCACTTGGCAAACTCGCGGTGGCCGTAATCTGACTGACGCGCGCGATCGCCGGCAGTTCGAAAACCAGCTCCGGGACACCGCGAAATGCGGGATCGACGTCGTAGGCCTGGCCGATTGTGAGCGCCTGCGCAGGGGATCCAGACGCGCCGACGCTCCACTTCCGTACAAACGTGCCGCGCTCGAAGGTCAACAAATCGGGACTGTGCGTTGGAGCGGGCGAAGCCGTGCTGCTCGCTTCCACCGTAGCGGTCGCTTCCGCCGTAGCAATTGCTTGCGGGGTTGCCGACGGGCCGTGCGACGCACCATTCGAGCACCCCGCCGCGAGCAACGCGAGCGTAGCCATAGCCGATCGACTAAACACCTTGGCAGGGTAGCACCTCGTCGTACGCGGTGCGTACCGCCTGAAGTTAGCCGTACGGCGCCGGCACGCCTGGCGAATAGAGTTGAACCATGACAACAAGAAACGCACTGAGGCTCTGCGTGTTCCTCCTCGCCGCCGGCGTGGCGGCGGGCTGCACCAGCCCGTCGAAGTCGTCGTCGGCGAGTTCAGACGCCACAAACGGTCCGTCGTCCACCGCTATGACGGAATCCGGCAACAACTCTAGCCCGTATCCGGAATGGGCGTCGGCGGCGGTGCCCGATTACGGCAGCGGCATCGTCGTGCAGGTGTTGGTCAACGGTGGCTATTATCAGATCCAAACGTCAGACGATGCGAAAACCGTCTTCGCCTGGTACAAGGCTCGCGTACCCGGCAATTGGCGTCTCGACAACTCCGATGGATCGAACGATTGGATCAATGCCGTGCACGGCGTTCAAATTAGCATTAGAGAGAACACGCTCAAGCAGTCTAACAACGTTAAAACGATTGTTTCTTTAATGACCAGGTAAGTAATGCTAGCCCTTGCCCGCGCAGTCTTTCGGTAGCGATCCTTTGTACTGAAGCATAGTGGCCGATGGCATCTTCACCAGCGACCCGTGATTCGAGATCGGCGCGGCGTTTGCCAGCGTGAGAAACACGTTGATGATGGATGTCACGATCGCCGGCATCGTGTAACCTACGCCCGCATCGAGCTGCATGTCGAGCGTGGCCTGCCGGCAGTCCACCCAGGTCGTTGACGACTGCTTTAGTGCGGTCATCCCTTCGGTGAGACCGACATATGGCCCGGTCGCAAATCCGGCAAAGCCGAGCCCGACGAGAAGCTGTTGGCTCATACCGAAGACCAGCGAATTGATCCCCACCGAGACTCCGCTCACGTTTGCTTGTGGCGTCTTGACGTCGATCTGCGGGAACCACGAATGCCATCGCGATCCGCGCCGGTAGCTGACGGCGATTTGGCAACAGACTTGAAAGTCGATGGAACTCGTCAACAGTCCATCTTTGGCGCTAAAACCGCTGTCGAGCTTGAGATCGGCATTCAAATGCACGCCGATCGGCGCGATGAAGTTCACCGGCAGCGTAGCGTCGACGGGAATGGGCTGCGTCACGTGAATGTTCCCCCGGAACCCTTGGTGTGATGCGGCCACGAACGCGGTTTTAAAACCACCCACGCCGTTGATCCAAATTCCCGCCAGCTTGATTCCCGACAGATCGATATCGACGTTAAAATTAATGTTGGGTTTGCTCAGATAGAACACGGAGTATGCGTCGATGTCCAAGCCGCGATCGCTGTATTTCAGTTCGATCCCGAGGCCGCCGCAACTCGTCAGACACGGAGAGGCGGACATCCCAGTGACGTTCACCTGACGCATCGCGGGTTCGCCGATGCCGGGCGGCGGAGCGGGAATTCCGGTCGGCATCGTACCGCCGACCGGTCCGGCCTGCGCGACGCGCTCGACGGTCGGCTGCAAGAAGCGTTGCCCGATGTGACCGTGCGCGTCGTACGTGGTCATGCGAAAGGGCTTCCATCTGCCCGCCGCTGTTACGACGGCATACGTTACCGAAGCGAGGCGAAGATGTCGCGTGACGTAGCCGGTGGTCGCGCTCGGAGCCGTGCTCGGGGACGCTCCCGGCGACGTCGAGGGGAGAACGTCTTGCTTGAACTGCACGGGAATGTCGGGAACGGGCGCCGCGACGACGGAGTTCAGGTCGAGCGGCTGGTTGTAGACGAAATGTCCTTGCTGGATGATGTCGGTGAGCTGCACCGGTTCGAGCACAACCGCGAGTCGTCGCCGTTTCGCTTGATGGCCCCCACTCGCCCAACGCATCGCTCCGTCGCGAAAATGATCTTGCCTTGCGCGATCTGGTCGACTTGCGGAGCCGTCGCATCGAAGTGCCAGATGATGCCATTGGACTCCATCGAGCGCAGGGCTGTATCACCGTGTTCCATGATGAGCACGTCCGGCTGGTACGTCACGCTTGGGTCGCGCTTCGGCGGCCGCCCGAACTGCAATTCAGTCGGCGTCAAGGTGTGCGGGTCGACCGGTTTGCCGATCGTGCCGCCGGCTTCAGCTTCCGGCGAAAAGGCGGCCGCCAGCTCCGGATCCATCGTAGGATTGGTGTTTGGAGCACCCGTCGGCGGCAATGTCGGAAGTGCCAATGCCCCGATGCTTCCACCCGCTGCACCCGAGGCCGGCGTCACGGTTGCCGCCGTCGACCTTTCGGCTGACGGACTCTGACCATGGCAGCCGTTGGCGGTGACGAGCAGGACGGCCGCCAGCATGCCGGCCATTGCGCGATCCGGCCCGTGCGAGGACGACCTTTCCATGGCTGCATCCTAGCGCGCGACCGTGCGCACGGCGTGCCGGCAGATCGCTACGTTGCCGCGGCGATACGCTGGTTGATCGGCAGCGACAAAAAAACACGCCGCGTTTCTTTATCGGCAATACCGGCCGCAAACTCGTGGAGTTCGGCGCGAGCTCGCTCCACTGCTGACCGCGCCTCCTCCGCCACTCCTCCCGCCTCGAAGCCTTGCGCGATAGCCCACCAGACGTAGTGAGGCCACAGCGATCCCTCAAACCGGAATCTGCCGATGGCGTGCAGCTCGCGCGCGGTCGCCAACGCGTCGTCGCGCCGGCCGGCGCTGACGTACGCGAGCGTCAAATCCGCGAGATCGTCGGCGAAGTCGCGTACGTCTTGAATCGGCCGCCGAATGCCGATGCCCTCGCGCATGTGCTCCATCGCTGCCTCGAGCTCGCCGAGAGCACGTTCGGCATTTCCGAGATTCGCCAGCGCGGCCGCTTCAAATACGGGGAACGCGATCTCTCTTGCGGCAACGAGCGCCGACGATGCCAATGCCTTTGCCGCTCGTGCGTCGCCGAGCTGCAAGTTTACAAAGCTCTCGTTCACCTGATTGGCCACGATGGTGCGCTTCTCTTGAACCGTTTCGAAATACGCGTTCGATCGCTCGATCGACCGAAGGGCTTCGCGAAGTAGCCCCAGGCGCATGAGCAGGAGCGCGCGATTCGTATGCGTGATCGCAAGACCGCGCTTGTGGCCGATCGATTCGTACGTATTCAAGGCGAGCTCGAACTCGCGCAAGCCGGTCTCGTAATCGCCGAGCCACGCCGCCGTTACCGCTAAGCGGCCGCGCGACGCTGCCTCACTTTCACGGTCGTTGGTCGCCACATGAAGTTCCAGGGCGCGCTTGGACAAGTCGAAGCATTCGCGGTACTCTTGGCGCAATAGCGCGGCCGTCGCGGCCACTGAAAGCGCTCGCGCCTCGACCGATCGATCCGCGAGACTCGATGCGCGTTCTCGCATCATCGCGAGGTACGCGCGCGACGCACTGATGTCGCCGACGTTCGACGTGAAGTCTACCAGCAAATACAAGCATTCGAGCTGCCCGCGGACGTCTTCCAAGTGCTCGTAGACGGCGAGCGCCATTCGGGCCGGCTCGAGTCCCTCGGAAGGGCGGCTGCATAGCCCCGCGTGGGTTGCCGACTCTGCCAGCGTTTGTGCGCGTGCGACTTCCCCCAAGGATTCGGCAAGACGCTCCATCTCTTCGATGAATCGCCCCTCCGCATCGGATTCGCCGAGACTTCGCGCCAGCTGCACCCGTCGTTTGAGAACATCGAATCGCTCTTGCGGTCGCCCATCGGCGAGCCGCTCCAATGCATCGATATCCTCGCGCTGTCCGTTTCGGTCGCCGCGGCGGCCTCGGGCCCGTTCGCGCACGTCGAGTGAAGCCGCACGCAACGCGTCCGAAGTCGCATTTTCCAGCGCTCTACCGGCGAGATCAATCGCATCGCCGTATGCGTGAACGGTGGCCGCCAGCTGCGCCGCCGTGAGGTACCAGCTCGCCGATTGCTCGCCGTCCCCGGAGCGCTCGTAGTGGCGCGCAATCTCGCGCGCCGACGTGCCTTCGGTTTCGCGATAGACGGTTTCCAGGTAGCGCGCGATGCGAACGTGCCTTTGGGCCCGCAAACCAGGCTCGACCTTATCGTACATCGCGTCGGCGATCAGATGATGGCTGAACACGTAGTCGTGCCGAGCGCGCGATCCAGCCTCGCGCAAAATACGCCGGTCGAGCAGTTCGTCAACGCCGCGCGCAACCGACGCCGCAGGTAAGTTAGAGACTTCGCGTATCAGCGGTATCGCGAATCCCGCGCCCGCTACGGCCCCGATTTCCGCAACGGTATTGGCCTCGTCGCCGAGGCGAGCCAGTCGCGCGCCGATGACGCTCGCCACCGATTTAGTCAGTGCGTCGGCCAGCGCTTCGCCTTTCTCGAGCTTAACGCTGATCGACTCGTTGAGGAACAGCGCGTTGCCTTCACTCTGCACGTAAAGGGCGTGCGCTAGGTGTTTTCCGCCACCGCGCAAGGCATCGATGTGGCCGATCAGTTCCTCGACGTCCTGCTCGTCGAGACCATCGAGCTGAATTTCCTCGACGTTATTGAAGATTTGCAAGGATCGCTGCAATGCGCGCAACGGATGATCGAGCGGCGTTTCTTCGTCGCGGCAGGTTCCGAGAATGAGAATCGGTGCATGGATCAACTCCTTCGCGATCGCTCCGAGCGCCTCGACGCTGGCGGACCCGGCCCAATGCAAGTCTTCGAGAACGAGCAAGAGCGGCCGCGGCGAGGCCAGACTGCGCACCGCATGTGCGAGCGCATCGTGCGTCCGCGACATTTCCCGTTCGGCCGACTGCTCGACGACTTTGATTTCGGGCACAACTGGATCGCGCAGCTCCGGTAACATGCGCGCGAGGACGGAACGCCGGGCGGCTGCCGGCGGACGGGCGAGCAAAAGCGGTAAGCCGGAACGCAGGGCTTCGATGATCGCTTGATACGGAGTCGACTCGGGAGTGGCCGTCGTGCCGGCGAATATCCGGCCGCCTTCGGATTGCACGATCCGCGCCAGTTCCGACGACAAACGGCTCTTTCCGATGCCGGCTTCACCACTCAACAAGACGAAGGCGCCCGCGCCCCGAGCCGCGCGCGTCCAGGCCGTACGCAATTTCGCAAGTTCGCGACGGCGCCCGACAAAGGGCAAGACAAAACCGGCGGGACGCTCGTGACCATCGCTTGGCGCAGAGATGACCGGCAATGATCCGGGCACCGCTTCGTTACGCAAAATGGACTGCCGCACCGCCAAGGTTTCCGGCATTGGCGCGATAGCGAGTTCGTCGCGCAACCGCTTGGCAAAATGGTCGTATTCTGCCAGCGCTCCGGCGGTGTCGCCCGACTCGTAACGAAGCGCGACCAGAGTGCGCAGCGTATCCTCACGCCACGGATCTGCAGCCAAAATGCGTTTCGCACACGCAATTGCGGCGTCGAATTCTCGATTTGCTCGATGGCGGTCCAGCAACTCACTCAGCACTGCAAGATATCGCGACCGAAAGCGCTCGCGTTCTGCGAGCACCCAGTCGTCGTATACGTCTTCCAGCAGGTCGCCGGCGTAGAGTTCGATCGCTTGCGCTTGCGTGTCGGCGGTAGCGCTCAAACGATCGAACTCCACGACGTCGACGAACGCCGTTGCGGCGGCGTTCCAGCGAACCGTTTCGGCATCGACAATGAGCCACGGGTCGGCCGGACGGGGCGGCAAGGCCTTATTCGCAAGGTAAAGATAGCGTCGAAGTTCCGCCAGCGCGGCGGCTTCGTCGACTTCCGGAAAAAGCAAGTACGCCAGCGACTCCCGCGAGATCGGCTGGCCGCGCTTGAGCAAAATGCAGGCCAGCATTGCGAGCGTAGTGGAGCGTTTGGCGAACTTCAGCGGAACGCCGGCAAAACTTACGTTTGCGTGCCCGAACAGCCGAATGTCAAGCTGGCCATCCATTACGGCGCGGTTTCCAGGATCCTGGCTCAGCCCCCCTTGCGGCCTGAGACCTATGGCGTCGGCGTACCGATGCTCTGAACTTGTTTTGCAGCCTGCTTCAGTTCGGGCGGCGGGCTCATCGGCGCACACGACGGAGCTGCCGTTGCTTCGTCCGAGTTCAGAAGCCCGGCCGCGGCTTTTCCGACGCAGTTCGGATCCGGAACCTCATTGAGATCCCCCGAAGCACCGGCTCCCTGCGCAGAAGCGGCGCCAGAAGCACTGCCCTCTGGCTGATTTCCCGAAGCCTGCGGTTGCGGTGAAACCGTCCCCGCATCAGAGCCCGGGGAAGGCTCGGCGCTCGTAACGCCGCTCCCGAACGCGCGTCCTAGCGCTGGCGACATTCCCGCGGCGCACAACCCGTTGCGTACCCAAAAGAAAATTCCGACGACGACCGCGATTTCGAGCACGGCGACGATCGCGACAATCCACCGTCCGGTGTGGCGGGGTTTCTGGGGTGAAGGATTTTGCTGCATCTGTCGGCGCCTCCGTTGCGCCTGTTAGTCTACCGCGCACGATCGGCGCACGGCTCCGGCTTACTATGGTGGGCATGAAGAACAGTCCAGCGAGGTCAGGACCCTTCGTTCGCTCCGTCGTGCTCGGTGAGGCGTACGGCAATGAAATCGGCGATCTCACCAGGACCGGTTACGTAGAACCTCCGGCCGCTCACGATGTCGTGGATCGAACCGCGCCAAGCATCACGCGCCGGAGCGCTGCTCTCCAGCCACATTCGCACCAAGAAAACTCTTTCTTCACGTCGAGAGGCCACGCATCAGAGTGTAACGGCAGTCCGTGCGCGCAGCATGCGGGCCTAGGAGGCGCCATGCGTCACCCAACCCTTCTCACCCTAGCGATCGCCGTTGCGTTGGCCGGCTGCGGCGGCAAAACCAGCAACTCCGCACAAACGTCGCAACAAAGTGCGTCGCAATCGACGATCGCCACGGCGTCACCGGCGGTGTCCGTTGGCACCCCGAATAGGGAGGCACCCTATCCCGATTGGGCCGCAGCGGCCGTGCCTGACTACCCAAATATCATCGACCAGACATTGATCAGAGACGACTTCTATAAGATAAGCTCAGCCGACGAAACGGGGAAAGTTCTCAGCTGGTACAGGGCTCATGTGTCGGGCATTTGGGCGACCCCCGGAAGTCCTGATAACTCAATCCTGGCCGATACAAACGGCGTCAGGATAGAAATCGACAAGATCGGGTACGGAAATCAGCCGGCCGGCAACCGACCGAAGACGACGATCTGCCTAAACCGAATAGTGAATGGACAGGCAGATTCTTGTTAGTGCGAACGGCTCGGTGCCAATCTTTGGTACAAATCCAACATCCCGAAATCGTACACGCAAGTTACAGTCACCGGCAAACCCGTCCGTACAATATCAATGCCCGGTCAGTCAACTTCGAGTTGATTGGATCGAATAACACACCTGGCTCTTCTCAAAGGACCTTCACAACATGAAACGTATCGCCCTCACCGTCTTACTGTGGTTCGTCGCGTGTTTTGCATTGCTCGCACCGGCCTCGGCAAACGATGGATACACGGGAGTGCCCGTTTATCCCGGCGTCACTGACCATCAGCCGACGACGGCGAGCCTGACGTGCCCCGGAAACTTCCATATGCGGGTCAGCCTGTATCTATGGTCCGCTTCAGCGGCCGATTCGCCGGACCGAATCGCAAGTTGGTACCAAGGTGTACTGCGCGGCAGCTCGATCGCGCACCACGAAACGGTACACGTCTTGTCGATCATGGCGGCCGATGGGTCGTCGGGAGCGTACGTGACCCGGGCGGGAGGGATGACAATGCTGAGGCTCTATCGCTTGAACCCTCCCGCGGGAAAGCGAGACCTGTATGGGACGAATTGTAAACGCGACGATTAAGAGCGCGGTCACTCATCCCAAGGTCACGCCGATCACGCTACACGGGCTTCGCGACACCCACGAGATCGTTCGTATCGGTTCCTTCTGGCCCGGGGGATAGACCGTCACGGTGGACGGTATCTGAGGGCTGCAATTAGGTAGCCAAACAGCCGTAGTTTGCGACATAGAGATCGCCGAAACTGTCAAACGCCAGCGCAATCAACCTCGCTCAAGCCCTGGGAGATCGTTCGCAGCACTTTCTTGCTGCCTGGGGCGTAGACCGTGACCGTACTGTAGACTCCGGAGTGACAATATCGGCAGTTTGCAACAAGAAGGTTACCGGAGCCGTCAAACGCCAGTCGCTGCCGACCGCGCACTCCAAAGGGGTGAACGGGTTGCTGCTACGCGCGCGCGCAGAGGCGCGAGAGAGGGGAGGGTGTCACCGATTATGAGTAACTGAGGCAGCGTTGCCATATGGGCGAAGAACCGTTCTTGACCCCGAGCGGATGCGATGGCAGGAAGAGAAAGGCTAAGACTCGATGGAATGTGACTGTTCCCCGGCCAGACTCGCATTTGCGGAGCTACGGTTACCCGATCGTGTCGCGCTTCTCAACAGCCTCCTGACGCAACTAACGGCCGACGAAGTGCACGTAGCGGTAAATGACCCCAAGAGCCTTGGACTAGCGGTCGAAGTGAGGCTGATCGGACTCACCCGGTCGGACGAACTCGTGCGCTATCTGTCCCCCCCAGCGGTGAGGCACCTGGGCATACTCGGTCAGCGACGCGCTTGTGGCTAGGCTCCCGAGACCATAGAGCGCGCCCGTTGGTAATACCGATTCCTCGGCGTTGCGTGCCCGCTCAGCTTTACCGCGCTCACTCGATGAGTATGAGAACATCGCGAAGCCGGTGAGAACGGCTCACGCGCCTCGTATTCGCTCGCGTGCCTCCGCGGTTGCCAAACCGTTGCCGTCGATGGCAACCATTCTCGCCCATCGACGACAGGCACCGGGGCGAAACCCCATATCTTACGCGGCCTTTTGTCCGTTCGCGACCGTCCTCGACCACGCACGGGCGGATTCGAATCCCGCTGGGGCTATTTAAATCGTCCTGATTTTTGCAAGGGCTTCCGGCGCAAGACCGGGTGCGGAACAGCCGTTTTGTCACATTTTTGTCACATCGGCTTTCATTATAACTACGCCACGAGCCGCTCGAAGGCCGCGGTCGCAGCGGCGTCTCGCTCCTGACAGACGGTGAGGTACCGATCGACCGTGATGCTGATGCAGCTGTGCCCAAGGTGGCTCCTGACCGAGCAGCGTGATGGGTGTGACACCTGCGCGTTCGACGAGGCCTTTAAAGGCCGCCCCGAAGTTCCACGGCGTTAAGGGGTCCACCGCCCAGGCGCAAACACCAGATCGCCCTTCTGGTAAGCCACCCCGAGGAGTAGCTGCTCTTCTGCCTGCGTTGCCTTATGCGTGTGCAGGATTGCTGCGAGCTCCGCACCGACCGTGATGGTTCGCACCTTTCCGTTCTTTGGGCGTTTGAAGGCGAGCCCAGAGCGCGTTAGCATCTCGGCCTTCTACGATCATCCCCTTTTTACGACGCAAGCCGGCGCATTTGCTGTTATTTGCGAGTTCTTGGAATACTGCTCGGGGGCGGTCGTCCTGGCGACGAGCCGCGAAGCTCTCCACGTGCGAGGCGAGCACGAATACCTGTTGCAACCACTCGACATTCAGTCTGCTGCCGGACTCTTCGTCGAGCGGGGTTGCGTTCTCCAGCCGCACCTCCAACCGGACCGCAACGACCGCGGATTGAGCCTATCAGACCCTCTTCGTGGCGCAGTATTTCTCTCATTCGCACGCATCCTGCACGACGGGGTCTTAGAATGAGCGTACCAAAGAAACACCCTTTGACCACGAAGGAGTTCAATCATGCGTGTTAGTCTTCTCGTTGCGACGATGCTCGCTGCGGGCGTTGGGCTTGTAGCGTGTTCGTCCGGCGGCGCCCCGACGGTACCCGGCGGCGCGCAAAGCCTTGCTCGAGCCGCGTATTCCGCACTCCATCTAACGGGCGGCGGTAACGCGCCCGACGTGTCGTGCCCCTCGCAGTTTCTTATGTGCGTTACGGTCTCGAAGAAAAAACCTGGTAAGATGAGTATATGCGTCTACAACGGCAGCGTTTGCCCGGCTCCCGGAATTTGGACCTGGTCGCAGCAGATCGAAAATTTAAAAGGCAAGCCGCTCAAGAATCCCGTGGGAACGATTAGTCCGAACCCGGGCAACCCGGTCGAGGATAAGATTCGTGAGAAAAAGGCGATCAAACCGAGTCACGGCGCTGTTAAGTATCAACAACTTATCGAAGCCTGTAACTCCAGCAGTAGCTGCTTCCAAGGGGCCGTAGGCATCATCACCAGGTAGGTGGCGCTATCGGCCAACGCATTTGAAGAAGCCTTGCTTTTACTGGCAGGCTTCTTTTTATGTGCTTTCCGGCCAGCGCACTTTAATCGCCACCGGCGATATCGGGCGCCCTGCGGCGCGTCGAAAACGTGCGCTCTAGCTCGATCCAATACGAGATTGGCTTTGCACCGCCAATTTCTTCAAACGCGCGCGGGGCCTGACTGTAGTCGAACGCGTCCGTCGCCGGATCATTCGCGCGCATATCGCTTACCGTGTGGCA
>Ga0209380_10001565_pt1 | contig 15237 bp, 13 predicted proteins | sample HubBroMetageWFT6_FD_188347 | JGI IMG/M metagenome (GOLD analysis project Ga0209380, IMG submission 188347) | Warmed and freeze-thawed soil microbial communities from the Hubbard Brook experimental Forest, New Hampshire - Hubbard Brook CCASE Soil... | ecosystem: Environmental > Terrestrial >...
CGATCGCGGCACTCAACTCCGGCGTAACGCTCCCCGCGACAACCATCGTTCCGCTTGTGCGGCAGGGGAGTTCGGGCGACACCTTCCTGTTCACCTCGTTCCTGAGCGCGACCAACTCCACGTGGTCAAGCGGGCCCGGTTTCGGGACCACCGTGACGTGGCCCAAGGTCGCGGGTGAAGGCAGCGCTGCGAGCAACCCGGGAATGGTCGCGGCGTGTCACACCGGATGCATCGCGTACATCGGCGTCAGTGCCACCACCGCCGCGCAGACGGCGAAGCTCGGCGAGGCAATGCTGGCGAACAAGGCGGGGACCTATCTCACTCCGACACCAGCGAGCATCGCCGCCGCGGTGACCGCCGGCGCCGCGTCGATCCCGTCCAACCTCGCACTCTCGTTGATCTATCAGGACGGCGCGCAGTCGTACCCGATCGTCAACTTCGAGTACCTCGTGGTCAACACCACCCAGACGTCGAGTGACAACGCGCTTGCCATCCGTACGTTCCTCGAGTGGACCATCGATCCCAACGGAGGGTCCACCGCGGCTTTCCTCGGGAAGGAGAACTTCGTGGGACTGCAGGCGTCTGTCCCCGCCTCGGTGTTCTCCGCAATCCAGGCGAAGATCGCCACCATCACCGGATAACCGGACCCAGCCCACGTCGATGATCAGTGCGCGAGCCGACAAGGTCGATGCCGGCCGCGCAGATCATCGGCTGAGCAATACGGAGCTGACCCGGGCCGACCGGGTGCTCCGCGCTGTCAGTGGGGTCGCATCGATCGTTCCCACGGGCATCCTCGTGGTGATCGCTGCGGTGATGTTCGTCACGGCGCTTCCGTCGATCCTCTTCAGCGGGTTCTCGTTCTTCACAGGATCGGTCTTCAACTTCGGCAACCTGTACGCGACCACGACGATCACGCACAACGGTGTTCAGGCACCGCCCCACGCGGTCTACGGCGTGCTGCCGCTGATCGCCGGCACACTCGCAACGTCGATCATCGCGCTGGTGCTCGCCGTTCCGATCTCCGTCGGCGGCGTCCTGATGCTCAGCGAGATCATCCCGCGCAAGATCGCCGACTCGATGGCCGTTTTCCTGGAGCTGCTGGCAGGAATACCGAGCGTGGTGTTCGGGTTGTGGGGAGTGGCGGTCTTCGGGCCCTTTCTCTCGGCGCACGTGTTCCCCGCGCTCACCGCCATCGGACACGTCATCCCGTTCTTCAAGGGACCGGTCGGGCAGGGGCAGGGTCTGCTCACGGCGAGTCTGGTGCTCGCGGTAATGATCATTCCGATCGTCGCCTCGACAACCCGTGAACTGCTCCGGCGCGTGCCGATCCTCGCCAAGGAAGGCTCCCTGGCTCTCGGGATGACTCGATACGAGACGGTTCGAGTGGTGACGATTCCCTATATCCGCACCGGCATCGTGGCGGCGTCACTGCTCGGCTGGGCTCGAGCCCTTGGCGAGACCATCGCGGTGCTGCTGATCATCGGCGACATCTATGCCGTACCGAGCAACGTGTTTGGCAATACGAGCACGATTGCCGCGTGGATCGCGTCGACGCTTGACGGTGCCTTCGGCGATACCACAGGAGCGGGCATCCACGCACTCGCGGAGCTTGGACTGCTCCTGCTCGCCATCAGTCTGCTGACCAACTTCGCGGGACGTCTCGTCGTCCGCAAGGTGTCCGGCGGCGTTCTCCCGGTGGGTCGTGGTGTCTAGGCCGCGCCAGAGCCACGTCCGGGCCGGGATCTTCTGGGCGCTCTGCGGCATCGCGCTCGTGCTCATAGTGGCGCCCGCGCTCGACATCATCGTGAGCATCCTTGCCCACGCGTTGCCGGTGTTGAAACCGAGCCTGATCACCGAGAGCACGTCGGGGACGCAACTCGGGTTGCAGAACGCGATTCTGGGAACGCTGGCGCTCAGCCTTGGCGTCCTGGTCGTAGCCGGGACCATCGGCGTGCTCGCGGGACTGTACCTGGCGGAATTCGCGCCTCGCCGGGTGGCGTCCGTCGCGCGCTTCTTCTCCGAAGTGCTCGCCGGCGTTCCCTCGATCGTCGTCGGCTACGTCGGGTACCTCGTGCTCGTGAACAAGGGCGGCCTCGGTCTGCACTACTCGCTGCTCGCCGGCGTCATCGCGCTGAGCGCGCTCATCCTCCCGTATATCGTCAAGACGACCGAGCTGGCCTTCAGCAGTGTTCCGCGGACGCTCCGCGAAGGCGCGATCGCCCTCGGTATGTCGAAGGGCAGGACGATTCGCAAGGTGCTTCTGCCTCCAGCGCTCCCAGGCATCGTCTCGGGCCTGGTGCTCGCACTCGCCATCTCCACCGGTGAGACCGCACCCCTGCTCTTCACGGCCGGGTCCAGCGACAAGAACCCCTCGGGTCTGCTGCAACCGGTCGGTTATCTCACCAACGTCACGTATACCGATATCCAGCTTCCGGGCGCATCGACACAGGCGGTCGCCTACGCAGCGGCCGGGGTGACCGTGCTGCTGGTACTGCTGCTGATCTTCCTGGGCCGGCGGGTCACCCTCCGTTCGCGGCGCATGATCGCGCGCATGGACGTCTGATCGAGCCGATCGCGCTGAGCGTCGGTTTCTCCGTCCATTCCACTCGCGGCGATGGGTCGCGCGTCACCGGAACATGCCCGGTGCCGCGGGGTAGGATGGAGCCTCCGTGGAGTTGCGTCGATGACCAGCCTCTTCCGGCGCCGGCGCGCGGAACCCCCGGCCCCGCCTCCGGAGCCCGAGCCCACCGGCATCGACTGCAGCGTGCCCGGGTGCCCAAACACCGATGCCCTGAAGTGCGAGTACCGCGACCGCCGGGGTCATCTGTGCACCCTCTCCTTTTGCCCGGACCATGGCGTGGTGATCGACGGGATCCCGTACTGCCGTCGCCACGCCAGTACGGTCCGGGCGATCGGGTCGCTCGCCACCGATCCCAACGGCCTCCCCGACCTCGACGATCGCACGCCGTCGCTCGTCAACTGGATAGCACGCGAGCTCGACGGACACATCCGGGCGCAGCTCGAAGCCGCCGCGCGCCCGGGCGAATCGGTCGTGACCGATGACACCGTGCACCTGTCCCGGGACAGCAACCGGAACCTTCGCTGGGAACGGAGCTGGCGCCTCGTGGAGCACACCGGGCTGGTCCTCAAGGTCGGCATCCACGTCTCCGAGGAGAACGATGCGCTGGTTCGGATCAACGTCGGAAGCGAGATGGTCGCCGACGGCATCCCACCATGGATCGCGCGACGCCGCATGGGTGAGGATGTAGACGTCGCGATCGACGTCGCGCAGCGACAGCTGTTCTTTCAGTACCTCCAGGAGAGCATCACCAAGGCGGTGGCGGAGTTCCGGGAAAGCGACCGCCGGTACGCGAGGTAGGGTCGACCGCTCCGGCGGCTACGCTGTCGCAGGCCGCAGAGATGGTGAGCACACCCTGGAGGAACATCGATGACCGCCGAGGAATATCTGGACAACACGGGTCGGGATGACGTCCTCGGCGGAGGCGCGAGGAGGATCGCCATCACCACCCCGTCGGGTGAGTTCCACGTATGGACCAAGCGCGTCGGCAACAACCCGACCGCGAAATTGCTGCTCCTGCACGGTGGTCCCGCAGCCACCCACGAATACTTCGAAGCCTGTGACAGCTACCTGCCCGCGGCCAACATCGAGTACTACTACTACGATCAGCTCGGCTCTGCATACAGTGACCAGCCGGACGAGCCAGGTCTCTGGCAGCTCGATCGGTTCGTCGACGAGGTCGAACAGGTGCGGGTCGCGCTTGGCCTGGACGCCGGCAACTTCTTCCTCCTGGGTCACTCGTGGGGAGGGATCCTCGCCACCGAGTACGCGCTGCGCTTCCAGGAGCACCTGAAGGGTCTGGTGATCTCCAACATGATGATGAGCATCCCCGCGTACAACGAGTACGCGCGCACGGTGCTGATGCCGGCGATGGATCAGGATGTGCTCGCGGAGATCAAGCGGCTCGAGGCTGACGGGGCAACCGAGACGCCTCGATATATGGAGCTGCTCAACGACCACTACCTGCAGCACGTGCTCCGCCTACCCGCTGAGGAGTGGCCGGATCCGGTCAACCGCGCGTTCGCTCATATCAACCGATCGATCTACGTTCCCATGCAGGGACCGAGCGAGCTCGGCGCGAGTGGAATCCTCGCAAACTGGGACAGGACCGATGCCCTGGAGAGCATCAGCGTGCCGACTCTCGTGATCGGCGCAACCCACGACACCATGGACCCGGTGCACATGGAGATGGTCGCCGGTCGGATTCCCCACGGCCGATTCCTGCTGTGCCGGAACGGCAGTCACATGTGCATGTACGACGACCAGGTCACGTACTTCCGCGGACTGATCGACTTCATCATCGACGTCGATCACTGGAGCGCGTCCACGCACGCGCGCTGACGCGCACCACAGGGGCACCGACGCTCCGGAGGGGCTCCAGCGACCCTGAAGCCCCTATCCTGTGCGCGTGCGGGCTTCCCAGGATCGGCTCGGTGATGCTGCGCCGGGGCAGCAACGCTCGCTCTGGTGGATCTGCGCGGAGGCCGTGCTGCTCGCACTTGCGCCGGTCGCCGCCTTCTTCGGGCTGAGGCTGACGTTGATGGCGCCGCCCGATCTCAACGACCCGGCGATGCACACCACCTTCATGATCGATCCGCACGACATCTTCGTCCGCTACGCCGCAGTCTTCCAACCCACCGAACGGCTGCGCGAGGGGGCGCGGGTCGGGCTCCTGGTGCCCGGTCGAATTTCCTACGTCCTGTTCGGTGGCGTCCCCGGATTTGTCGTGTTCCGGTACGTGCTCGCGTTGATCGCGGTGGTGCCGGCGTACCTGCTGCTCCGGCGCCTGTACGGCCGTGTTGCCGGGGTCATCGGGGTCATCGTCATTCTCAGCTGCCCGGTCATCATCCTGGCTTGGGGAACCGACTTTCCCGACTCGGCCGGCGTCTCATACCTGCTCGGCGGCCTCGCATGTCTGGTGATGCCGTCGGCGCGCCGCCGTGCGGGCTGGTTGATCGCTGCCGCAGTCCTGTTCACGCTTGCGGTCTGGGCGGTGGCCGCGTCGGCGCCGCTCATCCTCGCGACGCTGCTCGCCTACTGGCTCGTGCGGCGCAAACGCGAGCGGCCGAATCTGTGGCGGGACCTGGCGCTGATCGCCGGCACCGCCGTGGGCATCACGGGTCTGCTTGCGATCGCCTCCGCGGTACTGATCGGCCCGTGGGACTACATCCTCACAACGTTCCAGTCGCTGATCTACCTCGCGCAGCCATCCCAGACGGTTGCGAACCATTCGCGCAGCCCCTTGTGGGCGCCGTACATCACCTACCTGCTCGTCCCACCGGCGGTGGGCCTCGCGTGCTACGCGGCGTTCGGCGGGCGGCTCAAGGACGTGCTCGCGAGGGATCGCGTTGCGCGTATCGGGCGCCGCCTCGGGACGATTCCAACAGCCCAGCTCTGCATAAGCCTGGCGTGCGCCTTCCAGATCGTGATCTACGCGATCCTGCAGTTCATCGGCAGCACGCAGGTGCTCGAGGTGCACTACTTCTCATCGCTGTTGTGGGCCTCGGTAGTGCTCACGCTCGCGATCACCATCGCCGAGCTGGGCGGTCCGATCCTCGAGCACGCGCGGTATCGCTGGCTTATCCCGGTGGTGCTCGTCGCCGTCCCGCTCGTGTTCGAGATCTCTCCCAAGGTGCCGCAGTTCGGATGGATGCCAGTCGGGTTGCTGATCGTGGTGGCGATCGTGCTGCTTGCCCGGGTCGCGACGAAGGAAGCAGGCTCGCATGATGCGGTGCGATCCCGACTCGTGATCGGCGGAGCACTCACTGCGATCATTGCAGGACTGCTCGTCCTGACGGTCACGCCGACGCAGCACAAGCACGAACGCGGCACCGTCGACGACACGTTCCCCGACTACGCGTACACGTTGGGTGGCAACGACCCCACCTGGGGCGACGACTCGACGTGGGTGAACCTGTATGCGGTTACCACCGAGATGCCCACGTTCGTCGGTCCTGCCTCGTATTCCGGCGAGCAGCTGCTCATGTGGTGGAACGGGAGCCAGCTCAAGGAACTGCGCGAGCCGATCGGCATCTTCCATGCGTTCTTCAATTCGATTCCGAGCAGCCTCGGCGACCTGACACCACTTGACAAATACTTCTTCGGGCAGCGTCATCCGGCGCAGATCCTGCTGATGAGCCTCACCGGACAGGGTTTCCAGGCGTCACTCGACTCGCTGAAACCGTTCGGAGCCGCGCTGGTGCGGGCTGGAGTCCTGCGGTCGGGTTCCGTGGCGCTCCACCTCTGGCTGATCGACCTCCACGAGTACTTGAAGACGCCATAAGCGTTCGGGGTCGCCCCGGACGCCACCCATCTCGTGACGATCTCGTGGTGGGCGCTGCGGCGGTCGTTCCCGCATGGGATCGTGGCCTGGATGACGCAGAGAACCCGCCGCGCGTCGGTCGCTCTCATGGCGCCGGGAGTGCTGGTCGCCGCGATGCTCGGCAGTGGCGGGCCGGTCGTCCATGCGGCAGCGGTCACGCCTGCCTGGACCGCCTACGCTGCCAGCTCGGGTTCGAACACGGTCACTCCCATCGATACGGCCACGGGGACCACGGGGGCGCCGATCGCGGTCGGGAGCAATCCCGGCGCCATCGCGATCACGCCCAACGGAATGACCGCGTACGTCGTGAATGTGGATGCAGACACGGTGACGCCGATCAACACAACGACCAATACCCCGGGGGCAGCGATCGCGGTCGGGTCGCTCCCGGAGGGGATCGCCATCGCGCCGGACGGCAAGACGGCCTACGTGACCAACACCTTTTCGAACAGCATCACGCCGATCAATATCGCGACCAACACGGCTCAGCCAACCATACCTGCCGGCTCCGAGCCGACCGGTATCGTGATAATGCCGAACGGAGGAACGGCGTACGTGGCGGATCTCGGCACGAACAGTCTGAGCCCAATCGATCTCGCAACCGGCGTCGCGGGCGCTTCGATCCCGGCGGGGACCTCCCCAGAGAATCTTGCGATCACGCCTGATGGAGCCACGGTCTACGTTGTCAACAACCGGTCGAGCAACGTGACGCCGATCAACACCGCAACCAATATCGCCGGGACACCGATCACCGTCGGCATGAACCCCGACGACATCGTCATCTCGCCGGATGGGACCACCGCATACGTCACCGCGGTGGGCGGTCGGACCGACAACGTCACTCCGATCGACCTCGCCACCGCGACGCCGGGTAGTCCGATTCCGATCGCCGGGGGATCAACCGGGATGGCGATCACCCCTGATGGCAAGACCGTCTATGTCGCCGACTACAACGTGGTCACGCCGATCGACACTGCTACTGATTCGACTGGGACACCGATCACCGTGGGGACGAACACCTTCGCCATTGCGATCGCCCCCGACCAGGCGCCGGTGGCACGGCTTACCGTCACCGGCTCTGCACTCGGCCTCGCGACCGACTTCGACGCTTCAGCCTCAACGGTCGCCTACGGCAGCATCGCGTCCTATGCATGGAACTTCGACGACGGCACCACCGCGACCACCACGACCCCGACGACCACGCACACATACGCGGCGGCCGGGACCTACACACCCGCGGTCACGGAGACAAGCATCGGAGGAACGTCGACGACCGAGGTTTTCACCGGCATCACCATGAGCCGGAACGGTGGCCCCTCAGCGCGTGCCGCGGAGGCGGTCGCGATTGTGGCGCCCGGCGTGTACAGCGCACTGACTCCCTTTCGCGTGTGCGATACGCGCGCTGCGTCGCCGGCAAACCAGTGCACGGGTCATCCTCTTGGCGCGGCATCTTCCATCGATGTGCAGATCACCGGCAAGACAGGCCCGCTGGGCCAATCCGTGCCCGGCAATGCGCAGGCGGTCGCATTGAACGTGACCGCTGTCAGTGACGGCAGCGTGAGCAGTTACGTCAGCGTTTATCCCACCGGCCAATCGCTTCCCAGAGTCTCGAATATCAGCTTCGATGCCCGCGCCGCACAGGCAAACCTCGTCGTCGTGCGACTTGCAGGTGGCGGTGACGTCACCGTGTTCAACGCGGCAGGCAGAGCCGACGTGGTCGTCGACGTCGAGGGATACTTCGCCCCGCCGGGAGCCTCACCGGTTGCGGGCGAGTTCCATGCGATGCCGCCGCTCCGGATCTGCGACACCCGCGCCGGCACCGGAACCGGGTGTGCGGGGGTCGTCGATCACGCCGTGCTCAGCGATAGCTGGCGTGACGTGGTGCTGTCCGGTCTTCCTTCGGGCGTTGCGCCCAGCACCCCATCAGTCCCAACCCACGGCGCTGCGTCGGCCGTGTTCAACCTCACCGCGGTTGGCGGAACGGAGTCGACGTACGTGACCGTGAGGCCGCCTGACCCGGTCACCGATGACTGTCCGACCGGTGCTCCTGCTACGTCCAATCTCAATCCGCGGGCGGGTACGGCGCTGCCCAACCGCGTCATCTCCGCGCTCGGACCTCACCAGGACGTGTGCGTCTACAACGCCGTCGGCAGCATCGATGTCGTCGTGGACGTGAACGGCTGGTTCGGTGACGGCACCGAAGCCGCGACTGTCCCTCCCGGCGCGTTCTTCTACTCGCTTCCACCGGCTCGCATCTGCGACACGCGCAGCGCAGGGACGGGATCCGGCACCGAGTGTGAGAACCACAAGCTCGGGCCGAAGAGCACGCTGGTCGTCCAGGTGGCCGGTCAGGGTCTCATCCCCAACGCGGGAGGCGCGAACCCGCCCGTCGCTGTGGTCGCCAATCTCACCGGCGTGGCGGGGACGGCGGCGACGGTCTTCACGCTGGTGCCCGACGGTGGCCATCGTCCGGTTGCCTCTGACCTCAATCCTCGCGCCGGCGACGTGGTCGCAAACCTCGCCTTCGTCGAGATCGCCACGTCTGGACCCGAACCAGGTGCCGTGGATCTCTACAACGACGTCGGAACCATCAATGCGATTCTCGACATCGCAGGCTGGTTCCAGTAGGCGGCCGAAGCCTCTGATCCTGGCGCGGGGTGCCGTGCCGTCTGTCAACCCGTCGTAGGCAGGGAAGTTCGACCGGAGCGTGCGACGTGCTATTCGGCCGGGTACGGGGCGAGAGGCGGCGGAGCCAGCGGTGGGAGAGCGGGCGGTGGTGGCGGCGGGGGTGGAGGCGGCGCCATTGGCAGCGTTGTCGCGGTGCCGGCGTTCACGGGCGCCGGGCGAGGATGCGAGACAAAGCTCATCACCAGCACGTAGGCGTAGCCGGCGTCGCAGAGCAGGGAACCGATGCTCGCGACAACTGCGGTGGACTGCTCCGAACTCATGCGCGACACCGCCGCGAGGGCCTCGAAGAGGACGACCACCAGCACGATCGCCCGCGCGACCCCGTACTTGGTGAGCCATGCGATGACCGCAAAGAAAATCATGGCGACCACCGCGACCAGCGCGAGGAACGGGCGAATGTTCAGCGTCTGGTTGACGATCACTCCCGTGCTCGGATCCTGAACCGGGACGGTGATGCTCGGGATGAGCAAACCGATGGCAAAGATGCCGATGACCTGGAGTGCGCCGTAGGCGAGGGTGATCCAGCGGGCGATCGATACCCAGTCGGTCCCGACCATGAGCGGTGCGAGCGACACCGACGGCGCTTTGATCGCGACCGCCGTGGGCGCCGTGCCATCTCGCGCCTGGTCGACGCGACGGCCGTCCGGCAGCACGAGTGGGGTGCCACACCGTTTGCACGTGGTCGAGCTCTTCAGCTCCGACCACTTCCAGCAGGTGGGGCAGCAGACGGCAACGGGCGCGGTGGCGGCCACCACGCATTCTGTTGCGGGCATTGAGCGGAGGTCCGGTGCCGTTCTCGGACGGTGCCACCACCGTCACGCGTTTGCGTTGGGGTGTTCGTGGTGGCGTTACGTCAGAGCAGCGGAGCGAGGTCTCGATGCATCCGCTGTGGGTGTGAGCTCAGCGTCGTCGGCCGCTCAGCGAACGCGGACGGACCACCCCACGGGTGCGAGTTCGACAGGTGGGGGCTCGGGCAACGCGGCGACCTCTCCAGCGGGCGGTGCCGCGGCAACTTCGTCAGCGCGACGACCGTCAGGAAGGATGAGCGGTGTGCCGCAGCGCTTGCAGGTCAGCACCATTCCCGGTTCCGTCCATTTCCAGCAAGTCGGGCAGCAGAGCTTCATTTCCACCGCTCATTCTCAACAGGTGGACGCTGCGAGTCGGGCGCCGTTCGCGGACGGTGCCGAGACCGTGACCGGTTCAGCGCAGATCTCGACGACGCCGCTCGATCAGCACCTCGATGCCGAGAATCGTCACCGCGACAGCGCCGAGGATAAACAACCAGGCAAGCGCAGTGCTGCCAAGCAGGTCCGATTCACGAATTTCGATTTCGCGCAGCGAGCGGCCGGCGAGGACCGAACCGCCGGTGCTCACGGGCACGACAACCGCGGCGATGCGCACACCCGAGCGTGGTTCCCAGGTGACCTGGTCCTGACCGCTGCTTCGTGCCGAGGTGAGCACCCCTGCAGGCAGTGAGGGCGTCTTGCCATCGAGCGTCGCAGACGATGCTGTCACCTTCCCTCGATTGTCATAGACGATGAGAAACGGGCTCAGAGAAGCCGCAATGTCGACCCGCGCACTCGGAACCAGAGACGCGACAGGTTCTCCTGACGCGAGGGCCGCGGCGGTGTCTTCAGCCATCTGGATCTGCGGGTCATTCGCGGTCTGGCGGAGATCCTGCTGCACCAGGGTGAAGATCAGAACACTCAGCAGCGTGACCGCAACTGCGATCGGCACCCACACGCGCAGAGAGCGAAGGAACAGCGACGTCATCTGGTGGCGCGAACGCGCGGGCTCCGAGATTGGTTTCAGATCGGAGGAAGGCACCCCGATGCCGGCGCATCCTGGCCGCAGGCGTAGATCCCGTTGTCCCACGTGGCCACGTACTGCGTCGAATCGACGACGTAGGCCACGGTGTAGCCGGTCCAGCCCCCGCCCGTCAACTGGGATCGCCTGCCGATCCCCACATCCAGCTCGGCCGAGGCTGGGGGCGTGCTATTCGGTGATTGCCCTCCCAGCCATGAGCACTGATGGGTCACCCGGTAGCATGCGACGGGGAGGAGCTTCTCGGCGACCTTCGGGGGAAATCCTTCGCTTGTCCCGATACCGTCCCCGGTGTCAGCGGGAAGGTCACGCACAAAAGCGCCGAGGTAGTTGAGTCCAATGCCCACCGTCGAGGCCGGCGAGATACTCTCGATGATGGCTGGGTCGGTGCCCTGCTGGAGACACAGGACGTATCCCCCTGTATACGGACCGGGCGTCGAGGAGGCAAACGCGAAGCCGGCTCCGCTCAGGACGAGCGGCCCGTCGTTGTGCAGGTGGGTGGGTCCGAAGGTATGCAACACATTGATGCCCAGGAAGACCACGGCCGCTCCCCCGACCACGGCGATGAGCCGCGAGAGTCGAGGGTGCGAGCGCATCAGCGTTGCCGAACCTGGTGACCCGGATTCCTGCACCTGCACAGCACACCACCGTCGTGGCCTCGGCCCTCATCCGGAATGAGGATTACGCGCTGAATGATAGGGGGCTGCAAGGACGAATTTGTGGGCAACGCGAGCTGAGCGCGGGCGCAGCAGTGCGCGTGGCGGAGGGAGAGGGATTCGAACCCCCGGGGGCTTGGCGGCCCCGATCACGTCGGCCACTTGACGACGCTATTGCCTTGGTTGAAGTCGGCTGTCGCACCGGAGAATTGAATAAAGGTCGGCGTCGTTCCGTTTGGCACGGTAAAGAGAACCCATCCTCGATCACACTGCCCAGCCGCGAGCGACGTATTGGCACCGCCAAGCGAGTTGAGCGCGGCAAGCTGCGACGGCTTGAGCGGCCCAGATGCAAATGCTGTCTCGGCTGTCGATCCGTTCGACAAAAGCAGCGAGAAGTCGCCAGAACTCGCGCCCGTGCTCGACCCCGACGTTCCGGCGCACTCGGTCGCGTCGATTGCTGCCCATGTCGTGCCAGCCCCTGGCGATGTGTCGTACTGCCCGCTAGAAGTGACATTCGGATAGAAAGCCGCAACCTCAACGGACGCGATCCCCTCGATGGTTACTGGCACAATGACCTTGGTCCCAAGCGGGTAGCTCGACGGCGCAGCAGTCGCTGAGGGAGAGGCCGCAGAGTTAGACGTGGACGTCTGCCCGGTGGTGACGGGCGGCTCAGACACGGCGCAGGCTGTGATCAATGTGGCGCAGGCTAGCGCGCCGGTGATGAGAAGCCCTTTAGTGATCGTCACCCTGATGTCCTTCTTATCGACACACGCGACACGCTGGCAGTCTAGGTCTACTGAGGTAGCCGCGAGACAGCGACCTGCTAGCGCTGGACACCGTCTCGGAACTCCACAGATACATGCACTTTCAAATCACAAAGTGCAGGATATGGTACGCTGAAGTACAGATGGCGGCGAACCGAGTCCGCGAGCTTCGAGAGCGGCTTCTTCTCACACAGGAGGCCCTTGCCTTTCGATGCAGAGTGGCGACGCGCACCGCTGTCACATGGGAGAAAGGCGAGAAGAGCCCCAACTCCCGCAATAGGAAGCGGCTCGCGAAGGTGCTGGGCGTCAGTGTCGACGAATTGGGCCTGGGAGAGACTAACGATGGCCATCCAGACACCGGTGTCTATATCGGATAGTCCGCCACCGCCACCACCGCCACTCGGCGGATTTGCGCCGTCGCCTTTGCCACCACCTGTAACGAAAGCCTGGGGCGACCTTCGAGGAACATGGTTTGCAGCCGGCGGTGCTGCAGCGGTTTTCATCGGAGCCTTGCTGCCTTGGGTAACGGGACCATTCGGCATTTCTGCAAGCGGTACCTCCGGCGACGGAATCATCGCCATCATCCTTAGTGTGCCCATGGCTGGCTTCGCCTGGCTGATGGTAAGCAGGCGCTGGGCTCGTGTCCCGACGATGGTCGTATCCATTCTTACGATCGCGTTGATGGGGTTCGAGGTCGTTCACATCTCCACGGCATCACCCCTGGTCAGTCTTGGTTTCGGCGTGATCGTGTGTCTCGTCGGTGGGGTTGCCGGGCTTATGGGCGGCATTCTGGGAAGGCGAGCCAGCCCGACCCCGATGGCATCGTGATGGGATGCGCATGAAACGACTACTTTCAATCGGGCTGGCCACCGCGGCGGCGTTTCTGGCAGTTGGCTGTACTTCTACGCCTAGCTCCGTCCCGACGTCGACAGCAGCGACCACCCCCAGCATCCGGGCTTCGGCAACGACCCAACCGACTGCAGCACCCACGATGACTCCAGCACTAGGCAACGCTCTGACGAGCTGGTGCGCGCTGAAGCTTCTGGAGCAAAAGCCGCTCGTGCTCGATGCGATGGCTGCCACGGGCGCGCAGCAAACACACGACTATGACGCCATCGGTGCCTCGCTGCTGGCATCAGTTGGACTCAAGAACTACTCGTTTGAAGTCTGGTACGCGTCCCAGTCGACGCTATTCGCGACCTTCAACCAGAACGGCAAAACCGTCAATCTTCAGGCCTACGTGAAGGGGTCCCTCACGACAGGATCAACTCAACTAGCGTGTGGAGCCTTTCGTAGCTAGGCTCCTCGAGGGAGCTGCAACCATGAGAATCACTCCACCGCCGGTTCGGAAGACGTCGCGCCCCCATGTGAGGCATTGCCGATTTCTCGCACCAAAGGAACCAAGGCGTTAGCCGGTTAGCAATCGCAACTTGGCTGAGGTGAATTCGGCATCGCTGAGCAGGCCCTCGTCTCGGAGTTCTGCCATCTTCCGAATCTCGTCGGCGACGCCTGACATAGTGAGTGACTGTCCTGGTTTCGATATTGGTGGCGCCATCTGCGCCTGACGTATGCGTAGCTGGACGGGGGTGAGCGAGAGTCTGAGCGCGGCTCCGTCGACCAAGTGCGAGACAAACACGTATTCCGCCGTCAGCGTGGCGAGGCGCAAGATCGTATTGATATGCGTCTGGGAGCTACGAGTCAGTGCGTTCAACACTGACGCGGCGAGCATGCCTTCGACAGCGCCTTCGATGCCAAACCCACCTCCGACGAACCCGCCGCCCCGACGTGTCGTTGTCGTGGCGCCAGCGACTTCGAGGGCAAGCACTTGATCGTACGGGAAAGGCTCGACCTCCCCTCGCGATTCGATCTTCACACCGTCTGTCGCGAAGACTAGCGTGCAGTCCGATCCAGTCACTAGCGACGAGCCACCGCTAGCCGCCAATGTGAAGTGGTAGAGGGTTCTACGATCCTTGTCGGATGCCGGGCGCTGGTCCGCGTTCACCCACTCCGTCTCGCCCGCCTGCACGGACGCGGGTCGATCAGCTGCTCCACAACGCGGGCAAGCCATTCGGGACTTCCGCCGTTCGTCGGGGCTTTGAAAATAGGTTTGGCAGTTCGTGCAACGCACGAAATCGGAGGCGTGGCCAGAGGGGCACACGAACCGGGTATCAGTGGACAGAACCTGAAAGACACGCGAGACCGAGCAGCTTGGGCATGCGGCGAATATGGCATCAGACACAAGCCGAGCCTACGCTATAAGCGCGTGCTGGACTGCCAGTCGTGGAGCACTGTGGCATCATCGTCGCTTGCCGGTCCAGCTTGGATGGACGAGTCCGATCTCGTGTTCAACGAATTGCTCGGCCGTCCGCTAAGTTCCGGGTCGGCTGCGGACAGCCCTTCAACGCGCTCTCCACGACTACGGTCTACCGCCGCTGCGATTTCGCGATTTGCGCCGCACGACGGCGTCGCTGATGCTCGCGCCGGTGATCACCCAAAGGTGGTCGGTGAGCGTCTAGGACACTCCACTGTTGCGTCGACCCTCGATGTGTACAGCCACGTTGTACCGGGTCTCGGAGAAGCCGCAGCGGAGCGCCTCTCGCCGACCTGCTGCGGCGAGAATCCTCATCTGACTGCCCGTCCGCATTGCGAACGCCAGGGACGCACATTTTGAAAGTGTCTCAGCTATTGGCGAATACAGCTGGAGACTCAGGCGGCGAGAGGCTCTCCTTGCCGACGGTGGGCTACCTAACCCATTCGTCCGCACCACAACCCAACCCCTGCGAAAGCCCTTGTCTCCCACAGGAGCTGGCGGAGGGAGAGGGATTCGAACCCCCGGGGGCTTGGCGGCCCCTGCGGTTTTCAAGACCGCTCCGTTCAACCGCTCCGGCATCCCTCCGCGTGGGC
>Ga0209380_10001567_pt1 | contig 15230 bp, 13 predicted proteins | sample HubBroMetageWFT6_FD_188347 | JGI IMG/M metagenome (GOLD analysis project Ga0209380, IMG submission 188347) | Warmed and freeze-thawed soil microbial communities from the Hubbard Brook experimental Forest, New Hampshire - Hubbard Brook CCASE Soil... | ecosystem: Environmental > Terrestrial >...
ACGCGTCCCACGGTAATGAGCTTGCCTCCGCCTTGTCCGCGGCCGTGCTCGCGTATGGCTTCTCCGGCAAGAATCCAGCCTCCGCCCGCGAACGACATTTCGCGGATAACAATCGTCCACGCAAACCGATCTTGAGGGCTCGCGAGAGCGCGCGGAACATGCAACATCGCCACAAAAAGAACCATCATGATTCCGAACAGCAAACCGGACCAGCAGACCTGAATTTTTGTGGCGATGCTCAAGGACGCGGCGACCAACGCGACGCCAACGAAATAGGCCCAGAACAAACGCCAGGGCATATACGCGGGCACCATGGTCATGAGGCCTTGCGCAGCGGAGAGATGCAGGGCGCCGAAGACTGCCAAGGGGAGGGCGAAACACAAATTGCTCAGCGCCACGACCTTGTCGAGGCCGCGGGCCTGCGCGATATCGGTCTTCGCGGCCCACGAGGCAATCAGGAAAAGCAGGATGCCGGCGCCGCACATCGAGACTACCGTGCGAGAGATCTCAAGAAAGGCTGCAAGAATGGTTGAGTGCATATGGATGCCAAGCAATAAGGGGATTCCAAAACGGAACGATGCTCAAAATTAGGCTACGTCCCGTCTTGTTTACCACTCACCTCCGCCCTAACCTGATCTTGGGCCCGTGGTGTAATTGGCAGCACGTAAGCCTGTCCAGCTTAAAGGTGCGGGTTCGAATCCCGTCGGGTCCACAGCTTCCCGGTCCATGGTAGGAAATCTGACGAGGAGTCTCGGGACAGGGAGGCTCCTCAAGTAACCTTGACTTCCGATTCCGATGTTGCTGATAATTGTGTTCATAGCTGGACAGGCTTACGCCCCGAGTTGAATTCGCGCTCGGGGTTTTGCTTTTCTAGCCCTTGCCGCCCTGCTTCTTCTCCACCTTCGCCCAAGTATCTTTTAGCGCGACCGTGCGGTTGAACACGGGCTTGCCGGGCTTTGAGTCCGGATCAACGCAGAAGTAGCCGAGACGCTCAAACTGATAGCGACTGCCGGTGGCGGCACTGGCCAGTGACGGTTCGAGTTTCGCTTGCGTGATTACTTCGAGCGAGTTCGGATTCAGGTTCGCTGTGAAGTCCTGACCTTCTTCGACTTCGCCTGGGTTTTCTTTCGTGAAGAGATTTTCGTAGATCCGTACCTCGGCGTCGATGGCGTTCGCGGCCGAGACCCAGTGGATGGTCGATTTCACTTTGCGGCCGTCAGGAGCATTGCCGCCGCGCGTGGCCGGGTCGTAGGAGCAATGCACTTCCACAACCTCGCCTTTTTCGTTTTTGACGACGTTCTTGCAGGTGATGAAGTAGCCGTAGCGGAGGCGCACTTCGCGTCCCGGTGAGAGGCGGAAGTATCCTATCGGCGGATCTTCGCGGAAGTCATCCTGCTCGATGTAAAGCTCGCGAGAGAATGGAACTCTCCTTGTGCCTGCGCTGGCGTCTTCGGGATTGTTCACCGCATCCATTTCTTCGACCTGATTCTCCGGATAGTTGTCGATGATCACCTTCAGCGGACGCAGCACGGCCATCACCCGCGGACTACGCTTGTTCAGATCTTCGCGGACGAAGTGCTCGAGCATGGCCAGCTCGATCGAGCCATTCGTCTTCGATACCCCAATCGCTCCTACAAAGTTGCGCACCGCCTCGGGCGTATAGCCGCGGCGGCGAATGCCGCCGAGCGTGGGCATGCGGGGATCGTCCCATCCGCTGACGCGGCCTTCCTCCACCAACTGCAGCAGCTTGCGCTTGCTCAACAGCGTGTAGGTGAGGTTCAGACGATCGAACTCGATCTGGCGCGACGGAAAGATGCCCAGTTGCTGGATGAACCAGTTGTAGAGCGGGCGATGGTCCTCGAACTCAAGGGTGCAGAGAGAATGCGTGACGCGCTCGATCGAATCCGACTGTCCGTGGGCGAAGTCGTACATGGGATAGATGCACCATTTGTTGCCGGTGCGGTGATGCTCGGCGTGCAGGATGCGGTACATCACGGGGTCGCGGAAGTTAACGTTGGGCGACGCCATATCGATCTTCGCCCGCAGCGTGCGTGAGCCATCGGGAAATTCGCGGGCGCGCATGCGCTCGAACAGATTCAGGTTTTCTTCGATCGAGCGGTTGCGATACGGACTGTCTTTGCCAGGCTCGGTGAGCGTGCCGCGATGCTTGCGAATCTCGTCGGCACTTAGGTCGTCGACGTAGGCCTTGCCATCTTTGATCAGTTTGATTGCCCATTCGTAGAGCTGGTCGAAATAATCGGACGCGTAGAAAAGCCCGTCCCACTTGTAGCCGAGCCAATTGACGTCGGCCTTGATCGACTCTACGTATTCGGTTTCTTCCTTTTGGGGATTGGTGTCGTCGAAGCGAAGATTCGTATGTCCGCCGAATTCGTCAGCCAGACCGAAGTCGATGCAGATTGCCTTGGCATGGCCGATGTGCAGATGGCCATTGGGCTCGGGAGGAAAGCGGGTCTGCACGCGGCCGTTGTGCTTGTTGGTCTTGAGGTCTTCGAGAATGATGTCGCGGATGAAATTCGACGGAGCAGGCAAAGGCGATGCGGCTTTTTCTCCGGCTTCGCTTGGGAGAGATGGATTCATTGCTCTTTGATCTTATCGCAAGGAGAGCGTTGGAAGGTCGGCCGACGAGCATTCCAGGATTCGTGGCTCCGAGGTTTTCTTCGCAAGGTACGATGTCGCCGGCCTCGGTGATCGTCTGGAAACTACGTTCGATTTTCGTTTCCTTAATCGGGAAGATGGCTGTTCGCTGTTTGGTTAATAGGGGTACCCCCCTCCCCCCCCGATCTATTGGATCATGGTGTTAGGGTGAAATTGCAAAATAATCTATTGGGCTCAGTAAGTTGCGGGCAAAATCGTGAGCGCAAGGTACTTAGCCGGATTCTGAGACGGTAAAAACCGCGATTCCGCACTGCACCTGCGGTGATGATCGGCTATCGGGGCTGTGGACGGCAAGGTTAGATGTCACATGGCGGGAGAGGAAAAAGAAGACGACGAGGGTCTACCGGGCTGCAGCTGCGCGAACCTTGAACCTGACTTTTTCCTTCCGCTGGAGAAAGCGGACAATCTCGAACAGGTTTCGAGCCTGCGGATTTCCCGATGGACCGAGCATCCGCATCAGGCTCTTGGGTGAGTGGTTGGTACTCTCAGCTAATCCGCTGAAGCCCACCGTGGCGTGAATATAATCACGCAGCACGGTTTTGCCGGTCTCCACATCCCCCGACAGAAAGCTCTCGACCGCTTCGCGGAGCAATTCTTTCCGGAATGCTGGATCGCGTCGCGCCCGTGCCTGAATCGTTTCTTTGAAATCCCGAGTGAGAGCCACTATCGAATCTCCTGTTTCTTTCTCAGTTTGTAATCCTGCCAGCGTCCAAGCGCGTCCGCTATATCTTTCTGCTGGCGTTTCTTGGTTCCGCCCCCGAGCAGCAGGACCACTCGTTCGCCGTCCCTACCGAAATACATCCTGTAACCCGGGCCGAAATTGATTCGATGTTCATGGACTCCGCTGCCCACGCTCTTTACGCTGGAGAAGTTTCCTTGTGATAGCCGCGCGAGTGCGACGGCCACTTTCGCGGCCGCGGGTGGGTTGAGGCGGCTAAACCACTCGGCATAAGGGCTGCGACCATCAAGCTCGAGATATTCGAGAATCTCAACACGATCTGATGGTAACATAAATGTTACCTTATCTCAAGGGCTTGGTTGAAGCCGTTATTGCATTTTCCCGACCGCCTGCTCAATGCGTGCGAGCGTGGTCTCCCTGCCCAGCACTTCTAGCGTCTCAAACAGCGGCGGGGCGTTCTTGCGGCCACAAACCGCGACGCGGATGGGCTGAAACATCTGTCCTGCTTTCAATCCCAGTTCTTGCGCGGCGGCGCGCAAAGACTGATCCATAGGGTCGTGTTTGAACTCGACATCCGCCAGGACTTCGAGGGCCCGCGCGAGAACCTTCAGAGCCATGGCGGCGTCTCCCTTTTGCGGGATGAGTTCCGCCGGATCGTAGGGCGGCAGCTGGTCCACGAAGAAGAAGTCAGCGGCGGTGAGCACGTCGCGGAGGAGCTTGATGCGCTCCCTGATCAGTGGCGTGACTTGGAACATCTTTTCCGGCGTCACCTTGAATCCGGCGGCGAGCGCGATGGGCAGGAGGCGGGCGCTTAAATCCTCTACCGGCAAACCACGGATGTGCTCGGCGTTGAGCCAGAGCGCCTTGGGATCAAAAGTTTCCTCTAGGGCGGGGACACCAGGATCCCTCGCTTCGCTCGGGATGACAACGTTAGAGGGGGGTGGGGCCGGTTCTTTGAAGTTCACGACTGCGTTGGAGCGGTTGATGCCTTCCAGCGAGAAGGTGTCGACGAGTTCCGGCAGAGACATATTCTCGCGGTTATCCTTGGGCGACCAGCCGAGCAGGCAGAGAAAATTGATGAAGGCTTCGGGGAGGAATCCGGCGTCGCGGTAGGTGGTGACGCTGACCACCGGGCCATGGCGGCGCTTCGAAAGCTTGGTGCCGTCGGGTGCGATCAGAAGGGGCAGATGCGCGAACTGCGGCGGCGCGCCGCCGGCGGCCTCGAAGATGAGGACGTGTTTGAAAGTATTGGTGAGATGGTCCTGGCCGCGGATGATGTGGGAGATGCGCAGGTCGGCATCGTCGGCGCAGGAGGCTAGATGGTAGGTGGGCATGCCGTCGGAACGCAGCAGGGCGAAGTCTTCGATATCGGCGGCGGACTTTACCTGGTCGCCATAGACCGCATCATCAAATCGCACCACTTGCCCACCCTCGCGGGGCACGCGAAAGCGCAACGCAAAGGGCTCGCCTGCTGCGGCGCGGCGGTCACTTTCCGTTCTGGAGAGTTCGCGCGCGCCGGGATTGAACAGCCAGGTTCCTTGCGCACCTGATTTTTCGGCGTCCCCAGTGTGAGCGGGGGTGAAGTCGCGGTAAGCAAGGCCTTTCTCGAAAATCTCCCACGCCGTCTTGCGGTGCAGGTCGATGCGCTCGGATTGTTTGTATGTTTCGTCCCAGCTTAAGTTCAGCCACTTCAATCCGTCGAAAATAGAATCCACCGAGGCCTGGGTGTTGCGTTCGACGTCAGTGTCGTCGAGGCGGAGGATCATGGTTCCGCCGTTGCGGCGGGCATACAGCCAGTTGAAGATGAAAGTGCGCGCGCTGCCTACGTGAAGAAAGCCGGTGGGTGAGGGCGCGAAGCGCACCCGAGGCTTCGAGATTGGTGTGGATTCGGGCATAGATGGCGAAAGTCTGATGGTATGGGCCGAAGAAAAGTATCGTCAAGCTAGCCGCGCCTACAAAACCTCCGATGAAGTGACTGATTGCGGGCGTTCTCGTGTCCAGGCAGTGTCCTTAAATCCTGTTGTATTCCTACCCCAGGCTGTGAAAACATTAGGTATTAGTCTTCTCCTAAGCCGCTGATTGATCTTCCGCGGGAAGGGTTCTCCAGGCCTCATGAACAGCGTCGTCATCAGTATGGTGGTGATTCCGGGACTAGTCTCGGTGCTGCTGTTCCTGATCTTCACCTACCTGTATGAGCAAAGCCGGCAGGCGTATTTCCGCGCCTGGCAGCTGGCGTGGGCGGCCTATTCGCTGCATTACGTTCTTCACGCAGTCTCGTTTTACCGCGCGCCTTCGCCGCTGGCATTCTTCGCCAGCTCATTGTTCCTGGTGGCGATGGCTTTGTGCATCTTCGTGTCGACACGGCTGATGCGCGGACCTTCGAAGTTCCATTGGTATGACGCTGCGCTGGCCGTGGCCGGAGTAGCGCTAGCGTGGTTCAACTTTCAGGGACACATGGTCGCCGGCGCGTTTCAGGAGGCCGCGCAGCCGCCGATCGCCCTCGACCTGGGAATTGCAGCCGTGCTCTTGTACTGTTCGGCCGTGTTCTATGTGAACGGCCACCGCCGGGGATCGCTGGCTTTTAAGGTGCTGGGTTTCTCGCTGGCGTTGTGGGCTGTGTTGATGGGGGCAGGGCAATTCCGAAGTCTGTGGGGAGCGCGTTTTGACAGCGCCGCCAACTATCTCGGGCCGGTGCCGCAGATGCTGCTGGGCATTGCGATGGTTATGGTGCTGTTTGAGAACGAGCGCAATGCGGTGCAGGAAAATACGCTGGCGCTTTCGACCTTGGGAGTGGATCCGCGGCGCCTGCTCTCGGCCGATGATTTGCTGCCCAGCATGCAGTCGGCGCTGGACCGCCTGGCTGGGGCTTTGTCGGCGCGGCGGGCAATCATCTATATCTCGGAGCGCTGGCGCGGCCTGCTGCCCTCGGTGGAGCGCGGGTTTTCTCCGCAATTCCTGGAGGTTTTGACCACGACGGGGGCGGGAGAATACATCTGCGAACTGGCTTACCGGCAGGGTGGGCTGTTCACGGTGCATGACCTGGCCCATATGACGGAGCCGCTGCCCATTGGCCCAAGCGGGACCTATGCCGATTTCAAGAAGGTGTTCACTGAGGCCGACATTCGGAACCTGACCGCCGTAAGTCTGCAGACCCGCGAGCACGCGTTTGGGGTAATTTTATTTCCTCATGCGGAACGTAAGGCGTTCGGCGCGTCGGGTCCGCGTCTGATGGTGGGACTGGCTTTGCAACTCGGGCTGACGCTCGAGAACTACCTGATCGCGCACGACGCCCACCGGCGCACACAAGAGTACGAGTTGCTGACGCAGATTGGGCAGGCTATCAGTTCGCGGCTCGATCAGGATGAAGTGTTGCGCACCATCCACACCGAGCTGGGACAGATTTTCCATACCGACAACTTCTACATCGCGTTTCAGGAAGGAGACTTAATCCGCTTCGAACTGGAAGTGGAGGACGCTCAAACTCTTTCCAAGCGCTCGCGGAAGCTGGAGAACGCATTCACCGAGTATGTCATCCGGACGGGGCAGCCGCTGCTGATACGCTCCGATCTGGAGAAAATGCGGGCGCGGTTGGGCGTCACCTACCGGCCTGAGCATCCCGCCAAGTGCTTGTGCGCGGCGCCGATTCTGCTGGGGAATAAGCCGGCCGGCGTGATGGTTGCCATGAGCAAGGAACGGGAATTTGTGTTCGAGCAGCGCGATCTGGATGTGTTGATGACCGCTGCCGGCCAGGTTTCTGTTGCGGTGGAGAATGCGCGCCTGTTCGCTGAGGAACAACGGCGCTCGCGGCAGCTGGCATTTCTCAACAACATCTCGCGGACTGCCATTTCGAGCGACGATCCAGTGCACATGCTGGGACAGATCGTCGGGGAAATCCAGAAGAACTTCAGCTTTGATCACATCGGCATCGGCCTGCTCGATTACGGAACCAAAGAGATCGAAATCAAAGCGGAGGCGGGAGCGACCGCGCATGCCATGGGTAAGCGAATCCCCATAGGGATCGGGATTCTGGGGCGGGTGGCGCGGACCGGCGAGCGGGCTCTGGTGCAAAACGGCGTGGAGGGGCAGATCGGCGCGATTCTGCCGGAGTCGCGGTCCGTGCTGTGCATTCCGATCACTTACGGCGAGACGCTGTTGGGCGCGTTGAACATCGAAAGCCGCAACGAGAGAGCGTTTTCGCCGCAGGATGTTCTTATTCTCAACACTCTGGCTGACCTGCTGGCTACGGCGCTGCACAATGCTTTCGTCTTCCAGAAGCTGCAACAGCAGTCGATTACCGACGGACTGACGGGAATCAAGACGCGACGCTTTTTCTGGGAAGCGCTGTCGGCGGAGTGGAAGCGGGCTTCACGGTCGGGGCGTCCGTTCTCGGTTGTGCTGATTGACCTGGACAAGTTCAAGGAAGTGAACGACAGCATGGGCCATTTTGAAGGCGACCTGGTGCTGGCTCGGGTGGGGCGCCTGCTCGAGCAGAAGTCGCGGCAATCGAACGTGGTGGCCCGCTATGGCGGAGATGAATTCATCGTCCTGATGCCGGAAACCGGGCCGGAGCAGGCTCAGGTGCTGGCCGAGCGCTTGCGGCAGTGGATTGTGCAAGACCCCATGTTGAATGAGCATCACATCACCGGCAGCTTCGGCGTGGCCAGCTTTCCGACTCACGGGTTCTCCATCGAAGACATTATTCGCGTGGCCGATGCGGGCATGTATGTTTCGAAGCGCTCCGGCGGTAATCGGGTTTCGGCGGCTGAGGAGTTCGCCGCGGGCGAGGAGTTTGCCAGCCAGCGGCAGCAGATTTCCGCCTACATCGAGGGTTTTCTCCAGCGCGAACACAACGGCCCCGAGCATCTCGAAGAACTGGCTTCGATGCTGGTGAAATTCTGTGGCGGTGAAGAGGATTGCAACGTTCCCTTGCTGAAGGAATCGATTGAGGTTCTCAGCCGGGCCGCTGAATCCCGAGAGCTGCGCACCTCCGGCCACGGCGACCTGGTGGCGCGTTATACCGAGATTCTGGCGCGCGCTCTTCGTTTGCCTCCTGAGGAGACTGCCGATCTAGTCTATGCCGCGCGCATTCACGACGTAGGCAAGATCTTCGTCCCGGAGCGCATTCTGAACAAGCCGGGGCCGCTGACCGACGACGAATTCTTCCTGGTGAAGATGCATGCGCGCGTGGGAGCCGAAATCGCTGGCATTGTGCCGCACAGCGCCATGATGCGCCAGGCCATCGAACACCATCACCAGCGCTTTGATGGGACTGGCTATCCCGATGGGGCGAAAGGCGAGCAGATTCCCCTGTGGGCGCGGATTATCGCCCTCGCGGACGCCTACGCCAACATGGTGACCGAGCAATCGATTGCCGCGGCCCGCACGCCCGACCAGGCTCTCGATGAGCTGGCCAAGATGAGCGGCACCGGCTTTGACGGGATGCTGGTGCGCTTGCTTCTGCGGGAGTTGAAGTCGGAACGGGCGTCGTCGGCGAAGGATGGTTTCTGAGGCCCGAGATGGCCATGCTCGGCGGTGAAGCTTTACCTCGGCCCGGCGTAAACCTCGTTAAGGTCGTTGTTCCGGCGCGGTGGCAGCAGCGCACCTACGAGCACCGCCGGAATAATCGTCAGGAGAAATGTCAGGTGATACCACGCAGGGAATTTGCTCCAGTTGGCGATGTGCCAGGGCGCGAACATTGCCAGCACCACAGTGCCGACGACCAATGGCGCCCAGCGGCTCGACGGGGATATCCAACGCGTGACGGCACCAGCCACCAATGAGGTCACAACCGCCATCAATAGGCGTGCCCACTTCATGCCCAGCGTGAACTGGAGCGTGTGCTCAGCGGCCGTATAGTTCGGCAGGCTCAGGCGAAGCACGCGGTTGATCACGGTGACGACGACAGCCCACGTGAGGAGCCCTGCGAGGCAAGCGAGAATAGAACGCTTCATGACACATCCCTCCCTTAATAGAATTATAATAGTCTAATTAAACTAATGAAAGCTGAATTGTACATTTTGGGCGTTCTGCACCGTGGCGACTTTCACCCCTACGAGATCAAGCGGCGTCTGACCCAGGCCATGATCGAGTGTTTTACCGATGTAGATGTCGGCACGCTCTACTACGCCGTGCGCCAGCTTGCCAAATGTGGCCTGTTAACTACGGTCGCCCGCCAGCGCGTGGCTCGGGGCGGCATGCGTACGGTGTACCGCATCACTCCGCGCGGACGCGACCGCTTTCGCGAACTCCTGCACGCGCAATTTGCCGCCGAAGGCGACCTTCGGCAGACGCTTTACGGCCCCATGCTCTTCTTGCATCTCGCCGATCTCAAAATCGTTGCTGAGGCCCTGCGCACCCAAATCGACAGACAGAACACACGGCTGGCGGAGCTCGGGAAATTGCGCCGGCGCTGGGCAACGATGCTGCCTACCGGCAGCCGCCAACTGATGCAGCACATGGCTGAGCAGTGCCGCCTCGATCTACGCTGGCTCCGCGCGGTACTTGCCGAAGTGGAAGCCGGACGAATTCGTGATACCTCTGACCCGGCGCGCCTCGCTGCCAAGACCTAACTGCGTTACGGCCCGTCTATGAAGTGAGCTGCAATCTCAGCGTTTTCCTCTTACCCGACGACTTGCAAGTTGAAACCAGAAACTGGAAACTGGAAGCTATGTCCGTTCCTCTTTCTATCGCCGGGAAGGTTGCTCTGGTTACGGGCGGTTCGCGCGGTATTGGTGCCGCTACAGTTCGCATGTTCGCCGCAGCCGACGCGAAGGTGGTGTTCAGCTACCAGAAAGCGCGATCCCAGGCTGAAGCTCTCGCAAAAGAATGCGGAGGAAAGAACTGCTATGCAATCGCCAGCTACCTGGACAGCCCAGACTCCGCTCGCGCCCTGGTCGCTGAAGCGGTTAAGCATTTCGGACGGCTCGACATTCTCGTCGCCAATCACGGCGTCTGGCCCGCGCAGGACGTGGCCATCGACAAGATGACCGATGAGCAATGGCGCTCGACTCTTGCGATCAACCTTGACGCGGTGTTCGGTCTGGTCAAGCACACAGTCGCGCAGATGAAGGTGCAGCCGCGCAGCGGCACTGCGGCCGGTCATATCGTGCTCATCAGTTCTACCAGCGGCCAGCGCGGCGAGGCTTTCCATTGCGACTATTCCGCGAGCAAGGGTGCGCTGATCAGCCTGACGAAAAGTCTGTCCACGGAACTGGCGCCGGCTGGAATCTATGTGAACAGCGTTGCCCCCGGCTGGGTGGATACGGAGATGTCGAAACCCGCGCTCGATGACCCCAAGACCGGAGAAGCGATTCGGGGGACAATTCCGCTGGGGCGTGCTGGCAAGCCGGAAGAGATTGCAGCCCCGGTGCTGTTTTTGTGCACGGAATACGCCGGTTTTATCACGGGTGAAGTCTTTAATGTGAATGGCGGAGCTGTGCTGGTGGGATAGCTGGTGGGGAACTTCTGCTGTGGCGTGACGCCGTCGCCTGATTCGGCATCCAACACGTGTGGAACTTTGAGAGGCTGCAAGCGGCTACAATTTCGTATTCGGGCATCACCGATCTGGAATCTGCGAAGATGACCGGCTGAATGCGACCACCTGAATGAAACATCCATTTCTCATCGCTGTGTTGGCATTTGCGCCGGTAATCTTTGCCTGGGGCGAGCCTGCGTCTGCCGCGCGCGCCGGCGCGCAGACTTCTTCCGACTCTGCACCTGCCAAGGCACAATCGCCCGCGAATCGGGGAAATGATGAGGGAAACGCCCGCCAGGCGCGCGCCCTGCTCGAACAGGCGATCCAGGCATTGGGCGGGCAGGCATATTTGAGCGTGCATGATACGGAGCAGCAGGGACGCACCTACAGCTTTCATCACGGAACGGCCACTACCGGCGGCGTTCTGTTCTGGAGGTTCGTGGAATATCCTGACCGGGAGCGGATCGAAGTCACACCACAGCGCGACATTGCCGTGGTCTACGTCGGCCAGAAGGCTTATGAAATCACCTACAAGGGCCCGCACGAGGTGGAGAAGAAGGATCTCGATGACTACCTGCGGCGCCGCAGGCTTTCTTTGGAGACCATCCTCCGCACCTGGATTAATGATCCCAGTGTGGCACTGTTCTACGACGGCAAAGCTCTGGCCGGCAACGAGGCTGCCGAGCAGGTGACGCTGATCAATGCGAAGGACGAAGCGGTGAGTCTCTTCTTCGATCTCGAAAGCCATCTGCCCATCAGGAAAACCTATAAATGGCGTGATCCGGTGGATAGAGACCGCAACGTGGAGGAAGAAATCTACGACAATTACAAGCCGGTGCAGGGCATCATGACGCCCTACAGCTTCACCCGCTACTACAACGGAGACATGCAGGCCCAGCGCTTCCTGAATTCGATCCACTACAATGAGGGAGTCGACGAAGCGATGTTCGATCCCACTTCCGGCTACAATCCCAATAAGCCCGCCAAGAAACACTAAGGTAATGTCATTGTTGGTGCTCTCCATGATCTAGCAGTTCCAGCATAACTGATTGACTTATCAGCATTTAAGGCCAGTCAGCCCTTAGTCAACAGGTAAACCATCGGCATTGCACCACGCACTGTGGCGTTTTTACCACAGTCGGAGACCGCGTGGCGGCTGTAATCTATTCATTCACCGGGACATACGCAGACACCCTTTGACTCCAGAACAAACAGTCCGCTCGACCGTGGAATGTAGTGGAGTAGGACTCCACAGTGGCGCGCCGGTTTCGATGCGAATTCTTCCCGCGCCTCCCGGAACGGGAATTGTGTTTCGCCGCATTGATCTCGATGGCTTTGAGATTGAGGCCATCAGCCGCAACGTCGCCCGCGTCAGCTATGCGACCAGTCTCATGAAGAAGGGCGTGCTCATCTCCACCACCGAGCACCTGCTCTCAGCCTTTATCGGCTTGGGCGTGGACAATGCGATTGTGGAGCTGGACAATCTCGAACTCCCAATCCTTGATGGCAGCGCCTTGCCGTTTGTCGAGCTGATTCAGAAGGCCGGGATCCGCAAGCAGCGCCGCCCCCGCAGGTATCTGAAGATTCTCCGCGAAGTTGAGATGCGCGAGGGCAACAAGTTTATTTCGGTCCATCCTGCCGAGAGCTATTCCGTTTCTTATTCGATTAATTTTCCCCACCCGCTGATCGGGAAGGAAACTTTCCAGGTGGAGCTTTCAAACGGCAGCTACCTGCGCAAGATTGCAGGGGCGCGCACCTTCGGCTCGCGCGAAGACGAAAAAACCATGCGCAACATGGGATTGATCCGCGGCGCATCGCGGGAAAACTGCATCGTGCTGACTCGCGACGGAATTGAGAACGGCCCGCTGCGCTTTCCTGACGAGTTCGTGCGGCACAAGGTGCTCGATCTGGTGGGCGACCTGGCACTGCTGGGGAAGCCGATCCTGGGCCGGATCGCAGCCGATCGCGCCGGCCACGCAATGCACACCGCGCTGGTCTCGCGCATCCTGCGCGACAAGACGCTTTGGGAGGAAGTAACGCTGCCGGAAGAAGAGCGAGACACTGCTGGCCCTTACAGCTCGCAGGCCGCCGCTGGATCTTCGCTCTGACAGTCTTGAATTGGCGCTGTAACCCTAGAGACTTAGCCTAGACAGGGCAAGATCCCAAGACCACTTCAATCGGCAGGTTCGCAGGGAAGACCGCTGGTCTCAGATGCGGGCTCGGGCTGTTCCTCGAGCAAGCGGTCCAGTTCGGCGCGGGTCTGGCTGATCAGTGCTGCGGCGAACTGGCGGGCCGAGCGCTGGCGCTCGACCGACAGGTCCTTCACTCGCATGTTCAACAGAGGGATATCTTCTTCAAACCAGCGCAGAGTCTTCTGCACGCGGGCGATACGGTAATCAGCAGGTAGCATGGCAATGGCTCTCCGGTATCCCACCAGATTGCCATGCACCGAGGCGGGGACAAAGTTACAAGGTGAATACCTGCCGGGAGGCGCCAGCAGCAGGCTTATTGGACTGTGTCGGAGCCGGGGATTGCCAGCATCTCTTTGGTGCCGGGAAGCTCCTTTTCCATTTGCTCGTCGAGCCATTTTTCGAGGAGCTGCTGGGAACTCAGGGGGACGTTGAGGAAGCGCAATCCTACATGTCCCTTAATGTCGGCCCACGCTACTTCCGCTTCGACGTCCAGAGACAGTTTGGTTTCGGGCAAAGTGAATTGCAAACGAGGAGCAGCGCCTTTGGGGATCGCTTTATGCAAGATGAGGGCCATGCCGCCTTCGCTGATATTGGTGCTGGTGCCGATAATTTCTTTGTCGCTCAAGACCACGCGCACCTGCATCTTTACAGGCTGGCGGTAATAGCGGCGGCGCTCGCGCACCATGAAATTCAGCGCCGCATGAAAGCAGCGCGAGGCGTTGAGCGTGCTGATGGGCTTCTGCAGAACGAAATTCACGCCCATGCCAAAAGCTTCCTGGGTGGTGGTTTTCTTCCCGTTCAGCAGGGCAAAGGTTACAGAATTCCGGTTGCTGGGAGTAGCGCGCAGGCCCTGCAGCACTTCCAGGCCGCCTTGCAGGTCATCGCAGTCTACAATCACGGCGTCGAACTTTTCTGAGATGAGGATTTCGGTGGCTTTTTTCGCTTCCTGGCACACCTCGACGTCAATCGAGAGCTTCTCCAGGGTAGGCCGAAGGATTCGGAGCACTTCGGTATCCCGGCTCAGAAGTAGAGACTCCAACGTCATGTTCTGATTCTAACGTTCGGTCGAGCACCTCGAAAGGTGACCAAGGTATCGGGTTTTATGGGTAGGTGTTCGGTGGTCCGCTGAGACACAATTTCCCAGTGGAAACCAGCAGAATCGAGTGGAAACCAGCAGAATAATGCCTGACACTAGCTCCGAGACCATGCTCAACCTCGTTTATCTTTCTCTGGGATCGAATGTCGGCGACCGCGAGGCGCAGCTACGGGACGCGCAGGCTCGGCTGGGCGCAGTCGGTCGTGTGGTTGCGGTGTCGTGTGTTTACGAGACCGAGCCGGTGGAGTTTATCGAGCAGCCGTGGTTTCTGAATTGTGCGCTCGCGCTTGAAACCAGTAAGACTCCGCAGCAACTGATCGCCGCGATTCTCCACATCGAGCAGGAGATGGGTCGGCGGCGCGGGCAGAACAAGGGTCCGCGGTCCATCGATATCGACATTCTGTTGTTCGATGGCGCGGTCGTCGATTCCACGGACCTCACTGTTCCACATCCGTCGCTGCACCAGCGGCGCTTCGTCCTTGTGCCTCTTGCGGAGATTGCGGCGGAAGTATTCCATCCCGTGCTGAAGAAGACTGTTCGCGAACTGCTGGATGCGCTGCCGCCGGGGCAAGTAGTGCGGAAGCTAGAACCTGCGCCACGGATTTCACGGATGCTCACGGATAAACCGTGAGAGATCTTTTTATCCGTGTTGATCCGTGAGATCCGTGGCTGGTTCTCGTCTAAGGCACGATGATCCGGCTGGCCGCTTCCTGCGGCGCGACCACGGCCGACTGCCTCTCGGGAAATTGCGCCAGGAGAAAATCGATGAAGGCCCGGGACTTGGGCCGGCCTGAGGTGCGTCCGTGGGCCAGGCGAACGAGAAAGACCAGAGCTTTGAGCACGTCGGAGTCGCGAAGGGTGGAGTATCCCAATTGTTTCTGCTCAGCCTCGCGATACTGCTTCAACATTTCTTCCACTTGAGCGGCGGCGGCGTGCTGGGCGGCGGTGGTAAGCGGGTGTTCGTAGTGCAGTCCGGAGTTCACCAGGCGCTCATAGGTCGTGGCCATCGCTGAGAGTGCGGCGATCAGATCGCGATCGTTCAGAGTGCGGTCCGCTTGCGCTGCTTTTGCAAGAGCGTAGCTGAGCCCCATGAGCAGATGCTCGCGTTCGTAC
>Ga0209380_10001569_pt1 | contig 15220 bp, 8 predicted proteins | sample HubBroMetageWFT6_FD_188347 | JGI IMG/M metagenome (GOLD analysis project Ga0209380, IMG submission 188347) | Warmed and freeze-thawed soil microbial communities from the Hubbard Brook experimental Forest, New Hampshire - Hubbard Brook CCASE Soil... | ecosystem: Environmental > Terrestrial > Soil...
AGGGCCAAGCAAGAATTGGACGAACTAACGGGGCTGCATGAGTTTCGCGCCCGCTTAGCACAATCGAAGCTGCTGGTCCTCGAGGGCGTGGAGGCGCTCAAGAAACAGAGACTCGATGACGCTCTCGCGCTATTCCAGAAGTCCGCAGAACAAACGCCGGAGGTACCAACCAGCCACTATTATCTGGGGGTTACTTGGGGGGCCAAGAACGATCCGTCGCACGCGAGAGAAGCGTATGAAAAGGCGATTGAGCTGAAGCCGGACTACGCGCAGGCGCACGCGAGCTTTGGACTCCTGCTTTGGAAGTCAGGAGATCAAACGCGGGGAATCGAAGAATTTCAGCGTGCCGTCATGTCCGATCCAGATCTGGCGGAAGCGCACTACAACCTCGGGCTCGCCTTGGCGCAATTGCAGCGCCTGCAAGAAGCCATTCGCGAGTTGACGGATGCAGTCAGTCTTGATCCTCAGAGTGTCGATGCGCGAGTGCAGCTGGGGTTGGTCCTCAGCCAAAACAACGATACCGCTGCCGCAACCAATGTCTTTCGCGATTTAGTGCGACGCGATCCAAACTTTGCCGAGGGACACAATAATCTCGGTCTTGTACTGCTGCAGGTCGGCGATGTCCATAAAGCAGAAGCGGCGTTTGACGAGGCACTACGCCTGAAGCCACGCTACGCCGAGGCACACTACAATCTCGCCTTGGCGCTTCGTCAGGAGGGTAAGAAAGCCAACGCACAGCAGGAATTCGAGAGGGCCTATAAGCTTGCACCGGAATTGAGGAGCCTGCCTCTCCCCTGACGTGAGTGTGGAAATGTGGTGCAACTGTCTCAGGATGGCTGCAACCCTAATTACGGCCTTGCTCGGCCGCGCTGTCACACTGTGTGCTTCCTTCGGCAAACTCGCAGCGCTACACTTCACTGGTAAGGTAGCCATCAGCCGGGTTGGCCGCCAGATGGGCTGGGGCTAGGCAAACAGGGCCAGCGAAAACCCCCGCCAGACTCTTGTACCAGTCGTGGCGGTGCTTCGGATGCGACGAGAGTGCGGTAGGCTTCACCCTTCCCCGCGCCTTGTTCGGGAAAGGCGCCGGGTTTGTCCTCGTCTTCAAGAGGATAGGGTGCATTGCACCCGGGGAGATTAGGAACCAACCAGTGAAGATTTTTTGCGAGTGAGCAATTGTGAACAGCGTTGCTGCTGTCTCGGCATTAACCTACGGCTGCAAGGCGTGGCTTGCCTGACCATCGGCCCTCCCCGCACAACGCGCTCCACGCCCTGCAAGTCCAACACGAATCTCTGCGGCGGCTTTGCGGTGAGTGAAGCGTGCAAACACCCCATCATGTGAGCGTCGATACGTTTGTCGCGGAGAGAGCCCTGTTCCTCGCAATCTCATGCCTTGAATACGGGGACAAGCCGATGAACTGTGCGCACTGCGGAACCGCAATCAAGTGGAAATTGGCTTTCATTTCCGGACACGGCTTGGCTGACCTTTGTGGCGGCACCGGGAAAACAGTTCGGGTCGATATTCCGTATTGCCCCAGATGCGAACAGACACCCTGCGCCACCGGCTGTTTCTATATCCGTGATGGTCAGGATGTGGCTTCACAACTAGCGAATTGACAATTGACCTGCTGCGACAAACACAGTTTCCGGATGCAAAGTCGAAGTGAGCAATTCTGGACATCCATTTTCTCCGGGGTTGCGTCATCATCTCTATGGAGTGAGGACTTATGGCGCTGATGATTACGTGGCGGAATCCATGTGCGGTGCAGACCGCACAACCACGCAAAAAGCTGAGTGACCACGCATCTGAGAGCATTCATATCGTGCAAAAAGGGATCTCCAGAGCACAGAGTCGACAATGGGTTGCTATGCCCTTTCTGAACGTGCTTTGCGGCGTACCTCTTGGTGCTCGCCGTGGTCCGCACAAGGTGGGATCACGGGGCAGACGAAGCAAACCACCGAAGCCTGCAGCAGGCTGAGTGGCTGAGTAACTCCTTCACTCTACAGCGGGGCTCGACTTACGCCCGGGCTACGGCGGTCGATGGAGATCCAGTGAGTTGAGCTCGAGCGGAGGGCGGTGAAGCAACCTTCGAAACCTGACTCTTATGAATTTGGAAACCACACGATTGGTGCGAGTATGCTTCATTGGGCATTGAGCGAGTGTCGAGAAGATAAGCTCGACATTGGTTTTGTGAACGATGGCAGAAAAACCCTTCTGAAATCGCCTGAACTCAAATCAGCGCCTCAGCCAACCCAGATTTCAAGTTCCCTCACCCCACGAACCTCCCGCAAGATCGCGGCCAAGTAGCCATAAATGATCTCCGACATCTACAATCAAGTCGAGAATCCTTCTAGGGGGAACAATGTCCAATTTAAGAAGTGCAGTCCAGCAACTTCAGCAGGAGCACAAGCACGCACTACAACAGGTGGAGAAGTTACAGTCAGCGATTTCATTGCTCGAGGACTTGGTCGCACGCAATGGTTCGGGAGCATCGCGCGCCGGCGCTCGACCGGGGCGCATCTTGTCAGCGACCGCACGCAGGCGCATGGCGCAGGCACAAAAAGCAAGGTGGGCAAGGGTTCGGCGGGAATCCAAGCCAGCGGATGGGAAAGTGAAAAATGCGTCACCCGTGAAACGCGTGATGTCAGCATCCGCCCGCCGCAAGATTGCGGCGGCTCAGCGGGCGCGGTGGGCGAAGGTTAAGGCTGCGAAGAAGGCGGCTTAGGTCAGATTCGAGATAGAGTACGCTATTCCCGCCGTTTACCGCCGTTTACCAATGATCTTCATTGGTTCGCGGGCAGGGTTAAATGCTCCCTCTGCACAAACGGCGAACTCAATTCTGCTATGCGCGGATCGAGTTTGACCTCGATATCTCGCATGGCGGTGCCACTCGCTGGCTGCTCGTTCGATGTAAACATGTGTTTACTGCAGAGCAGCACACGAGATTCAGACGGACGGCCCGACTCTGGAACCATGTCTGAATTGGGTAATCGCAGGCGGAAGGGAACTTCTCGGTAGGCATCAATCGCTCATCGACGCATTCGAGAAATGCTGTGGCACCGATTGATTCTCCTTAGGCCTTAAGAGCTAGCAGAATCCCTAAGAAAAAGTTCGCGGGCGCGAACTCCAAGAACGGCTTGCCATGACTCGATTGCGGTTGCTCGCCGAGTTAGGGGAACTGATCGACGGTGTGATTCAGACTTCGACAGACGCGATCGACTTCGTCTTCATCATCGAGGCGAGGCCAGCTACACGCTGATACGACTGAAGCCTATCCTCATGCTCGTAGGTATCAGTCACCACGATTACCTCATCAGCTCCTGTGTCACGCACCAATTGCTGCAGCCCCGCCTTGACAGACGCATCCGATCCTATAATCGCGGCTCGTAGCTTGTTTTCGACAGCCGCACGCTCCCAGTCCTGCCATAGCGACTCCATGGAATCCACTGGCGGCATCAGCTCCACCGGCTGGTTTCGGATGAGTCGCAGAAAGCGCTGCTGTGGCGTAGTGAATAGTCGCCGGGCCGCGGCATCCGTCTCAGCGGCAATGATCTGCACCGCGACAATCAAATATGGCTTCCTGAGTGCATCGCTCGGATGGAACTGTCGGCGGTATAGCTCGGCCGCTGCGTAAAGATACTCAGGCGCAAAATGCGCAGCGAATGCAAAGGGCAAGCCCAGTCTCGCCGCTAGTTGCGCGCTGAAGCCGCTCGACCCAAGCAGGGTGATCGGCACATTGCTACCCTGTCCGGGAATTGCTCTTACTACCTGCCCCGGCTTCTCCGGGCCCAGGTATGTCCGCAATTCCTGAAGCAGTGCCGGAAAATCATCTCCGCTCTGCCCCAAATCCCGTCTCAGCGCACGCATTGTTTCGAAGTCGCCACCCGGAGCACGTCCCAACCCCAGGTCAATTCGTCCCGGATAGAGCGCTTCCAGCGTCCCAAACTGTTCCGCGACCACCAGTGGAGCATGGTTCGGTAGCATCACCCCCCCGCTGCCGACCCGAATGGTCTTCGTGGCTGACGCTACGTGCCCGATCAGCACGGGGGTGGCCGAGCAAGCAAGTCCAGAGATGGAATGATGTTCTGCAAGCCAGTAGCGTTTGTATCCTAACTTCTCCACATGCTGTGCCAGGTCAACTGACCGGGCAATTGCGCTACCCGCTGATTCTCCGGTTCGCATGCCCACAAGATCCAGCGCCGATAGTGCTAACTCATTATCCATAGAAGATTAGATGATCCAGTCGCGCAGGCGATGCGAATCAAAGGGGTCATGGTTAAGGGTTTGGAAATGGGCTTGGAACGCCCAGCTGTTACACTCAGCAACCTGTGTCCGTCTGTATTTACCGATGCCCCCGCCATTCCGCATTACGAACGAAGCCGGTAACGTTTTTCCGAAAACGGTAGTTCATGACCGCATCCATTTGGTCGCCGGCCAACCACTGGCTGGCATTGGGCCAGACTTCGCCGATCAGAGGACCATTCCCGTTATACGTTTTCGCGTGCGTTCGATAGTCAACCCACCATGAGTGTGGAAAGTTGCCGTCGTCGGCCACGTCGAAGCGCCATCCCGAAGCTCCCTGGCTGTACCAGTATTGCGTGACGTTGCCGGGAGCGCGGTAGAAGAAATCTTCTACCGCATCGAGGCCATGGTTCCAGGTTGGCAAGCTGTCGAGACCAAACCAGCCAATGTAGTCGGCGCTGGAGCAGGGGACGTTGTTGTCGGTGAAGTTGAACCAGGTTCTCCACTGGGACTGCAGCGAGAGGCAGGCGCCGATGTTGGGCGGCGTTCCACCAAGGCGATTGTAGCGGTCGAAGTACAGGCCGTCGGAAGAACCTTGATTGAACACGCCATCGAGAATCACCTGCATCTTGCGCCGGTTCAGTTCGGTCGATAGGGAACTGAGCGCAGCATCGCCGCCGAGCGCCGGATCGATGTGCAGATAGCTATCCGTGTCGTAACGGTGATAGGAGCGCGCTGAAAAGATCGGGTTCATGTAAATGGTGTCCATGCCCAACCACTGAATGTAGCCCAGTTGGTTCTGCACGCCCGTTGTAGGTGAAAGCCTGCTGGCTTCCGTAGTAAACAGGACAGCCGGTGGTCGATCCCTGACGGCAGTAGTCGTTGGTCTGGTCACCATTGCGGAAGCGGTCAGGCATGATGTGATCAACATTCGCCCTTTGCAGCCATGCCGGCGTTTGGAAGTTGGGATCGTAGACCGTGAACTGGAACGAAGGGAATGGCTCGCCGTCGCTGGCGACGCCGGTGCCGTCCTTGTGGACGTTGTCGTAATCATCTAAATAGTCGCCGCTATACCAGCCGTTGGTCATATCGCGGTTGATTTTGAATTTGTAGTAGTAAACAGTGGGTGCCGACGGCATGGTCAGAGTAGTTTTCCAGACGTCGTATTCTGTGCCGTTAATCGTAATGTTCTGATCAAATGGCATTCCCGTATCCACCGGGCCGGTGGTTGTACCCGAACCAGTGTCGAACAGGTAGGCGCGCGCGGTCACGCCCCAAATGCCGCTGGAGTGCAGCGTGCGGAAGCGCAGTGTCACCGGGGTGCCTTCCGGCACCGCTCCTTCTCGATCGCGATAGAAGGGGTCCGGCTTGGTCGGAGGCTGCGGAGTCGCCCGGTTGCTCGAGCGAGAACGGCGACGTGCTTGTGCCGTTTCCTGTATTCGTCACCGCGTAGTACTGAGTGTAAATTGCGCTGGTCCCTATGAACGCTCCCGGATTGTCAGACGGCGCTCCTCCGTAGACATAGCCGCCGCTGGAGGTCAGATATTCAAAGAAAACAAAGGAAGCTGGAGGTCCACCGCCGGTGAGGGCGATCCAGGGAATCGCTGGCTCCCGCGTGTTCTGGTTTCCGGAATTGCTGGCATGGGCGCCTTAATTCGCCGTTGGACCCGACCACCCGCCGCCGTTGGAGGTGCGGTACTCGCGGTATCCGTCTTTGAAATACGTTACGAATTGAGCGGGAAAGGGCAACGACGAGAAATTCGTTCCGTCGTAGGCGTTGCCGGTGGTGGAGCCGCTGCCGCCAGTGCCAAGGTAAACCACCGCGCCTTCGGCGAGATTCGCATTCACAACCGCAAGGCACAGATTGGTCGCGTCCCACGTCATGTACCCCGTCTGGCCGGTGTTTTCGGCATTTTGCAGTGAGTTATTCGTACCGTATTCGCCTGTGCCGATGGAACCGTCGATGGCGGGTCTGTTCCACTGGGCCGATGCCGGTAAAGTGAGGACGATGACCGTGGCAATGCGGATGAGGCTCAGCAGGGGAGTACGACGCTTGGAATCCTCGCAAATTCCACGAATTCGAGCTGTCCGCGAGCTACGGACTATGTTTTGTGTGGCAGAAATCGCCGGTTGCGGGTGCCTAACCGAATCCTCTTGCTTCAAAACGGCACTGATCATACACACATCTCGCGAATCGGCAACAGTGTAAAAACCGTTTCGCAGGGGAGCGCGGCCGCAGGACATTACGGAGTGTCAGTCAAAATTTCGCGCACCGAACCATTCTCCTCTGGTAGCCTGCTTACGCTATGCGTTTCGACAAGAACTTTTTCTTCCTGATTGCCTTAGCGGGTTGTGGCTTTGCCCAAAACGTGAAACCCGTTGCCGACCGCCTTGCGGCTCAGAATGCGCTCTTCGACGAGCAGTACGAGTCCGATCTTCGGAATTTTCCCGAGCGCGCCACAGCCTTTGGCGACTATCGATACAACGACAGGCTCGCCGAGCGATCTCTCGACGCCATTGTCCAATACCACAAGACGGACCAGGACTTCCTGACTCGACTGGAAGCTATTCCGAGTACCGGCTTTACGGACCAGGATCAACTCTCGCACGATCTGATGGTCCGAGTCCTCAAGCAGCGCATCGCTGACTTCGATCTCAAAGAATATGAGATGCCGGTCAACCAGCAGAATGGCGTACACACCAGCCTTGCGGATCTGCCGCTTTCTGTTCCGTTCGATTCCGTCAAGCATTACCAGGATTACGTCGCACGCCTTCACCAGATTCCGCGCGTCCTTAGCCAGACGACAGAAGTCCTTCGCGCCGGCATGAAAGACAAGCTCATGCCAGTCCGTTTCCTCCTGGAGAAACTCCCGGTGCAGTGCGAGGGCATCATCGAAGCCGACCCGTTTCTTCAGCCGACCAAGAAATATCCGTCGAGCATTTCTGCGGAAGATCAGAAGCGGTTGACGCAGCAAATTACCGACGCCATCAACACCGACGTCATCCCCGCTTATAAAACCTTCGCCAACTTTCTGCGCACAGAGTATGCCCCCGCGGGCCGCACCACCCTTTCCATCACTTCGTTGCCCGATGGCGAAAAGCGGTATCAAAACGATATCTATGCCCGGACCACCACGCACATGACGCCGGACGAGATTCATCAGCTGGGTTTGCGGGAGATCGACCGCATTCAGGCGGAGATGACTGCCATCGCCAAGAAGGAAGGCTTCGCGGATCTGGCTTCATTCCGCGCCTCGCTGAAGACCAATCCCAAGTACATTCCGACCTCGGCGGAGCAGATCCTCGACGATTTTCGGCGATATATCGCGCAGATGGAGCCCAAGCTTCCTCAGCTCTTCACTCTTCTTCCGAAGTCTGCCGTTAGCGTCGAAGCGATCCCGGCCTTTCAGTCTGCCGCTGCTACTCACTATGTAACCGGTACTCCGGATGGCAAGCGTCCTGGCCGCGTTGTGGTGGCGACATCCAAGCTCGAGGAGCGCTCGCTGGTCGACGACGAGGCGATCGCATACCACGAAGGCATTCCCGGACATCACATGCAGCTCTCGGTGCAACAGCAGTTGAGCGGCCTGCCCAAATTCCGCCTGCACGGGTTAGGCTTCAATGCCTATATTGAAGGCTGGGCGCTCTACGCCGAGCAACTCGGAAAAGAAGTGGGTTTCTATAATGATCCTGTTTCGGACTACGGCCGTCTCTCTTCCGAACTCTTCCGGGCTGTGCGCCTGGTAGTTGACACCGGAATCCATTCGAAAGGATGGACGCGCGATCAGGTGGTGGACTTCTTTCGCAAGTCCGGCGCTGTGGATGAACCCACTATCCAATCCGAGACCGACCGTTATATCGCATGGCCCGCGCAAGCTCTCAGCTACAAGCTCGGCCAGCTCAAAATCCGCGAACTCCGGGATCGAGCTCAGAAGGAGTTGGGATCCAAGTTGGATATCCGAACCTTCCATGACGAAATGCTCGACGGTGGGACTCTTCCCCTGGACTTGCTCGAGTCGCGCACCGATAAGTGGATTGAGGAGCAGAAGGCGAAGTAACCTGAAACTGACTTGGGCCCTCGGAACGTTTTGGCGCAGAGGTTGAGGTCCCTGGGTAAGAATGACGCGAAGTTTGAAGCTGACGCCCAACCTTGACGATAAGCGGCGCTCCGTCGAGCCAACCGACCGCTGACGGGCCGAGCACGAGGTAACGGATTCCCGCGGAACGAGATCAACCTTGTGCATCACACCGATCCGCTCAAACGCTTCTTCCTGCTAAACCTCGCTTTGGAGAAAAGTTAAGGCCGCACCTTTCGGTGCGGCCATGTTTTCATCAGGCACAATGACGCTCCGCCAGCCGATTTTCAGAAGCGAAGGCGGAAGCCAAACTCCATCGATCTTGGAGAATAGGGACCGGCGTTGTTCGTGCCGTTGCCTTCGCCCGGCGAGTTGCCAAATGTTCCGGAACTGCCGAGGGCAATGCCTACGGGATCAAGAAGCTGGGCATGGTTCAGAACGTTGGTGAAAATGACCTGGAACTCCGAGCCGATACGCTCGGTGATCTTGATCTCTTTCTTAACGCTCATGTCCATATTCCAGTACGGCAGGCCAGTGATAACGCCCCAGCCCGCATCCTTTGTGTCCAGTCCAAGAATCGGGTTGCGGAAGTTGTTGTATACGGCTTCCGGATTCGCGAACAGATTGACGGGCAAACCACCCGTGCCGACGCCGTTCGAACCCTGGGTGTAGTGGATCGAGTTGCCTCCCCGGTAGGGGGTAATGGGTACCGCGTTTTCGGTGTTTCCGTTGGCTGCAAAGGCAACGGAGTCTCCCTCGCCGAATGATCCACCGGAATTAATCGTGCCAACCGGCAACGGCTGTCCGCCGCCAGCAGCGAACAAGGGAGCGAAGGTCCATCCACCCAGAACGTGGCCCAAGACTCCTGACTGTCCCTTGAAGAATGGGGGCTGATACACGACAAACATGGTGTACACGAATCTCCGGTCAAACGCCTGTTTGCCGTACATTACGTTGAGGTTGAAGGGATCGGCAGCAGTATCGGCGCTGGTGGCTTGAACCACGGAGCCCGTGCCCAAGGCCTTCGACCAAGTGAAATTCGACTGCATCGTTACGCCTTTCCAGCTGGTCATCTTGACGGTGGCGAAGGCTCCGTTGTAGTTCCCATGGCCGATGCTGGCGTTAATGCCGACGCCGGACGACAGTTGACCGCCGCAACCGATCTCGGTTCCAGTCGGGCAGTTGATTGGAGTGTTCATCATGGTGCGTGCAAAGTTGAACCCATCGCCGCCCCCGTTTGGCGAGCTGCATCCTCCCTTAGGGCAACCAACCCCGGCGTCCAGGTCGCTCCACAGGCTCCAGACGTTCTGGCTGCTGAGGTTGGCAGTCCCGGAATTGCCTTCATTCGCCACCACCGCCGCTGTGCAGCTCGTGTACCCCGAGCAGTAGCCAGTGCCTTTCAACGCCGCCTCAAAGAACGGCTGCGGGGTCACCGCGCCCGGGTTGGGTCCAGCGCTGCCACCGCAACTGCCGCCACCGAGGCCGGCCATACCGCCGCAATATTGCAACACCAGGTTGGCATACGCTTTGTCGAAACGCTGGCCACCAACCGTCATCATGTACGGCACCGCGTTAACGTTGATGGGCTGGTACTCATGAGTAATACGGCGGCCGATATATCCAACTTCCAGCGTGATGTTCTTCGACAATTGCCGTTGGATAGTCAGGTCGAATGAATCAACCACGTTGGGCCGGAATTTCGGATCTAAAGCTTCGCCCGCGCCGGCAGCAACGTTATTGATGCCAGGAAAAACGGGTTGAGGCAAGGTTGGACTGGCGGCCGCGAGCGGCGCGGTATTGCCATCTACCCCGACACGGAAGGCCGTGTTTATATTGGAGGCGCCACAGGAACCTGTGATGGTCGGAGCGAAGCACTGAACCGGCTGGATCAAACCTTCGCCAAGCAGCGGTACGAGTACGAGGTCGACGCCGTTCAACCGCCCATAGATGCGACCGTAACCGCCACGGATCACGGTGTTGTCGTGACCGAAGAGCTTGCCGGTCCAGCTTGAATTGTCAAAATGCGGATTCCAAGCCGCTGCGATGCGCGGACTGAACTCACCGTAGAACGGGTTATACGGGTATTTCAGTCCGTTACCCGTGTTTCCCACCAAAGCAAATCCCACCTCAGGATTGAATACCTGGCCGAGGAGGGCAGCGCGCTGACGAGCCGCCAGATAGCCTTGCACGTCAATCGGCTGGTCCGACTGGTCAACGAACTCGACCTGCTTGCCACTCTTCTCTACCGGCGGCATTTCGAGCGTCCAGCCAAGGCCGTACGTCAAGGTGAAGGTTGGCTTCATGTGCCAGGTGTCGCTGAAATAGACGTTGTAGTAGGGGATGGTGCTCTGGTCAAAGGCCGGAGTCAGCGGAGGATTCAGGTTTAGATTTGGACCGGCGCGAGTATAGGCGATCTGCGATGCCGAAACGATGCCCAAGACTGCCGCTTCGTCGCGTCCCCAGACACTGGTGCTGCCGCCAGCAGCGAGCCACGCCGCAGGAGCTGTGAGGTTGACTCCTGTGCCCGCGCCGGACGTCGTACCGAGTTGATACACGGGTTGGTAGTTGATGCCGCCGCCATTGTCTGTGCGCTGATGCCAGTTGAAGTTGTGCTGATAGATGCCGCCGATCTGAAAGAGGTGATTCCCATGGAGCATGGTCAGATCATCGCGGAACATATGATCTTTCCCATCCCAGAAGCGGGTACGGGTTTGCTGCGTGTTCACGTTGAAGGGACTGAGACTTTGGTCCCGTGACTCACCGAATGGCTCTAAAGCTCCTCCGAGTCCGGGTACTTGAATCGTGTCGCCAGCCCTGCCCCACGCCCACCAGTTGCGCAGAAAGCTATAGTGAATGTCGTTGGTGACGTTCGAGCTGATGTTGGTGGTGAGGCCGGCAACTAAGTACCAGGGTGCCTGCGGATTGGTGGACTGCGACGTCGGTTGGCCCATTTTGTCGCCCGGAAAGAAACCGCCGATATCGATCTGATCGACGGTGGAGCGGGTCAATTTGAAATAGCGATAGCTTGACATGAAATGCCACTTGGAACCGAAGTCGTGGTCCATGCGCAGCACTCCGAAGTCGGATTTCAGCGGAATCCCGACATTGGCTGAGAATCCCAGGACGTTTTTCCCATCGCAACGGGCTCCCGCCGTACAGGTGGCATTCGATGCTGGTTCGTACTGCCACAGTTTCTGGACCGCAGGACTGATTCCAATACCACGTTGATCCAGGGTTTGTAGGTTATAAAGATTACCTGCGGGATCCTGCAAAATTCCCAGTCGCATGTTCGGTGACGGAACTTCCTTGTTGATGGTCGTCGAGTTCGGATACCGGAAGCCTTCGTAGTTGGCAAAGAAATAGGTCTTTCCTCCCAGAATGTCCTTGGGAATGAGCGGGCCGCCAAACGAGCCACCAAAGCGGCTGTAGTGGAAGCTGGGAGTCGGGACACCGTTAAAGTTGTTATCCCAAGTGTTCGCCGAGAAGTTATTGTCCAGATAGTATTCGTAAGCCGTGCCATGGAACGCGTTGGTCCCGCGCTTGGTGACGACCTTCACCTCGGCGCCCGCGGAACTGTTGAAGTCGGCGGTCTGGTTGGCCGTGTTCGTTTTGAACTCCTCGACGCTGTCGGCGGGAGTTGGCATCACACCTGTCGCGCCGGCGGCAACGCCAGCGCTCTGATTCGCGATACCTCCAGTCGGATCCCCGGCAAACGAGGTCGTATATACGCTCATGCTGCCGTCCATATCATTTGTGTTATTTCCGCCATCCAGCGAGAAATAACTCTGGTCGACGGCGGCGCCCGCCACGCTGCCGTCGGGACTGATGCCCGGCTGCAGGGTCAAGAAAGTGCTCACGTCGCGCCCAAGCGTCGGTAAGGCGTCCAGCGCCACGCCGGTGATCGTGTTGCCGACGGTGGCATTCATCGTCTGTAACTCGTTGCCGACCGCAGTCACTTCCACGACCACATTGCTGCCACCGACTTGCAGCGACATGTTTGCGGTGGTTGCAACTCCAACCTGTACTGTGGTTTGAGTCTTACTGGTGGAAAAGCCTTGTTTGGTGACACTGAGATCGTAGACGCCAGGACTGACGTCAACGAAGATGTATCGGCCTGCGTCGTTGCTATTGACAGTGCGCGAGGTCTTCGTGGCGTTATCGGTGAGGGTCACCGTGGCGCCATTTACAACCGCACCGCTCGGGTCGGCTACGACTCCGGCAAGGGTGCCACTGTTGGTGGACTGTGCGCAGAGGGGAGTTGCGCTGCCAAGACAAAGCACGGCAACGACGGCAAAAAGCAAAGTCACAACAACCGAGAGGATTCGGTCACGTACGCGCATGGCTAACAACCTCCTGGACGAGCGTTGGCAAAAGATTCCAGATGTACCTAGAGTCGTCGCATCCCAACCGCTCAATGCGCACGAAGGATAAAATTAGCAATCGGAAACACGCCCAATAACAATGCCCTTGCGAGTAGGAGCGAGACTGATGTTTAGTGAGTGTGCACGCGAGCTACCAGGGAATACACCGCCGGCAGAAATGGTACGAGTACACACATTCTGAGTATGGACTGCACAATCTGGCGCACGATCGTGGCGATTTGCTTGATGTGGGGAGGGATGGATTCAGCCGCCAGGGGTGCCGCTTCTATGTGAATCCATAGTTGGCACGTGTTTCGTTATGAAACCATGGAACATTCGGACGCGAATTAAAGTTTGTGGCAAGCCACTTGTACTCGAATTGTCGTTTGGTCGCGAAATTACTTGCAGCCCTTGTGAATCCAGCTTCAGCATTAACTCCGCCAACGAAACTCTATCTTCACCCCAGCGTGTCATCGAGCGTCGCACCATGCGATCACGGCCATGGATCGACCCGAACCAAAAGGGGATGCACCCGTCCCCAACGTCTCCAATTTGCGCGTAAATGAGGGACAATGGCCCCAGATGCGCCTCTGAAAGATAGTCCGCGTCTCTAATTTCAACAAAGTGACGCGACGATCTCTCTTTTCTTGAGAACGTTGCGTGGGGACGAGCAAGGAAGGGATTATGCAGGAACCCGGCTCAGCGCGATTGCCAGACGGAATCCATATCGACAAAGTACTCGAGGAGATGCGCAGAGAGTTCCAGTCCCTCATGCTGCAGAGGGCGGCCGTTCTCAGGCGAATCGGTACGATCAAACAAATCATTAACGGACTGGCCAACCTTCTGGGTGAAGAAGTCGTTGGCGAAGGGCTTTTGCAGTTGGTGGGTCAACGTTCGGGCACTCGACCCCGGGGCTTCACGAGAACCTGCCGCCTCATATTGATGGAATCCAAACGGCCTCTAATGAGTCAGGAAGTCTGCCAGGAGATCGAGCGTCGGAATCCCACTTTGCTGACACGCCATAAGGATCCTCTGGCTTCGGTGTCGACCGTGCTCAACCGATTGGCGACGTACGGTGAGGTTCGCGTCGTCGTAAATGAACGAGGACGGCGCGCTTGGGAGTGGGTCACGGAAGATTCCCACGTTGCGTTGGAGCCTCCGAAGGTACAGCAGTGGACCGCGAACGGTTGAGCGACGAAAGGTACAACGATCGGTTCCGCGAGCTCTAGTGACCGCTTAGTTCCGGAAAGTCAGGAATGCCTGTCGATCATGCTCTCGAGTGCGGCTCGATATCCGCGGCTGCAGGAAAGTTCCTTGCCGTTTTTGAGAACCACGATGTATTCGCCACTGTTGACCGGAATCAATTCCTTGATCTTCCGGACGTTGACGATTGTGGATCGATGAACGCGAACAAAGTGGTTCGGATTGAGTCTCTCCGAGACTCGACCGATCGTTTCCCGGAAGAGATGGAACTCCTTGCCGACGTTTAACCGTACGTAGTTGGCGGACGCCTCGATCCAATCAATCTCATCCAGATTCAGGAACACGACACGGCCTTTTGCTTTAATGACGAGGCGACCCTCAGATGAGGGTTCCGGCAGCATGTCGGACTTGACTTGAGAGAGCAGATGCAGAATGCGATGGGTGATCTCGCGGTCCTGCGACTTGTTTAATTCCACTCGTGCCCGATTGATGGCGTGATGCAGCCGCTCCTGGTCAAACGGCTTTAATAAATAGTCGAGAGCGTGGGCCTCGAACGCTCGGAGTGCATACTGATCATAAGCGGAGGTGAAGATAACGACCGGCATCTCCTCCGGCGAAAGTTCGCGCAATACCTGAAACCCGTCCATGTCAGGCATCTGAATGTCGAGCAGCAACAGGTCCGCGCCAAAACTGCGGACTGCGGATACAGCCTGTTTACCGTCGCTGCACTCGGCCACGAGTTTGACATTGGCCTCCGACGACAACAATATCCGCAGCTTTTCTCGAGCCAGTCGCTCGTCGTCGGCGATGATGGTGCGGATAGCCGCGCCGGTTGAGCGGCTGGGCGCATTAGCAGCGTCGTTCAGGCTCATGAGAGGCCAATGATTCACCGAGCTGTTTAACACGCTAGATAGACGTACGATGGGCTGACTCGTTATCCGCATACATAGTGTCCTCGGCAGTGCTGTATTACCTGGTTAGATACGTTAATCGTTTCACCCAGGTTTCCTGTTCATAACAAATAGTTTCATTCCGTTCACCCGTTGAAAAATTCAACACTAATATTGTGATGAAGCGATGGCTCCGTTGCCCAAGCGGAAAAGCCTCCCAGCTCCGCCTGTTTTCAATAAGCGCGATAAAAGCGAACCGAAAACTTCCAAAGTTGGTATGCAACGAGGTTGCCTCTACCAATTCTTGTAGGTGACGACGCTTTCGCCGAGTAAGAAACAAGATCTCTGTTGCGGCTAAAGTGTGGGCCCATCGAGTTTTACCTGCCGCTGAGGGCTGAATTCAAGGGATTCATCCCAAGTTGCCGCCGGCGACCCAATCTGGTGTTTGAG
>Ga0209380_10001570_pt1 | contig 15217 bp, 16 predicted proteins | sample HubBroMetageWFT6_FD_188347 | JGI IMG/M metagenome (GOLD analysis project Ga0209380, IMG submission 188347) | Warmed and freeze-thawed soil microbial communities from the Hubbard Brook experimental Forest, New Hampshire - Hubbard Brook CCASE Soil... | ecosystem: Environmental > Terrestrial >...
ACGCCTTTGATTTGAGCAGCAGCTTAAGCGTACGGCGCCAAGCTACTGCTGTTCGCATGCTCTTGAGCCTCTTCAGACTCTGCATCCTTGCCCTTGAGGTAGGCGAGCGTTACGTCCAGCGACTCGTGCCCGAGCCGGATTCGGATGGTGTTCACGCTGACGCCTTCCTCGTGCAGCGTGTCGGAGTAGGTCTTGCGAAAGCGATGAAGCTCTGCGCCTTCGACGCCAGCATTCTTTGCAACCGCTTTGAGTTTCCGCAGGAAATGACCGTCAGGTTTGCCTTCACCGTTGGGAAACACTAAGTCGTGTGGCTGGGCGTTCCGCTCCCGCATTCTGTTCTTGATTTTCCAAAGTAGCTTCGCCGGAATCGGAATGAATCTGTCCTTAGCGGATTTCTTCTTGCTCTTCCCCTTGAGTCGGAATTTTGCGCCACGCCTTCGGCTGAACGTGCAGCGTGCATTTCTCCCAGTTGAAGTCTGTGTATTCCGTGTTCTGCATTTCGGCATCCCGAACACCGGAATTCAGGAACAGTCCGTAGAGCAGTTTCTCTTCGTCGTCGATCGCCGTAAACATGTCCTTGAGTTCCTGCTTCGAGTACGGCTTCGGCGGCTTCTCGGCGTAGTCAAGTTCCGCGAGAATCTTGCCGGCGATAAGAATGTCCCGTGTCCGCAAGAACGTGTTCAGGGTTTCGAAGATGTTGTGAACCGTGCGGTCATCCAAGTCGCTTTCATGCTCTCGCAGAAACTTCACGTACCGCAGAAGCTGGTTGCGATCAATCTGGTCTAGGTACCGCAGGTTCTGCTGGGCAGTGAAGTCGAGGAAGAATCCAAGTCGGTAGTTGTACGCTCGCAGTGTCTTCTCGCTCTTGCCTTGCTGGTCTTTGCCCTGAAACAGTTGAAGCTCTGCAAACCACTGATACACAGCGTCTGTGATTGTCGTCCGACCAGTCTCGTCGTCGGCTTGAATGACCGGGACGTTCGCATCGAGGGCCTCGAAATATGCCTGCTTGCGCTCTCGGGCAGAGATCGCCTCATCGAGATCATCGCCGACGTGCTCCCACGGGCGGGTGCCGTCAGCCAGCGAATACCGCAGAAAATAAGGACCGGTGAGATCGGCGGGTCGGCGCCCACGACCGCGATTGACCTTCTGGTAGCGCCGAGCCTTGCCTTTGCCGACCTGGCGATAGAGTGTGACTGCCATATTGCCTCCAGTGCTTAATACCGCGCGGAGGCAAATGATCGAAATTCGGTAGTCAGTTGGTAGTCACGTACTGCAAGTAGCAGAAACTAAAGGTCTGGCGGAGAGGGAGGGATTCGAAGCCGATTGCAAGCGTCAATTAAAGGACTTCATGCGACACGGACAGCATTCTAAGCGCACGTAAGTTTATGGAAAACCAGCCCAGTGATTTTAAGTGATTTGTTAAGGCACAACAGCGGACTTCTCTCTCGGCGAAGTGTTAGTTTGACATTGCCAACCATCAGAAATCGCCAAGCCCGAGGCAATCGCGACCTCCTGGTCACCAGAACTCCGCGCTGTTTCCGGTTGCCTCAAACTCAGGCGGTCGACGTTCAATGCGGCAAGCGTTCCCAAACGGCCTTGCCAGAACCAGCTCTGAGTGCCAAATGGGTATCGACGAACTCGTAATGCCGCGTCTGGTCGGTTCCGACCCAGGCAGGCAGCGTGCAAGACTCAACGTGGTGGATCACAGTCTTACTCTCCTCATCGATGCTGAAGGTGCCGTAATATCCTACGCAGCCACCTGCGATCTGCCGAAGTTCATCACAGCTCGCCCTCGTAACTGCGATGGGGTCGGTGATAGAAGACTTTCGTCCGGGCTTCATCACATGAGCGGACATTCGTCCCGCCTCGTCGTAGGTGAGACGGCCGATCGGATGTTCACCATAAGGGTGCAGCACGTTTCCATCAACGCAAACCTCAAATGTCAATAGCTTCCATGCCCCAATCAACCGCTTTCGGACGGAAACTTCAGGATTGTGGCCGCGTGATTCCTTATTTGAATGGCGTCGATTCATTCCTTGCTAACCCCCGCTCATCGAATTAAGGTTCGCACATTTTCACCATGTTTTCGTCGGACGCACGCCGGTACAGTATCAAGGCAGAAACACGTTTTTCCATTCGAAGTGTTTTTCAGGCCTATGCCTTCGTCAAGTCGCTCCATGGGTCTGGATTGCCGGGACTCATCCCTTCTTGGATTTCTCTAGAACGGGAGAAGGACAACTTCATTCTTTCTTTCCATTGAAGATGGCGTAGATGGCCATGGCATGACCATGCCCCAGTCCGTGGTCTTTCTTTAGCCAGGCAACGATCTCCATTGCTTTGACCCCCGGCTTCAGCAAACCTTTCTTCTCCGCGAGCTTTTTGAAGTCTTCGGGGGTTTTTCCTGTCTTCGTTTTGATGTTATTGGCATGCATACCCTCCAGCTTTTTGAAAGCGCCTTAAACGCTCGCTCTGCTTCTTCTGGTGTTGTCGTCTGTAGCGAAACTGAAAAGCCTTGCGGCTTTTGGGAGCGATCAACCGGCGCATCGGAGCTCATCAGAAGCGTACTGCCCACGCTCATCGTAGCGTGGAGGATCTTCTTGCTCCACTCGGCCGGGACATGCGCCCCTGCTGGGGTCGCTTCATGCGAGACCATCGTTTCGATCGTTCCGTTCAGCGCTTCCGCATAGAAATTGAAAGCGGCTTCGCAACTTCCGTTCACGTTCAGATAAATATTGCCTTGCATTTGGTCTATCTCCTTGCGTTTGGTGTGGGGAATATTAGTGGTTTGTAACGAGAATGGCCTATTTGTCCAACAAAAAGGTCCGCAGCCGACGATCCCGCAGCCATATCCCGCCCCAAACCAAGGCAGCGATGAGCGTTGGGAATATCGTCTCGAACCACCCGGAGCCCGCACGCACGTTGCTGGCGACTGCACCGCCAAGATGGCCTGTCAGTAAAACCGCTCCCACAATCGAAGTCCGGGGAATGAGGTAAATCAACGTGCAGGCGATCAGCGTTACGCCGATGCCAGTTAGGGTGGTGACCGGGTATCCTAATCGGGCGGTTGCTTCGAGGACTTGAACCGGCTTGACAATTTTCATGACGCCATCCAGCAGCAGGAACAACGAGGCTAGGACGGTAAGGATTCGTCCTGTCCATATCATTTTCTTGGAGCTTGATTCGATTTGCGTAGAGCTCATAAAGACCCTCCCTTCGGATCGGTGGCCACGGTGGTAAATTTGGCTTTCTTTCCTAAGGCTTCTGTTTCGCAATCTTTTCGAAGCCTGCAGAAGTCTTGCCGGTCTTCGCCTTGATGTTGTCGAGGTACGGTTGGAATGTCATCGCCTTAGCATCTCCTTAACGTTTAAACGTTGGTACGAAAGGTTGAAACCACAGAGCGAGTTCGCCACATTGACGTGGCGCTATGGCGCGTTCTCACGGATTTGCCTCACGGGGAGGTCCACAAACGATGCCCGTCGAGGTTCGCGATACATCGTCCACGTGGGCGTTCCTTCTGTCGGGTACCGCCGGAAATCGCTCGCGTCTGCCCCAGCCAGCGCCACCCGGATCCGGTGCCCCTTGCGCAGGAGCACCGATGTGGCATAAAGCGAGAAGCGAATCTTGGCAGGCTCGCCCGGTGTCAACAATTCCGCATCCGTTCTCAGGAAACTACGCGCGGGGCCCAAGGGCTCATAGGGCAGATTTTTCGGATCCACTTCCTTACGATCAATTACTCGGAGGATTCCTTCATCCAGGTACGTGACCCGCCCCTCAGGCGCTACGTCTTCCAGGTATGCGTGAATCGCCCCGTCGCTCGTGGTCGATGACATTTGAAGTGTCAGCACTGGACTGCCAGTAATCTCCAGGTCGGCGTCCAGAGGAACGCTGGTATAGGCCAGTAACTTCTTATCTTCATTAGCGCGATCGGGATACACCACATCTCCGCCCCCGAATCCGGTAGCCCATCGGTTTTGGCCGCCGGTCGAAGCCGTAAAATCCACGGTGTAGGAATCGCTGGCGTCCACACCCGATGGTGTTGCCGGGCTCAGCGTGTTCTGCTCTGCAAAATATAAGCGCTCGGTCGCCAGTCCTTCCGGAGGCCAAGTCTTCGTCGTGTGCCACTGCCCTTCCCCCATCGTGTAGTACTGAATGGACGACTCAATCACTTTCGGGGTATCGTTCCGCAGCACCCGATCAAAGAAATCGGCCTCCATTTTGAGTTGCTCTTCTGTTGACGGTATCGGCGGCGAGTGACTGGCCGCGAATGGATCTACGTTGAATCCACCTCCGTGCGACAGTGGACCGATGACTACAATTTGCGGGTTCGAGAAATTCTTATAGCGAGCCAGCGCGTCTTCGCCGCCTCCTCCATCGAGCCAGCCGCACGAGACCATCATCGGAAGTTTGGATGCTTCAATTTTTGCGCGCAAGCCAGAAGGGCTGATCTCCGATAGCCTGAAAGCGCCTGCCGGGTCGTCACGAAATTCAATCTGGGTAACGGCCTGAGCCACGTTCACGTTGTGATGCTGGCTGACTAGGTCTGCCAAGCGCCTTCCGCCGGGATCGTCGTCAACCGGGCGGACGCCGGGCGCCAGGAGACGGTCTCTCCAGCAATCCCATCCCTTATCTTCCTGGGCACCGCACACGTCATTGCGATCCATCGCCGCTACGGCCTCGCTCCATCCCTGTATTTGCCGGCTGAGCGCGACACCGCCCGAGTGAATCGCCCACAAAACATCGAAATTGTCGTACAGCGGCATTACGGCGCGGATGACAGGTTGACCGGCGGCGGCCGCAAGTTCGGCGGTGTTGCCATCGTAAGAAATTCCAAACGTTCCCACGCGACCGTTGGACCAGGGTTGCTGCGCGGCCCAGGCCGCGACCTCTCCCATATCGGCTACCTCATCGGGAGACCATTCGATCACTCGGTTTCCACCAGACGCTCCACTTCCCCGGGCATCAACGGCCAGCACCACAAAGCGCCGTTTATTGAAATATGCGGCCTGTTGGTCCTCGATCTCGTCCGGAACACTAGCTCGATGCAATGCGATCAACATTCTTAGCGTCCATCCGATCTGCGAACTGCGCCAATAACGCGTGGTTCGCATCAGTACCGGAAGCCGTTCGCCGCTTTTCAAGTTCCACGGGAGATCGATCGTGACTGCGATTTCGACTCCGTCACGCATCTTCACATACTGCGACGTGGACCGCTGAAAGCCGGCGGTTGTCATTTCCTCGCTTGGCAGCTTTGTTCGTGCGGTCACAATCACCACGGCCAGCGACGCAGCAAGTCCGAGGCCCAGGACTCCGAGCCCGATGCTTCTTACTAGCCGCCTCATTCCCCTCCTCATCCCAGAACTCCTTTCGGGGATTTCGCTTCTTGGGCGGAAACGGTCCATCATCCGGGCGATGGCGGGAAACAGATTACGCGTCGCCGGCGCCCGCTGGGGATACTAGCCGAGAACAGGCGGGTTGTAGTCCGGCGAGTCCGCAGCCGATGCGATTTTTGCGGTGAGTGGAGTGTTTCAAACGACGAGCGGAGACACGATGGCCAGGTCGGTGGGCTAAAATACGCTCGTGTGGAAGCGGGATGAGTTCGGTTCGCCCTCGTACTGGCCGTTGCAGGCCTTGGGGTGGACGGGCTTCTACCTGCTCATTTTGCTCACTGTCGTTCTCCCATCCCACAGTAGGCGCGAATTGTGGAACCAGACCGTTTGCTGGACCTCTGCGTTTGGTGCGAGTTTCCTCTTGCGCCCCGTATGCCGTTCACTGTTGCGGATCTTGCATTCCTGGCTTGCTCTGGAGTTGCGCGCCTTTGGGTTGTCAGTTCTGGTGGGAGCCGTGTGCACCTTCGTCACGGAAACGGTGAAATCAAAAGAGGCCGGCATCGACTGGGCCGATTCTCTCCAGGATTGGCTGCAGTTCGTCGTAATCCTGTTTCTTTGGTGCACACTCTACTTCGGCATCAAACAGTGGCAGCAATCGATGCGCGAGCGGGAACGGTTAGTGCGGGCTGAATCCGCGGCGCGGGAAGCTCGCCTGAGCGCCTTGCGCTACCAGTTGAATCCACATTTCCTGTTCAACTCTCTGAACGCCGCGTCCACTCTGGTCTTGCAGGGAAAGGCAACAGCCGCGACTCGCATGCTCACCCAGATCGGAGAACTTCTCAGGACCACCCTCGATGCGGACGCAGCGATCGAGATCCCGCTCGCGCAGGAGTTGGCGTTCGTGGAGCGATACTTGGCCATTGAGCAGACCCGCCTTGGCGATAGGCTTCACATCACCACCGCAATCTCGCCAGACACGCTCGACGCTGTTGTGCCGAGTATGTTGCTTCAACCGTTGGTCGAGAACGCGGTTCGACATGGCGTGGCTCCCCTGATGGAAGGCGGCCACATAGCGATCGAGAGCAGCCGCCGGGGAGATCAGCTGTCGATGACGATTAGGAATTCTGGACCCCGCACGACCGGGGAGTCTAGGCAAAGCAGCATTTCCAAAGGCATCGGTCTCGCGAACACTGCCGAGCGTTTGCAAACTCTTTACGGGGACCGCCAGCGGTTGTCATTGCAGCCACAGGAGGAAGGCGGCTACGAAGTAGTGATCGAAATTCCTCTCCGCCAAGCCGTTCCAGCGATTGAGGGTGTATGCGCGCCTTGATCGTGGACGACGAACCACTGGCCCGAGCTGGAGTGACGGTCCGCCTCACTCAGTTTCCAGACGTGGAGGTGATCGGAGAGTGTGAAGATGGTCCTTCGGCTGTCGAGAAGATTCTGGAGCTCTCCCCCGATGTGGTCTTTCTCGATGTGCAAATGCCGGGCATGGATGGATTCGAAGTCCTCCGCGCTTTGCCGAGCCAAGATCTGCCATCGGTAATCTTCCTTACCGCGTATGAACAACACGCGTTGCGTGCCTTCGATGTCCATGCCTTGGATTATCTGTTGAAGCCGATCGACGACGAAAAGTTTAGCAGGGCCGTACAGAGAGCAAAGCAAGTCCGGGATGCCGACGCCAAGCTGCGAATGTCCGACCGAATCCTCGGCCTGCTGGGAGAGAGTTCTCGAAGATATGTTTCTCGGCTTCCCGTACGAACCGGGTCACGGATTCAAGTTGTGCTGGCCGACGACATCGAGTGGATCGCGGCAGCCGGAGACTATGCGGAACTACACTGCGGCGCACATCGTCACCTGGTTCGCGAGACGATGGCCTCGCTAGAGCAAAAGCTGCACCCCGACAAATTTCTTCGGATCCACCGATCGCGGATCGTACGTTTAGGCTGCGTGCGAGAACTTCGCGCAATGGACAATCACGAATATGTCGTAAAGCTGTCGGATGGCTCCGAACACCGCTCCAGCCGACGCTATGCTCGGCGCTTGGACCACTGGTTGTCGCTGAAAGCCACCTAAGTAAGGTTCCCGCACCCTCAATCTGAGTTCTTCTTCTCTTCAATATGCGGCGCTTGTCGTTCCTTTTCTCGGCCTCCACTTGCCCTCCATAACCATCAACTCACCGAGTTTCTGAAGCGGTAAACCGATTTGTCGATGAGCCTCCTTGCTTTCCAGGATATCGTCCTCAATGTAAGGCGAGCAGGTTATTTGAAATGGCGAACGTCAGTGACGACATTAACGGTCCCCTTGGTACGTGGAAGCTGTGGGCCTAATACAAGCGCAATCTCGTACCTAGACTCGACGAGGTACGATCGGTCCGACTTATCGGAGAACGACCATGACGTTAATTCGAACTTGGACGATTCGAACTTGGACGAGTTTCAGGGTTTTGATTGTCGGGATGGCCATTGTGGCAAGCTGTACAGTCGCTTCGCAGGTTGCTAATGGTACATCTTCAAACAACCAAGCCGAGCAGGCTCGAATCGCCTTTTCCCACACACTGCCCCATTTGGATGGGGCTCATCTGAAGGCCACGGTCGTCGAGATCACTTACGGACCCAGCGAGTCTTCCCCACTCACAGTCACCTTTGCCCCGTCGTCGGCTATGTCATCCAGGGGGCACTTCGGACACAAGTGAAAGGACAGGCGGCGGCGGTTCACAAACGAGGCCAGAGTTTTTATGAAGCCCCGAACGGCGTTCACCTGATTTCGGCCAACGCAAGCAACAAAGCTCCGGTGAAGTTTCTTGCGTTTCTTTGTTTGTGAAAATGACGCGCCTCTGACCGTCGCGCCGCCCGAAACCCCCACACCTGGAGGTAAGAAGCCTTGAAAGACGCGATCTTGGCTGGCGTTCATCACGAAGGCTCCGATACTGCAAAAATTCGGCATGCATTGCCCTTGGAGCGTGGTGGAGTTCTGTACGCCCGCATCGCACTCGGTGCCCTGGATCAGCACTCGATCTGCTGTTTGCTGCTGTAGCTGGTCACTGCGTAACTATAGGTAACGTGCTCGGAAAACTGATTCCAATCAGTCGGTTTTAGCTTTAATTAACGGCACGCACTTGGGCGTTGGAAAACTGCATGTCACTCATTCCAAAGACGAAACAGGCCCTGCGAGTGGGCCAGGATGAACCTGAAGACTCTAAGCAACTTGTTTATTTTGAATAACATGGCGGAGAGAGTGGGATTCGAATTTAGTTGAAAACGTAGTGTTCAACAAACATAGAGCGCACGGCGGAAACCGTAAAGGCAGTGGTAGGCAGTGCTAACGGATCACAAAGTGTCGCCGACCATCCGCTCAGAGAGCGCTACTGGAGCTCCCTGGCAAAGATTTAACTAGTTCCAGCATGGGATGGTGATACTTCTCGTGCGCGAACTCACGCGCAATCCGCCACCCGTGACTGAGATAGAATTTCACGGCAACCACATTCGACCGAACGACGCGAAGGCGGGACGTCTGGTGACCGCGGGCAGCGATCTCAGCTTCACCCTGCGCGAGCAGTTTGCTTCCAATACCTTGTCTACGGTGCTCACGAAATACCCACAGGTCACCAACCCACTCCTGATTCGTAATGATCACGCCCACAATCTTTTCACGAGAAACTGCCACCCATGCCAACGGCCAATCCTCGTCGTCGAACTGCAGGGGAACAGGATTCGGAGCAAAAAGATCGCTAAATGTTTCGTTCGCCACTTTCTCTATTAGAGTCCGTACCGAGCCGTATTCGCCGGGTTGCGGTCGCCGCATAGTGATCATCTAGCTATGTTAGTTGAGCGATCCTGGTTTGCTTTGAACTGGACCCTGATTAACGAGCAAACCTTCTACTGTTCTTAGGGAAGGGTGGCGACGATCCGGGAAAGTTCACCGAAAACTCTTCGTATGGCCAAAACAATGCTCTTCCCATAGACCATCTACCTGAGTATAATCGCCGCCATGGCCAGGACCGGCAAATCTCCACTCCAAAGTGATATGGTTCAGGGCACGCTGGATCTGCTCATTTTACAGACTCTGTCTGCAGCCCCAGCACACGGGCACACGATCGCGTATTCCATCGAGCGTCGTTCAGAAGACGTTCTTCAGGTCGAACACGGTTCGCTTTATCCGGCGCTCCATCGGCTTGAGGATCGGGGCTGGATCGCTGCGTTCTGGGGAACGTCGGAAAACAATCGCCGCGCCCGCTATTATCGGCTGACGCCCACGGGAAGAAAACAACTCCTCGCTCAGGCCAATCGGTGGGATCAACTGGTGGAGGCGATTGGACGCATTCTTCGGCCGGCAGTCGAGTAAGTATTCGGAGCAGGACCCATGAGTCTGGTACGTTTCTTCCGCCGCAAACACTGGGACACTGAGCGTGCCGCCGAACTCGAGTCTCACCTCCAAATAGAAACGGACCGCAACGTCGAAGCTGGCATGTCTCCCGCAGACGCTCGGGCCGCGGCCCATCGCAAGCTGGGGAATCCTTATAGGATTCGCGAGACCATCTACGAAATGAATACGATTCCCCTCCTCGACACGCTGTGGCGCGACTTACGATTTTCCCTCCGAAGTCTGAGTAAGAGACCAGGTTTCACGATGGTGGTCGTCCTATCTCTGGCCTTGGGGATCGGCGCCAACACTGCCATCTTCAGCCTTTGCGATGGCATGGTTTTTCGCCCGCTACCTGTGCCGAATCCCGGCGGGCTCGTCACCATCGATATCGCAGCATCACGCTTGACCAACTTCGGAGCTTCCTCCTACCTGGACTGGGTCGACCTCTCCACCCGTAGCAAGTCGTTTCAATCGCTGTCTACCCGGCAGGATATGTCGGCCGCAATGAACCCTGTGGGAGCCGTTCGCGATGGCAAACCGCAGGTGGTTTGGGGGCAACTCGTTTCCGGAAATTTCTTCTCCATGCTGGGCGTGCGACCCGCCTTGGGCCGGACCTTTCTCCCGGAAGAGGGCCAGACGCGAGGCAAATACCCCGTCATGCTCATCAGCTACTCGCTTTGGCAGCGAACATTTGCCGGCGACCCGGGAATTGTCGGCAAGCAGGTTGAGTTGAGTGGTCATAGCTTCACGATCATTGGGGTTACTCCGAAGTCATTTTCTGGGGTCGATCTCTGGTTTCGTCCTGATGTTTATCTGCCCATGGTGATGACCGCAGCCGTGTCGCCTGAGGGCAACGACAATCTCACCCACAGAGAGTACCGGGGATGCAATCTGCTTGGTCGTCTCAAGCCCGGAGTTACGATTGCCCAATCCCAGTCCGAGATGAACGTCATCATGAGTAGTCTCGAGCGCGAATATCCCAACAGCAATAAGGACACCGCTGCAATCGTTCGATCGGAGATGAGCCGGCGTCTCGAGAATGGCGCAGCAACGCCAGGCTTCATTCTCCTGGGCCTCGTGGTGTTGGTGCTGATGATGGCTTGCGCGAACGTGGCTAGCCTCATGATGGCCCAGGCCACGTCGCGCATTCGCGAAATCTCCACGCGATTGGCCCTGGGCGCATCCCGCGCGGCCCTCGTCCGTCGGTTTCTCACCGAGAGCGCCGTGCTTGCTGTATTAGGCGGGGTTTCTGGTATTTTGCTGGCGGCTGGTTGCATCCGGGGCTTTGCGTCGCTCATACCCTACTCCACTTCTCCCGCAGGCCCCGATCTGAAACTGGATACTCGAGTCCTCGGCGTTGCCGCTCTGGCTTCCATGGCCGCGGTTCTCCTGTGTGGAATCGCACCTGCCTTCATGGCCGTGAAAGAAGCCCTGAGTGCCACCACCACAAGGACTGCCTTGGGAGGCTGGTCGCACAGCGCTCTTGCGCGCCGCATTCTGATCGGCGGACAAGTGGCTCTCTCGGTGGTTCTCCTGGTTGCTGGCGGACTGTTCATGAAGGTCTTCGTACGGGCGCAGAGCGCAGACCTTGGCTTCAACCCTGACCACATGCTGCTGGTCTTCCTGGACCCGGGCCTGCGCGGTTACAAGGACACGCAGGCAACTCATCTGAACCAGCAGATTCTAGAGCGGGTGTCCACTCTTCCCGGTGTAACTTCGGCGACGCTAGCGGCCAACGTTCCGTTTCTCTCGGGCGGTTCCTGGGACCTGTCCATCGATGGCTACACCAGCGCCGGTGGCGAAAAGTTCGTCGACACCAACACCAATCAGATCGGCCCCAATTATTTTGCTACCATGCAGATCCCCCTGCTCAGTGGACGCGAGTTTACCGCCCACGATAACGAGAAAGCACCGCAGGTGGCTATCGTGAATGAAACTTTGGCGCGCCGGTACATCGTCAAAAACGATAGCCCGGAGAAGGCTCTTGGCCACATCCTTCGACTGCGCGACAACGTGCCGATCCAGATTGTGGGTGTTGTGAAAGACTCCAGTAATGGATCGGTCAGCGAACTCCCGCCTCCCGTCTTCTATTTGCCCAATCTCCAGCAGGGAAGTTCTCGGGCGACGATTCAACTCCGCACCAAAGGTGATCCCACCGCCTTTGTCTCCCTCGTTCGCCAGCAGATCGGCAGACTCGACCCGGAAGTCACTCCCCTTTCCGCGCTGACGATGGCAAGCGCGTTTTCCACTAACGGACTTTTCACATTTCGAGTATTCGCCATGTTGAGCGGAGCCTTTGGTTTGATTGCTCTTTCGTTGGCCGTTGTCGGGCTATACGGCGTGGTCTCCTTCGTAGTGGGCCGCAGGACTCAGGAGATTGGGATTCGCATGGCCCTGGGAGCAAAGCCGGGCAATGTACTGCGAATGATTCTGGCCAATGGCATGTCGCTGGCCGCATCGGGCGTTGCAATCGGGATCGTCGTGACCCTAGCTGCTGCGCCTCTCCTGCGGAGCTTGCTACATGATGTCAGCCCGCGCGATCCTCTTACCTTTGTGGTCATCGCTCTGCTTCTTCTGACCACTACGTCTGTTGCCAGTTGGATCCCAGCGCGTCGCGCTGCCCACGTTGATCCCAATGCGGCCCTGCGGTGCGAGTAGACCCATAAGCCATGCCGAGTGGAAGGCAATGACATTGAGTCCGCAATTTTGGTTTGTCCATTAGTAATGGACATTAAGTAAGAGTGGACATGATGCGGCTGGGACCACCATTGGCATCTTGCACAGGGGAGATGTCGCAGAATCATCTGCCTCATTTCTGCGCTGCGCTTTCATGACCTTACGACTCAGGCGCCGCACGAGGTGTGGATGGCCATCTCCGAGAAGGCCCGTCGGCCGAGAGTCGATTATCCACCTCTCCGAATCGCGCGCTTTTCTGGGCCTTCGCTGGATTATGGTGTGACAACCAAGAAAGTGGAAGGCGTCGCCGTCCGGGTTTTCAATCCTGCAAAAACAGTTGCCGACTGTTTCAAATATCGGAAAAAGATTGGGCTTGATGTGGCGCTTGAGGTTCTGCGCGATTGCTATCGGCGACGCAAGGCCACCATGGACGAACTGCGGAAGGCTGCTAAAGTGTGCCGAGTTGCTAGAGTGATGCGGCCGTACCTGGAGTCCATCGCGTGAACAAAACGCCGACTAACTTGCCAGCATCCGTTCGCCAGCGATTGTTGAACCTGGCTGGCCAAAGCAACAGGATTTTGGGCTTCTCCTGACCAAGTACGCGTTGGAACGTCTGCTCTATCGTCTCAGTGTTTCCAAGCATCGCGACGTTTTTGTGCTCAAAGGCGCCCTTCTCTTTCAACTGTGGACCTCTGAGCCTTATCGTCCGACACGAGACTTGGATCTACTCGGCCAAGGGGAAGGATCTGGCCAACGTCGCCAGTAACGGTTGATTGAAGGTGGTTGTAAACTTGCGGGTAAGATCGCCCGCAGAAATTCTCAGCATAGTAATGTCCTTAATCCGCGATTCAACAGGGTTGTGGCTTGGTTGCTCTACAACCCCGTTCATCTAGGAAAGCGACGTTTCCTGTGAAATTCCCTCATGCGGTTCAGAAATTTCCTGGTTTGCTGGAGAGCCGGTGCCCTCGATAACCTAACAATCTCCTTTTTGATTTTGAACCGGCCAAGTTTTGGTCTGCTTTGCTCCTAATGGAAGCGAGGAACTACATGGTTTTTGAGCCCGTTCCTTGGTATCGCAGTCGAGCAGTCACAATTCGGCCCTATACCGAGATAAGCGTAAAATTCCATCCCCCCGACTCAGGGATTCCTGGGGGCCATGTGTTGCTCTGCCGCATGCCGAAGGGCTCCTGACTTGAGTACAGTGCGTTTCGGCCAGGGGATCGTTTCCGGGTCATAGATCTTAATTTGCACCCCGTTCGGGTTATAAGAGTTCACCGTCATCGTTCTAAGTGGCGCATTCCCGTTGCTCCCCGCATTGACCTTGGCATCGGTCTTCCCGGTGGCGTCGCCATCGACGTTGAAAACGATGCCGCCGGGAACGCACGCAATGAACTTGGTCTCAATAGAGGCGCCGCAAGATGGAATCAACTGAACCAGCACCTTCCCGGATTCTTTGCTGTGGCTGAGCCTTCCAATCAGGTGGTCCCGGCAAACCTCTAGCCCGAAGGTGATTCCGTCCATGGTGAAGATTGTGCCGCCGACCAGTTCCGATACCGACGCAGAGTTCGGGTCGAGGGTGAGGTCGTCGTGGCCGTGATGGAAGGGGTCCGTTCTTGCTCCCTGGGGTCCGATGTGCTTCCGCCACCGTCCTCCGACGATCGCCTTGGACTTGCTGGGATCAAACCACTCCTCGTCGGTCACCTTTGGACTATGTGTGAAATCGACATGGGAAGGGAATTCCTTGGCGACGATGAGGTCCTGGTGCTCGCTGGTCTTTGGCCCACCTTTCTGCACGAGAGCGAAATTTTCCAGCAGAGCGCCAACTGTCTTCATGTCGTTTCCCTTCTGTTTCTGTTTGTCGGTTGAGAAAAGAGCTGTCCCAAGCACAAATAGCCAGTCCCGGTACATCACTTTGGATGTTTCCTGTCGTATCTTGCTCATGATCTCAGCGTTTTGGCCAATGTCCTGATACGCCCCGTAAGGCCCGCGAAAATAAAACTCGGGCGCCATGAAAATCTTCAGGATCTTTTTGTCTTCGTCGTCGGGAATTTGTTTCGTGGCTTTGTAGAGTATGTAGGAACCGTGCGCACCGACAATCGCCCCTTTCAGTTCGGCGACCTGGCTGTCGATGTCCGCGGCTTCTTCCTTCCCCCTCGCATCCGCGGAGACCGTAACGAGCGCGTCCCGGTAGGTTCCAGTCCCCGTAGGGTAGCCAATGCAGCAAACCTTCAGGTATTGGTGCTGGCCCCAGCCATCGAGTTCACTCAGTTTGCGAAGCACGACTTCCATGAGCGCTTTCATCGCACCCAAACGACCGGTCCCGACTTCTCGAGCGATCTTGTCGTCCTCCCATGCAACGATGGCGTCCTTCAGTTCCATCAGGATGTTCAGCTTCGCAACGTCGAAGACTTGATGGTATTTCTTGACCAGTTCGTCGACACGAACCAAGGTTTGTTTGTTAGGGCGAAGACTTGCCGACTGGAAAAATGAGGAACTGGCATTCTTCCATTGCTCCAGGGTAGGAATATTAAGAAACTTCATGTGCCCTCCTTTCGCGGGCGACGATTGGCGGTCTTGTGTCTGGTGTCACGGCGCTCGCCGTAGCGGGTGCGCCTGCAACGAACCCGTACCGTTGCGGGATCGTTTCGATTCGAGGGCCTGTGTTGCGTGTATCCGGGAGGATCTCACCTGCCCCGGCGGGCAATCTCCTTATCAGCGATTCAACAGGGCTTGTGGCTTGGTTGCTCTACAACCCCGTTCATCTAGGAAAGCGACGTTTCCTGTGAAATTCCCTCATGCTGGTTGAGAATTTTCCTGGTTTGCTAAAGAGCCGGTGCCCTCGATAACAT
>Ga0209380_10001572_pt1 | contig 15202 bp, 17 predicted proteins | sample HubBroMetageWFT6_FD_188347 | JGI IMG/M metagenome (GOLD analysis project Ga0209380, IMG submission 188347) | Warmed and freeze-thawed soil microbial communities from the Hubbard Brook experimental Forest, New Hampshire - Hubbard Brook CCASE Soil... | ecosystem: Environmental > Terrestrial >...
GATCACCGAGCCTGCAGTCGGCGCTTCCACGTGGGCGTCGGGCAGCCACGTGTGAAACGGGAACATCGGAACTTTGATCGCGAAGGCGACGAAGAAGGCAAAGAACAGCCACACCGCGAAGTGGAATGGAATCTGCGGCGCGGTGGTATACAGCTGCTCGATGCTGAAGGTGTAAACGCCCTTGAGCGTGTGGTGATTGAAGTACAGGTACAGAACGCCGAGCAACATCAATACCGAGCCCGCCAGAGTGTAAAGAAAAAACTTGATGGCGGCGTACAGTTTGCGTGGGCCGCCCCAGATGCCGATCAGCAGGTACATAGGAACCAGCATCGCTTCCCAGAAAACGAAGAACAGGAAAAAGTCGAGCGACATGAAGACGCCGAGCATGCCGGTCTGCAGCACCAGAAACCAGATGTAGTATTCCTTCACCCGGTTCTCGATCGCGGTCCAGGAAGATAGAATCGAGATCCAGCCCAGCAATGTGGTGAGCATGATGAGCAGAAAAGAAATGCCGTCAATGCCCAGCATGTAGCTCGCGCCGATCGAGGGAATCCAGTTGTTGAGGGCGCCCTCGGTGAACTTGAATCCGGGCTCGAAGCGCAGCGCCCAGAACCAGGGCACCAGCGGAATCGAAACCAGAAGGCCGGCCAGCGAGAATAAATTCGCGATCCAGCGGATGGCGTCCTTGTTGTCCTTGGGAACGAACAGGAGCACCAGCGCGCCAACGAGCGGCGTGAAGAGGATGATCGAGAGTATGTGGTTATACATGAAAGTTCAGGTTCTAGCTTCTAGCTGCTAGCTCGGCCACCTAGCTACGTTTTGCTACAAGCTAGGAGCCAGAAGCTAGAAGCTGCGTTTCAGTGATACACGTAATAAAATACAAACCCTACCAGGCCCGCGGTCATGACCAGCGCATACCATTGCACCAGGCCCCATTCAAACAAGCGCGCGGGATAACTCAGCATGCGCGCTAGAATCGCGGGACCGTTGACGCCGACGCCGTCGATGATCCATTTGTCCCACCAACTTGAAACGGTTGCGAGAACGCGTGTCGTCCATCCGGCGCCGTTGACCGCACCGTCGATCACATTCGCGTCAAACCATGAACTGGCCTCGCCGAGTCCCATCACGCCCAGGCGCACATCTCCGACCTTGCGGCGTCCGGTGAAGACGTAATCGTAGCCCTCATCGACGTAATACTTGTTGAGCAGCAGGTTGTAGACGGGCGGCGCGGCGGCGGCGATGGGCTCGGTGTAACCCTTGTCGGCGTGGCGATAGATTTTCCAGGCCACGCCCCATCCGAGGGCTGCAGCCCCCACGGACAATGCCATCAGCAGCCATTCCGTGCCAGAGTTGTGTCCTTCCTCTTTGGCTCCGGCGTAAAGCTGGCCCGTTTGCCCTTCTAGCTGAAGCACGCGAGCTTCGGGTGCGAATACCGGCTCCAGGAATTTTGTGAAGCGGTCGGAGCCCCCGAGGCTTTGCGGCCAGCCCAGCCATCCCGCGACGATGGCGCAAAGCGCAAGTATCACCAGCGGAGCCGTCATCGACTTGGGCGATTCGTGGATATGGTGCTCCACGTCGTGGCTCATGCGCGGGCGACTGTAGAACGTCAGGTACATCAGACGGAACATGTAAAAAGCGGTCATCAGCGCGGTGATGTAGCCGATGCCCCAGAGGATGCGGTACGCGCCACCTTCGCGCGACCAGGTTTCCCAGAGGATCGCGTCCTTGGAGACAAACCCGGCCAAAGGCGGAAAGCCGGCAATTGCCAACGTCGCGATGAGCATGGTCCAGTGCGTGAATGGGATGCGGCGACGCAGGTCGCCCATGTTGCGCATGTCCTGCTCGCCGCTCATGGCGTGAATCACCGAACCGGAGCCGAGGAACAGCAGAGCTTTGAAGAAGGCGTGGGTGAAAACGTGGAATACGCCTGCGGCAAAGGCTCCGACGCCGAGAGCGAGGAACATGTAGCCGAGTTGCGAGACCGTGGAGTAGGCCAGCACACGCTTGATGTCGTTTTGCACCAGGCCGATCGACGCGGCGAAGATGGCCGTCAGCGCGCCGACGATGGCAACGGTCTTCATGGACGTCGGCGCCAGCACAAACAGCGCATTCGAACGCGCCACCATGTAGACGCCCGCCGTGACCATGGTCGCGGCATGGATGAGCGCGGAAACCGGCGTGGGGCCCTCCATGGCATCAGGCAGCCAGATGTAAAGCGGTAGTTGCGCCGACTTGCCGCAGGCTCCGACGAAAAGAAGAAGCGTGGCGGCGGTGATGTAGGTTAGCGTTTCAGGCGACAGATGGCCGGAGCGCGCGAGATCGGTAACTTTGGTGAACTGAAGCGATCCGAAAATCCAGGCGATGAAGAACATTCCCAGCAGGAATCCGGCGTCGCCGATGCGGTTGACGATGAATGCCTTGTTCGCTGCGTCGCTGGCCGACTTGCGGTGAAAATAAAAACCGATCAGCAGGTACGAACACAATCCCACGCCTTCCCAGCCGACAAATAGCAGCACATAGTTGTTGGCCAAGATCAGGGTCAGCATGGAGAACATGAAGAGGTTGAGGTAGCCAAAGAAGCGGTAATAGCCGCCTTCATGCGCCATGTAGCCAGTGGAATAAATGTGAATCAGCATGCCGACGCCGGTGACGAACAGCAGCCAGATGCTGGAGAGCGGATCGAGCAGAAACCCGGCATCCGCGCGGAACTCCGCGGGCGTGCCGGATTGTGTTTTGTAGGTAAGATGGCCGGTGTCGCTGCCGAGCCAGGTGTAGAGCGTCTTCTCGAAAGGCTGATGAAAATGTTCCGGCGAGGACGACCACGCAGAGTATTGCCACACCGCACCGCAAGCCATGAGGAACGCCAACACGATCGTTCCCACACAGACCGCGCTTACCGTAGCCTTCTGCAGCTTGCGTCCGAAAAAAAACATGACGGCCGCGCCGAAGGCCGGCAGCAGCGGGATGAGCCAGATGTGGGATAAGAACATTTTTGCTCTTGGCTCTTGGCTCTTGGCGCCCTTAGCTAAAAGCCAAGAGCGAAAGGCCAACAGCGGTCTTCTACCACTTCAGCAAATTCACTTCGTCCACGTTGATCGTCTCTTTATTACGAAAGAAGGCGATCAGAATTCCCAAGCCCACCGCGGCTTCCGCGGCGGCGTCGGTGATTACAAAAATCGCGAACACCTGACCGTGCAGGGCATTTGGTCCCTGAATGCTCTGCCAATAATGCGAGAAGGCGACCAGGTTCAAGTTCACCGCATTCAGGATCAGTTCGATCGACATCAGCACGATCACCACATTGCGGCGAGTGAGCACACCGATTACGCCCAAAAGAAACAGGGCGGCGCTCAGGACCATGTAGTGCAACGTCGAAATGTGGAGCAGAGCTTCCATCTTCCTGCCAGCAGGAGACGTAGCAAGCTACGTCTCTACGAATCAAATCCTCTTCTTTGCCATCACCACCGCTCCGATGATCGCCACCAGCAACAGCAGTGATGCGATCTCGAAGGCGAACATGTACTGACCATATAAAAGCACGCTGATTTTTTGAGTGTTCTCCGCTTCCAGGCCCGATGGCATCGCGCGGTCGGGGAAAATCCCCTTCCCTTTGGTGTAGATCGTGATGAACAAACCGCCGAGCGCGCCGGCGGCCGCGATCCCCACCAGCCATTGTTTGTTGAACTGGCGCTCTTTCTGCACGCGCTCCAGGTTCACCAGCATGATCACGAACAGGAACAGCACCATGATGCCGCCGGCATAAAGAATAATCTGCACGCCAGCGACGAACGGGGCATAGAGCATCAGGTAGAGTCCGGCCTGCGCCAGCAGGGCCGCGATCAGAGCGAGGGCCGAGTGCACCGCGTTCCGCCGGGTGATCACCAGGATGCCGCCAATCAGCATGGTCCCGGCGAGCAGGTAAAAGAAAAACGGTGTTGCGACCGGAGGATTCATAGAATGCTTGCCACCCAATGCTGCAGTTCCGAACGCATCCCCATGACCGCGGTCAGGATCAACAATCCCAGTCCCATAGGCAGCAGGATTTTCCATCCCACTTTCATCAGCTGATCAAAACGGTAACGCGGGAACGTGCCACGATACCAGATATAGAGGTACATGAACGCGGCAACCTTGATCGCGAACCAGTAAATATCCTGAACGCGAACGAAAACCGCGGGAACAAACAGAACGAGGCCGATCAAAGCAAGCAGCGCGCCGAATCCGGCAAGACCCATGGTCTGGATTTTGAAATATGGATGCTTCGGCATGCGCGCCGTGCTGTAGAAGCAGATCGCCGCCAAGAACAGAAATGTGATTCCGGGGAACAAATTGAAAACCAAATCCCAAGTCGCACCGTGCAGGAGGTTCGGGAACGGACGCAGCCAGCCCCCGAGCCACAACGTAACCGCGATGGACGAAACCGCGATCATTGCGGAATATTCAGCCAGGAAAAACAGCGACCAGCGGAAGCCGCTGTATTCCGTGTGGAAACCGGCAGTCAATTCCGACTCGGCTTCGGGCAGATCGAACGGGGCGCGATTCGTTTCCGCAACCATGGCGATGGCAAAGATGAAGAATGCGATCAGTCCCAGCGGAAAGAATTTGAAGACGAACCAGACGTGCTGCTCTTGTTGCGCGGCCACGATGCCAATCATGCTGAGCGTGCCGGTGTCACCCGTGCCGGCGCTGCCGGCGCCGTAAAGTCCCAGACTGTGCAGGCTCGTCATCAGGATGGCCGAGACGACGGCGAGCCCCATGGCCACTTCGTAGGAAACCATCTGCGCGCTGGAACGCAGCGCCCCGATCAGCGGATAGTGCGAGTTCGAAGCCCAGCCCGCCATGACAATGCCGAGCACGCTCAACGACGACACGCCCAACATGAAGAGGATTCCGATATTCATGTCGGTGATGGCATGCGTCGGACCAAACGGAACCACCACGAAGACCGTGAATGCCGCCAGCACCACAATGAACGGGGCGATCCAGAACACGAAGCCGTCGGCTTCGGCGGGCATGATGTCTTCTTTCAGCAGCAGCTTGATGGCGTCGGCGATGGGCTGCAGCAATCCGTGCGGGCCCACCCGCATGGGACCGAGGCGCACCTGCATGTGAGCGAGAATCTTGCGCTCGAGCCAGTTCATCGCAATCACGGCGACGGAGAGGCCGAGGAAAACAAGCAGAATGTACACGAAGGCCCAAAAGAAATTCCCCGCTGCGCCGGGCGTCTGGGTGCTGTTCAGGTAAGAGGTTATGTAGTCGATGATGGGCTGCATCAGCGGTCCACCTCGCCGAGAACGATGTCGAGGGTGCCGATCACGGCGATCACATCGGCCACCATGGCGCCGCGGCACATCACGTCGAGCGCTTGCAGGTTTACCAAAGACGGCGGGCGCACGCGCACACGATACGGCTGCGTGGAGCCGTCGCTCACAATGAAATAGCCCAGCTCGCCTTTCGGCGCTTCGATCGAGTGATACACCTCGCCCACCGGAGGCTTCATCACCTTCGGAACTTTCGCCATGACCGGGCCCTCGGGGAGTCCGTCGACCGCCTGCTGAATGATGCGCAGCGATTGGCGGAACTCCGCCATGCGCACCAGATACCGGTCATAGGTATCGCCATTCTGTCCGGTGGGAATTTCGAAATCGAAATTCTTGTAGTTGGCGTAAGGCTGAGCCTTGCGCAAGTCCCACTTCACGCCGCTGGCCCGCAGTACCGGTCCGGTTACGCCCAGCGCGATGGCGTCTTTAGCGGAGATGACGCCGACGCCCTTGGTACGCTCCACCCAGATGCGATTCGTGGTCAGCAGCTCTTCGTATTCGTCAATCTTCGGCGCGACGAAGGCAACGAAGTTCTTCACATCCTTCTCGAAGCCGTCGTAAGCCTCGTACTGCAAGCCGCCGATGCGAAACGCGTGCGTAGTGAGGCGCGCACCACAATATTTTTCGAAGATCTTGAGAATCTCTTCGCGGTCGCGGAAGGTGTAGAACAGCGGCGTGATGGCGCCGATATCGAGCGCATGCGTCCCCAGCCAAAGCTGGTGGCTCGCCATGCGGTTCAATTCGGCGAGAATGACGCGAATATATTGCGCGCGCGGCGGAGCTTCCACGCCCAGCAGCTTCTCCACCGTTTCGCAGTATCCCAGGCCATTCGAGACCGCGGCCACGTAATCCATGCGGTCGACGTAGGGATTGAACATCGTGTATGTGCGGTTCTCGGCAATTTTCTCGACGCCGCGATGCAGGTAGCCGATCACGCACTCCAGTCCCATCACCTTCTCGCCATCCAACCGGAGAATTACGCGCAGGACACCGTGGGTCGCGGGATGTTGCGGTCCCATATTGATGACCAGCTCGTTCGCGTCGAGAAACGTCTTGTCCGGTGTTGCCAGATCGAGGGGCGAGAGTGTGTGCGGTTCGGTCATTGATTCCGTAATTCTAATTCCGTAATTCTGCAGCTCTGCGTTTATTGCCCGCTTTCGATACCCAGGTTGATCTGCACCCACTCGTTGTCCTGCTGCAGAATACCGTAATCTTTGCGCAGGGGATGGCCCTTCCAGCCGTCGGGCAGCAAGATGCGCTTCATGTCGGGATGTCCGTCAAACTTGATGCCGAACATGTCGAACACTTCGCGCTCCAGCCAGTTGGTTGTCGCCCAGATGGGGACGGAACTCGGCAGAGTCTCGCCATCGGCAATGCGCGTGGTTACACGGATGCGCTCGTTGCGCGGAAATGAATAAAGCACCCAGACCACATCGAACTGCTTTTCGCGCTGGGGATAATGCACCGCGGTAAGATCCACGCAGTAATCGAACTGCTCTTCGTTGTGGAGGATCTGCAAGATTTCGGGGATGAGCGAACGGTCCACCACCATGTAGTTCTGCCCGAGGTGCGTCAGCGGTTCGACGCCCGAACCGTATTGTCGTTTGAACTTTGCCACCATCGGCGAGTCCCAAGGCGTAGGCACGGGCGCGGCCGGCTTCGCGGGAGCAGCATGCGCGGCGGCAGGAGCAGCTGGTTTCGCCGCGGAAGCCGCAGGCGCGGCAACAGCCGGTTTCGCAGGGGTTGGGGGCGCGGAGGCCTGATCCGCCAACGGCTTCGGCGGGCCGTCTGGCGGTGTTGGAGCGGGCGGTTTGGTTTCGTCCGGCATACCTGGCGAACGCGCAGACCTCGGCGCAGTCTGCGTTACAAAAGAACGTTAACTTTTATCAGCTTGGAGAAACGGTGTCAACGAGATCACCAGGCAAGCCAGGTAAGAGTTTGTAAAATCTTACGCGCGTCGCAAAAGCGAACTCCCGCTAGGTGCGCGATTGCCCCTGATAGGCCTCAATCAGAGCGCGGATGCGTTGCGCATCCGCTTTGCGGTGCCCGTGGCTGGTGATGGGATCAGTGCCGCCGGTGGATTCGATACGAATCTCCGACCAGAACACGCCGGTGGAAATATGCACCGACGCTACCTTTGACATGGCAATGCTCTCTTCGTTGCTGCCGAAGAAACGCGACTTCACCCGGCTCACGCGTTGCGGGCTGACCACAAGACGCGTGGGAAACAGAAAGTTGCCATGCGTCCAGCGACTGGCGCTGAAGGTGTCCGTGGGCCCGGTGCCTGCGGGGATAGCCGGCGTTACACCCATTCCAGCGCGCCTTTTTTCCACACCCAGATGTAGCCCACGATCAGGATGGCCAGGAAGATCAGCATCTCGATCAAGCCAAATAAACCAAAGGCTTTGAACTTCACGGCCCAAGGAAACAGAAAGATGGTTTCCACATCGAAGACCACGAAGAGAATCGCAATGATGTAGTACCGAACCGTGTAGCGGCCGCGAGCGCTGTCAATGGGGTCAATGCCGCATTCGTAGGGCATCAGCTTGGTCTTGCTGGGATTATCCGGACGCACCAGCTTCGCGGCCAGCAACGTGACCGGAAGCATGACGCCAACCAATGCAATGAAGATAAAAATGGGGACGTAGTTTTGCGGCATAAAATGTCTCGCGTCAGTGGCAGGCCATACTACCGCCGATGCGGCTCCACTTCAAGGGAAAGCTCGGTAACGTGATGAGGCGTCCTCGCGCACTGTCGACCCGCACGTTCAGCCGCATTTGTCAGGAAAGACGAACACCGTCCGAGCGAGATCGGATTTGAGCGTGCCCTCGTGGTAATAGCGGTTGAGGATGCCGCCTTCCCAGATCAGCAGGTCCGGATTCCGCCGGGAAAATTCTTCCCAGTCAGCGCCCGCGCAGCGAGCCATCCGTTCGCGTATCAGGAAAAAATATGCGCAGGTGATGGTTTCGTTATAGAGCTGCGATTTACCACGAGCTTCGGCGAAGCGCTTCAAAGCCGTGGCGAATCTCTCCAGCGCCAGCAGGACCGGATACTCGCGCAGATAAGCAAACGCGAGCCGGACGTGGTCGGCATGGTGAAAAGAATTGTCAGGGGTGAGGGTGCGCTCGAAGCGATCGATAAGTTCGCTAGACATGCTTCAGCCTCCTTGCCCGCGGCTTTCCTGGCGGAGCAAATTCGCTGCCGACCCGCTTTCGACAGCCTCTTCTATCCAGAACCGATGTGCTTCATCCGCAATCTCGTCGACGGTCTCATCCTCTTGCGTGAGCAGCTTCGGCATCGCGGAATGCGAGAACAAACCAGCAAGCGTTTCCTGTTCGCCGACGAAATACCGGTGAATCTCCTCCTCGGTCCGGCCGAATTTTTTCGCATACTCCTTCATGAACTGCTCGTTTCTTCGGGGAACGATTCCTCGCTCCAGGATCGTGGCGGGGGACGCGCGCACAAAAAGCAGCTTGCATCCGACGAGCGCAAGCCGCCGATCGAACGGCTCAACATCGCTCCATTTCACAACGCCTGGACGAACACAGTGCGTCAGGTGCAATGTGTCGATCAGCACGAAGCACCACGGGCGAGCGTGCTCCTGCACGCTGGCATGCAGCCATTCGAGCGCTCCCACGATGCGCTCCAGATGTCGCAGGTTGGCCTCTACCGTGAGCGTGCCCAGGTTTTCCGGCACCGCCAGCGGACCGTAGGTGTGTGACTGTGCGAGATGAACCAGCGTCCGAATCTTCCGCGGCTTCGACGCTCCGACATGACGGCGGATCAGGGCGTCGATCAGTGTCGACTTGCCAACGCCCGACGTGCCTTCCACCAGCAACGCCTTGAACGGGACCATACCGGCTAGCCAAACCTCTGCGGCGCAGCCTTGCCGACCGCAACAGCCCACGCCGCCGCCGCATAGATCGCCAAATTACCTACGTTGTAGGTGCCATGCAGCAGGTGAATCACGATCCCGAATCCGAAGACCGCCACCAGCACCCAACCGCCGCGGATGGCAGTACGCGGAATCAAGAGCAGAACTGATCCGAGGATTTCGCCGCAGCCCAGAACCAGCCGCACAGAATTCGGCATGTGAGTCCGCGCGAAGTCGTGGCCGGCGCTGGGCAGGAGAAACAAAACGGATTCGATCAGAATTACGACGCCCAGGGTCCACTGCAAACCGGTGAGGGCAATCCTGCTGCGTTGGTCGGCCATGTTCGCTCGCTCCCTTACTTTTCCGCAGCTCGCTTGCGCGCTGCCCTGCCTTTGATCTCTTTGAGCCGATGGCTGGCGCTCGAGTCGAGATCCAGTTCGTAGAATTTCTTCAACGCCTGGATGCGCTCCAGGGATGCCGGACTGAACGGCGTCTTGCCGTCGAAAGCATGTAGCACGATTCCCTCCAGCACGTCGCCCAGCGTCATGTCGTGGTATTCAGCAAAGGCCTTCAGGACTTTCAGAATTCGCTTCTCGATGCGGACCCCGGTCTGCACCCGTTCCACCACCAGCTTCTGATCGTCCACCATGTGTACCAATGTACCGGAGTACCTAGGTAGGCGCAAGGAAAATTCTTTCGCCAGAAGCGGCCGAACGCGACGACCCCGGGCCGCGCACTTTCCCGCCTCCGGGTTTGTTTATAATCTGGTTTCACTGTTTTCGTTGATCTCTTAAGTGATCGCCTTACTGCATCAGTATGCGCCGCAGTTACAGCGCAATTCCCTGCTTAAAGGACACTCTTGGCACTCGACGACGAAATCTACAAACTGCGGCGCGAGAAACTGAAACGGATTGAGGCCCTGGGCCAGCCCACTTACCGTAGCCAATACCAGTTCACGCACACCCTCCCGCAGATTCTGGCCGACTATTTGCCGAAGACCGCGGAACAGCTTGAAGACCCGCGCGTGAACGTGCGCGTCGCCGGACGCATCATGGCCATTCGCCTAATGGGCAAGGCCGGGTTTGCTCATCTGCAGCAGGGCGGGCAGAAGCTGCAGATTTACGTGAAGAAAGATGCGGTCGGGGAAAAAGGTTTTGAACTCTACAAACTGCTCGACCTCGGCGACCACATCGGCGTGAGCGGATACTTGTTTCGCACACGCACCGGCGAACTCACGGTGCATGTCGAGGAGATCGCATTCCTCAGCAAGGATTTGCTGCCCCTGCCTGTGGGCAAGGCAATCGAAGGCGATGCAGCTAACGCTGGCCCCGCCGAGAGGTGGCATGGGTTCGCCGACGTCGAACTGCGCTACCGGCAACGCTACGTCGACCTCGTCGTCAATCCCGAAGTGCGCGAGGTTTTCCTGAAACGCAGCAAACTGGTGCAGTCGATGCGGCGCACGCTCGACTCACATGGATTCATCGAAGTTGAAACGCCGATGATGCAGCCCGTCGCCGGAGGCGCCGTGGCGCGGCCGTTCGTTACCCACCACAACACGCTCGACATGGACCTCTACCTACGTATCGCTCCCGAACTTTATCTGAAGCGCCTGGTCGTGGGCGGATTCGATCGCGTGTACGAAATCAACCGCAACTTCCGCAACGAAGGCCTGGGCTGGCGCTGGAATCCCGAGTTCACCATGCTCGAGTTCTACCAGGCTTATACCGACTATCAGGGCGTGATGGACCTGACGCAGGAAATCATCACACAGGCCGCGAAGGACGTGAACGGCACCACAAAAGCGAAATGGGGGGATCAGGAAATCGACTGGGCCAACTGGCAGCGCATGACCATGCGCGAGGCGATCAGCAATTTCTGGCCTGCTTTCGCGGGCTCCCGACCCGAGGCGCTCGATTTCTCGAATGGTGAGATCTTCACCTCGCGGTTGGAAACGGCCAAGATAGCGATCACCGAATCGCTTGCGCGGAATAGGGTTGAGAATCCATTATTGGAGGCCCGCGAGGAAAACAAGCCGCTGATACGTCTCAAAGGGACCATCCATGAAATTCTCCTCGAGCTCAACAAAGGTGGCAGCTTAGGAAAAGCGATCGCTCACCTCTTCGAAGCGGTTGCCGAAGAGCACCTCACGCAGCCTACGATCATCTACGAGTTCCCTACCGCGGTCTCGCCGCTTTCCAAGCAGAAGCCCGACGAGCCCGAGTGGACCGAGCGCTGGGAAATCTATGCCGGGCAAATGGAAATTTCGAACGGGTTCAGCGAACTGAACGACCCTGAGGATCAGCGCCGCCGCTTTGAGGCGCAATTGCAGGAACGTGAGCGCGGCGACGACGAGGCCCATCAGATGGATGAAGACTACATTCGCGCGCTCTCCTACGGGATGCCGCCGGCCGGAGGCGTGGGCGTTGGTGTGGACCGCCTGTGCATGCTGCTGACCGACTCGCACACCATCCGCGACGTAATTCTGTTTCCGCTGCTGAGGCCGGAGAAAGGCTCAACCACAGAGGACACAGGGGCAACACAAGAAAAGCCTTAGCTGCCTGGAGCTTAAGATTGCGTGTAGTAAGCCTTCCGGTATTAACCTGCCAGTACCTCATTATGCACTAGGATTGGTGCACTAGCATTTCTATACTTTTTCCGTCAGCTTAGGTTCATCTTCGTCAAGGGCAGCGCTGCCGTAGCGTCCGTGAAACCCCTGGACACTGGGTCGGTGGCGCTTTGCTTTTTATAATTCTACTTCGAGGGTCTAGCAGCGCTCTTTTCGGACGTGTTTCTGTCAGCGGCAGTCCGGGGCGCTTCATAAGCGGGCTGATCTGGGCCGAAGTTCGTACTCAAATAATCGATCAGCGCATCGTGATCGTTGGCATCGACTACCGCGCCCCACTTCACCATCTTGTCCACTTCCTTGGTCCAGGCACCTTTGCTCAGCCTTTGCTGCAGGATGATGCGCGCCTCGTGACATTCCAGACACGCGGTCGTGGCTTTTGCCTGCATCGCCCCGGCCGGCAGATCCTCTGTTGCCTTCGCCGGTAAAGGCCTATCCGATAATGCCCAGAAAGGCATTACTGCGGCCAGAATCGCCATAGCCACTGCCGCGCCGAACACCGCCGGGAATAACCCCCGCCGGCCTGGCGGAGAATTAACAAACCCCCGGTTACGAAACATGGAGTTTCACCTGATCCACCGCGTTATATAGATAGCCGCTGGGATTCCAAGCCGGGACGGCCGGTTGACTACGCCCCTGTGAATCGGTAGCACGCGACAAAATCGCGTAGTTGCCGCCCTGGGCCTTCCACTCATAGCTCCACAAACGCCACGCGTAGCGAGCGCGCTCGTGGCTAAGATTTGCGGCAGTCCATGTCGAGCCGCCATCGGTGGAGACTTCCACCTTCACAACATCAGCCTCGCCCGCCCACGCGACCCCGTGCACGTCTACTTTCCCGGCCTTGACACTCGCGCCATCGGCTGGGCCCGATATCACCGACTTCACGTTCAGCGCAGTCAAGGGGTGCGTATCTTCCGGCTTCACGGCGTCTCCCGGTTTGACGGGTTGGTTGGGAAAACGGTAGGCCGGACTCATGAAGTTGCCGACGAATTCGTTTTCCAGCACCTTAATCTCGGTGAGCCACTTGCACGAGGCCGCGCCAATCCAGCCCGGAACCAGGGCGCGTGCGGGAAAGCCGTGATGCTTGGTGAGGGCTGCACCGTTCATGTGGGTTGCAAGCAGCGTGTCAGAATCCAGCGCCTTTTCGATCGGGATGCTGCGAACAAACGGTGGAACCTTTCCCGGAACTTCATCGAGTCCCCGGAACATCACATGCTTGCCGCTGGACTTCACTGCCGCGCGCTGCAACACATCGCGCAGTCGAGGACCAGAAAACCGCGCCGTGCTCACCGCGCCTTTGCCCCACTGAATGCCGGGAACCTGCGGCCGCTGCAGGCTTCGTCCGTTGCCCGCGCATTCCAGCGTGTTGACCACGGCATGCGTTTCGAGCTTAGAAAGTTCGGCTAACTTCAGCGTGACCGGGTTTTCGACCTCGCCACCAATCGTGAGTCTCCAGTCGTCCGCGTTGAGCTCGCTCGGTTCGTGCATGTGATTGCGCACGAAGAAGTGAGGAACCGGCGTGAGCCAACTGTTGAAATACTCGACCGGAGTTTCCAGGTCCGTGAACCGGAACGACCGCAGGATCATCCCGTCTTCGCCGGGAACCTCAACGCTTTGCCCCTGGGGCAACGGGAGCGCCCACGTCAGCACCGCGGGCGCAGCCGCTGCCGCCAGCGCAGCACCCGACATCTGCTTCAGAAATTTGCGTCTCGAACTCATGAGTAATTAACCACGTCTCAAAAGAATCCTCAATCGCCCTTACCGCCTCCAACCACCATGGGCAGAACGCTGCCCGCTTCCCTCTTTTGCGTACGCTGCCGCTTGGAGCCTTTGCCGGAGCGCGGGCCGGGATCCACAATCAAATCTGCCAGGCTCGTGTGTTCCAGAATCTTCGCCGCGGCGTCACGAACGTCCAGGAAAACCTGGTACAGCGCCCGGTGCGGCACGTCGCGATCAATCAGCACGCGCAGTTGCTCGGCATCGCCAAAGGGCGCCAGTGGTCCGTCAATCAGTCGAATGATCTCACTCAACCGGATCTCGCCGGGCTCGCGCCGCAGCTGGTAGCCGCCCTTGGCCCCGCGCACACTCTCCACCATCCGCGCGTTCTTCAACTCCAGCAGAATCAGTTCCAGAAACTTCTCTGGCAGATCCTCTTCGTAGGCGATGTCCCGGATCTTGATGGCGCCCTGGTGGTGATGGCGGGCCAGCATCATCATGGCCTGCAGCGCGTAGAGTCCTTTTTGCGAGATTTTCATAAGGCTCCCGATTTTGCCACAAATACGACTAACTTGCTAGACTTTATCGACCTGCAAGACGATGCACGCCGGCGACCCATCCCCGGACTGGGGAATTCTAGAATCCACTTTAAATTGAGTCACTTGCCGGCCGCCGGAGGCGGGGCCAACCTCGCCGCGGTGAACCAGTTTGCAGTTTTTGGGAGGACGGAGCGGCGCCGCAAGCTCTTCCCAAACAGGATCTTGGCGTCAGTCCGTCTCGGCTCCCGCGCGGATCACTTGCACCGTAATGTTGTCAGGACCGCCTCGTTCCAGCGCCTTGCTCACGAGAGCCCGGCAGCACTGTTCCGGATCGAATTCGTTCACCGCGGTCACGATCTCCCGCTCGCTCACCACACTCCAAAGACCGTCGGTGCAAAGCACCAGAGTATCGCCTTGCTGCAGCGGAACGGCGTGCTGCGAGACGTCGGCCGCCACTTCATTTCCCGATCCCAGAGCGGCCGTCAGGATGTGCCGTTGCGGATGCGATTCCGCGTCTTCAGCGCGCACAATGCCGTTCTCCACCAACCGCGCCACATACGAGTGGTCGCGCGTCAGGCGGGAAAGCACGAAGCCGCGGATCAAATAAATCCGGCTGTCGCCAACATGCGCAAAAAACAGTTCATGCCCCCGAATCACCAGAGCCGTGCACGTGGTTCCCATGCCTCGGAGCTCAGGATGCGTCTCCGCATAATTCTGAATTCGTTCGTGCGCCGTAGCAAATGCCTTGACCAGCCCGGATTGCGGATCGTTATCGAACGCCTCGTCGTAGACCTCCCGGACGGTTTCCACGGCCAATCGACTGGCTTCCTGCCCGCCTTCGTAACCGCCCATGCCGTCGGCAATCACCGCGAGCCGGCCTTTGCGAAGAAAGTCGGCTTTGTCCTGCGGCTCCCAATAGAGACAGGAGTCCTCATTATTCTCCCGCTGGCGGCCGACGTCGGTTAGACACGCCACTTCCATCCCCGGTTTTACGTCCATGCAGTGAATCACCATCGGACCACGAAGGCAGCAACCCGGAATCCTGGCGCACCGAATTTAAGCTTCGGTCCGGGCAAGACGTGGTCATTATAAGGGAATCGTCGAATCCCGCCATCTCAAGGTGCTC
>Ga0209380_10001573_pt1 | contig 15196 bp, 12 predicted proteins | sample HubBroMetageWFT6_FD_188347 | JGI IMG/M metagenome (GOLD analysis project Ga0209380, IMG submission 188347) | Warmed and freeze-thawed soil microbial communities from the Hubbard Brook experimental Forest, New Hampshire - Hubbard Brook CCASE Soil... | ecosystem: Environmental > Terrestrial >...
ATCGCGGCTGCGTGACCCTCACCCGCCTCGCTGCGCTCGGCACCCTCTCCCGCAATGCGGGAGAGGGGGGACCCAGCCCGCCAGGGCTGGGTGGGTGAGGGTAACTCCCGGGTAGCTCACGGCGTGCTCCGCCGCCGCCCTGAACCTTGTTTTTGTTGCTGGTCTTGCGGCTGGGGTGGGCCGTCCGCCGCGGACGCGGCAGGTTGCGGCGAAGAAATCGTCACCTTGGCGCCGTCGCGCAGCCGGTCGGTCCCGTCGATCACGACGCTTTCACCCGGTTCGAGCCCCGACAGGATCGCGATGCGTTGACCGTCGCTCGGCCCGAGCTTGACCTTTTGCACCGCGACCGTCTTCTCCGGCTTGACGACATAGACAAAGGTGCCGGGCGCGCCGCGCTGGATTGCCGAATTGGGCACGATGTCGGCATCGTGCAGCGTATTGACCAATAGCTTGGCATTGACGAACTGGTTCGGAAACAGGACCAGCTGATCGTTGTCGAATATTGCCCGCGATTTGACGGTGCCCGTCGTCGTGTCGATCTGATTGTCGACCGTGTCGAGCTTCCCTTGGGCCAACTCGGTCGCGCCGGTGCGGTCATAGGCGGTCACCGGCAAGACCGCCCCGGCCCGCACCCGTTTCATCACCTCGGGCAAATTGTCCTCGGACAGTGTGAAAATGACGGAGATCGGTTGCAGCTGGGTGACCACGACGATACCGTTGGGATCGCTGGTCTGAACATAATTGCCGGCGTCGACTTGGCGCAGCCCGACGCGGCCCGTGACCGGCGAGACGATGCGGCAATAGGTCAAGTTGAGCTTTTGGGCGTCGATCTGCGCCTGATCGGCTTTGACGGTCGCCTCGTCCTGTGCGACCAGCGAAACCTGCGTGTCACGGGTTTGCTTGGCGATCGAGTTTTGCGCGACCAAGGTGTTGTAACGCTGCAAATCCACTTGCGCGTTCTTCAGCAGCGCCTGATCCTTGCCCAGCTGGGCCTGGGCCTGTTCAAGAGCCACCTGGTAAGGGCGGGGGTCGATCTGGGCGAGAAAATCGCCCTTGTTGACCATCTGGCCTTCCCTGAAGGCGACCTGCACCAGATAGCCGCTGAGCTGGGTCTTTACCGTGACCGTCGCGAGCGGGGTTACGGTGCCGAGCTGGCTCAACGTCACCGGCATGTCGCCCTTCTCGACGGGCGCTACACCCACCGGGACAGGAGCTCCCGCGGCGGGCCGGCCAGCGTTTTTCGGTTGAGGTTCCGGCCGCGGAAAATACCAGATCGCGGCGGCAACGATCGCGGCCGCCAAAAGGAGCCAGACTAGCCGCCGCCCCCACGAGCGCCGCGGCCGGTGCGACACGACGCCGCCCGGCTGAACGGGACGAACCAAAGGCTCGTCCACCCTCACTCGTCCGGGCGGCGCAAGAATTTCGCTTCGCTGATCGTCCATTCGTCCGAGACCTGATTTGCTCCATCGGGCCGGCAATTCGGCGGCGAGAGCCTAGCAATTTTTCGCTTGCCCGTCGCGCGCGACCGGCTTGATCACGATTCCACGATGCCGATAGAAGCTGTCGATTATATGGCGCCTGGCCGCGAAGCATCCCGGTACAGCAAACCTCTTCCGTCCAGGCGCGGCATCGTCTCAAATGGCCGAGTGGACACAGGGCTCGAGGTGGGGCGATGACGACCAATCTTCTCAGCGGCGGCCAGCTCGTCGTCGCCGCGCTGCGAGCCCACCGTGTCGACATGGCCTTCAGCGTTGCCGGGGAGAGCTATCTCGAGGTCCTCGATGCCCTGTTCGACGCTCCGGAGATCCGTCTCGTGACCTGCCGCCAGGAAGGCGGCGCCGCGTTCATGGCGGAGGCCTACGGCAAGCTCACCGGCAAGCCTGGGTTGCTGCTGGTGACCCGTGGGCCCGGCGCCTGCAACGCCTCGATCGGCATCCATACCGCCTTTCAGGATTCGACGCCGTTGGTCGTGCTGGTCGGCCAGGTCGCGCGCCACCAGATCGACCGCGAAGCCTTCCAGGAGGTCGATTTCCGCAAGATGTTCGCGCCGCTCGCCAAATGGGTGGCGCAGATCGACATGGCCGAGCGCGTCCCCGAGCTGATCAATCAGGCCTTTCAGGTCGCGACCTCCGGGCGGCCGGGCCCGGTCGTGCTGGCATTACCCGAGGATATGTTGCGCGACCATAGCGCGGCGGCGGTGGTCGGCCCCTACCGGCCCGTGCGCGCCCATCCCGGAGCTGCGGATCTCGCAGAGCTGCGCCGGCTGCTCGTCGCGGCGGAGCGGCCGATAATGCTGGTCGGCGGCGGTGGCTGGGACGATCGAGCCTGCTACGACATCACAAAGTTTGCCGAGGCCAACCAGCTGCCGGTCTGCTGTTCGTTCCGGCGGCAGGACATCGTCGACAACCGGTCGCCCTCCTTCGTCGGCGACCTCGGCACCGGAGCGAGCGCCGCCCTCGTCGCGCGAATCAAGGAATCGGACCTCGTGCTGGCCGTCGGCGCGCGAATCGGCGAAATCACCTCGCAATCCTATTCGCTGTTGGGCATTCCCGACCCGGGCAAGGTGCTGATCCATGTCCATCCCGGCGCCGAGGAGCTTGGCCGGGTTTTTCGCCCGAGCCTTCCGATACAATCCGGCATGCCCGAATTCGCCGCCGCCGCCGCGGCTCTGCCCGCCGTGCCGGCGCCGCGCTGGTCGGATTGGCGCGCCGCGGTTCGTTCGGATTACGAGGCCGGGCTCGTGCCCACAGCAGCGGGCGCGTCGCTCGATCTCGGCGGGGTGATGACCTGGCTGCGCGGCCGCCTGCCCGACAACGCCATCGTCACCAGCGACGCCGGGAACTTCAGCGGCTGGCCGAACCGCTTCCTGCAATACCGCCGGCCGGGACGCCAGCTCGGCCCGACCAGCGGCGCGATGGGCTACGGCGTGCCCGCTGCGGTCGCGGCCAAGCTTGTCCATCCCGACCGCCTGGTTGTCGGGTTTTGCGGCGATGGCGGCTTCATGATGACCGGGCAGGAGATCGCGACCTCGATGCTGGAGGGGGTCGGCCCGATCATCCTGGTCTTCAATAACGCGATGTACGGCACGATCCGCATGCATCAGGAGCGGCGCTTCCCGGGGCGGGTCGTCGGGACGGCGCTGAAGAACCCGGATTTTCTCGGCATTGCCAGAGCCTATGGCATCTTTGGCGCCTCCGTCTCGAGAACGGAGGAGTTCGCGCCGGCCTTCGAGGAGGCAGCCGCCGGCAAGGGGCCTGCGATCATCGAACTCAAGATGGATCCGGAGATGATCACCACGCGCACGACCCTGTCGGAGATCCGCCGCGAGGCCGAGGCCCGCCAGGTGCAGGGGATGGAGGTCTGACGATGGCGGAAATCGCGCGGCAGCGCTGGTCGGCCGAGCGCTATGCCGAGACCGCGCATTTCGTGCCGGCCCTAGGCGCCCCCGTCCTCGAGCTCCTGGCGCCATCCCCAGGTGAGCACATCCTCGATCTTGGCTGCGGCGACGGCGTATTGACCCAAGAGATCGTCGCGGCCGGCGCCACGGTGATCGCAGTCGATGCCGGGCCGGACATGGTTGCCGCGGCGCGGGCGCGCGGGATCGATGCCAGGGTCATGGACGGCCAGAGGCTGACCTTCGGCGGCGAATTCGATGCCGTATTCTCAAACGCCGCGCTCCATTGGATGCGGGATCAGCAAGCGGTGCTCGCCGGCGTACGCCGGGTGCTGAAGCCCGGCGGCCGCTTTGTCGCCGAGATGGGCGGCCACAACAACACAGCGGCAATCATCGTCGCCCTGAGCGCTGTCCTTGCCCGCCGCGGGCTCGACGCTCACCGCCTCAATCCATGGTATTTCCCGTCCGCCGAGGCCTACCGCAAAAAGCTCGAACAAGTGCATTTCACGGTCGAGGAAATCGCGATCATCCCGCGGCCGACTTTCCTGCCGACCGGCATCGAAGCCTGGCTCGACACCTTCGCCGAAGATTTCTTCCTTCCGCTGCCCGAGGCCGACCGCTCGCAGGCGCGTGCCGAAGTCGCCGACCTGCTGCGCCCCGTGCTGATGGACGAGACCGGAAGCTGGATTGCCGATTACGTGCGGCTGCGCTTTCGCGCGATCCGCGCCGAATAACGCCACGAAGCTGATTTCAGTGGGAGTGTGAGGTCGATCACACGCTCCGAAACGCGCAACGAGATATTTTGCGTGTGTTCCGGAGCAGAGGCCGCGTTTCGCCAATCCTCACAGCACTGGCACGTCTTTTGCCCGGACATCTGAACCGTTGAGGGACAGATCCAATGCATCAGATTCGTGCATCGGCCCGTTTGGCCCGCCTGACGCTGGTCGTCACCGCGCTCGGCATCCTGCCCGCAGTGGCTGAGGCCCCTGCCCCGCCGTTGGGCGCTTACAATGCAGACATAAAGCAAAGCTCGATCTCGGGCATCTCGTCCGGCGCCTTCATGGCTGTGCAGTTCGGGGTCTCCTGGTCGTCCATTGTCAAAGGCGTCGGCGTCATTGCGGGCGGGCCCTATTATTGTGCGCAAGGGACGGCCATAGATGGTCTTTTGGGCAATCTCGGCCCCGCCTTGAGCGCGACCGGTCCTTGCATGAAAGGGCCTCCCCCAGACCTCGAACCGCTCTTCGAAAAAACCGACGAATGGGCCCGCGGCGGGGACATCGACGACCCCCACAATATCGCGAACCAGCGCATCTACATCTTTGCCGGTTACAACGACTCGATCGTCAATCCAAAAGTCGGAGACGCTGCTTACCGCTTCTATTTGCATTACCTAGGCGGCCACAGCAACGGCAATATATTCTATCAGAGCGCGATCGGCGCGGGCCATTCCCAAGTGACGGTCGATTACGGTCAGCGGTGCAACAAAAATGAGGGCGATTTCATCGACCACTGCAACTACGATCAGGCCGGCATAATTCTCCAGCACATATACGGCGCGCTCAAGCCCAAGAACCGCGGCGCGCTGTCCGGGAAGCTCATCGCGTTCGATCAGCGGGAGCTGACGTCTCCCGAATCCCCGGCCTCCTACAGCATGGCCGAGACCGGATATGTTTACGTTCCGGCATCCTGTGCCGCCCAGCAGCCGTGCCGGGTGCACATCGCACTCCACGGCTGCAAGCAAAATTTCGCAACCATCCAAGACCTTTACATCCAGCATGCGGGCTATAACGAGTGGGCCGACACGAACCGGCTGATCATCCTTTATCCGCAGACCATTGTCGGCAATCCCGCCACCGATGCCTTCACGCCCCTCAATCCTTTCGGGTGCTGGGATTGGTGGGGCTACACGAATTTCAATTATGCCGTTAAAGCCGGCCGGCAAATCTCAACCATAAAAGCCATGCTCGACCGCCTCGCCAGCGGGCATGTCCCGACCTCGGCGGCAGCAGCGGATGGCGCCGCGCCGCCCGGGATTGTGGTAAACGATGTTTCGAATACCGGGGCAGCAATTGCCTGGACCCCGATCGCCGGCGCCCAAAGCTATAAGGTCAATCGCACGACGGGCGAAAACGACAGCTTTACGCCGATCGGCTCGGTCTCGGGGCCGAGCTTTGGCGATTTGGGCCTACGTCCCGCGATACCTTATCGCTACAAGGTGACCGTCACGCTCAGCGGCGGTACCGAGGGGCCGAGTTCGCCGGTCGTGACAGCAACCACGCTTCCGGCGCCACCCCGGTGCGACACGCCGGGGAACTGCCCCGTCAGTGATGGGACAAAACCTGCTGGCCTACAGCCTGGCGAAAAATGAAGGCGGTCTTCACGGCGGGTTATCCTCGCCCCCGCGAAAGCGGGGGTCCAGGGGCTACAGTTGCGGCCTTGCCGCCCCCTGGATTCCCGCTTTCGCGGGAACGACGACAAGACTAAGTCTCGGCGGCTAGCCGTCCGAGCAGCAGTCCTGCGGCTCTTGCCTCGGCGATGCGCTTTGACGAAGCAGTCGCCGTGGCGCTGTCCCTGCCGGCGACTTTTGCCGCGACGGTGAAGCGCAAGGCGTGGTCGGGGCCGCTGGTGCCGACGAGTTCGTAGGTCGGGAGAGCCAGCGCGCGTGCCTGTGCCCATTCCTGCAGGGCGGTCTTCGGGTCGCGCGGCGGCCCCTCCATTTCGTCGATCAACGGCTGCCAGAACCGGCGCACGAATTCGGAGGCGGCCTCGAAGCCGCCGTCGAGATAGATCGCCGCGATCAGAGCCTCGCAGACATCGGCGAGGATTCCGGGGTTGGCGGCGGCTCCCGCCGCCTGTTCGGCGCGCGACAGGAGCAAATGGTCTCCGAGCCCGATCGTGACGGCGACGCGCGCGAGCGCTTCCCCACGAACGAGATTCGTGAGGCGGCGCGTCAGGTGTCCCTCGGGCTCGCTCTCGAAGCGCCGCCACAAGAGATCGGCGATGACGAGGCCCAGAACTCGATCCCCGAGAAATTCGAGGCGCTCATAGCCGCGTTGAGCCGGCTTTCTGCCGCGGCGGCCGCGGCTATGCTCGGACGCTAGCGCGCTCGGGTGGGTCAGGGCTTCTTCGAGAAGCTCGGGGAGAGCGAAGAGATACCCGATTTTTTGCCCGAGGTCGGCGGTCAATCGATGCCCTGAACGCCGTGGAACAGCCGGCTGTAGCGTATCGCGAACGGCCATTTCCAGATTTCCCAGAGCCGGGCCGACCCGTCTGTCGAGAAAAAGATGAACTGGGCTTTCCCGATCAGGTTCTCTGCCGGTACATATCCGACTGCAGATAACACCCGACTATCCTGTGAGTTGTCGCGGTTGTCGCCCATCATGAAATAATCGCCCGGCGGTACGACATACTCTTGTGTGTTGTCGAGCGGCCCGTTGTCGCTCATCTCGATGATGCGATGCTGCACCCCGTTCGGCAGAGTTTCTATGTATTGCGCAAGCGGAATGACAGCGCCGTTCCCCTCTTGATAGAGGTAGTCCCCGATGCGCCTGCGGGGGACCGGCTGACCATTGATGTTGAGAATGCCGTTCTTCATCTGAATGTGATCGCCGGGCAGGCCGATGACCCGCTTGATGTAGTCGGTCGAATTGTCGGTCGGCAATTTGAAGACCACGACGTCGCCGCGCTCCGGCGAATGAAAGAAAATCCGTCCGGGAAACAGCGGCAATCCAAAGGGCAGCGAGTAGCGGCTGTACCCGTAGGAAAATTTTGAAACAAACAGATAGTCGCCTACCAGCAAAGTCGGGACCATCGATCCCGATGGAATATTGAACGGTTCATAGGCAACTGTCCGCACGACGAGTGCGATGAGCACGGCATAGACGATCGTCTTTATCGTGTCGAGGATGCCGCCGGCAGATTTTTTCCGGGTCAGGACGGTAGGGCCGGATTTTGATTTCATGGAATTCCTTGGCGGGGCTGGAGGGCGGGATGAGCCAAGCCCGTGTCACGAGTTGAATTGAGGATATGCCCGCTCGGAAATCCCGCGTTCTTGCGCCGGCACGGCGGTAATGATTACGACGGCCTGGGCGAGCGGCGGCTCATCCGTCAATGTGACGTCGAGCCGAGCCGTCATCCCCACCGGCGTAATCTCTTCGAGCCGCCGCAAGGCGCCGCCGGTCAGCCGCATCGAGGGCTGCCCCGATGCCAAATTTTCGACCCCGAGGTCGCGCCAGAATACGCCGTCGCGAAACCCGGTGCCGAGCGCTTTCGAACAGGCTTCCTTGGCGGCAAACCGACGCGCGTAACTGGCCGAGCGGTTGGCCCGCCGATCGCATTTGCGGCGCTCGGCATCGGTGAAGATGCGCTCGAGAAAGCGATCGCCAAAGCGCTCCATCGCCTGCTCGATCCGACGGATATCGATCATGTCGCTGCCGATGCCGAGGATCATCGACATGCCTGCGGCGGCGCTCAGCCGCGCGCCCGCTCGACCGAGTTGATGACCGGGGTCGCGCGCAATGCGGCGATGATCGTCGTCAGATGCTTAACGTCGGCGACTTCGATGTCGATCATGATCTCGAAGAAATCCGACGAGCGGTTGGTGATTTTCAGATTGCTGATATTGCCGCCCTGCTTGCCGATCACCGTAGTCAGGCTGCCGAGATTTCCGGGCTCGTTGGCGATCGTCACATTGAGGCGGCCGACGTGGTTGGCATCCTCGTCGTTGCTCCAAGCGACATCGAGCCAGCGCTCCGGCGTCTCGGCGAAGCTCTCCAGGGTCTCGCAGTCTATCGTGTGGATCGTCACCCCCTTCCCGGTCGTGACGATTCCGACGATGCGATCACCGGGCAATGGGTGGCAGCAGCCGGCGAAGTGCAGCGCCATGCCCGGAATGAGACCGCGGATCGGCACCGCAATGTCGTTACGTTTGGCCCGCCGCCGCGCTCGATCCAGCGAGACGACCTTGGCGGCCTTGGGCTCGTGCTGCTGCGGGAACGCCGCGTGGACGACGGTGCGCCCGGTCGCGAGCCCCTGCCCGACCGCGACGTAAAGGTCCTCGACGGTCGAGCAGTTGAAGGTCTTCAGCACCGCCTCGAGCGGCCGTTCCGAAAATTCCTGGCCTTCCTGGCGGAACGCCTTCTGCAGGATGGCGCGCCCGAGATCGAGATATTGCGTGCGCTGCTGCGTGCGGATAAAGCGGCGGATGCGAGCGCGCGCCTTGCCGGTGACGACAAACCGCTCCCAGGTCGGCGAGGGCGTCTGCGCCTTTGACGTGATGATTTCGACCTGGTCGCCGTTTTGCAGCTGGGTGCGCAGCGGGACCAGCCGGCTGTTGATCTTGACACCGACGCAGGTGTCGCCGATCTCGGAATGCACCGCATAGGCAAAGTCGACCGCGGTGGCGCCGCGCGGCAGGGCAATCAGATCGCCCTTGGGGGTAAAGGCGAACACTTGGTCCTGAAACATCTCGAGCTTAGTGTGCTCGAGAAACTCTTCCGGCCCCGCCGCATGGTCGAGGATATCCAAGAGTTCGCGCAGCCAGCGATATTGCGGTCCTTCGGTCTTTGGCGCGCCGTGCTTATAGGTCCAATGCGCGGCGACTCCAAGTTCGGCGACATCGTGCATCTCGCGGGTGCGGATTTGCACTTCGATGCGCTGCTGCTCGGGGCCGATGACCCCGGTGTGCAGCGAGCGGTAATTGTTCGGCTTGGGGGTCGAGATGAAATCCCTGAAGCGGCCAGGAACCACGTGATAGGCGGAATGGATGATGCCGAGCGCGTGATAGCAGTCGCCGACATCGTCGACGAGCACGCGGAAGGCCATCAAATCGGCAAGCTGTTCGAAAGCGACGTTCTTGCGCTGCATTTTGCGCCAGATGGAGTATGCCGATTTCTCACGGCCGGAGACGACGGCATTCGGCACCCCGCCTTCCTCCAGCTTGCCGTGCAGCTCGGCGAGGATGCGCGGCACGACGCCGGCCCCCTTGTCGCGCAAGAAATCGCGCCGGGCGAGAATGCTGGCGCGGGCGTCGGGGTGCAGCTCGGCAAAAGCCAGATCCTCGAGCTGATCCTTCATGCGCTGCATGCCGAGCCGCTCGGCCAGCGGGGCATAGATGTCCATCGTTTCGCGGGCGATCCGCCGGCGTTTCTCGCCGTCTTCGATAAACCGCAGGGTCTGCATGTTGTGCAGGCGGTCGGCCAGCTTGACGAGCAGCACCCGGATGTCCTCGGACATCGCGAGCACGAGCTTGCGGAAATTCTCGGCCTGCTTGGTCTGGTCGGATTGCAGCTCGATCCGTGACAGCTTGGTCACGCCGTCGACGAGCCGGGTGATCTCGGGTCCGAACACGCGGTCAATGTCGTCGAGGGTGGCGACCGTATCCTCCACCGTGTCGTGCAAGAGACCGGTCACGATCGAGGCAGCGTCGAGCTTCATTTGAGCCAGGATGCCGGCGACCTCGACCGGATGGGAAAAATATGGATCGCCCGAGGCCCGCAATTGCGCGCCATGGGCCTTCATCGAATAAACATAGGCACGATTTAGCGCGCCTTCGTCGGCATTCGGATCGTAGGATTTGACGAGCTCGACGAGCTCGAACTGCCGCATCATGACGAGGTTTTCCTCGTCTTGTTCCGACCGTGGCCGCTGGTGCGGCCATATCGATGGAGCGGCGCGAGTTTCATCCTGAGCGCCGTTCGCCCGGCTCGGCGCATCGTCCGCGGTTAGAGCTCCTCGTCGAAATCACCCGGTGCGTCGGGCTCGGGGGAATCGGCGAGATCGACTTCTTCCTCGACTTCCAACATGTCTTCGGCGAGTTCATCGTCCTCGTCGAGCTGCGCAAGGTCGGCGGCAGTTTCTGCCGGGAGAACTTCTTCGTCCTCGTTGCCCTCCTCCGCATCCTCGGCATCGGCATCGGCCTCAACCTCGGTATCGAGTTCCGCGTCCATCAGCGCGCCGGCCGGCGCGCCGATGCCGAACAAAGCGGTATCGAGCTCGAGTTCGTGAGTTTCCTCCGGTTCGTCGATCTCGACGTGCTTCTGCATGCCGCGGACGACCGAGGATTTCAGATGATCGAGGGCGACCGTCTCGTCGGCAATCTCACGCAGCGCAACGACCGGATTCTTGTCGTCATCGCGGTCGATCGACAGCGGGGCGCCGGAGCTGATTTCACGCGCACGCTGGGCGGCGAGCAACACCAGCTCAAATCGGTTCGGGACTTTAACAACGCAATCTTCGACGGTGACACGCGCCATTTCTCTCGACTCTTTAGGTAACTTTGAACCGACCAATATATGGTGCGTGTCGGCAACCGGCAACAAGCGCGTGCGCCGTCCGCCATGCGCCATCTCGCATGCTTGACCGTCTGCGCGGTACGCGCCTATATGCCGGTGATGCGAGCCGGCCGGATGGCAGAGTGGCTATGCAGAGGACTGCAAATCCTCGTACAGCGGTTCGATTCCGCTTCCGGCCTCCAGGGGTTGCGCCCGCGTCGACGGACGCCCTGATCCCCGGTAGCTCAGTTGGTAGAGCGAGCGGCTGTTAACCGCTTGGTCGCTGGTTCGAGTCCGGCCCGGGGAGCCAATTAAAGAAGGGGTTGGGCTGATGTGGCCTAACCCCTTCCTATTTCCTGCGGCTCCGGCAAAGGCTGGACCCATTGCGCCATAGGCACCGGCTCCGCCGCCGCAGATCGATCCGACTGCCGATACTTTGTGATACTCTGCCCCCCGTCACTCACGGCGGAGCCGATCTTTGCCGCTCGATATCGTCCCCAGCGTCTGCCCGCATGATTGCCCGAGCGCCTGCGCGCTCGAGGTCGAGCTGATTGACGGTTGGCGGATCGGGCGGGTCCGCGGGGCTTCGGCGCAGTCCTACACGCGCGGCGTGGTGTGCGCCAAGGTCGCCCGCTATGCCGAACGCCAACATCATCCGGCGCGGCTGTCACGGCCAATGCGCCGGGTTGGCGAAAAGGGCGTCGGCGCCGCGGCCTTTGTGCCGATCTCCTGGGAAAACGCGCTCGACGCGGTTGCCGAAGGGCTGACGCGGGCCGCGGAGCGCCACGGCCCCGAAGCGGTATGGCCGCATTACTACGGTGGGACAATGGGCCGGGTGCAGCGCGATGGCATCAACCGTCTGCGCCATGCGATGCGCTACTCCCGCCAGCATTCGACAATCTGCAGCGCGCTGACGGACGCCGGCTGGCTCGCCGGGGTTGGGCCTAAACGCGGCATCGACGGGCGCGAGATCGCAAAATCCGATCTGATTGTGAGTTGGGGTGGCAACCCGGTTTCCACCCAGGTCAATGTGATGGCCCATGTCGCGCACGCGCGGAAGGAACGCGGCGCGCAGCTTGTCGTTGTCGACCCGTATCGCACCGCCACAGCCGAGGTTGCCGACAAGCACCTCGCGCCATTACCCGGCACCGACGCGGCGCTCGCTTGTGCGGTCATGCATGTCCTGTTCAAGGAAGGGTTTGCCGACCGCGACTACCTTGCGCGTTTCACCGACGATCCTGCGGGCCTCGAAGCGCATCTTAAGACACGCGACCCGGGATGGGCGGCGGCAATCACCGGGCTCTGTGTGGACGAAATCGTCGATTTCGCCCGGCTCTACGGCCGCACGAAGCGTAGCTTCATCCGCCTCGGATACGGTTTTTCACGGCAGCGCAATGGCGCGGTGCAATTATTCGCGGTGACCTGTTTGCCGTCGGTGACCGGTGCGTGGCGCTATGAAGGGGGCGGAGCGCTGATCTCCAACCACGATTTGGTTCCGCTCGATCTCACGCTCATCGAGGGGCTCGACCTGCTCGATTCGACAACCCGCACCCTCGACCAGTCCCGCATCGGCCCGATTCTCACCGGCGACAGGCGCGACCTCGGCGACGGCCCACTGGTCGCCGCGTTGTTCATTCAGAACACCAATCCATTGGTCGCTTCGCCGGAATCCGGGTTGGTGCGCCAAGGCTTCGGTCGCGACGACCTGTTCGTCTGCGTGCACGAGCAGTTCCTGACCGAGACCGCGGCCATGGCCGATATCGTTTTGCCGGCGACGACGTTTCTGGAACACGACGATTTCTATACCGCCGGCGGACACACCTATTTGCAGATCGGCAGTGCAGTAGTGCAGCCCTACGCCGAGTGCCGCTCGAACCACGACGTGATCTGCGCCCTCGCCAGGCGGCTCGGCGCGCGTCATCCCGGGTTCGAGATGACCGCGTTCGAGATCGTAAAGCACACTTTGCGCGTCAGCGGGTTGCCTGGCCCGGAAGCGTTCGAGCAGGGCGTATGGCTCGATTGTTGGCCCGGCTTCGAGACCGGTCATTTCCTCGACGGGTTTGGTCATCGCGATGGGAAATTTCATTTCCGCGCCGATTGGCCGGCGATCGGACCAGAGCATGGACGGCTGCCCGCTTTCCCCGACCATGTCCCGATCATCGACGAGTGTGATCCCGATCGGCCGTTCCGGTTGATCGCGGCGCCGTCGCGCTCGTTTCTGAACACCAGCTTCAATAACACGCCATCGAGCATCGCCCGCGAGGGCCGGCCTACCGCACTCGTTCATCCCGAGGTGCTCGCGGAACTCGGTCTGCGCGACGGGGACCGGCTGCGCATCGGGAACCGGCGCGGCAGTGTCGTCGTTCACGCGCGCGGCTTTGACGGGTTGCAGATGCGGGTGGTGATCGTCGAAGGGCTGTGGCCCAACCATGCTTTCGAGGAGGGCATCGGGATCAACCTGTTGACCAGCGCCGATCCCGGCCTGCCGCGCGGCGGCGCGGTGTTCCACGATACGTCGGTGTGGCTCAGCCCGGCGTGAGGGGCGAGATGAGCGATAGTAATAATCGGCTTCCGACCGAAACGCGCTCTGCCGAGGTCGAGCAGTTTCTAGAAAAACTAAAGAAGGCGCCGCCGGCGCACCCGGGCGGCGGGCGCGGGCGGCTGATCTTTGCACTCGACGCCACGGCCAGCCGCGAGCCGACCTGGGACCGCGCCTGCCGCATCCAGGGCGAGATGTTCGAAGCTACCGCCGCGCTCGGCGGGCTCGAGATCCAGCTGGTCTTTTATCGCGGCTTTTCGGAATGCAAGTCGAGCAAGTGGATGACGAGCGCTGCCGATCTGCACCGGGTCATGCGATCGGTATTTTGCGTCGGCGGCGAAACGCAGATCGAGCGGGTGCTGAGCCATGCGATGCGTGAGACCCGGGCCCGCAAGGTCAATGCGCTCGTCTTTGTTGGCGACGCGATGGAGGAAAAGGTCGACCGGCTGTGCCGGCTCGCCGGTGAGCTGGGCCTCCTCGGCGTGCCGATCTTCATCTTTCATGAGGGCCGCGACCGCACCGCGGCGGCTGCTTTCAAGCAGATCGCGAGCTTGTCGCGCGGCGCCTATCTCAGCTTCGATCTGTCGAGCGCCGATCGCCTCAAGGAGCTGCTCGCGGCCGTCGCGGTCTACGCCGCTGGCGGCTACCGCGCGCTTACCGCCTATGGCGAAAAGAAGGGCGGCGAAATCCTGCGCCTGACCGCGCAACTGCGCGAGTGAGCGGCGGCGGTGCTCTATCTTCTCGGCGGGTTCGCAGTCCTCAGCGGCTTCCTGCTTTTGGTGTACTTGTTCGTCAACGCCGACCCGGCGCGGCTCGCCCGCGGCCTCAAGGTGACCGGCATCGTCGTCGCCGTCGCCGCGGTCGCGACCTTGGCGATCTCCGGACGGCTCGCCGCGATCTTGATGCCGGTGGCCATGCTGATGCCGCTGCTGATCCGGGTGCGCAGCCTGCTCGACCGCTATCGCCCGCCCGCCGGCGGGCAGACCTCGACGGTGGCAACGGCTTTTCTGCGGATGACCCTGGACCATGATACCGGGAGCATGGAAGGGACGATCCTGCGCGGCCGCTTCGCCGGAATGCGCCTCGACGAGCTGGGCGCGGCCGATCTGCTCGCATTGTTGCGCGAGTGCCGGGCGGAAGACGAGGAAGGGGCGCGGCTGCTCGAAGCCTATCTCGACCGTATTCATCCGCAGTGGCGCGAAGAGCTCGCCGGCGAACGTGCCGGCGGCGGCGGAAGCGGCGCGGGCGCACGCTCGACGAGCGGCGGCGACATGAGTGTCGAGGAAGCCTACGCGATTCTCGGCCTCTCCGCGGGCGCCGACGCCGAAGCTATCAAGGAGGCGCACCGCCGGCTGATGGTCAAACTGCACCCCGACCACGGCGGCTCCGACTATCTCGCCACCAAAATCAACCGCGCCCGCGACGTCCTCCTGCACAAGTAACCGCTCGATGACCGCGTATTCGCGTTCCCGTGGCAGCTCGGCTTCACCCACCGCCCGCTCGCCGGTTACGGGGCGGTGTTCAATAACGACTCACTGCGACAAGAGAATGCCCATTCATATCTTGATTCCGCTCCAGGGAAGTACCCCTACGAACAGGCTTCGATTTGACATGTTCCAATCAAACGCATCGGACGACCCTAAAAGAACCGGACGAACGTGGAATTAACGCGGGCCTTACGGTCGCGGGCATAATATTGACGGATTTGTTACCAACTATCTCAAACGTACTGCAGCGGCCTAAGTGCAAGCGTCGTGGGATATGCGCGCTCGCCGCACCTGCGTTGTCGGGTCTGGCGCGAGCGGGTGTCGCGACATAAGTCAGTTGCACTTCGATTACGCAGGCCTGATGGCGGGACCCGCGAAAGAATGAACACGGCGGAAGACGGACTCCCGCTCCCCCTGAGATATTGGGCGATCCTGAACCTCGCGGTCGGGATGGCGCTGTCGGTGCTCGACAGCGCCATCGCGAATATCGCATTGCCGGCGATCG
>Ga0209380_10001574_pt1 | contig 15192 bp, 13 predicted proteins | sample HubBroMetageWFT6_FD_188347 | JGI IMG/M metagenome (GOLD analysis project Ga0209380, IMG submission 188347) | Warmed and freeze-thawed soil microbial communities from the Hubbard Brook experimental Forest, New Hampshire - Hubbard Brook CCASE Soil... | ecosystem: Environmental > Terrestrial >...
ACCGTCGCTCACACGTGCTGATGAATCTGGGCGGGCATGAAAGGATGATTACCGATCGCGTTCTAACCTGCTTACCTCGGGTTCTGCGGAAGTGGGGGCGCGATCCGTTCCCCATCTCCCGTGTCGAGACCCAAGCTGCCGCCAGCAACCACGGCGACTTCTTCCACTGCCACAGCGACAATGGCGCAGAGGCAGTCGCGGCTCGAGAAATCACTTTTGTGTATTTCTTCCATCGCGAACCGAAGCAGTTCAGCGGCGGCGAGCTGCGCATCTACGACTCGCGACGGGAAAACGACAACTACGTCCCCACCGCAAACTACCGCACCATTGTGCCCGAGCAGAACCAACTGGTCCTGTTCGCCAGTGGACTCTCCCATGAAATCACCCCGGTCGATTGCCCGTCCGGGCAGTTTACCGACAGCCGTTTCACGGTCAATGGATGGATTCACAAGGAATGGATTCACAGGTAAAAGACGAGGCTTGGATGGCATGGATTGAGCAGCTCGCAGTCGCACCCGCGAGTGACCATCGGGAGAACGAACTTCCCCGATCGCTCTTCTACTGCCGCTTGGACGATCAGCCGGACCATCTGGTGCCACAACGTCTCCTCCGTTCAGAGTACTGGGAGGGTCTGTCTGATCGTCCGTTTTTCGTGAATCCCGCCTGCTTCTTCACTCCACACGGAGAATTGCCGGCTGCCGCTCCCATCGGTGGTTTCGCTACGCAAGGCCGGATGGTCTGGGTCAGAGATCCCGCAAACGATGCTTTGCAACCCTTCTGGCTAGGCCCCGAACTCACCGCCATGCTCTCCGGCGCGCAACCCGGAGACCCCGCTCCGTCCACACTTTCGCCTCAAGCACGCCGCATTCTATCTATGGCGAACGTCCTCGTGCCCGACGACTACGCTTCCCATCGGCGCCAGCAATGGGTTGGCATCGTCTCCGTCGCCGGAGCGAAGTTCCAGTCGCAGGGCTACGCGCCCGTGGGCCAGCTGATTCATCCCTTTCACATTGCAGCCCTCCGGCGCTATTACCGTCACCAACTCCGTACCGGGATGCTTCGCCTCGGAGACAGCCAGAGCCCTCGTCGTTACATCTCTTATAACGACCCCGTAGCCCGCTTCTTCCATCAACAATTAACTACAGCGGTGGCTGCTTTCGCGGGTGAGCCGTTGAAAGCGTCCTACGTGTATCTGGCTTCTTACCAACCGGGGGCCATCCTCAAGAAGCACACCGACCGCGAACAGTGCGAATTCAGCGTGACCCTGTGTCTCGACTACTCACCGGAGCCGCACGACGCAACTCCATGGCCGCTTTATCTGCACAAGGAATCAGGGAAGGTCCTAGTGTTCCAGGGCATCGGCGATGCCCTGCTCTACCGCGGCTGCCGATTAACGCACTCCCGCGATTCCCTGCTTGAGGGACACACGTCTACCTCGATCTTCTTCCACTACGTGCGCAAAGACTTTGCAGGCAGCCTGGGTTAAACCCGTACCAGCGCTTTCGACCCGATTGTCATCATCAGCGTAGCGGCCACATCGCGAAAGCGAAGTGACTGCGGAGTCGAAGGACCTCCTATCGCTTCTGTCGTAGCACGGACGTGTCAGGACATTCTCACGTGCGGTCTTGACAGATCCTTCTCCGAAGCCCGCAAGATCAGGCTATAATTGCGCGCACTTATGTCCATAGCCTCCGGCACGAAACTTGGGCCCTACGAAATTCTCTCTCCGCTGGGTGCGGGCGGCATGGGTGAAGTCTACCGTGCACGCGATACCCGCCTCGACCGTGATGTCGCCATCAAAGTTCTCTCCGGGCATTTTGTCTCGAGTCCCAGTTTGAAGGAGCGCTTCGAGCGTGAAGCGCGTACCATCTCCCAACTTTCTCATCCCAACATCTGCCGGTTGTACGACGTCGGCTCCCAGGATGGCTCCGACTATCTGGTGATGGAGTGCCTGGAAGGCGAAACTCTGGCCGATCGTCTTGGGCGTGGGCCGCTGCCGGTCGAAGAGGTGTTGCGCTACGGAGCCCAGATCGCCGACGCGCTGGATAAAGCCCACCAGCAGGGAGTAATCCATCGCGACCTGAAGCCCGGCAACATCATGTTGACGAAGGCCGGGGCAAAGGTGCTCGATTTCGGGCTGGCCAAGCAGGCTCAGGCAACGAACGCCAGTGCCAGCGTCCTGACCGCGATGACCGCGGGCAAGCCGCTCACCGTCGAAGGCACCATCGTCGGCACCTATCAATACATGGCCCCAGAGCAGATCGAAGGCACGGAAGCCGATACGCGCTCCGACATCTTTGCGCTGGGCTGCGTGCTCTACGAGATGACCACTGGCAAGCGGGCGTTCGCAGGCAAGACGCAGGCCAGTGTCATCGCCTCCATTCTGGCGACCGAGCCGCCGCCGCTGTCGCGAGTTGCACCCATGACCCCGCCTGCACTGGAGCGACTGGTGCGCTCCTGCATGGCCAAGGAGCGGGAAGACCGCATCCAGAGCGCGCATGACGTCAAGCTGCAACTGGAGTGGATTGCCGAAGCCGGCTCGCAGGCCGGCATCCCCGCACCGGTAGTGACCAGGCGCCGGATCTCGCACAGGTTGGCGTGGGCTGTAGCGGGCGTGACCGCCGCGGCCGCCATCGCATTTGCCATTGGCTTTGTGTTGCGCGCCCCTGTACCCGCCAAGCCGTTGCGAGTAAGCATTCTGCCGCCGGAGCAGCACGCTTTCGAACCGCTGAGTATTGCCCTATCGCCCGACGGCAGTAAACTCGCGTTTGTAGCAACCGTCGCGGGACTAACCCCGCAGCTGTGGGTGCGCCCTCTGGATTCGACCGCGGCCCAACCGCTGGCTGGAACCGACGATGCCAGTTTCCCCTTCTGGTCGCCGGACAGCCGCAGCCTGGGATTCTTCGCGCGAGCAAAACTGAAGATCATTGACGCCAGCGGGGGAGCCGTGCAGACTCTGGCCGATTCTCCCCAGCCTCGCGGTGGCGCCTGGGGTGTCGATGGCACCATTCTGTACGCGCCCAACCCGACATCCCCCTTGCTCCGCATCCCGGCGGCGGGCGGAACGCCGTTACCGGTGATAAACCCCGAGAAAGCAGCTCCATCCACGAGTGTGAGCGGTCAGCGCTGGCCTGCATTTCTCCCCGACGGTCGACACTTTATTTTTTTCCAGTTTGCCCGCGACACCCAGCTTGGGTCCCGGGGAGATATTCACCTGGGCGTCCTCGATTCGCAGCAGGACACAACCTTGGCGGGCTCGGACTACCGCGGCCATTACGCCAGTGGACATCTGGTGTTCGTCCGCGGTGGCAATCTGATGACTCAGAAGTTTGATGAGAAGAAACTGCAATTAGTCGGGAATCCAGTGCCCATCGCTGAGCAGGTCGTCGGAGACGATCGGGGAGCTTCGGCGTTCTCTCTCTCAGGCGAGGGCAAGTTGGTCTTCGTTGGCGGACAGGCGGCTACTCTCGACCTGGCGTGGTACGACCGCAATGGCAAGAAGGGCGACGTCATTGACAGCGGAACCTTTCAGGATGCCCACATCTCGCCCGACGGAAAGAAGGTCTCGGCGGCGCGCGCCGATGCCGGGGGACACCTGGAGATCTACATTTACGACCTGGCGCGCGGCACCAAGTCGCAATTCAGTTTTTCGCAATCGAGAGATGACGATGCCGTCTGGTCCCCGGATGAGAACACCATTGTTTTCGACTCCGGCCGCAGCGGGAGAATCGACCTCTATACTAAGCCGGCCAATGGCTCTCGCCAGGAAGAATTGCTGTATCACGACGATATCGATAAATACCCCAGCAGTTGGTCGTCTGACGGAAAGTACATCGCCTACGAAGCCTTATCCAACGGTCACTACGACGTATGGGTGATGCCCATGTTTGGCGACCGCAAGCCCTACGCCTTTCTCAATGAGAAGTTTAACACCCGTTTCCCGGTGTTTTCGCCAGATGCAAAATGGCTGGCGTATGAATCTTTTGAGGCCGGACATGGCCAGGTCTACGTCGTCGCGTTCCCCAAACCCGGAGGCAAATTTCTTGTCGGAGACGGTCTCGGAGCGGTATGGAGCCGCAACGGCAAAGAAATTCTCTACCTGGATGACCACTCGCGCGTTGCATCGGTTGAAGTCACCGCTCACGGCGACAGCGTGGAGTTGGGCAAGCCTCAAATTCTGTTTCCTAGCCAGCCCGTGGGCCCCGGTCTGTTCGAAGTCACCCCCGACGGCAATCACTTCCTTATGATGCAAGCGCCGGTGCAGAATTCGTCAAGTCTGACTCTGGTTGTGAACTGGCCGCAGGAACCCAAGAAATAGGGAAACGGTCATGCACGCGGCCTTTCGCGGTCGAGGTTTCAACCGGGGCCGGGGCCTGCACTCAAAAGCCGCCCTCCTTCAGTGCTGATTCGGGGCAACTCTTACTTCCCGACGCCATACTCAATCAGCAACTCGGTGTCGATATAGCCGGTCACGAAGACACTGCCATCGACCACCGCGAGTCCGGTAGTGTTTCCGATTGGTGGACACCGTCTTCAACAGTTTTCCGTTCCTGGGGTCTAAGGCAACCAGTTGCCCAAATTTTGGGAAGCCGTATATGACACCGTTTGCGACAACCAGCAGGCCGGGACTGTTAGGCAAACCCCACAGTTTTCGGCCCGTGGCCAGATCGAGAGCCAAGAGGCTATCCGTCCTATCGGAGGAGTCCGTATAAATTACGCCGTTTGCAGAGGCAAACGCGCCCGCCCCTCCGTCGCCGAGATTCAGTGTCCAGATGTTCGCTCCCGTCGCGGCATCAAAGGCATAGATAGAGGCGCCAGCAGGAAAGTCGGTTTCTCTTAGAAAGACCTTGCCGTCGGCAACGATCGGTGGCCCTAGCCCATTAATCGAGCCAAAGCTCCAGGCAAGGGTCCCATCGCTAGCGCTGAAAGTGCTGTTGTTAGGGGAAGGTAGAAGACGCATATGGGCAAGCAATTGATCGCAATTATTGCTGTCGGCTCTCTTCTGGGTAGCGAGGCGGTGAGCGAAATCGATACGCGCGGGCTTCACTGGATGGCCCCTCCGGATCACAACCACACGGAGATTCCCGAAGGTGTTGCGAGGGGGCTGGCCCACTTTCTTTCACTCACAACGGCCAACACATATAAGGTGGCCCACTTTTTTCGCGTTTATTGTGTTTATTGCGAAAGGGTGGGAGCCGGGCGCGACCCCGGTCAGTATGGGACACCTCCGCTCAGCGCAAAAGCCGCTTCCATAACACAGCGATCACAAGCACGACAATGCCAATCACCATTCCGACGGCCCGCGCTTGATTAGCCTTCTTCGTCAAAGTTTTTCGCCTTGGCGTCCGCACCCTGCCGCAAAGAGCGTAGCTCGAAACTTGTCCCTCGCCGGGCAGACGAGAGCGTCTCCCCTACCCAAGTTCTGCACAGTCTATGCCCCTCTTTTTGTTTTCAGCTCCACCAGCAACTGCTCTATCCGATCTTCTTTTTCGAGTGCGGCTAGGCGTTCTTCCATGTTGTCGGTGGCGATCTCGGACTTTGCCTGGCTCAGGGCTTCGCTGTGCGCTACCTTGCGCTTCATGCGGTCGAAGGCGGCGGCGCTCGATCCGTTGCCCGCGGCCATCTTCGCATCGCTGGCTTTGTCTACGGCGCGCGCGCGGCGATGCTGCGCGATCAGCAGATCGGCCTTCGCCTGGGCTTCGGTGAGCTTCTGCTCCAGTTGCCGCAACGCCGTCTTCAGGTTCTCCACTTGCGCTTTCTGATCTGTAACCTGTTGGGCGAAGCCGTCGGTCAGCTCGCGGTAACTTTCCACGCGTTCTAGAGCTGCGCGTGCCAGGTCGTCCTGCTTCTTGTCGACGGCCAGTTCCGCTTTGCGCATCCACTCCGCCACTTTGTCTTCGTTTTCCTTGCGCCGCTTTTCCAGCAGATGCTGATCCGCGATGGCAATCGCCACTTGCGTCTTCACCTGCAGAAGCTGGTTGTGCATGTCCAGGATGACTTGCTTGATCATCTTCTCCGGGTGCTCGGCCTTGTCGATCAAGTCATTCAGGTTGGCGCGGACCAGTGTGGAAACTCTCTCTAGTAATGCCATGGTGAACTCCTTTGTGTCAGTTGTTGGTGGTTAGTCGTTCGTCGTTGGTCGTTGGTCGTTGGTCGTATGAGAACCCGTGCGAGGGAGGGGCTCCGAGCGCGATGCCGAGTCCCATCGGCATGAATGTTTTTCTCATGTCTCTACTCCGTCTCTTGCGGCAACTTTTGTAGCGCCGCTATCCCGGCGGTTGCCGTGAGGGCGTCCCGTCCTCAAACGCGAGGGCGAGATGCCCTCGCGACAGCCGGCAAGATGCCGACGCTACGACTCGCTGGCCGGGTCAAAGACCCGGCCCCCACACAACTATTGGCCTGCTATCGGACTGGGCGGAAGCACGTCGGACTTCGCCGGTTCGTCGCCGATCATTCGCACCTTCGACAGAAGATCGGTCATGCTCATTCCGGAGAGGGTTTCAAAGAGCGCCGGAACCTGGGCCGCCATTTTCGTGAGGTCGCCGGTGATCTTGTTCAGTCCTGCGGCATCGCCGTTGCCGGTTGAGACCACGGTGATTTTGTCGACATTCGCGAGCGGGCTCGCCAATGCTCTGACGATCTCCGGCAAACTGGTGAACAACTTGTCGATCACTGCGGCCTGGTTGTACTCCTGATAAGCCTCGGCTTTGACGTTCATGGCCTTGGCTTCAGATTCGCCCTTCTTGAAAATGATCTCCGCTTCAGCCTCACCTTGCGCGCGGATCGATGCCGCATGGCCTTCGGCTTCGGCGGTCAGACGCTGCTTCTCGGCTGCTGCAAGGGTCTCAATGCGCTGACGCTCAATCTCCGCTCCCTTCAACACAGTCGCGATCAGTTCTTTTTCACGGCGATTGATTTCTGCCTCCTGCACTTTGACCTGCTGCTCTTTCTCGACCTGCTGCACTTTCACCTGCTCAGCCACAACCTGCTGCTGCATGATGTTGGTCTGGATGTCGTAAGCTTTGTCGGCCTGGGCCTGCTGGCGTTTCGTGATTTCGAGATACTGGGCTTTCTTGACTTCCAAATCACGCTGCGACTCAGCCTGCTTGGCCATGGAGAGCGTCTCCGCCAGAACTCGCTCCTGATCCGCTTGCGCCTTAGCAACGGCGGATTCCCGCTGCGCCAGCGCGCGTTTAATCGCGGTGTCGCGATCGGCCTCCGCCGCAGCCACATCGGCATCCCGCTTGATACGCGCCACGTCGGGACGGCCCATATTGGTGATGTACTCATTCTTGTCACGCACTTCTTTAATGGTGAACGAAATCACTTCCAATCCCATTTTGCTGATGTCATCGGCGCAGGTGGAGCGCATGCGGTCGGAGACCATTTCTGGTTGTTTTACGATTTCTTCTACCGTTAGTTGGCCGATGATGCCTCGCAGGTGGCCTTCCATGACCAGGCGGATCAGGCCTTCGCGTTGCTGATCGGTCTTGGTTAGGAATTGTTCTGACGCGGTCAGGATTGATTCGGTATCGGATTTCACCTTGATCTGCGCTACCGCTTCGACCGTCACCGCTACACCTTGCTTGGTGTAGAGGTCTTGCTGTGGGGCAACGTCGAACGACATCAACTCCAGCGAAAGGCCGCGGCAGTTTTCGATCATGGGAAAAATGATCGTGCCATGTCCTTTCACCACGCGCGTGCCGCGGAAGCCGTATACCACGAGCGCTTCGTGCGGCCCTGCCTTGCGATAGAGCTTTGCCAACATGCTCATCAGGAGCATGACGGCTAGAACCATCAGCCCCACAATTACCCAAATCTCGATTGCCATGCCGAACATATCGCCTCCTCTTTCAACTCATGAATCCAAACCCACAAAAAGCATTAAGCACTAAGGACACGCAGGTCCACAAAGGAATTCAGCGCGTTATCGAATCCAAATCGCGGACGATGCGATTGGGTTCACTGTGTCCCAGGAAAACTTCGCCGTCGGTGGTCTGGATACGAACGCCTTGGTTGCACCAGACGTAAGCGCGGCGATTGCCGATGCCGCGGATCCCGTAACCGCGCACCGGATTCCAGCTGTCCGCCGCGTACTGCCGGATGTCTTCCACTGGGATCGACCGCAGGCGGAAACCCAGGGTGCGGATTTCCACTCCTGCGCTGCTGAAGAAGTACTGGAACCCCGTCCAGACGTGAACTGCGATCACCGCGAACAACCCGCCAAGAATGGCCGACGCGATGCGGACGGGCGGAGTCGGGATCACGACGGCGGCCGCGAACTGGACCAGCAGCAAGGCAATGAACAACAGGCTCCAGGCTCGCGAGCCATGCGACTCTTCCGCGATGACAGCCGCGAACGGCAAGCTGGCGCCGCGTTTTGTGCCCAGGAAAATCGCAACCAGAGCGATGGTCGCAGCCGGAACGAGGACGGTCCAAAAATCTATTTCCATACGCTCTCCGTCGAGGTTGTACTGGACAACGCCGCGATTCCCGGCGTAGACGAAACCGATGACCAAGTAGAAGAAACCCAGAAGAGACCAGGAGAAAAGATCCGGAGCGTGGGTCTTGTGGGCGGCGTGGGATATGACCGTGAAGACTACGATCACCAATGCCGTAACGCCCAGGGCAAAGTAAAAGGCGGTTTCGCGCGGCATCCAACCGTTGGGTTGACCATTGATGTTGAAATGTGTCGCCATCCGAAGCGGCAGGTGATTCCATGCCAGCCAGAAGCGGGATGCCGTTATGGGCAGCGCCAGCCACATCAACCAAATCAACGCTTGAAGCACTTTGCGGTTCATCGGGCCTCACCTCTACACTCAAGAACCCTGCGTAACTGGACGAGCGAGACGCCCGTCCTCTATTAGTCTCAGTTTTCCGCGGCCTCGGCGGACGGTTGTTCTCCCGTCATTTCGGTCCATAGCCGGACGTACGCTATTCCTTTTTCGTAGCGGGTTACGATTACTTCGGCTCCCTTCGCGATGGCGGTGCCATCTTCGGCTCGCGCTCCGCAGGTTTTGCGGGTTCCCGCTTGCGAGTAGATAATTTCTCCCGTGCCGCCCTGGCGGATGGGAACGGATGTCCGTCCCAACACGCCAGTCATCTCGTAGTCGGCGGGATCTAGATTCTCCTCTTCCGACATCAGCACCTTGCTGAGAAAAAGATAAATGATTCCCGCTCCGGTCACGCCGCTGAGCAGCGCTATGCCGAGTCCCATGGCAAACCATATCGTCCAAAAACGTGTCAGCAGATAGCCGGTTCCGCCGAACCATGCCAGGAACGCGGCAAAGCTCACGAAGTTGAAGGGCGAAATTTGGCCGGCCTGCGCGCGTGCCCCACCCTTTACTGAGACTGCATGTCCGCCAGCTACAGGACCATGGCCGATGAACCCATGCGGCAAATGAGGCAGGTGCAGATGCCAGCGCACGCCCGCGGTAAAAAACGAAAGCAGGGAGAACGCCAGTCCCACGACAAAGCAGACGAGATAGAAATTCCCCCAGGTCATTGCGCGCACCTCCCGCCGCTCATGCGATGGGTTGCAACCCGTGCTGCGTGCGGCTTCAGCGCCTCGAGTAACCGCTCGGCAAGGCCGGGCGTATCGAGGATCGCACCCAGCAGGATGAGACACCGCCGGGTGTCTTTTTCGCGAGCCGCTTTAATCATGACCTCACTCACTTCCGGATCGCTGGCGAAGCGCTCCGAACCTTGCAAGAGCCAAACGTCCAACTGGCCTTCCGTGGTGCGCAGGTCGGAGACCAGCTCGGTGTGATAGCCCACGGGATCGTCGACCAGAAATCCGGGATGGACTTTGAAAAACTTGGCCAGCAGGGTGCGCGTGGATTGCGTCATGTGAGGGCGCGTTCCGCTTTCGATCTGCGACACGTACGACTGGCTGATGGTCTTGCCCAGTTGTTTACGGATAGCGCGCACCAGTTCGAGTTGGGTCATGGGACGGTCCATGCTGCGCAGCGAGCCTTCCACTTCGCGCAAGTAGCGGATTTTCTCGCCTAGTGTCATATTAAATATCGCAATATTTATATTGCAATTTGTGATTGATGTCAAGAATTGGATTTGGCGTGTTTCCATGCGGTTGGGAGGCATTCGTCTTGCGTGCAAATAAGTTGGATATCGATCGAGGGCCGGCCAGTGAAGATTGGCCTCCCGAGCGGAGCTCGATGGGTCGGTCCGCAGAGGGGAGCCCTGCGGAGCCTGAACCTATTCTTTCGCCGTACCCAGAACTTACGTCCTGGGCTAATATCGGTCGTCCCTGCCGGGGCGGGTGCATGGTGGCACGTGCTGGCTTTCATCCGGAATGGTTACTGCGGCAACGCGAGCTGCGCTCGACCGGACGGGTCAAAGACCCGTCCCCACACTAGACACGAGCAACGCCAAAGGCCGCGGACAGGAGTGTCCGCGCCACACCGGCTCAGCGCGTGGGGGTGGACAGGACTTCGTAATGGGTCACGCGCGGCCCTCGCTCCAGCAAGAATTTTTCATCTTCGGGATAGAACACGGCTTTCTCCGGATCGGGACCGGCAAAGGCTTTGATGGCGTCCCATGAATCCCAGAGCGAGATCAAGGTAAACTCAGATTTGCCGTCGTCCACACGCCGCAAGACCCACACGCCCTGGTTGCCGGGAATGGACGCGTATTCCTTCAAGCCTGTTTTCTGGAGATATTCGAAGTAGGTGTCTTTGTCGGCCTCGCGAGTGACGCCTCGCCAGATGCGCGCGATCATAATCTCTCCCGAGTGCTTCGGATTTCGAATTGGATGACTTAGAGACCGGCTTCGATGCGCGAGCGCGGGTCGAGAAAGTCGCGCAGGGTGTCTCCGATGAAATTGAATGACAGCACGGCCAGCATCACGGCCATGGCAGGAAAGATTACCAGATGGGGGGCATCAAAGAGGTGGGCGCGGCCGTCGTTGAGCATGGTGCCCCAGCTTGCAGTTGGCGGCGGTACGCCTAAACCGAGAAAGCTCATCGTGGCTTCGGCGAGAATTGCGCCTGCCATGCCGATGGCGGCTTGCACGATGATGGGCTGAATGATGTTGGGCAAGATGTGGCGGACGATCACGCGCAGATCACTGGCTCCGAGGGAGCGGGCGGCTTCGACGAATTCACGTTCACGGGCGGCGAGCACCTGGGCGCGAACCAAGCGGGCATAGCCTACCCAGCCCCCCAAGGAGAGCGCCAGGACTAGATTGAAAATCCCCGGTCCGCGGAAAGCCACGAACGCGATGGCCAGCAGAATTCCGGGGAAGGATAAAAACGCGTTCATCACGACGACGTTGACAAAGCGATCGATACGGCCACCGTAGTAGCCGGCGATGGATCCCACGATGAGGCCCAGGGCGAGCGAGGCCGCAACTACGCAACTGCCGACCAGCATGGAAATGCGCGAGCCGTAAATGAGGCGGGAGAGGATGTCGCGGCCGAGTTCGTCCGTGCCGCACCAGTGGGTTGAGGATGGCCCAGTGAGCCGGGTTGGCAAGTCGATGCGGGCTGGGTCTTGCGGGGCGATCCAGGGGGCGAAGAGAGCGCAGATGACGAAGATCGCGACCAAGACGACGCCCATTGCGGCCAGGGGATTACCACGCGCGGCACGGCGAAACGAAATCGCGGTCGTGGACATGACGGAATATTAAATTGCTTACGCGCTCTTGTGGCCGCTCTAAAATCATGTTCTGATTACAGAGTACTGTCGCTGCGTGCCAAACCGTATGCGCGCGTAAACCACCACCCCTAGCTTACATTCTGAGGAGACAATCATGAGCAAAGTTTCGTATATTCCCAAAGACTACAACTCCGTCACACCATACCTGGTCGTCAAGGATGCAGCCCAAGCCATTGAGTATTATAAGAAGATTTTCGGAGCGACCGAAACCGTCCGCATGAATGGCCCGGACGGCAAGGTCGGTCACGCCGAGTTGAAAATTGGCAATTCACACATCATGCTGGCCGACGAAAATCCCAGCATGGGACAGGGGCACACTAGTGCGACCACTATCGGCGCGAGCCCAGTGAGCTTGTATGTGTACCTTCCCGACGTTGATCGCGTGGTCGAGCGCGCGGCGGCGGAGGGGGCGAAAATCCTGAAGCCGGTTCAGGACCAGTTCTACGGAGACCGCAACGGCTTCATTCAAGATCCGTTTGGACATCTGTGGGGCATCGCCACGCATGTGGAAGATGTGTCGCCCCAAGATATGAAAGAACGGATGAAGAAAATGATGCAGGCGGCATAGCTTGATTCACACGGAGGCGGGGCAGCCATGCCCCGCCTTATAATTTTCGATTGCTTCGCCTCACCACACCTCCAGCTTGATCATGCAATAGCGATTGATTAGCTCAAAATCTGTCCGATTGATCGTGATGAGGCGGGCTCCATGGGAGCGCGCAGTGAGAGCGATGAGAACGTCAAAGTTTGCAATGTAGATCGTTGATGATTCGAGAGGTCTTTCATTTTCATTGCCGGATCCTCGGGTTCGCAATTGAGTACAGCAGGTCGGTCAGGAAATTCACTGCGATGTAAGTTAAACCAATCGCCAGGATGCATCCCTGCACCAGATAGTAATCGCGATTACCGATGGCTTGGATGGTCAGGCGGCCAATGCCGGGCCAGGAGAAGATGGTCTCGGTCACGATGGCGCCCGCTAGCAGCGCGCCGAATTGTAGGCCCAAGACCGTGATCACTGGAATCATGGCGTTGCGCAGGGCGTGGCGATAGACTACCGTGCGCTCGGGCAATCCTTTGGCCCGGGCGGTGCGGATGTAGTCCTGGCCTAGTTCTTCGAGCATAGAAGTACGGACCATGCGGGTCAGGATGGCGGCGAGGGCTCCGCCCATGGTGATTGCTGGTAGCACTAAGTGAGCGAGCGTGCCAGAGCCTGAGACTGGGAGCAGTCCCAACTTGATGGCGAAGAACAGGATCAGGATTGGGCCAAGGGCGAAGTTTGGGAAGGACAGTCCGAAGAGGCTGACTACGCTGATGAGGCGGTCGTCCCAGCGATTGCGTCTTTGGGCTGAGCGCACGCCGGCTGGAATTGAGAGCAGCACGGCGACCAGCAATGCTGCCAAGGTTAGTTGCAGAGTGTATGGGTAGCGCTGGGCGATTAGAGTTCCGACGTTCTGATTGAAGCGCAGCGAGGGGCCGAGATCGCCGTGGAGCACGCCTTTCCAATAATTGAGGTACTGCTGGCCCAGAGGGACATCGAGGCCGTAAGCGTGTCGAGTGGCTTGGATGTCGGTGGCGGGGGCTCCTTCTCCAAGCATTTGCAGGACGGGATCGCCGGGAACTAAGTGAATGAGGAGGAATACTAGCGAGACCACCAGCCAAATTACCGGCAGGGTGTACAGCGCGCGGTGGATTAGGTAGCGGAGCATCAGGCATCAGGCTTCAGGTCATCTGCTTTAATGCCGATGTGAACCAGGTGATGCAGCATGTGGTCGATGTAATCTTCGAAAACGAATTTGAGCGTGAGCGGCTGGGAGTCGGCGATGGTGCAGGTTCGGGACCAGGCAGAGTGGGGCACGGCCTCGGCGCATGCGAGGAGTTGTTGGTTGAGGGCTCGCCAAAGTTCGATCATTTCTTGCCAGTTGCGTTGCTGATACTTGTGGAGTTTGACCCAGGCGTTACCGTCGTAGCCCGCCATCTTGGGCTTGTCTTCGAGTTGGGTGCGGACAATTCTTTGGTGGTTATTGGCGGCAGAGTCCAAGAGGTGTCCCAGCTCCTCCTTCGGCGACCACTTGGACGGTGATGGTTTTAATTCCATCTGGGCGATCTGAAGTTCTTTTAGCCGAGCTGGGATCTCATCGATCAGGGCGCGCAGTTGTTTTAGTCTTTGCATTTTCTTGTAAAGTCAGTTGTCAGTTCCCGATTCTCTGTTCTCAGTCTCCAGCTTTTCCGACTGCCGTCGCTTGCAGCTTCTCGATTTGTACTTTGGCGATGCGGTGGCCTTCCATCTGTTCGACGGTGAAACGGTGGCCCTCGAAATCGAAGGAGTCGCCGACGCGAGGAATCTTTTGCAGGCGGGCCAGGACGAATCCGGCCAAGGTTTCGAAGCCGCCGTCGCGCGGCAGTGAGAGCTGATATTGCGACTCGAGATCGCGAATCCCAAACGAGCCTTCGAGGACGAGCGCGAGCTTCCCCGGGAGTACAGGCTGCTCGGGTGGAGGCACGTCGAACTCATCCTCAATCTCGCCGACCAATTGTTCCAGAATGTCCTCGACGGTGATCACGCCAGCGGTTGAGCCGAACTCGTCGACGACCACAGCGAGATGCCGTTTGCGATCTTTGAATTCTTCCAGCATTTCGGTGAGCACTTTGGTCTCGGGAACGACCAGGACGTCGTGCATGATCTGGCTGATTCGATTGGCCGAGGCTCTGGCCGCCAGGGGCTGGGTCAGGCGCAGACGAGCCCAGCGCATCAGGTCCTTGGAATAGAGGACTCCCACGATATGCTCCGGACCACGCTGGGGGTCGTAGATCGGAATGCGGGAATGCTGCTCTTCGACGACGCGGGCCAGGGCTTCGTCGAGCGAGAGGTCGCTGGGCAGCGAGAAAATATCCGGCCGCGGCACCATTACCTCGCGCACCGTGATGCTTTCGAGCTCAAGGGCGTGATGGATCATTTCTTCCTGGAAGGGGGGGATCTGTCCGAACTGGCGGCTGGCAGTGACGATGAGCTTGAGTTCGTCGGGCGAATGTATGGGGCCTTGGCGGACCTTGCGCGATCCGAACACGCGCAATACCGAGCCGGCGGCGGCGGTCATGGCAAAAATAAAGGGCCGGGTCAGGGTGAGGAAAACTTCCATGGGGGCAGCAACTGCCAGCGCTACTTGCTCTCCGCGCTGCAACGCGAGAGACTTCGGGACCAGCTCGCCCAAAATTACGTGCAAGCAGGTGATCAAGACGAAGGCGATCCCGATGGCGATCCCGTGAGCGTAGACGTTGGCGTGAGGGACCTGGCCGAGAAGTTCTTCGACGATGTGAGCCAGGAGCGGTTCGCCGACCCAGCCCAGAGTCAGGCTGACTATAGTGATTCCTAGCTGGACCCCGTTGACTACCTCGTCAAGGTTGCGGTGCAGCTTCTGAACAATGCGGGCGCCGATACGGCGGGCTTCGATGAGCTGCTGAATGCGGGTTTCGCGAATGCTTACCAGGGCGAATTCGGCCGCGGCAAAGAACGCGTTG
>Ga0209380_10001577_pt1 | contig 15168 bp, 13 predicted proteins | sample HubBroMetageWFT6_FD_188347 | JGI IMG/M metagenome (GOLD analysis project Ga0209380, IMG submission 188347) | Warmed and freeze-thawed soil microbial communities from the Hubbard Brook experimental Forest, New Hampshire - Hubbard Brook CCASE Soil... | ecosystem: Environmental > Terrestrial >...
GGGAAATGCCCCAATTCTTCGGCTGGGACATCAGAACACCATTTACCACTTTTTCGGGTAGCTCTCGATGCGTGTGGCCGAAAAAAATCACATCGATGCCAGGTTCCTGCTCGGCGAGCTCCCAGGCGGCGTTTTCGGCATCCGTAGGGGCGTACGCGGGCGCAGTTCCCGTTTCGGGATTGCGGTCGAGCCCCGAATGCATGATGACCACCAGCAAATCCACCTGCTTGCGGACTTCCGGAATTACCGTTTTTGCGGCTTCTACAATCGGCTTGAATTCATAACCTTTGTAATTTGCAGGAATCTCCCATCGCGGGATTCCTGGCGTGATGAAGCCAACGATTCCGATGCGAATTCCTGCAACCTCCTTGATGATGTAGGGACGGATGTAGGGCACTCCAGTTGTGTAAGTTTGCTTCACGTTCGCGGCCAGCCAGGGAAAATTCGATTCGCGCTTGGCTTTCCACATTTCGTCCAGGCCAAAATTGAATTCGTGATTGCCGACGGCCATGGCGTCGTAGTGCATCGCGTTGAACACCGCGATTTCCGGATTTGGTTTGGCGGTATCTTTTCGAGCGAAATAATAGGCGAAGGGCGTGCCTTCGGTGGTGTCACCGCAATCGAGCAGCATAGCGTCGGGCGCGTCGGCTCGCGCCCGCTTCACAAGTGTGGCGATCTTTGCCAGGCCGAGGTCGGCGGGATGATTTTCGTAGTAATCCCATGGAAGGATGTGGCCGTGCGAATCGGTGGTATCGAGCAGGGTGATCGTTTTCGTTTGTGGTGCTTGTGCTGTTTGCGCTGCTTGCACCGCTTGCGGCGCAACAAGCCGCCATCCCCGGTCGCCGTCGCGTGACCTGAGAAGAGCGGATACAGATAATAAAATAACGAACGAGACTGCTAGTGAAACCGCACGGCCAGTTTTCATTTCTGGTCCTCAATTTCACAACGCTTAAAGGCAGGATGCCGAGCTGAATCCCGGCCTTGCCTGCCGGCAGGCAGGCGCTACGAAAGCTAATTCTGGCTGATTGCCTGGAGATAATAAAGAAGTGCGCTGGTTTTTTCAAACGCACTCGTCTGCAATAAAAAAGGGGACTCGATTTAGAGTCCCCTTTGGATTGCTTTGTCTTAACCGAGCTCTATGTTAAAAGCTCACGGATAGTAGCGGTATGGATATGGGTAGTACGCGTACGGTGGCGGATAGGGATAAGGATAATAAGGCCGAACGACTGGTCTGGGCCGCGGCTTTGGAGCGTAATCCGCCGAAGTGACTGGCCTGAAGGCCCTCTGTCCATACGCTGTAGATACCGTGATAGGTGTTTCGAGTCTAAAGGTCAGCAAAGATTCCGGAGGAATGATTGTTGGACGGCCCCGCGTGAGTAGCACACCTGCCACGCTGGCAACAAATCCCGCTCCCGCTCCGATCGCGGCTCCCGGCCCTCCCGCGGCTGCGGCGCCGATTCCTGCACCGATACCGGTAGTGCCTGCAATAGCCAAGGCATCACGACCGTTCGAAGTGCCGCCCGTTGCATTGATCAGCGTCGTCTTTACATTGATGAGTTGTCCATCGACCAGCGTCAACTGAGCCAATTGCAACCCCAGCCTGGAAACTCCTTTTACACGGCCAGCCTTCTCCGCGTTCTCGACCGTTCCAATCACGGTTTGACCGCGCCTGGCCACTACCAAGCCGTTCACGACAAGCGGCTGGGCCAAAGTCATGATGATTTGATCGCCCGGCTTGTTCCGGTCACTTGATAGCCAGCCGGTGTTGCGGACCTGCAGGACTGCGCCGGACGGCAAAGTGAGCGTGTCGGGTACCACGTAATTATTCTCAGGCGCTGGAGGCGGTGGAACATCGCGACGCCGATCGGCCGGAGGCATGGGCCCGCGATCATCCGGAGGAGGCGGAGCCTCGTCCGGGGGCGGAGCGCCCTGATCCTGCTGCTGATTCATTTGGTCCTGTTGTTGATCCGGCGGTTGCTGACCTTGTTGCTGTTGGTCTTGTGGTTGCTGCGCCGGTGGCTTCTGTTGATCTTGCTGTTGTTGCGGCGGATTCTGTTGGTCCTGCTGAGCCGAAGCCGGCGCCGCGCTCAAACAAAATCCGAGTGCCAGCGCGCCGATGGCCAGCTTGGTTGTTAAGTTGCGGCCCATGCGGTTGGCAAAGTCGATAGCCATTGTTGGTCTCCTGTTGCTCCCAGATAATTCACCAGAAACGCTTTAAAAGTTCCTTAATCACGCGTTCGCCTGTTACTAAAGATGGCGAAGTGCGGCCATGAGTTGCACTCCAAGGCATATAACACGGTTGTTTCTAGAAAGTTTCGTCCTGCGAATGGCATTGACGTCAGGATTACGAGCCCTGAAGCTCCGTTTCCTTGGCGCAAAGAGGAATGCAAGGGGCAAGCGTATCGGAGACGTTTTTGAGCTCGCGAAGTTGTTGGGGCACGAAATCGGGCCCGGCCGCGGACGGAGAAGCGCCTTTGCGCGAGATTTGAATTACGCCGACTACTTTCTTATCAAGCAGAATTGGCGCGCTCATAATTTTTTGAATTGGCACTCCGCGTTTGTCCTCAGAAATCGGGACGGCCTCAAAAACGGAGGAGTGCGGCACGCCGGAGAAATGATTGGTCATTTCGGGGCGCCGTTCGCGGACAGTGCGCACGGCCAGCGAATTCGAACTGGTCAAAGGAATCTGGCCCATACCCTGCAGGTTTTCCGGCATGACAAATCGCAGAAATCGTTCGTCCGGCATCGCCACCAGGATGGCTACTTCGTGGGGTTGCACCACGAAATGCTTGGCGATCATCTCCACGGCGCGATGCATTCCGACAAAATTGCCGGCCGCGCTGCTGCGGACGATTTCATTCGCCCATTTTTTCAGTTCGTTGATGAATTCGTTAGCCATTCTTACGCGCCTTTGGCGAGTCTAGCACGAGGGTTTCGCGCGCAATGGTCGCGTATAGGCCGTGTGTTGCATTCATAACGACACCAGCCAGTGATTCATGACCCCTTCGAGTAAACCAATGGGAGTGTGAATATCGATTTTAGCGCCGGCGTTCTTGCAAACTTCTCCACGGCTGCTTATACTTTAGTTGTTTGCAAAACTATTTCGGAGTGTGCATGTCGGCCGCAACGGCTGAATCTAAAACAAGTTATATTCTGGACAAACTGCAGTCCCTCAGCGGCGTAATTCCCATTGGAGCTTATCTGCTAGATCATCTTTGGTCGAACAGCTACGCTCTGGTCAGCATTGAGAAATACAATCAAGTTTCTGGCGATCTGCAAACCGTGCCGTGGCGCATTGCCCTAGAAGCTGCGGTACTTTGGATTCCGATACTCTTTCACAGCCTTTACGGCTTTTATATTTGGTCGAAGGGGAAATCCAACGCGCTGAGCCATCCCTGGATGTCGAACTGGATGTACCTGCTGCAACGCTGGACGGGATTGATTGCCTTTGTTTTTATCGGCTGGCACCTCTACACCGAACGATTTGGCGGACATGGCGTTACGCGTTACGCCGGAGTAGCTGAGGATATGGCGAATCCGTTGTACGTGGCGGCTTATATCATCGGAGTCGTCGCGTGTTCCTTCCATCTCGGCAACGGGTTGTGGAATTTTGCCTGCAAGTGGGGAATTGCGATCACTCCTAAAGCGCAACGCGCCGCCGGATGGTTTGGCGCGCTGGTGGGCGTGTCGTGTACGCTCGCGGGCATCGTTATCGTTCTCGGATTTCACTACGCTTGGTTTCCTCTCGGTGGCTACGTTCAATGACGGTGCCTAAAATCATAGTAGTGGGCGGCGGTTTGGCCGGCCTGATGGCGACAATCCGCGTGGCGGAGTCTGGCGTACCGGTGGATTTGTTTTCGATCGTTCCGGTGAAGCGGTCGCATTCGGTGTGCGCGCAGGGTGGCATCAACGCTGCGAAAAACCTGAAGGGCGAAGGCGATTCTACCTGGAAGCATTTTGACGACACTATTTATGGCGGCGATTTTCTCGCCAATCAACCACTAGTCAAGGGCATGTGCGACGCGGCGCCGGCGATCATCGATTTGCTGGATCGTATGGGAGTGATGTTCAATCGCACGCCGGAAGGTTTGCTGGATTTCCGGCGGTTTGGCGGAACACTTTTCCATCGAACGGCTTTTGCTGGAGCTACTACCGGCCAACAACTGCTGTACGCGCTTGACGAGCAGGTCCGGCGCTTCGAATCCGAAGATAAAGTTAGAAAATTCGAGGGCTGGACGTTTCTCTCTGTAGTTCTTGACGACGGTGGCGTTTGCCGCGGCATCTGCGTGATGGATTTAAAGACGATGGAGATTCGCACGTTTCCCTGCGATGCGGCGATTTTCTGCACAGGAGGCATCGGCGCGGTCTTCGGACGCTCGACCAACTCCGTCGTCTGCACCGGCTCCGCGCAATCCGCGCTCTTTCAGCAAGGCGTGTATTACGCGAATGGTGAGTTTATACAGGTCCATCCAACGGCGATTCCCGGCGAAGACAAATGCCGGTTGATGAGCGAATCGGCGCGCGGTGAAGGCGGCCGCGTTTGGGTGCCTAAACAGGCGGGCGATACGCGCCGCGGAAAAGATATTCCGGAAAGCGAACGTTTTTACTTTCTGGAAGAATGGTATCCGAAGTACGGCAACCTGGTTCCGCGCGACGTAGCTACCCGGGCTATTCACAAAATTGTCTTTGAGCTGAAGATGGGACTCGTCGGGGAGCCGGCAGTTTATCTCGACGTCACACACATTCCGCGCGAAGTTCTCGACCGCAAGCTCGAAGGCATTCTCGAAATCTACGAGAAATTTGTGGGCGTGGATCCGCACGTGGAGCCCATGAAAGTTTTTCCGGCCATGCACTACACCATGGGCGGGCTTTGGGTTGACAACGAGCATCAAGCAACCAATGTCCCGGGAATTTATGCCGCGGGCGAATGCGATTACCAATATCACGGCGCGAACAGGCTGGGCGCAAACTCCCTGGTTTCGTGTATTTACGGCGGAATGCTGGCAGGGCCTGCGGCAGTGGAATATTCGCGCGGACTTGAAAGCGGATGCGAAAGTGTTCCGGCCGCTATTTTCGAGCGCGAGCGCGTGCGGCAGCAGGACATCAGCGACGCCTTGCTGAATCAACATAAGGGAACGGAAAATCCGATCACGATATGGCGTGAGATGGGTGACATCATGACGGAAAACGTCACGGTGATTCGCTACAACGCCAACCTGGAAAAAACTCTGGTGAAACTCGACGAATTGAGCGAGCGGTTCACACGTATCAACTTGCAGGACCGTACGCAGTGGGCGAATCAGACCCTGAATTTTGTGCGCGAACTCGGAAACATGCTGATCCTCGCTCGCGTTATCACGCTGGGTGCACTTGCACGCAACGAGACTCGCGGCGCGCACTACAAACCTGAATTTCCTGAGCGCGATGACGCGAATTGGCTGAAAACCACCAAGGCTAGCTACAACGGCGGAGAAATCATTCTCAACTATGAGCCGGTGGACACGTCGCTATTGCCGTTGCGCGAGCGTAAGTACACAGCCAAGTCGTAGGAACGGAAAGGTTTTAAGAGGCACCATGGCAGAAAAAACATTTATCGTTCGGATCAAACGCCAGCAGCGAGCGGATGAATCGGTGCGCTGGGAAGAATACGAGCTGCGCTATCGTCCGCACATGAACGTCATCATCTGCTTGCGCGACATTGCCGAGAGGCCGTTCACTCGCGGCGGTGTGGAATCCACTCCTGTGAGCTATGACGCGAATTGTTTGGAGGAAGTGTGCGGCGCTTGCGCCATGCTGATTAATGGGACTGCCCGGCAAGCCTGTACCGCGCTGGTGGACGATCTTGAGAAACCGATTCGCCTGGAGCCGCTCACAAAATTTCCGCTGATTCGCGACCTAGTGGTTGATCGCTCGAAAATGTTTGAGGATTTGAAGCGGACGCATTGCTGGATTCCCATCGACGGGACGTACAACATAGGAGAAGGCCCGCGGATGGCTCCGGCGGTGCAGGAAAAAGGTTATCCGCTTGCGCGCTGCATCACCTGCGGAAATTGCCTGGAAGTTTGTCCCAAAGTTAATTCGAACGACAGTTTTGTAGGCGCTGCGATCGTCAGCCAGGTTCGGCTGTTCAACATGCACCCCACCGGGGCGATGCATTCGGCAGAGCGGCTTGACGCGTTGATGGGGCCCGGCGGCATCGCCGAATGTGACAACGCGCAAAACTGCGTGAAAGCGTGCCCGAAGGGAATTCCGCTTACGGAGTCGCTAGCCGCGGTCAACGGCCAAGTGCTTGTGCACGCGGTGAAATCGTGGTTGCGCGGCGAATAATTTTGCCGCAACGAAGTAACGTCAAATCTCGATTCCGTTTAAAAGAAACGTATCGTAATATTCTGACTGATCCACGGAGATAAATGTACCGGTTCTTCTTTTTCACAATTTGTTGTGTGCTCGGAGGAATTCTGCCACTTCTCGCCGTATCGTCACAAACGCAGCCCATTTCGCAAAAAGCGAGAGACCTGCATTTCAGCTCGATCGTTATTGACACACACGACGACACCACCCAGCGTTTGCTCGATCCAAAATTCGACCTCGGTGTGCGGCACACGGACGGGAGCGTCGACATTCCGCGAATGCGCGAAGGAGGCTTGGACGCCCTATTTTTCTCGATTTACATTCCAGGGTCGATCACCGGGTCTCGAGCGGTTGAGCGCGCACTTGAACAAATTGAAGCTGTACGCCGCCAGGTCACTCTGCACCCGAACGATCTAGCGCTGGCCACGACAGCGGCTGAAGTTCGCAGCGCGTTTGCGGCGCACAAAATTGCGGCACTCCTGGGCGTCGAGGGCGGGCACATGATCAACGACGACCTGAAGAACGTGGATAAATTCGCGTCGCTCGGCGTTCGTTATATGACGCTAACGCACATGTTGAATACGGATTGGGCGGACTCTTCGACCGATAAGCCGGCGCATAATGGCCTGACAGATTTTGGCAAGCAAGTTGTGATGGAAATGAATCGCGTGGGCATGACCGTGGACGTTTCGCATATCGCGGACAAAACGTTTTACGACGTGATCGCCACAAGCCAGGCTCCGGTGATTGCTTCGCACTCCTCTTGCCGCGCGCTGGATGACGCACCACGCAATATGACCGACGATATGATCAAAGCGCTGGCGGCAAAAGGCGGCGTGATTCAGATTAATTACCACGTCGGATTTCTGAGCCAGGAATTTCGCGACGCGGACAGAGCGGCACCCCAACTTGGCAGAGCAATCGAAGCCGAAACGAAGAAGCGCTGTGGCGATCAAGAGGCATGCCAGTTGATTGAAGCCGATAAGATTCTTCGCGAGTATGTAGTGCAGGGAAAGCTGCCGCGCGTTTATTGGACGAAAATAATCGATCACATCGATCATGCTGTTAAACTCGTGGGTGCCGACCACGTAGGGCTTGGCTCCGACTTTGACGGCGCCGACATGCCCTACGGCATGGAAGACGTTACTCACTTGCCGCAAATTACGAATGCATTATTGGAAAAGGGTTATTCTGAAAGCGACATTCAAAAAATTCTGGGTGGAAACACACTCCGGGTGATGCAGGAAGTTGAAAACACTTCGAAAAAAATGGGAGGAAAGCCGTGAAGAATTTTGTAGCTCCATTTAGACCATTTTTCCTCTGTGCCATCATTTTTGTTTTGCCCTGTTCGCTCCGCGCTCAAGATCAGACTGGGCCGGCGATGAGGGCGGCCGCCCCTTCGCAAAAATCGACAGCGAGCGGAGGACATGGCGATGCGGGTTTGTTGCATCCAGCCATGCTAAAAGCCAAAGCTCCGGATGTTTACGAAGCGACATTTACGACGACCAAAGGAGATTTTGTTGTGCAGGTTACGCGTGCCTGGGCGCCGAATGAAGCGGACCGCTTTTACAATCTCGTGAAGCATGGGTACTTCACAGGAGTAGAGTTTTTTCGCGTGGTTCCGGGATTCGTAGTGCAGTTTGGACTGACCGGTAGCCCAGCAATCAACAAAGCCTGGGAAGAAGCCACAATTAAGGACGATCCGGTAACGCAGAGCAACGCTACGGGAACCATCACCTTCGCGCAAACGGGCAGCCCGAATTCGCGCTCGACGCAAGTTTTCATCAACCTGGGCGACAATGCAGCTCTCGATCACAGTGGGCAAGGCTTCGCTCCATTTGGCAAGGTAATTTCGGGCTTGGACGTGGTTCAGGGCCTATACGGCGGCTACGCGGATCAGCCAACGAATCATCAAGACGAAATTACAAATCAGGGCAACGCGTATCTTCAGAAGAACTTTCCGGAACTCGATAGCATCAAGTCGGCGAAAATCACTTCGCCTGCTCCTGCGCCGGCTGCCAGCGCGACACATAAGTCCGCTGCACCCACGCCGAAACAATAGGAAAACCATGACTACGAATCCGAATTTGTTGCACCCCGAAAATCTGACGGAAAAAGCGCCGAACGTGTTTGACGCAAAATTCTCGACCACCAAGGGTGACTTCGTGGTGCGAGTGAATCGAGAATGGGCGCCGATTGGGTCCGACCGTTTTTACAATCTGGTGAAAGCCGGCTATTACGACGATGCGAGTTTCTTCCGCGTGATTCCCGGGTTCGTAGTGCAGTTCGGGCTGGGCGCGGATCCGACGGTGAATAAAGCGTGGCGCGACGCGAAGATTAAGGACGATCCCGTTTCGCAAAGCAACCGGCCGGGATTTCTAACGTTTGCGACCGCGGGAAAAAATACGCGAACGACGCAGCTCTTCATCAATCTGGGGAATAATGCGCAACTCGATTCCATGGGCTTCTCTCCGTTCGGTCAGGTGACCAGCGGCATGGACGTGGTGCAGACAATTCACAGCGGATACGGTGAGTCCCCGGACCAGGGGCAGATCACGACGCAGGGAAAAGCCTATCTGGACAAGAATTTCCCGAAGCTTGACAGCATCAAGTCTGCCACTATTTCGACTCCTGCAAAATAATCGCTGGAATACGTTTCGCACGGACAAATGACTTCACCGCGAGGGCCACGCTCTGGAATCGATTGGGCGACGCCGCGCGGGCCTGTGCGTGCGAGCGTGGTGCTTTTTTCTTCTCTTTCTCTCCTCAGATTGCTGATTCAATTTGCGGGAATCAACCATTACGGCTGGTTCCGCGACGAGCTCTATTACATGGCCTGCGGCGAACATCTCGCCTGGGGTTACGTTGACCAACCGCCGCTGATTGCGCTGATCTCGTGGTTCGCGCGGCATGTCTTCGGGAATTCGATGTTTGACGTGCGGTTGCTGCCTGCGCTTGCCGGTGCGGCGGTAGTTTTTCTTGCGGGTTGGATCGCACGCGAATTTGGAGGCGGGCTCTGCGCGCAAATGTTCGCTGCGCTGGCGACGCTGTTTGCGCCGGCCTATCTGGCGTTTGACAGTTTTTTATCCATGAACGCGTTTGAGCCTTTGATTTGGGCCTTATGCGCGCTGATTGTGATTCACATAGCGAAGGGCGGATCTCCTGCCTTGTGGCTTCTGTTTGGTGCGGTTGCCGGCATCGGGCTGGAAAACAAACACACCATGCTGGTTTTTGGGTTTGCCGTTGCTGCCGGTCTTTTACTTTCGGACCACAGACGTTTGTTGTATTCGAAATGGATTTGGTTGGGCGGTGCTCTGGCGCTGGCTCTGTTTCTGCCGAATTTAATTTGGGAAGCGAGACATGGCTGGCCGCAAATCCAGGTGGTGCGCGCTGGCCAGGAATACAAAAACTATCCGGTTGGGCCACTGCGATTCTTTTTTGAGCAGATTTTATTTTTGCAGCCAGTTCAGTTGCCGGTATGGGTTGCTGGACTTGTCTGGTTTTTTGCCGCGCCGGAAGGGAAGCGATTTCGATTTTTCGGATGGGCATATTTCATCGTGATGGCGATTTTCATCGTGCTTCATGGGAAGACTTATTACCCGCTGCCGATCTATCCAATCTTGATCGGCGCCGGAAGCGTGCCGCTGGAGAGATTCCTTTTCGCTGCGCAACGGCGGCGTTGGGTGGCCTGGGCCTATGGTGCGATTATCGTGATGGCCGGAGTAGTTTCGTTGCCATTCGGTGTTCCGCTGCTGCCAGTGGATACTTTTGTTCGCTACTCGCAAATACTTCCGTATTCTCGCACGGTGAAAATGGAGCGCGACGCTACCGTCGCGTTGCCACAACTTTATGCGGACATGTTTGGCTGGGACAATCTGGCCGCGACGGTTGGCCGCGTTTATCACACGCTTCCGGAGGCGGAGCAGCGAAGTTGCGCAATCCTAGCTGGAAACTACGGCGAGGCTGGCGCGATTGACTACTACGGCCCTGCGCTGGGACTGCCGAAGGCGATTAGCGGACACAATAATTATTATCTGTGGGGACCGCGCGGATATTCCGGGGAATGCGTAATTCTTTTTGGCGAGAACGCGGATCGCTACGCGAATCTTTTCGGCGAAGCACAGCGAGTCGCGACCATCACTGAACAATACGCAATGCCGTCGGAGCAAGGCGTTCACGTGTATGTTTGCCGCCAGCCCCGCGCGTCGCTCGCGATTCTGTGGCCAAATTTCAAAATGATGATCTGACGCGCCGGCTTGAAACCGCTAATGTTTGGGGGCGTGTTTGGGATTTCGCGCGGATTCTTCGAGGCTGGTGACATTCAATCCGGTGGCTACCAGACGATGGCCAATTTCTGACTCGGTTTTTTTAGCGATGGCTAGTAGGACGCATTCGCAAGTCAGGATCGGAATTGCTCGGCCATCCACGAAATCTCGCGCCGGCGAAAGTTCCTCGGCAGTCTTTAGAACGTTTTGCAGCTCTGCTGATCTTACCAGGGGATTTCCCTCAGGCTGGCCGGTTTTTCCTTTTGCGGGTTTAAGACCTTTCGGCAATTGCCACATTCTTCGCGGTTCATCTTTCAGCCGTTGCTGGTCGTAAAACTCAATCCAATGGTGCCAGCGCTGCGGGCTGATGCGGCAAATCTGCTGAAGGAAAGTTTCGACCTCGTGCTGCTGCTCCCAGAATTTCGAGAGGTTCTCCCATTCGTAGATATACATGCCCGCTAGCAGGTCGGCCACTTCCACGGTGCGCGACGCCCGACTGTGGGCCAGCATGCTGGCAAGCGTCTCAGAGCGCTCGAGGTCTTTTGTAACGCGATGAGAGATTACAGCGCCATCGGTTCCCAGGGTTTTACTGCTGTCATCTGCCGGAGATTTCCGGGCTTTGCGATCTTTAGGGAAGAGAGCCATCGTTGTTTTCGCGTTCTGCTAAAGACCCAGGACCGCGCATAGCTCGCGCACGGATTCAGAAGATTTGCGCAGCGCCGCTGTTTCATCTGGCTCGAGCTTAATTTCGATGATTTGCTCGATACCTTTTGCGCCGAGCTTTACCGGGACGCCCACGAAGAGATCTTTCATTCCGTACTCGCCTTCAAGGTAGGCGGCGCAGGGCAGGATTTTCTTCTTGTCCTTGAGAATTGCATCCACCATTTCGAAAACGGCGGCTGATGGAGCGTAATAGGCCGAACCGGTCTTCAGCAGGTTCACAATTTCCGCGCCGCCTTTACGGGTTCGAGTGACGATCGCGTCAATTTTTTCCTTTGGTAGCAGAGCCGGGAGGGGAATTCCAGCGACAGTGGAGTAACGCACGAGTGGAACCATGTCGTCGCCATGTCCACCAAGTACGAAGGACGTCACGTTTTCCACCGAGACGTTTAGCTCTGCGGCGACAAAGGCGCTCATGCGCGCGGAGTCCAGGACGCCGGCCATGCCTATGACGCGATGTTTGGGGAATTTGCTGAGTCTGAGGGCGGCATGGGCCATGGCGTCTAGCGGATTGGTAACCATGATCAGAATGGCGTTTGGCGAGAACTTCACTACCGCTTCGACCACAGCTTTAATCACATCGTAATTCGCTTTCAGCAAATCATCGCGACTCATTCCCGGTTTGCGCGGAAAACCAGCGGTAATGACGATGATGTCGCTATTCGCGGTCTCTTTATAATCTCCTCCGGCCGTGGAAATTCCCGTCGCGCGCGCGTTACTCCCGAAGATGGGCGCTGATTCGGCCATATCGAGAGCTTTGCCGGTGGGCGCGCCTTCCAAAATATCGGTGAGAACAACGTCGGCGAGTCCAGCGTCATGAATACGCTGCGCTGTTGTAGATCCGACAAACCCGCCGCCGACTACGGTAACTTTGTTGCGCATCCAAAAAATCTCCTTATGCCTTGATTTCAAATCTAGCGCGCTGCCACCGACGAAGCTTGCATATTATCGATGATAGCCGCGGCGTATTCGGAAGTTTTCAATCGAGTGGCTCCGGGCATCATGCGTTCCAAATCGTAGGTTACGCGCTTATCTTGAATGGTTCGCGCGATTCCTTCTTCGATGAGCTTGGCGGGCTCGCGCCAGCCCATGAAGTTGAGCATCATTACGCCGGAAAGCATCACGGAACTTGGATTAATCACGTCTTTGTCGGCATATTTCGGAGCTGTTCCGTGGGTAGCCTCGAAGACGCCACAGCCGTCGCCGATATTCGCACCCGGGGCCATTCCGAGGCCGCCGACTTGAGCGGCGCAAGCGTCGGACAAATAGTCACCATTCAAATTGGGCGTGGCGAAGACTTGGTATTCGTCCGCGCGTGTGAGCACTTGCTGAAAGACAGAGTCCGCGATGCGGTCGTTGATCAGTATCTTTTGTTTCCATTGGCCGCCGCCGTGAGAATTTGTCAGAGTCGCGAGAGTGGCCTTCACCTCGGTGATGATGCGCTCTTTGAAATCTTCTGTGGCGTTCTCGAATCCCGGCTCGATCATCTCGGCGATTTGCTCGGGATTTAGATTAGGGTCGCTATCTTTGTTGCCGAGAATCCAACTCTCACGCTCGGTGACTACGTGGGCGCGAAACTCCTGGGTAGCAAGCTCGTAACCCCAATCGCGAAAGGCACCCTCTGTGAACTTCATGATGTTGCCTTTGTGAACGAGCGTCACGACCCGACGCTTTTCTTCCATGGCGTGTTGTATCGCGGCGCGCACCAGGCGCTTCGTGGCGGTTGGTGAGATGGGCTTAATACCGATGCCGGAATCCGCGCGGACTTGTTTCTGAGTGTCTTTCAACATTTCAAGGTTCAGGAAATCGATCAGGCGCTTGGCCGCAGGAGTTCCCGACCGCCATTCGATTCCGGCGTACACGTCTTCCGTGTTTTCGCGAAAGATAACCACGTTCATTCGTTCGGGATTTCGAACGGGAGAGGGCACTCCTTCGAAATAGCGGACCGGGCGCACGCACGCATAAAGATCAAGGACCTGACGCAAAGTCACGTTGAGTGAACGGATCCCACCGCCGACGGGAGTGGTGAGCGGGCCTTTTATTGCGACGCGGAAATCGCGGAGGGCATCAACAGTATCGGCCGGGAGCCAGTCGTTAAATTTTTTAAAGGCTTTTTCGCCGGCAAAAACTTCCAGCCACTCGATTTTGCGTTTGTCGCCATAGGATTTCGCTACGGCAGTGTCGAAGACCCTGCTGGACGCTTTCCAAATGTCGCGGCCGGTGCCGTCACCTTCGATGTAGGGAATTATGGGGCGATCAGGGACCTTAAATGCGCGGTCTGCGGTGTATTCGATCGCTTTGCCGTTGGGCGGTACGGCCACACCGTTGTAGGAAGCTTTCATTGTTTTCACAACTCCGTTTGGGATACAGCGCGCTGGTGAGCTATGAATTGTCAGCGAACTACGACTCTCAACATTAACACAACCGTGCTGAGTCTTGAAGGAGGCTGAGTGATAGAAGAAGGAGCGAATCCGGTCTCCATCGGCACATGGAGGGAGGAAATTCTGCTTCGCATCGAGGTCGCGAGGCCCATTGTTGCCAATAAGTTACAAATAGCGAGAAATTGTTCGTTCCGAAGTGTTTTATAGCGATGATAGGAGTGAGGGAAGACAGATGAAAAAGATTCATTGGATAATTGTGTTGATGGCGGTATTGGCGGGGCTGTCTATTTCGCGGATCGCCGCTCAGCAGAATCAGCTTCAAAAACAAAATCCGGCCCAGAACGCGCCGGGGAAATCGGACATGCCCGCAAGGGACATGGACGAAATGCAGCACGACGACGGTCCCAATTCTCAGGCGGCAGCGGCGAATGAGGAGATGTCGGACATGCTCATGGGAATCGGTCCGCACATGCGCATGACGGATTTGCGTAAGGCGCAACCGGGGGATGAAGAGCGCGCGGAGCAAATCCTGGAAAAACTGCGGCCGACGATGGAAGAGTACAAGGACTATCACAAGGCCTTGGACGAAGGGTTCAAGATTTTCGGGCCACAAGTCCCGCAAGACGTTTATCACTTCACAAATTATCGCTACGCGGCAGAGGCGCAATTTGTTTTCAACCCGGCGCATCCAACCTCATTGCTCTACAAAAAAGTAACCGAAGGATATGTGTTGAAAGGAGCGATGTACACCGCGCCGAAACGATATACCGAGGAACAATTGAATGAGCGCGTGCCGCTGAGTGTGGCGCGTTGGCACGAACACGTGAACCTGTGCTTTCCGCCGAAGGGAATAACAATCAGTCAGGCGAATTGGAAGGAATTCGGATTGAAGGGGTCGATTGCCACGGAGGATGCTTGCGACGCTGCGGGCGGACGTTGGATTCCACTGGTTTTCAACTGGATGGTGCACGTTTATCCGTACGAGACGGATCCCGCGAAAATCTGGGCGCACTGATCGCGCGAGGCGAATCGGTAAGAGTCGAGCGGTGGATTCCGCTATACACTATGCAGGTTCGCAGTATTCCCACTAATTTTTGCAGGAGAGTTTGCCGACGTCTAGCCTTTCCGATGAGGTAGAGCTAAGCCTTCAACCCTTGATCGGTTTCAGGCTATCGCGAATCTTCTAACGGTAGAAGCTGTTGAACCACACTCAGCGGGGGGCTTCGGGTTGGAGGCTGTCAGGAGGCTAACGGTTGGTAGTTTTTCCGAACTGTACGCGGCGTGAGCCATGGCGGCTATTTAGGCCCAACACAGATCGATATGAATTCAGCGAAAAACACTTCGTCGTCCCGCGTGAAGACTGCTCTCACTGGACATGGACGAAACCCGTTGCAAAAAGGAAAGGCGCAAAGGATGTCGCGCCCGGAGAGGCACTGCCATCCGCTGCTAAG
>Ga0209380_10001578_pt1 | contig 15149 bp, 17 predicted proteins | sample HubBroMetageWFT6_FD_188347 | JGI IMG/M metagenome (GOLD analysis project Ga0209380, IMG submission 188347) | Warmed and freeze-thawed soil microbial communities from the Hubbard Brook experimental Forest, New Hampshire - Hubbard Brook CCASE Soil... | ecosystem: Environmental > Terrestrial >...
AGGTACTGCCGTGGTGCCGCCTCCACCATCGGTTTCCGGCGGAGGTTCGCCTTCTGGCCTAGGTCGCGGAAATCGTGGTGCGGGTCTCGGTGGTCCAATGGATGCCGGATCGGCGACCGCGCCGCCGAGCAGTAACGGCGGCAGCGGAAGAGGAACCGGCATAGTGATTTCGAATCAACCCGGATCCAAGATCGGCGTGCCGGGTAATGGTGGCGCAGGCTCGATTGCCATGTCCCCGTCTGGCGGAGACAAGCCCGGATTAGGCGGATCGGGAGGCGGAGCAAGCATCGGCCGTGGCGCTGGTCCCGGCAGCGGATTATCCGGAGAAGGCTCGGGCGCGGCGAAAGCCGACGCCACGAAAGACGGCACGGGCCGCGGATCTGACACGATGGCGCGCGGCGGAATCTCCCCCTATCCGGGCCCCGGCGGCGCCGGCAGTGGCACCGGGGGGAAACCGCCAATGCCCGGAGTCTCCGTAAGCGGGGGAAGCAATATTGTCACGCTGCCAAGCTTCGGCGCCGACGGAGGCGGTCCCAATATCGTCGCGCGCTCCTCTGTCGGCAAGGATCAGCAAGGACCGGGCATCACCGTAGTTGGTACCGCGCGATCGGGGGGCGCGTTCAACTACTACGGCAAGCTCATTGGCGACAAGAACTACACCATTTACATCGACACCGTCCTGGGCACTGCGGTGATGCAGTACGCCGATCCGTCGTCCGCGGCGCATCCCTACGCTGAAGACTTGGTAGCCCCGCAACCCATGCACTCCGATTTACCGGCCAACTTGAAGCCTTCGCGGCTGGTGATCGCGTGCATCCTCGATCGTGCAGGAACACTGCGAAATCTGCAGGTTCTGGAGTCGGGCGGTGGCGAGATGACGACCAAAGTCCTGGCAGCTCTAACCAACTGGAAATTCCGCCCCGTATTTCGCGGCGACCAGCCGATACAAGTAAACGCCATCTTGGGCTTCAACGTCGACACCCGCTAACCAAAGTGGCCCCGGACGCCTCGTCCGGGCGTTCTTCGCAAAACTTTCGTCCGACGACACTTTGCCCTCGTCCCGAAACGAGGGCAAGACGCCCTCGGGATAGCCGGGCAAGATGCCGGCGTTATATTCGTCCCGTCGCGCTGAAACAACACCGGCCGTCGCGTTTTCATGGATCAGTTACGACGCTGCCATCCCAGTGCGTGAGCCGGCTCCGAGCCGTGGCAAAACAACTCCGTAACAAGCTACGATAAGCCAAGGTAAGAACATGGCTCTCGATTGGTCACCATGCCCCGCCGTGGAAAGCATTCTGGGCAAGCGCAGTGGCGCGTGAGTCTTCCGGGACACGCGGACCCCGGTTTCCGTTGTCTTTGACAATCTAGAAGTGGGCGCCTCGATCGGAGAGATTATGGATTGGTTCCATTTATCGCGTGAGCAAATTGCAGCGGTCATCGAATTCGCGGCGCGGAGCCTTGACGAGCCTCCCGTTCCGCCACCCGCCCAAGTGGTCGATGCTGATACTCTTCGATAACGGCACGCCTGCCCCGCTTCGAAATGCTCTCCAAGACCACATTGGGGTTGAAGCAACTGAACGCGGATGGGACCGACTTACCAATGGCGAGCTGATAGCAGCTGCGGAGGATGCAGGTTTCGAGGTTTGGCTGACGACTCACCAAAACATGCGTTGCCAGCAAAACCTGAAAGACCGGAAAATCGCGTTGGTGGTTATCGGCAATCAGCAGTGGCCTACTCTGCGTCGCCACATTGAAATGGTTGTCCGCGCTGTGAATGCGGCCACGCCGGGCAGTTATGCCGAGGTTGACGTCCCCTTCCAATCCCCCCCTTTGCACCAGACTATCGGAAAGGAACGTTCTCACATTCCTTCGCGATGAAACAGCACTGCCGTCTCGTCCTCCTCGATTAGCTTCCATCCCGAAGTCAGCCCGAGGATCGTTCCTAACGACGAATTCTTCTGCACCAGCACCCAGTGCACGTGCTTTTCGTCCAGCACTTTGCTCCACTCAGGCTGAACGAAGACGACCTTCAAGTAATCCTCAAAGAACTGATCGCCATACAAATCATGACGATCGTCCACCACGACCTTGGTTTGTGGATAGAGCCGGTAGATCAGATACCCTCCCCACAGGTCGGGACAAAAGATCGGTTCTCGAACATCGCGCTTGGCGATGACCTCGGCCGCCTCAACTGGAAAGCGTTTGTCATCGAAGTACGCATTTACGAGCTGAACCGAACCGAGCCTTCCGCCGTGCAGGCAAGCCCACAAACCGAGAAAGAAGGCGAGCACAATCCAAAGGTGACCTTGAAAACGTAACTCCAGTTTTTCCATGCGAATGCCGAAGTTGTTCACCCGGGAAAGCAGACCGCGCAGCCAGGGCGAGATCTCCGTGTTCTCGCTCGCTCGCGCAACTGTCTCCGAAAGCATGGGAGCAATCATCAAGGTAAACAGCATCGAAGAGACTGGAAGATTGCGCGAAGCGTAGAGACCGCTATAGGCAGCTAGCAGAATTACCAGCAAATGGGTGGGCCCGGGCTTTCGGCGCGCACTCGCCAACGCCGCGATCGTGATCAGCAACATCACCGCGAAACACTGCTGCGCCACTCCGTGAAAATCAGGCGACAGAAACTCGGTGACGTGATTCATTAGAAATCTGTCAGAAAGATACCGGTAAATATGAAGGTGCAGCTTGTAGCCGTAGGGATTGACGAAACTCGCAAGCAGGGAGACCACGCCAACCAGCCCCAGCCGCCTCAACCGACTCACGATTTCTGACCGCTGCTCGGGACAACTCAAGAATCGGATGACCCCGCCGACGAGGTACACGCCCAGTAATGCGAAGCCCAGAAGAAATCCGCCGTGCAGATTTACCCAGAAGAGCATCAGAACGGGCAGCCAATAAAGTCGCCGGGCCTTATTCGCTTCTAAATCGAGATCAGGTTGAGGATCGAGACCACATGCCGAATCCAGCAACTCGAACCAGATCACCGTAAGCAGCCAACTCAAGACATGTGGTCGCGCCAGAAAATGGACAGACGCGGCGCCTAACGAAAGCACAATCATGACAAGCGTAACCGGCAGACTGCCACCTCGACGCATGGCTAGATAGAAGACCAAAACGAAGCTGACCGCCATGACCGCTGCCGAGCAGAACACCACACCGTTCAGTCCAAGCACGTGGTGAATAGCCGCGATCAACACGTCGTACAGCCATTCCCATGCATACCAGGGCTGCCCGCTCATGGTCGCCGAGAACGGATCGACGCGGGTGATCGCGTGCGTCTGCAGGATCAACTCCCCGTTGCGGATGTGCCATCCCGTCCCCGCATCGCGCAACAGGAGCCGGCCCAATGCGCCGCAGCTCAAGCCCAGGAGCAGTGCGACAAAAAGCAAATCGGAAACGGAAGGCATGAGGAACTGGAGCCAGGGTGAGACACCGCCGGAGTGTGCAGCGGTATTGGATTGAGGCTCTGTTTGCGAAGGTTTCAAATGCAAAGCGTCTGCTCGCACCCGACCCCGTCATGTTACCCGATTCAACGCAGCAACGCGTTGTTCGCCAGATATTGCAATCGATACTGGCTGCCGATGGGGCTCTCACGGACGGTACAACAGGTATCCGATCCCGACTCGCATGTGATGAAGCAAGCTATCCGGGAGGCTTGCGGCAATGGTGAGTCCGAGCGCAGCGTGTACCAGTCCCAAGGGAAAAATATTGCGATAGCGGCGAAACAGCTCGCAGAACAACAGACCGCCGATGAAGCTCATTGGGGTCAGCACCGGGCTCGGAAGGTGTGCGGCAGAAAACAGAAGGGACGATCCCCACACCGCACGGCGGCTGCTCAGAAGCGATTCCATCCGCACGAAGAAGAATGACTGCAATATGAATTGCTGCTCCAGCGCCCAGAGCCCGTATTTCCAAACTCTTTCCCAAGGCACTCGCTGAGCCGGTCCTAGATTATGGATTGCCGAACCAATTGCAACAATCGTAACCACCAGGAAGGCTCCGCACACAACGGTCACAACTGTTCCGGAGTCAGGCCGTGCGAGTCCCAATTGGCGAACCGAATAACGACCGCGTGCGGTGAACCACAGAATGCAAAGCGCTGCAAAAAGACTGCTGACGGTGTTGACATGACCCGGCGGTGTCCAGACTGCGACCATGATCAATGCGAAGACCAGTCCGACCTGGAACGCCAAACCCATAGCCGAAGTTCCGGCTGAGGCGTCCGGTTCAAACCTCTGCGGTGAGAGGACGCTGCGATCGGCAGCAATCCTGGAAATCAAATTCTTCGACTCGGCAGCCATGAGAGGAATCTACTAGAGTGAGATGCACGTTTTCCCGGGCGCAGAATATTCTGAACGCCATCAATCTCGGTGAAGGAGTCAGATGAACGGCAAACCCAGGCCGCAAGTAGTGATTGTTGGCGCCGGATTCGGCGGCCTCAACGCAGCTCTCGAACTCGGCCACGCTCCGGTTCAGATCACCTTGATCGACCGCAGAAATCACCACACTTTCCAGCCTCTGCTCTATCAGGTGGCAACCGCCGGATTGTCCGCCGGAGAAATTGCCGCGCCCATCCGCTGGATTCTTAGCGGCCGTCGCAACATCGAGGTTCTACTCGAAGAAGTACACGAATTCGACCTCGACCGGCGCGTCGTGAAGCTTGCCGATCGCGAACTTCCTTATGACTACCTGATCGTTGCCGCGGGCGCGAGCCACGCCTATTTTGGGCACGACGAGTGGGAGCCGATGGCGCCCGGGCTGAAAACGATCGAAGACGCGCTCGAGATTCGACGCCGCGTTTTGCTCGCATTCGAACTCGCCGAACGCCACGCCGCCAGCGGTGCGGGCCAGATGCAGTTGAATTTTGTGATCGTTGGCGGTGGCCCTACAGGAGTGGAGTTGGCAGGAACACTCTCCGAGATCGCCCGCCGCGCGTTGCAGGACGAATTCAGATCCATCGATCCTGAGCGCACGCGAATCATCTTGCTCGAAGGCGGGCCTCGAGTTCTGCCCGCATACCCGGAGGATCTTTCCCGCAGCGCGGAAGAACAGCTCCGTGCACTCGGCGTCGAGGTGCACACTTCCGCGATGGTCACCGGCATCGAACCCGCGACTGTAGTCATGGGAGAAACCCGTATTCCTGCCGCCGTGATTTTGTGGGCGGCCGGAGTGGCCGCGTCGCCTCTGGGCAAGAAACTTGGCGCGCCCACCGACCGCTCTGGGCGGGTGTTCGTGAATCCTGACTTGAGCGTTCCGGGTCATCCTCACGTTTTTGTCATCGGAGACTTGGCCTCGCTAAAACGGGAAAATGGCGAGCCTGTGCCGGGCCTGGCGCCGGCCGCGATCCAGGAAGGAAAAGCAACAGCCCGAAATATTTGGCGCGACTTGCAGGGAGAGCCACGGAAACCCTTCCATTACGTAGACAAGGGTAGTCTGGCAACCATCGGCCGCGCCGCCGCCATCGCGCAGTTTGGCAAGATTCACATTTCCGGCTTCCTCGCCTGGTTCGCGTGGCTGTCTGTGCACATTCTTTTCCTGATCGGATTCCGCAACCGGCTGATCGTGCTGATTCAATGGGCATGGTCGTATCTCACCTTCGAACGCGGAGCCAGACTGATCACCGGGGACCAGACCCTGCCAGGCTGGACGGAACTGCAGCGTGAGGAGCACAGCCCCGAGAAAGAAACAAAAGACAAAGAATCAAAAATAACGGCCTGAAAAACGCCCGCAGCCTGTTCGTATTCGGACGGCTCTCCCCAGAATCGAACAGTTACAACTTCTGCCTCTGCGCGTCCCAAACGAAGTCAGGTTTGTTTTTCATTCGCATAGGAGCGAGCATCCTGGCACCAAGCGTTCCTGCGTGCGCGGAAGCCGGCGAGCCGCCATTGGCTGCCACTCCGCCATTATTCGCATGCATGAATGCTGACGCGGGCAAGCCACCTAACTTTTCCGCATCCGCCGCTTTCAATGCATAGGGCAGGCTCATAAGCAGCACACGTGCGGACTCCCGCTGACCTGAAATCTGCGTGCTGATCCAGTGCGCCATAGCCGACTGAACAGGCTCAACGGCGCGCCGTCCGCAGTGGCCGAGCCCAGCAACGCCGACTTAAGCACTCCCGCCGACCATGGGGCACCCTCATATCAACCGAAGGAGCGCCCTGGCAATGGCTCTTCCCGCCTTCCCCGCCTTCCGGCGTCGGAACAATCGCCAATGCCAGACTGCCTAGCAAGACCTTAAGGAGAACGACCAGAGTCTTTCAGCCCACAACCAAAGCGCTTTCACCCGCTATAATCTAGTTGTCTTGAAACTTTTTCGGCTCAGCGCAATCCTTCTTCTTCTCTTGTCCACGGCGGCCGTTGCCCAGGGGCCGGCCGCAGCCGGTCAGACCGTGCTCGTAGTTGCTTTTGAAAATCAATCCAAGGCTCCGGGCATCGAGTGGATCAGCGACTGCTTTCCGGAGCTGCTGCAAGAGCGCCTGAATTCCGCCACGTTGTTTGTGTTGCCACGCGAAGATCGAATCCGTGCTTACGACCGCTTGGGTATCCCGGTCGCACTTCATCCTTCGCGCGCTACTCTCTACCGGGTTGCGGAAGAACTGGATGTGGACTATGTAGTTCTTGGCGCGTACCGCTTTGATGGCCGGACCTTCAACGCTGCAGCGCAACTTCTGGACATGCGTCGCCAACACTTGCTGCCCGAAATGAATGAGTCCGGCCCGTTGCTCCAACTCATCGATATTCAGACCGCGCTGGCATGGGACGTTTTGCACGCCCTCCATCCGGAAATCTCCATCACAAAGCAGGCATTTGTTGCCGCCGCGCCTCCCCTCCGGTTGGACGCGTTCGAAAACTATGTCCGCGGCATAACAGCGCCGAAGGCTGACGAACAGATCCAGCATTTTCGCGAGGCCGTTCGCCTGAATCCCGGCTATCCCGAGGCATGGTTACAGCTCGGCAAAGCCTACTACCGAGCACGACAGTATGAACCTGCAGTCGCCACGCTGGCACGTGTGCCCGAAAACCATCCCCTCGCCCGCGAGGCGAATTTCTATCTTGGACTCGCAGCTTACTACCACGGAGATTTTCAGCGAGCCGAATCGGCATTCCACTTCGTTGCCTCCCTCATGCCTCTGGCCGAGGTTTACAACAACCTGGGAGTTGTAAGCTCTCACACCGACAGGAAGAGCGCTGCCGAATATTTTCATAAAGCCATCAATGCGGATCCGAATGATCCCGATTATCACTTTAATCTGGCTATAGAACTTTACCGAAATGGCGACGCCGCCGGCGCCTCTCGCCAACTCCACGAAACTCTCTCCCTACGCCCAGGCGACATCGCGGCCAAATCTCTACTTGAAACGGTCTCGCCCGACGCTAACGGTTCAGCTCAGCGAGCCATTGTGCCGGCGACTCAGAAGACGCCAGTCGAGCGCATCCGGGCCAACTACGACGAGAGTTCGTTCCGCCTGCTGGCCTTGAAAATCGACGCCGTCGCGGAGCAGCGTTTGGCGAAGACCGATCCTCGCACCTATGCGCAATTCCATACCGTTCGTGGACATGAACTGCTGGGGCAAGGCTTTCTTTCCGAAGCAGAAGCCGAATTCCACGAAGCGATTGCACTCAACCCGTCGAACCCGGAGGCGCACGCCGGATTGGCGAGTGCGCTGGAAGCGGAAAATAACCCGGCCGGAGCCCGATCAGAAGCTGAAGAGGCATTGCGGCTGCGTCAATTTCCGGAGCCGCTTTTGGTGTTGGCCAAGCTTGATTTGCGAGACAATAGACCTGAAGCGGCCGCCGAGAACATAGATCGGGCTTTGCATTTGGAGCCAACCAATGCGGCCGCACTGGCGCTCAAGCGCACCGTCGCAGCCAAGCTCGCGCAGGAAGCGCAGCCACTGCCTAATCGATGAGACCGTTTTTCGTTTCGCGGCTTTTTCCCGCCCTTCTGGCCGGATTGCTGTTGTTCGTCCTCTGCGCCGTTTCTTCCGCCGAAGTATTGAAGATCGTGGTGAACGACGCGATTCATCCCATCACCGATGAATACATCGGCCGGGCTATCGCCGAAGCGCAGCGCAACAAAGACCAGGCGTTGCTGATCGAGATCAATACTCCCGGCGGCCTGCTTGAATCCACGCGCGACATCATCGAAAAAATCCTGGCCTCACCCGTGCCCGTAATTATCTACGTAACGCCCAGCGGAAGCCGAGCCGCGTCCGCCGGATTTTTCATTCTCGAAAGCGCCGACGTTGCGGCCATGGCGCCCGGAACCAATACCGGCGCGGCTCATCCCGTCACCCTCGGCGGCGGCAAGATGGACGACACGATGAAGGAAAAAATCGAGAACGATTCCGCTGCCCTGTTGCGATCGGTAGTCGCGAAGCGCGGCCGCAACGTTGAGATCGCCGAGACCGCGGTGCGCCAATCCAAGTCTTTCACCGACCAGGAAGCGCTTTCGCAAAAACTGATCGACTACGTAGCACCCAGCCAAGGCGACCTCTTCAAACAATTGCAAGGCAAGCAGGTAAAGCGTTTCAACGGGGAGACCATCACGCTCAATTTAGTTGGCGAACCGGTTCGTCCCTTTGGCATGACTCTAAAGCAGCACATTCTCGCCTATTTGATGGATCCGAACGTAGCCTTCATCCTGCTCGCCGTCGGCGCGCTGGCCCTCTACGCCGAGTTCAACCATCCCGGCGCGGTGGTCCCCGGAACGGTTGGAATCGTCTTCATTCTTGTCGCCATCTTCGCGCTGAACTTGCTCCCCACTCGCTTCGCCGCGGTAGTCCTGATTTTCGCCTCGTTCATCCTGTTCGCCCTCGAAGCCAAATTCGCCGCCCACGGAGTGCTAGCCGTCGGCGGAATCGTCACGCTCACCTTGGGCGGACTGTTGCTGGTGGACGCGCCCATTCCGGAGATGCGAGTCCATCTACTGACAGCATTGGCGGTCAGCATCCCGTTGGGAATCATCACCGTATTTTTAATGAGCATCGCCCTGAAAGCGCGAGCCAACAAAGTTGTCACCGGGGTGCAAGGACTCATTGGAGAAATCGGCCTGACCCAGAGCGACCTGTCGCCGCAGGGAAAAGTCTTCATCCACGGCGAACTCTGGGACGCCATCTCGTCTGCCAACCTGCCCGCGGGACAACCGGTCGTAGTGCGCCAGGTAAAGGGATTACAATTGTCAGTCGACCCAGCTCCATACGCCCAGAAAACCACAACAAGCATGCAAGTCTGACCTCGATGGAGGAGGGGGCGTCCTCTGGGGCGTCCTCGCCCGTCCTCTCTGCCCAGAAGATCGCGATCATGCAACTTGCTGCTCTTTCTTCGTATGCCTTTGTGTCCTTTGCGCGGTACGCTTGATCGTGCGTCAGAAGTCCCGGCACCTAGCCAGATAACCCCGCATCGTTTTGAAATCACAGCCTATTCCGCCCAATTGCGATACAATCCGCCTCAGAGGCATTCCTGACAATCAGGTGCGGAGGCCCAGATGGAGCTTGGCTTTGGTTTCACGACCATCGTAATCATCATTTTCGCCTTATATCTGCTAAGTTCAATCAAGATTCTGGCGGAGTACGAGCGCGGCGTGATCTTTCGTCTGGGACGTCTGCTTCCCGAAGCGAAGGGTCCGGGGCTCATTTTCGTGTTTGCCCCACTCGACCGCATGGTTCGCATCTCCTTGCGGCAGGAGGCTCTGGAAGTGCCCGCGCAGGACATTATTACGCGCGACAATGTCACCTTGAAGGTCAACGCCGTCATCTTCTTGCGCGTGATCGAGCCGAGAAAAGCTGTGGTGGAAGTTTCCAACTACGTCTACCAGACCTCGCAGTTCGCGCAAACCACGCTGCGTTCCGTACTCGGCGAGCAAGAACTCGACGAACTCCTCGCCCATCGCGACAAGATTAACCTGCGCCTGCAAAGCATTCTCGATACCCACACCGCTCCTTGGGGAGTGAAAGTGGCCAATGTCGAAGTCAAGCAGGTGGACATGCCCGAGTCCATGCTGCGCGCCATGGCCAAGCAGGCCGAGGCGGAACGCGAAAAGCGTTCCAAGATCATTCACGCCGAGGGCGAGTTCTCCGCCGCTCAGCGTCTGGTGGATGCAGCCCGATTGCTGGCCACCGAACCCGTGAGCGTGCAATTGCGCTATCTGCAAACCTTGACCGAAATCGGTGTGGAGAAGAACACCACGGTAGTCTTTCCGGTCCCGGTGGACTTCTTTTCCAGTATTCCGAAGTTATTCGCCAGACACGATGGAGAGGCGCCAGCTGCTGCGAAGGGCTGAGCCGCCTCCATCGAAAACAACAACGAGGTTGAAATGGCAACGGCTACATCTCAAGACACAGAAATCACACTGGGCACGGGCAAGATGCTTGCCCTCTTTTTTGGACTGGTCGCGCTCTGCGCGGTTTTTTTTGGCATGGGGTTTTCTCTGGGGAGAAGCTCCGTAAGAATTGCGTCCCCCGACCTCCCAGCCGCGACTACTGTCAGTACTAGCGGGGCACGGCCCTCTGCGGTCAAGGCCACCAGCGCCAATCCGCCGGCCGACATGACGTTTTACAAAGCGGTTGAGAGCAAGGAGGTAAATACCCGGCCCGTCCCTAAGGAGGTCTCAACCTCTGCTTCGGAAAGCACCGCGCCCGTTAACGCAGCAGCGAGCGCCGATCCCACTGCACCCTCGCCGGCGAACAGTTACTTCGTGCAAGTGGCCGCGGTCAGCAAGGCCGAAGACGCGGACGCCCTGGTCGACGCGCTCAAGAAGAAACAATATCCCGCATTCTCAACCAATACGCCGACCGACAAGCTCATCCACGTGCAGGTTGGACCGTACCCTGACATCAAAGATGCCGAACTGATGCGCGGTAAGCTGGTCAGCGATGGCTATAACCCAATTTTGAAGAGATGACAATTGTCGATTTCCAATTGCCGAACTGTGATCCCGAGCAAAGCTGGGGATCTCGGTTCTAGCCCGCACGACCGGTATCGTCACCGCAGGCAAACACCCAGATCCCTGGCTGCGCTCGGGATGACAACTTGGCAATTGCGAGTCATCCATCTCTGCTAAACCTCTGCTCCTTCCACGGATCGCCGTACATGTGATATCCGTTCTGCTCCCAGAAGCCGGGCGCATCGTGATCTAAAAACTCCAGCCCTCGGACCCACTTCACTGATTTCCAGGCATAGAGATGCGGAACGATCAGCCGTAGCGGATATCCGTGGTCGGGCGTGAGCGGCTCGCCATCGTGATGGGTTGCCAGCAAAACCTCTTCGCGATCAAGATCTGGCAGAGGAACGTTCGCGGTGAATCCCTGTTCGGCATGGACCAGAACATAAGCGGCATTCGCTTTGGAATGAGCCCGCCGCAGCAGCTCTTGAAATGCCACGCCCTCCCAACGATTGTCGAATCGGCTCCAACGCGTCACGCAATGAAAATCGCTGCCGCGCTGCACTTTGGGCAAGGCGTTGAACTCGTCCCAGGTGAAACGCAATGGAGACTCGACCCGCCCGTAAACCAGAAAATCCCAGGTTTTCGGATCGAAGCGTGGCACCGATCCATAATGCAGAACCGGCCACTTCAGCGTCAGCGATTGCCCTGGCGGCAATCGTCCCTCTTGCTTCATCTGCCGTTCCCGTTCTCGGCGCTCATTTCCTTCAAACAGCATCTGGCCTTCGATCGATGGAAAACGGGCGTCCTCGCCCGTCCGCCAAAATCATTCTGCTCCCAACATTGACAACCATCGATTCCGATTCTATTACTATCTTGCCATGACTGACCCGGAGCAAACCCTGAATCGTATGCTGCACGCAGTCGCCGACCCTACCCGGCGGCGGATTCTGCAAGCTCTCAAGGAGCGCGGAGCTTGCTCCATCGGCAAGGATGTGGGTCTATGCGCTTCCGATATCGAGCCGCGGATTCACCTTTCGCAGCCTACGATCTCCCATCATATGTCGATTCTGACAAAAGCGGGCTTGGTGGAGGCAAAGAAGCTGGGACAGTGGATGTGGTACCGGCGAAACGAAACTGCCCTGCGAGAATTTGCCCGCGAACTGCGCGAGAGTCTTTAGCCTCGGCGCGAAAACTCGAATGTTGTGTTACGCGCGTACATTCGATCGAGTCCTGATCAGGCTCAATCCGCCCGGAAGGGGGCGTCCGGGGCTACGTGGGCACAGCGAACGAATTACAGAGTTGGCTACGGCTTGGATTTGGGCGATGGTTTGTTCGTCTTCTTGTCCGGCCTCGGCTTGGGCTTCGATGTCTGGGATGGTTACTTCGGCGGTCCATTCTTTGTCTTCACCGAAGTCTTCGTACTTGGCCTCGACTTGCTCGGCGGCCTCTTCTTAATCGGCTTCTTCCGCTTCGAAATCTTCCCGGCGCCTGGGATCTTCGCCGAGCGGGGTTTGGTCTACCGTGCGGGGATCGATGACTACGCGGGTTTTTACCGTGGGTTCGAAATTGACTCGGCTCAGGCTCGAGGATGCGGTCTGCAAGGCGTAGAGCAGTAAGCCTGCGTTTTTGGGGTCTAGTTGTCCGCTTAGGATCAGGCCCATTACCTGCATTAACGAGACCTTCGTATTCTTCCTCCCATCTCACGAAGTGACACTCGCAAGGGTAGCGGCCGACGGGTCCTCACTGGACGAAAAATCGCCTCGCGGATAAGTTGGTCTCGCCATCAGCGAAACCCCCCGCCCCAGCAGAGCTTGGACGGGGCACCCTGGAGAGCAAAACGAACGGCGAGCTTCATTTCGTCTCCGCCTCAACGACTTCTAAGTCGGGGCGGTCTGAAAAAATGTAGAAACGGTCGGGGTCTGGGGCGTAGCACGCCATGATGCCGGATGCTTCTTTGTCGGCTTCGTAGGCGGCAAGTTTCTGGCCGGTCGTGGCATCAACGACGGCATAGCTGGAACTCCGGCAAGAGTCGGAAGCGGCGGTACTGTCGCAGTTGCGGTGGAACTGAACAACCAGTCGGTTCTTGACCACTCGAATCCCGAAATACGGCGATCCCGTGCCAGTCGGAGGGCTGACAACAATTTTGCGGACCACGTCACCGGCAGCCGAAATCGCATAGACGGATGCGGGAGATGTCGCCCTCATCAGATACACGAGACCGTCGTCTCCAGTGATCGCCACCGACGTATCGACCGCCGACGTGTTCTGTTGCTGATCGCGAGTATCTTTGCCTAAGGCAATCGCACGCTCGATCTCCGTGTCCCCATCCAACACAACTTGCTTCACCCGACGGCCGGTTGGGTCGTAGATCGCAGTTCCCGCCTTGTAACCGGGTTGATATTGCAAACCAGAAATCAGGATCTCGCCCGAGTGAAATACGGCGAGTTGTGAAGGGAAAAAGGGTGTCGGTGGACGCTCGAGGGCTACCGACGATTCACGCGTCCCATCGGGAGCGAAATTGTCAACGATCTTGACGGCCCCGTCTACACGCAGCATGATGACGCCACCATCAGGCCGGACTGCGTAGCGGTTGACCACAGCGCCCGAAGTATCGAACTCCGTTTCTACGACGCCTTTGCTCGACAACCTGAAAAGCGGACCCATCATTCCCGGACCTATCTTGATCAGCTTGACGTACAAGCGTCCTTGTTCATCACAAGCCGTCGGAAACGCAATACCGCCGTGATACTCGCCCACGACGCTGACGGGCGTTCGTCTCTTTGCCACGAGAACCTTGGTTTGCGCAACTATGGGAAGTGCAGTCACACACAGGAGGGCAAAAACTGCGGGAATCTTATTCATGTGGCAGTGCCTCTTGCGAATCATATCGCGAACGCGGCTAGCGTTCCGTTCATCTCTTATTGGTAGATCGAGAGACCTCCCCGGTTATGCAGGCTTTATTGTGGCAGGCCTTACAAATCTTCCGCCGCTGCAATTAGAACGTTAACCCCGGTGCCTGGATTATGAAGTAAACTGCGCACATGCCGAGTGGCCACCAGGGGTGGATAGCGATGTTTGGCCAACTACGGGCACCTCAGTTCCCTCAGCCGAATTCGGAGTTACCGGCGATCGCCGGCCAAGCCGGTAAACAATGAATTCTCACTTAACTGTGTTCGTTATCTTTTTGTCTCTGGTTCTGGCGGCACAACTCTTCGCTGGAATGCCGCAAGAGCAGGCCGACGCTCCGGCAGTCGGACAGACATCGCCTCAATCGGCCCAGAAGAACTCAAAGCATTCGACCCCGACGAAAGTCATTAAATACGTGAACACGAAATACGGATTCACCTTTTCGCTGCCCGCAACGTGGAGGGGATACTCGGTAGCCGGGGACAGTCGGGATTCTGCCGCTGGCGAAACTTCCAAAGGCCCTTCTAATTTATTACGCTGACAAATCCTCAATCTACATCGGAAAAGCGCGGCCTCGGTTGGGCCGGGAGAACTTGAGCGCAACCGTAAATACGTAATTCGCCGAGCCGCCGCGAATGATCGACTCGGATAACTTGCTTGGATGGGAGGAAGTCGTGAAAATCATGCATAGCAACCCTCTGCACGCATTCTGATCGTAAACCCGCTTAAAATCGAAACTGCTGCAGACAGGGCCATCGCACAGAAGAGGCATGGTGGCTTGCTGCCTGGGTTCGAGCGGGCGCACTCATTTCAGAGGGTGTGGCTAAGCATGCGGTTGTCTTAGGAACGCAATGGACACCGGCGGCGCTCGGTTTACATCATCCCGCGTTATTTGTCGTCGTTGAAGATGTCGGCGACTACCTTCCATTGGCCATCGCGCTTCTGCCAGTTCACCACGAATTTGCCAACGCTGGATGTGGGCTTTCCTTGCGCGTCGTTGACGGTAGTTTGGAAGGTTCCGATTTCGTAGGCCATGTCTCCTGATTTTGCGATCACCACCTTGGAGGGGGAGAAGGTGATCGAGAATCCGGGCATGGACAAAAATTGCGACCAGACGGCCCGGATCGCGTCTTTGCCGGCGGCGATCGGCATGTTTGGAGGCAGAATGGACGCTTCGTCGGCGTAGAAGGAGACGGTTTTGTCCAAATCCTTGGTCTCGGCAGCATGGGACCATGCGGTGTCGAGGGCGCGGATGGCTTGCTCGTCGCTGACCGGAACGATCGCGGCGGCGAACTCGTCGCCGAGCTTCTCGAAGTGGGTGATGAGGTCTTGAGCGGACATAAACGAAACG
>Ga0209380_10001580_pt1 | contig 15128 bp, 7 predicted proteins | sample HubBroMetageWFT6_FD_188347 | JGI IMG/M metagenome (GOLD analysis project Ga0209380, IMG submission 188347) | Warmed and freeze-thawed soil microbial communities from the Hubbard Brook experimental Forest, New Hampshire - Hubbard Brook CCASE Soil... | ecosystem: Environmental > Terrestrial > Soil...
AAACCTGCCGGCGCGCAATTGCAATGCCATCGCCGCGTGGACCGTCGCCACGTCGCGCGCCTCGCCCTCGATGCTGTCGCTGAGCACGATCGGAGTGACATTGCGGGCGAGCGCCGCGTCGGCTGCTGCGGCGAGCGCCTGCTGCGGGCTAGCGATCAGCTGGAAGCGGGTGTTGGTGAAAACCGGGTCATCGGGCTTTGGCGTCTCGTCGGCGGCGGTCGCGAGATGGGCCATCACGACGGCTGGCTCCTCGATGCCGTATTTGGCGAGCACCGCGCGCGCATCGGCGAAAGTGGTCGGATCGGGCACGGTCGGGCCCGAGGCGATGACCGCCGGGTCGTCGCCCGGCACATCTGATATCGCGAGAGTGAGAACCCTTGCCGGGGCGGCGGCCGCCGCGAGACGCCCACCCTTGATCGCCGACAGGTGCTTGCGCACGGTATTGATCTCGCCGATCGTTGCGCCGCACCGCAGCAGGGCTCGTGTTACTGCCTGCTTGTCCGCCAAAGTCAAGCCGGGCGCCGGTAGGGCGAGCAGCGCCGAGCCGCCGCCTGAGATAAGGCAGATCAGCTGGTCGCTGGGCCCGAGCCCGCGAGCCAGATCGAGGATGCGCCGCGCCGCCTCCTCGCCGGCCCGATCGGGGATTGGATGGCTAGCCTCGACGATCTCGATGCGCTCGCAACCAACCCCATGCCCATGACGGGTAACAACGAGGCCTTCGAGCGGGCCTGTCCAGGCTTTCTCGAAGGCGCGGGCCATCGCCGCCGACGCCTTCCCGGCACCGACGACGACGGTCCGTCCTGGGACCGGCGGCGGCAGATGCGGAGCGACTACCCGCATCGGGTCGGCGGCGGCCAGGGCTGCGTCGAATAGCGCGCGCAGCAGTTCGCCTAATGCCTGCCGATCGGGTGCGCCCGACGATGAATTTCCTGCCGTCACTCCGTCACTTCCGATTTCTGTCTTGCCATTCGCCGTGTCATTTCATATCGAGCGTAGCGGAAAGGCCAGCGCCAGATCCGACGCGGCGGTGGAAATAATTCTTCGCGTCCCTCCTCGACGGGATGCGAATATTGGCCGTGGCCGCAGAAATGGAGAATTGAAGTGAAGTTTTTCGACCGACGCGGCGCGGTTTTGGCGCTGTCGTTGGCATTGTTTGCCGCCAGCGTGATGTCGAGCGGGGCGCAGCCGCAGGAGCCTTCCGCGCCGAACCGTCCGCAAGCGCCGGAAGCCGCTGCTCCGAAGGCGGCGCCACCCGAAACGGCTGCGCCAAGCCCGGCGCAACCGTCCGAGGCGCCGGGCCGAGCGCAGGCGCCCGAAGCCGCTGCGCCGGACCGAGCGCAGCTTCCGGAAACCCCCTTTGCCGAGCTGTTCGCCCAGCTGGCCGGTCGCGTTGTAGGCGTTGTCGTCAACATTTCCACGCAAGCGCCAGCTCCGCCTCCCAAGACCGCGCAAGACGCGCCACAAAATTCGCCCGGGCCCTCACTCGACGAATTCTTTCGCGATTTCTTCGGCGACAAGAGCGCACCCGGCTCGCCGAACAGCGGACGGGTCGCTTCGCTCGGCTCGGGCTTTATCATCGATCCGTCGGGCTTGATCGTCACCAACAACCATGTCATCGCCACCGCCGACCAGATCACGGTAACGCTGTCGGACGACACGACTTTTCAGGCCCAGGTCATCGGCCGCGATGCGGTGACCGATCTCGCGCTGCTCAAGATCGATGCCAAGACGCCGCTGCCGGCCGCGAGCTGGGGCGATTCTGGAAAGACGCGGGTCGGCGACTGGGTGCTGGCGATCGGCAACCCGTTCGGCCTCGGCGGTACGGTTACCGCCGGGATCATCTCGGCGACGGCGCGCGACATCCATTCCGGGCCGTATGATGATTACCTCCAAACCGATGCCTCGATTAATCGCGGCAATTCGGGCGGCCCGATGTTCAACCTCGCCGGCGAGGTAATCGGCATCAACACGGCGATCTACTCGCCATCGGGCGGCTCGATCGGCATCGGTTTCGCGATCCCATCGGCCCTGTCCCAGCCGATCATCGAGCAGCTGAAAGCGACCGGCAAAGTTGAGCGCGGCTGGATCGGCGCGCGCATCCAACCGGTGACCGACGACATCGCCGAGAGCGTTGGGCTCGACAAGAGCCGCGGGGCCATGATCGCCGCTATCGATCCCGGCAGCCCCGCCGCGCAATCCAAACTGCAGCCGGGCGACGTGATCCTCAGCTATGACGGCAAGCCGATCGACCGCAGCCGCCAGTTGCCGCGACTCGTCGCCGCCAGTCAGCCCGACAAGCCGGTGAAGCTGACGATCTGGCGCGACGGCAAGGAATACGAAACCGAACTTAAGGTAGCCGCGCTCGATCCGAATCGGCCGGCGCCGCCGCCTCCGGAGCCGGAAAAGCCGAAGCCGCCGGCCGCGATCGATGCGTTCGGCCTGAAGCTGACGAAGTTGACCCCGGATCTGCGCAAGCAGTTCTCGCTGCCGGACCGGGTGAAGGGGGTCGTGGTGCTCGAGGTGCCGCCGAACAGCCCCGGAGCGGCGCAGGGGCTGCGTCCCGGCGATCTGATCGTCGGCGTTGGTCGCGCGCCGGTTGCGAGTCCCGAGCAGGTGCCGCAGCTTGCCGCCGCGGCCAGGAAAGCCGGCCAGAAGAAGGTGCTGGTGCGGGTGGAGCGCGAGGGCAATACGCGCTTCGTCGCGCTGCCGGTGGTGGAAACCGGCTGAGTTATTCGGCGGCGATAGCCTGCGGCGGCGGCGTGGCGCGGAAGCGGGCGAGCAGATCGGCCTCCTTGGCCTTTGCACGCTGCAGATTGGCTTCCTTGACATGGCCGAACCCGCGGATTTCGAGCGGCAACGCTGCCAGTTCAACCGCGACCGCGCTGTTCCGCGGCGCCAGCCCGGCGGCGATCTCGTCCAACACCATCTCGTATTCGGCGATCAGGCGCCGCTCGCTGCGCCGCTCGGCGGTCCGGCCGAAAATGTCGAAGGGCGTGCCGCGCAGCCAGCGCAATTTCGCGAGCAGGCGAAACGCGCTCAGCATCCACGGCCCGTAGACGCGCTTCTGCAGGTGCCCGGTCGCGGGATCGCGATCGGCGATAAGTGGCGGCGCGAGGTGAAGGTGCAGACGGTAATCGCCCTCGAAGCGGTCGGCGATACGGTGCAGGAAGTCGCTCTCGGTATAGAGCCTGGCCACCTCGTACTCGTCCTTGTAGGCCATGAGCTTGAACAGCGCGCGCGCGGCAGCCTCGGTCAATGCGGTGCTGCCGGGGATGCGCGCGGCTTCGGTCTCGCGGAGCAGCCGGATCCGGTCGAAATACCTCCGGGCGTAGGCGGCGTTCTGATATGCGCTCAGGAATCCGACACGACGCCCGACCAGGTCGTCCAGCGATTCCGAAATGCGGTGGCTCTCCGCGACCGCGTTCCTGGGCACGGCGCGAGCCTCGACGAGCGTTGGATCGAGGGCGGCGCGGCGGCCCCAGGCGAACGCGCTGCGGTTGAATACGACGGCGACGCCGTTGAGATCGATCGCCCGCTCGATCGCCTCGGCGGAAACCGGCACCAGGCCCCGTTGATAAGCGTAGCCGAGCATGAACAGATTGGTGGCGATCGAATCGCCGAGGAGCCCCGATGCCAGCCGCGTCGCCTCGACAAATTCGGCATTGTCGCCGCCGACTGCGGCGGCGATGCTTTGGCATAATTCGCGGCCAGGAAACGGCAAATCGGGGTTGCGGGTGAAATCGCCGGTGATCGTCTCGTGGCTGTTGATGATCGCCTTCGTCTGCCCAGATTGGACCTTAGACAAAGCCTCGCTGCCGGCGGAGACGACGAGATCGGAGCCGAGCAGCAGGCGCGCGCTTCCCGCGGCGATACGCACCGCATGGATTTCGTCGGGGCGCTCGGCGATGCGGACATGGCTCAACACCGCACCGCCCTTTTGCGCGAGGCCGGTCATATCGAGGACGGTGACGCCCTTGCCCTCCAGATGCGCCGCCATGCCGATCAACGCGCCGATCGTCACCACGCCGGTGCCGCCGACGCCGGTGACGACAATCCCGTACGGCTCGGCAAGACCGGGTAGATCGGGTTCCGGGAGCGACGGCAGCCCGTCTTCATCGAGATCGCTGCCGCCGCGCTTTTTCAAGCTGCCGCCTTCGACGGTGACGAAGCTGGGGCAGAAGCCTTTGAGGCAGGAATAATCCTTGTTGCAGCTCGACTGGTCGATCGCGCGTTTCCGGCCGAACTCTGTCTCGACCGGCACCACCGACAGGCAGTTCGAGGCGGTGGAGCAATCGCCGCAGCCTTCGCAGACGAGATCATTGATGACGACGCGCTTCGGCGGGTCCGGAAAGCGGCCACGTTTGCGGCGCCGCCGTTTTTCGGCAGCGCAGGTCTGATCGTAGACGATCGCGGTGACGCCGCCGATTTCGCGCAATTCGCGCTGCACTGTGTCGAGCTCGTCGCGGTCGCGCACCGTCGTGCCCGAAGCGAAGCCGGCCGCCATTGGGTATTTTTCGGTGTCGTCCGTAACGACGACGATCTGCCGCACGCCTTCGGCCGCGAGCTGCTGTGTCACCACGGGCACCGTCAGCCCGCCATCGATCGGCTGCCCCCCGGTCATCGCCACGGCGTCGTTGAACAGCACCTTGTAGGTCATGTTCACGCCGGCGGCGACCGCGGCGCGGATCGCCAGGATCCCGGAATGGGTGTAGGTGCCGTCGCCGATATTGGCAAAGACGTGCCGGGTTTCGGTGAACGGCGCCTGCCCGATCCACGGCGCTCCCTCGCCGCCCATCTGGGTGAAGGTTGCGGTCTCGCGATCCATGAACTGCGACAAGTAATGGCAGCCGATGCCGGCGAGCGCACGGCTACCTTCCGGCACCCGTGTCGAGGTATTGTGCGGGCAGCCCGAGCAGAAATACGGTGTCCGCTGAAACGGCACGACATTGCCGCCGGGCTGGCGGTCGGACTCTTCGATCCGCGCAAGGCGCTCCGCGACCAGATCCGCGGCGCCGAAACCTGCGAGACGCCGGCCGATAACGAGGGCGATCTGCAGCGGCGTCAGCTCGCCGTTCGACGGCAGGATCCATTCGCCGCTCTCGTCGAACTTACCGATGATGCGGGGCCGGCGGTCGGCCGGCCAGTTGTAGAGCTGCTCCTTGAGCTGGGTTTCGATGACGGCGCGCTTTTCCTCGACCACAAGCACTTCATCGAGACCTTCGGCAAAATCCCGAACGCCTTCGGGCTCCAGCGGCCACGGCATCGCGACCTTGTAGAGACGCAGCCCGATCCGCGCGGCCTCCGCGACGCCGATCCCGAGATCGTCGAGCGCCTGGCGCACATCGAGATAGGATTTTCCGGTCGCAACGATGCCGAAGCGCGGCTGCGGGCTGTCGAGCACGATGCGGTCGAGCCGGTTGGCGCGGGCGAAGGCGAGAGCGGCGGCCAGCTTGTGGCGGTGCAGCCGATATTCCTGATCGAGCGGCTGGTCCGGCCAGCGGATGTTGAGCCCACCCGGTGGCATCTCGAAATCGCTCGGCAGCACGATCCCGGCCCTGCCGGGGTCGACCGATACCGAGGCCGAGCTGTCCATCGTCTCGGCGACGGTCTTGAGGGCGATCCAGCAGCCGGAATAGCGTGACATCGCCCAGCCGTAGAGGCCGAGATCGAGAATATCCTCGATCCCTGCGGGGTTCAGCAGCGGGATCGAGGCATCGATAAAGGCGAATTCGGATTGATGCGCCAGGGTGGACGATTTGCAGGTATGATCGTCGCCGGCCACCACCAGCACCCCGCCATGCGGGGCCGAACCGGCGGAATTGCCGTGCTTCAACGGATCGCCGCTGCGATCGACGCCGGGTCCTTTGCCATACCACAGGGCGAAGACGCCGTCGTATTTGGCGCCGGGAAATAGGCCGAGCTGCTGGCTTCCCCACACCGCGGTCGCGGCCAATTCCTCGTTTATCGCCGGCTGGAAACGGATGTGGTTTTTCTCGATAAAGCGCCGCGAGCTCCATAATGCCTGGTCGAACCCGCCCAAGGGCGAACCGCGATAACCGGAGATGAAGCAGGCAGTGTTGAGGCCGGCTGCGGCGTCCCGCTGCCGCTGCATCATCGGCAACCGGACGAGCGCCTGGGTCCCGGTGAGATAAACCCGGCCTTTTTCAATCGTATACTTGTCATCGAGCGTGACAGCCGCCAACGCCTTGGGCCCTTGGGCCATCGCCGATTCCCGCCTGTCTCTTTTGCGCCTGAAAGGAGATGGTAATCCCTGAGTGCCGCCGGCTCAATGAGCGCCGAATCGGGCAGGCTGAAAATTCCCAAGCGGCGCTTATATATAAATTCGGTAAGCGTCTCTTATATATAGCGTTGCGCGGCCGGCGTGCCCGGAGTATTGCTCGCCGGCCGATTTTTGCCTTTTACGGCGTTAAATGACCGTATCCGTTGTTGACCGTGTTCCTCTCAGCCCGGCGTTGCTCGCCGCGTTGCGGCAGCGCCTTGGCGATCGGTTGTCGACTTCGGCTGCCATCTGCGCGCAACACGGCAAGGACGAATCGTATCACGCGCCGCATGCGCCCGACGCGGTTGCTTTCGCCCGCAGCACGGAAGAGGTTGCCGAGATCGTATCGCTGTGCGCCGAGCACAAGGTACCGATCATCGCCTTTGGTACTGGCACCTCGCTCGAAGGCCATGTTGCCGCCCTCAAGGGTGGCGTGTGCATCGATCTGTCACAGATGAATCGGGTCGTTCGGGTCAATGCCGAAGACCTCGATGCGACGGTCGAGGCGGGAGTCACACGCAAGCAACTCAACGAATATCTGCGCGACACCGGTTTGTTCTTCCCGATCGATCCGGGCGCCGACGCCTCGCTGGGGGGCATGGCGGCGACGCGCGCTTCCGGCACCAATGCGGTGCGCTACGGCACGATGCGCGAGAATGTGTTGTCGCTGACTGTGGTGCTCGCCGACGGGCGGGTGATCCGCACCGCGCGGCGGGCGCGCAAATCGGCAGCCGGATACGATTTGACACGGCTTTTCGTCGGATCGGAGGGGACGCTCGGCATCATCACCGAGGTGACGGTTCGTCTGTACGGCATTCCGGAGGCGATCTCGGCCGCGGTTTGCGCCTTCCCGACAATCGCCGACGCGGTCGACAGCGTAATCCTGATCATCCAGAGCGGCGTGCCGGTGGCGCGAATCGAGTTGCTTGACGAAGCGCAGATCGACGCCATCAACAAATATTCGAAACTGGATCACCGCGTCGCGCCGACGCTGTTCTTCGAATTTCACGGCAGTCCGGCCGGGGTCGCCGAACAGGTCGAGACGGTGAAAGCAATTGCCGATGAGCATGACGGCGATGATTTCCGCTGGGCCACCAACCCGGAGGATCGCTCGAAACTGTGGCAAGCGCGGCATGACGCGTATTATGCCGCGCTGGCGATGCGCCCCGGCTCCAAGGGGTGGCCCACCGATGTCTGCGTGCCGATCTCGCGGCTGGCCGAATGCATCGCCGAGACAAAGCGCGATCTGGCGGAATCGTCGATTCCCTCGGCGCTGGCCGGTCATGTCGGTGACGGAAATTTCCATTTGATTTTCATGATAGATCCGCAGCGCCCTGAAGAAATCGCCGAGGCAAGCCGCCTCAACGATCGAATGGTAGCCCGTGCCCTGGCAATGGAGGGCACCTGCACCGGCGAGCACGGGATCGGATACGGTAAGATCGATTTTCTGGTCGCTGAACATGGCGAAGCGGTCCAGGTGATGCAAAGCATCAAGCAGGCACTCGATCCGAACGGCATCATGAACCCCGGCAAAATCGTCCGGCTATGATCCGGCGAGTGTGAGGGGCGCGGTACCACGGAATTGCCGATGAAAATCGATTCTGGAACGAATTATTCGGTTTACTGTTTTGCTACTCGCCGCTATTCTCAGAAACGAGAATACGGGTGACGGTTGCCCGGTTCCTGTCAGGCGTCGCACAATGCCCACCGCTAGCGGTGCGGCTAAGGTTGCTTCTCCCCATCTTGGCAACTTCGGACTGTGTCCGCGCTGCGCAGATCTCCAGGTCTCGCGGCTAATCAATCCGGAGTTGCGAGTCATCAGTAGTTACCCAAGGTCGTCGTACATGAACAAATCCAGTAAAAGAGGGAAAATCCCCCAATCGGACTGGCCGCTGATCATGGCCCGGTACGATGCGGGAGAGACGCTTTCGAGTATTGCCCGGACTTATGATTGTTCGCCGCCGGCGATCAGCTATGTCGTCAGTCGGAGCCGAGCGCGTCAATCATCCGACGTTGTGTCACCATCACCGTCGTCCGCGGAACCGCAATTAATCAAATCTCCGCCGCCGGAAACAGGCGCTGCCGATCCGCGCAGCACGCCACCATTGCCATCGGTAAGCGTAACCGCGCCGACCTTGGCGGCGTCGAGCCAACCGTTGCCGGTAGACGTGCCGCCGATGCAACCAAAGCTTGTACCAGACACCGGTGTAGAGGGCCAAAGTGGCAATCCTCCTCGGGAAGACAATGAGCTCGGCGGAAACGGCACGGTTGTTCCTGCGCTGCCGCCCAATGCGGCATTTCCTGCAGCGCCGGCGCATTCGGCGCAGGCGAACGGCGATCACCGGCGAAGGCTGCACCTTTCTTTAGGTAACGGGTCCTCGGCAGGTGGTGCCGCGCAACCAGCCGATTCGCATCCGGTCGAGCGCCAGCCTGCGTCGGTATATCAGCCGTATCCAAATCACGATCCCGGCAATGGCGTTGATCTGCGTGCCGCACCAGCGCCGCAGCACGGCGCGGATCGGCTCGATCATGGTCGGGTTGGCGTTGCGTCTGCGGGGTTTGTCGAGCCGCCTGCCCGTGCGGCTAATCCGCATTCCCCTGGCGGCAATGGCGCCAACGGCGCGGCCCTCAAGGAGGGCGGCGCATCCTACATCGACCGCGAGCTGCGCGCCCGGGTCGAGGGCGATATTGCCGCTTTTCTTGCCGCCTTTGACGCCGCGCTCGCAGAGGACACGCAGGAGAGCCGATCCGGGCTGCGGGAGGCCACCGACCGGCTGTTGCGAGCCGGCGCCCGCACCCGCATCGAGCTCGAGCGGCTCGAAGCCCGCCTCCCGCTGCAGAGGCCCGGTACAGCGCCTCGAGCCGAGCCGGCCTGGCGCCAACGGTAGCCGCGCGGCAATCGCAAGAAAAAAAGGGCGCCTGACGGCGCCCTTTTTGTGTCACTGCCCGCGATTGTCGGGTGACGTTGGGCAAGCTCGATACCCAGCTAGCCCTCATTCTTGCCGAGATCGATGCCTAAATACTGGCTGACGCCATGCCGATTGAGCAGCAGCAGCGCGGTCTTCTGCGGCGATTTGGTGATCTCTTTAAGCTTCTGCGCGGCTTCTTCCGGCGTGCTGACCGGCTGCTGATTGATCGACACCAACACGTCGCCGCGGGCGAGGCCGACAGCATCGGCGGCGCTGCCGTCATCGACTCCGGTGATGACGACGCCGTGCACATCCCGGCCGAGGTGCAGATCACGTCGCAGATCGTTCGAGAGCGCTCCCAAGTGCAATCCCAAGGCATCCGCCCGATCGCCGGTCGGACCCTGATTTTCGGCGGCGGCGATCTGCGGGTTCTCGGGTGCCTCGCCGAGTTTCACCTGCAACACGGTCGATTGGCCGTTACGCCAGACGCTGAGGGTCGCGGTTGAATCGGGAGCCGCGGCGGCGACAAGCCGTGGCAGATCGCGCAGCTGTTTCACCTCGCTGCCGTTGAAAGACAGGACGACGTCACCCTGCTTTAACCCGGCCTCCGCACCTGGGCTCTTCGGCGTCACGACCGCCACCAGCGCGCCATGCTCGCCGTGTAGACCGAGGCTTGCGGCGATCGCGGGCGTCACCTCCTGGATCTGTACGCCGAGCCAGCCGCGGCTGACCTTGCCATGTGACTCGAGCTGGCTCACCACCGCCTTAGCGACGTTCGACGGCACGGCAAAGCCGATGCCGACGCTGCCGCCGTTCGGGGAGTAAATGGCGGTGTTAATGCCGATCACTTGTCCGCTCAAGTTGAAGGTCGGGCCGCCCGAATTGCCGCGGTTGATCGGTGCGTCTATCTGCAGGAAGTCGTCGAACTGACTGGTGTGGATATCGCGTCCACGCGCTGAGATGATGCCGGTGGTGACGCTGCCGCCGAGCCCGAACGGGTTGCCGACCGCGATCACCCAATCGCCGACCTGAGCGGCGTTGCTGTCGCCGAAGCTGACGTAAGGCAGCGGCTTGTCGGCATTGATCTTCAGCACCGCAACGTCGGTACGCGGATCGCGGCCAACGATACTGGCGGCATATTTGCTGTTGTCCTGAAGAATGACCTCGACCTTGGCGGCTTCGCCGACAACGTGGTTATTGGTGACGATGTAGCCCGCGGGATCGATGACGAAACCGGAGCCGAGCGCGATCTGCTTGGCGCCGCTTCCCTCCCCCGGACTGCCGCGGAACGGATGCGGGGTGACCTGGCCTTCGCTGCCATGCTGTTCGAAGAAGCGTCGCAAAAACTCGTCGAAAGGCGAGCCCTGGAACTGCTCGGGTAAGCGCTCCGACAGACTTTCGGCATCGCTTTTCTCCGTCACCGAGATGTTCACCACCGCCGGCAGCACTTTTTTCACCAACGGTGCGAAGCTTTGCTGCGGCAGCATCGGCTCGGTCTGTTCCGGTACTGGCGCCGTTGCGGGCGAGTCCTGCGCCCAAACCAGAGGCGACAAAGCCAGGCTGGCGCCAAGCCCAAAGCCGAGGGCGGCAGCGCGACCTTTCTTCAACCAGGGATGGCGGATCGGGTCCGCCGGGTGTCCCGTCATGAGCGATCTCCTACTATGCGAGTGATGCCAAGGTGGATAACACGCGCAAGGTGACAGCCCGCTTTCAGGCGGATTAATTCGCGGTAACCTCTCGGCGCGGCGCGAAAAGTGCGTTTCTCCAGCACGCGTGGTCGCAGCGGAACGGGTCGGCTATGATGCGTCGAATGGATTGGGAGAGCAGGATGAGCCGCTACCACGAGATTTCCGTGGCCGAGATGAACCCGGCGCAGAAAGAGGTGCATGACGAAATCGTCGCCGGCAAGCGCGGCCGGTTTGGCGGGCCGTTTCAGCTTCTGGTGCGCTCGCCGGAGGTGTGCCGGCACTTGTCTCGGCTTGGCGAGTATTTGCGCTGGAGCAGTTCGCTGCCGCCCGCCCTGTCGGAGCTGGCGATCTGCTTGACGGCGCGGCACATCCGGGCGAATTACGAATGGCATGCCCATGCGCCGCTGGCCGCGGAGGCCGGCGTGCCGGCCGCCGCGATGGAAGCGATCCGCACCGGTGCAACGCCGAATTTTGCGGCCAAGGATCAGGCGCTGGTCTATCGACTGGTGACCGAATTGATCGAGACCAAGCGGCTTTCCGATGCGAGCTTCGCCGATGCCGTCGCCGCATTCGGCGAGCAGGGAATCGTCGAGCTCGGCACGATCATCGGCTACTACACCGCGATCGGCAACGCGTTGAACGTGTTTCAGGTCGGCCTGCCCGCCGGCACCGCGCCGTATTTTCGGGAATAGCGCCGGGCCAGCTCGGCCGTCCAGCAGGGAACGGAGTTTTCGTCCAAGCTGTTGACGCTGCCGATGGGCCAGTCCGGAAAAGCAACGGCGCCGCTGATCGGCGGCTTGGTCGCGGCCGCTTGGCTTAGCGGCTTTGGTCCTGCCGCCGCGTTCCCGCTCGCCGCGGGGTTACCGCACGCCGAGCCGCAACCGACATTGCTGGTTCCGGCGCGACATCACCATCACCATCACCATCATTGGCGTTATCGCTATTCGCGGTCCGGGCAGTACGATCCGAGCGAGGTGCAGCCTCCCGGTCCCGGAAGCGAGGTGCCTTCGCCGTCGACCTCCGTCTCAACAGCGCCGGGGGTGGCGGCGACTTCGCCCTCCACCGCGGAAAACGGCGATTCTGCTGGCGCCGCAGCAAAGCCGTCGATCCGGTGGGTTAACCCTGGCCGGACGGCGCGCTAAGGCTAAGGCCTTAAGCTGCTGCCGGCAGGCCGCGCTCGAGCAGCGTCGCCAGGCGACGCGCAAAAGCGGACGGATCAGGCAGCTGCTCGCCTTCGACGATGCGGGCCTGGTCGAGCAGCAGCCAGGCAAACTCAGAGAGTTGATCCGAGGCGCCGGCCTCCCCGACGGAGGCGGCGAGCCGCTCGATCAGCGAATGGCGTGGGTTCAGCTCGAGGATCCGCTTTGCGGCGGTGTCGAGTTGGCGGTGCTGCTTCAACAGCCGTTCGAGATGCATGTCGAGATCGCCCTCATCGGCGACGAGGCACACGGCGCTGTCCGTCAGCCGCTCCGAGCTGCGCACATCCTTGACGGCTTCGCCTAAGGCCAGCTTGAAGATTGCGATCAGGCTGGCGAACTTGGCCGGCGGCTCTGGCTTCTCGGCCGGCGCCGCTTCGGTAGACGGAGCGATCTTGTCGAGGTCGACGGCGCCGCGTGTGGCGGATTTGAACGGCTTTTCCTTATAGGTGCCGATCGACGGAAGCCAGAATTCGTCGACCGGGTCGGTCAGCAGCAATACCTCGACGCCGCGGGCGCGAAAGCCTTCGAGCTGCGGACTTTTCTTTAATAAGTCGAGGTTGTCGCCGGTGATCGTATAAATCGCTTCCTGCTCCGGCCGCATCGCCGCGACGTAATCGTCGAGCGAGACGAGCCCGTCGCGCGTCGTCGAGCGGAAGCGGGCGAGCGCGAGCAGCGGGTCGCGCTGCTCGCGGTCCTCGTAGATGCCCTCCTTCAACACCGCGCCGAAATTGTCCCAGAATTTCGCGTATTCCTCCGGCGCCTCGGTCGCCTTTTTTTGAAGATCGGTCAGCACACGGCGGGTCAGCTGCTGGCGGATGCGTGCCACCATCGGGTTCGACTGCAGCATCTCGCGGCTGATATTGAGCGGCAGGTCCTCGCTGTCGACGATGCCGCGCACGAAGCGCAGATAGGCGGGCAGCAGTTCGGTGCCTTCGTCGGTGATGAAAACCCTGCGGACATAGAGCTTGACCCGTGGCTTGCGCTCCGGGTCAAACAGGTCGAACGGCTTCTGCGAGGGGACGAACAATAAAAACGTGTATTCGAGCACGCCTTCGGCCCGCGCGTGCAGGGTAAGCCACGGCTCGTCGAAGCTATGCCCAACGTGATGATAGAATTCGTTGTACTGCTCGGCGGTGATCTCCGAGCGCGGTCGGGTCCACAGCGCCGAGGCGCTGTTGATCGTCTCTTCCTTGTTGCCGTCGGCGAGGACGATCGGCAGCGCGATGTGGTCGGAATAGCGCTTGACGATTTGCTGCAACCGGTGCGGCTCCAGATACTCTTCGTCGCCTTCGAGCAGATGCAGGGTGATGCGAGCGCCGCGCGCGACATTGGCGGCCGGCTCGATCGTGAAGCTTCCTCGGCCGTCCGATATCCAGCGCCAGCCCTCGCTGTCGCCGGCCTTGCGGCTCGATACCTCGACTTTATCGGCGACCATAAAAGCGGAATAGAAGCCGACGCCGAACTGGCCGATCAGGTTCATGTCCTTCTTGTTGTCGCCGGTGAGTTGGGTCATGAACGCGGCGGTTCCGGAACGCGCGATCGTGCCGAGATTCTCAACCAGTTCGTCGTGGTTCATGCCGATGCCGTTATCGGCAATGGTCAACGTGCGCGAGGATTTGACCGGGCTCAGCACGACCCGGTAATGGCTCTCGCCTTCGGCCAGTGACGGCTCCGTCAACGCCGCGTAGCGCAGCCGGTCGCATGCATCCGAAGCGTTCGAGATCAGCTCGCGCAGGAAGATCTCTTTCTCGCTATAGAGCGAGTGCGCGACGATATCGAGAAGGCGGCTGACCTCCGCCTGAAAGGCTCTGGTTTCGGGAACGGTTTCTTGGGTCATTGTGCGGCGGAATTGTGTTGCTGAACCGCCGCGACATATGTGGCGCGGCGGCCTCAGCCGCAAGACTCCGCGGCGGCGCAGCAGCCCACCGTAACCGGAGGATTCCGGCTAGGGCCTGCCGTCAGGCCATGTGGCGCTCGCCCCGGCGCCAGCGTTCGACGACCCGCTCGACCTGCGAGCCCTCGCTCTCCTGCGACCAGGAGGCGGTGAAGGAGGCTGTGGCGCTCTTGGGCCGGCGGTCTTCCGCCAGCAGGTCGAAACATACCCGCATCGGCATCGAGACGCCCTCGCCTGCGGCAATCGCCTCGCCGTTGCGTAGGGCGGGCAGGAAATTCATCAGCCCGTGCGAGGCCTCGGGGACGGCACCGCGCACGATCTCCTGGTCATCGTGGTTGGTCATGCGCAGGGCAAAGATCGTGTTGCATTCCGACAGCAGGCCGGGCGCCAAGTCGGATGGACGCTGCGTCACGACACAAAGCGAGATGCCGTATTTCCGGCCTTCCTTGGCGATGCGCGAGAGGGCACGCTTCGCCGGCTCGAAGCCGAGTCCGGTATCGCGTGGCGCATACCGGTGCGCCTCCTCGCAAACGATCGTGATCGGCACCGGGGTTTCGCTCCACAGAGCAAAGTCGAAGGTAAGGCGGCACAGCACGGATACGACGACGTTCAGCACCTCCGATGGGATGCCCGACACGTCGAGGATGGTTATCGGCTTGCCGTCGACCGGGATGCGCAGGAGCTGGGAGAGGATCGCCGACAGTTCGTCCCGCACGGTCAGACGATGACCGAAGACAAATGCATAGCGCGCGTCGGCTTGCAGCGCCTGCAGCCTAGCGCTGACCGACTGATAGGCGGTGACGTTCTCGGGACGGTTGAGGCTGCCCATCGCCATGTCGAGGAAACGTTGTACATCGGATATGCGGTATGGGACCGGCGTATCGACGGTTCCGGTCTTATCAAGGCCGGCTTTGGTAAAATATGCCTGCTTGGCGGCAAGAACGGCCTCGCCCAGGATTTTCGCCTGATCCGGTTCCCGGTCCGAGCCGAGCACAATTTCGACGATCTCCTCGAAGTTGAACAGCCAGAACGGCAGGTACAGCCCCCCGCCAGGGCTGAGAACAAGCCCCTGTTCGCCGAAAGCGCTGGCATACTCGCCATGCGGGTCGAGCAGCATGACATGAGCGTGCGGGTTCCGGTCGATGACCGCGCCCAGGA
>Ga0209380_10001581_pt1 | contig 15118 bp, 15 predicted proteins | sample HubBroMetageWFT6_FD_188347 | JGI IMG/M metagenome (GOLD analysis project Ga0209380, IMG submission 188347) | Warmed and freeze-thawed soil microbial communities from the Hubbard Brook experimental Forest, New Hampshire - Hubbard Brook CCASE Soil... | ecosystem: Environmental > Terrestrial >...
CGTAATCGCCGCCGTCAACGTGGTCTTGCCATGATCGATGTGACCGATCGTCCCAATATTCACATGCGGCTTATTTCGTTCGAATTTCTCCTTCGCCATCGTGCCTCGCTCTTTATAAGGACTTCGCGACCTTTCTCTTATCCAGAGACGCCGCGCTAAATCACTTCACTTCGTTATGCCCGACTTATAATTCCCTATCTCTGCCACAAAATGGAGCGGGGGACGGGACTTGAACCCGCGACCATCTGCTTGGAAGGCAGAGACTCTACCACTGAGTTACCCCCGCTCATTCACAGCAACCAGCGCTAAACAAAAAGCACTGGATTTCTGGAGCCTGGGACCGGGATTGAACCGGTGACCTCGTCCTTACCAAGGACGCGCTCTACCAGCTGAGCTACCCAGGCGCTTTCCGGTTTTCCCGCACTGCACTACCGCTAATTCAATTCTGGAAATCTTTTTCTGCCGCGCCAGTAAAAAACTGGTGGACGGGGGAGGATTCGAACCTCCGTAGCCCGCAAGGAGCGGCAGATTTACAGTCTGCTGGTTTTAGCCACTCACCCACCCGTCCCGCAGAACCATTCGGGACGCTGGCTCGTTCGTCCCGCAAAACATCTAAGCCGCCCGCGAGCGCGTCCCTGTAAAATGCTCGGGACACAACTTTTCTCTCCCGCGCTTCTTTCAGAACTCTACCGGAATGCAACCTCACCGGACTTCTATATGGGGCGCTCCGCAATGCAGAAAAGGCTCGTGTCCGAAGACACCAGCCCTAGCGCTTATGTCGCGAGGAACTTCGTCCGCAACCTTGCAAAAAATTTCGCCGTGCCGTCAAAGTCAGCTGGCGGAGGGAGTTGAACCCCCGACCCTCTGATTACAAATCAGATGCTCTACCAACTGAGCTACGCCAGCATCGCTCAAACCGAACAAAAATATCATACCGGCAATCAGATTGCAAGCAGGTTCCTAACCCCGGCAAATCCAATGCCATTGCTATAGTTACAGTACCATCAAAACGGATCGGTTGCCCTATTGAGCAGGAGGCTTTGCCGCCGGCGAAGGTGCTGGCTCAGGCGCGGGCTTTGCAAATTGACTGTCCGCCAGCTGGACGTTCTGCTGAACGCCGGTGAATTTGATGGTGTAATCCGATTGCGCGCTGCTTTGGTGCACGGTAAAAGGTAGCTTGATCCCGTCGATGTCATGGTAATCGGACAGGTCCGTCTGGATCACCGCAGCTCCTTGCGGAGTGTGCACCGTTGTAATCGCTCTCGCCATTAACCCAGTCTTGATATCGAAGTACATTTTGTCCAAATCGCCTGCCGTAGACGTTGCTTCTACCGCATAAGTATCTTGATCACCGATTTTTTCAGTGCCGGTGACGTTCCATTTCGAATAGTACTTGCGCATATTCACTTGATGATAAAAATCGGCTTGTCGCAGCGAGTCTTCCGCTTCCGCGCCACTCTCCGTTCGAAGCCCGTTTTGAGGATCGTCCGACCACGCTGTGGTACCGTCGCAACCTCGCTCAAAGGTTGCGCCGGCAATATTCACTGCCACCAGCATCGAACTCGGAGCCTTTTCGTGAGATTCCAGGGTGCCTGAAATATTCATGGCCGGAATGTCGATGGTGCCCTTCGCGACGCGCGAGGTTATTTTGTGCCAGGCAGCCGCTCCGCCGATCGCGTTCACATACTTGTCCAGAATTTGGTCCGCGCTTGGAGTCGCCGTAGAAGCCGATGCCGCCGGTTTTTGATCCGTGCTGGCAGGCGCTTGTGCAAAGGTTGCGAAGCTCAACGCCGCGCTGGCCACCGTGACCGCAAATATCTTCTTCCAATTTGCCTTCATTTTAGAGACCTTCCTTCGCCAGAACGATTCGCGGGGCGACTAGGTAGAAGAAAGTAGATTACGCGCATCCCGAAGGTCACACAATACATCCTCTAATTGTATTACGCTGGAAGGGAACAAACATTACACTAAATCTCGCGAAACGGACATAATTTTAACGTGCCCACTTCTTCCGCAAAACGCGCCTGGATCGTCATTGTAATACTACTTTTGCTCATCGTGGGCGTGCTGGGAATCTTTTATTACCGCCAGCGCGGTCCGCTGCCGGCCCTGCCGGGCGTTACCAACAATCCCGGCCCGCCGCCCGATATCCTCACGCAGCTTCCGCTGGATGCTCCGGTAGTCGGTTATGTAGACGCATCCGCGCTGCGAAAGTTGCAAAATTCACCGCTCGCCGCCGTCCTGGGTCTCACTTCGCCTGGGCCAGAGGCCGATCGCGAATACCAGCAATTCGTCGCTGATACTGGCTTTGATTACACGCGCGATTTGGACCACGCCGCCATTGCTTTCTGGCCGGCCAATTTGGGTCCCGACGATTCCCTCAACGAAAATCGCGTTGTCGCTATCGTCGAAGGCCGCTTCGACGAACAGAGGATTAAAGCCTACGCGCTGCGTATGGGAAAACTCACAACCCGCGGAACTCAATCGATATACGAAATTCCGGGCAATCCGCCCATATCACTGGAATTTCTTTCTTCCACGCGCCTCGCACTCGCCGGCGGGAAAAATGCCACAGATTTGCTCAACACCATATCGTCCAGCGGAGTTCCCGCGCGGGATCCCGCAATGCAGGCCCGCGTTAAAAGTGTCGCTGGCGCGGCAATTTTCGCTATCGCACGGACCGATCGCCTGCCAGCCAGCTTTTACGCGAGTTTCAAAAATTCGCCGCAGCTGGATCAATTGGCGCGCAGCATCCGCGGGTTAACTCTCGCCGCGCAACCCTCCGGCGACGACGTGAACGTGGCTCTCGACGCTGAATGCGATTCCATGACAAACGCCATTAAGATTTCGACCTTGCTCGATACCTTCCGCATGGTCGGGTCCATGGCCCTGCACGATCCCAAGATGCGCGGTCAGATGACTCGGCAACAAGCCGCCTTCCTCGCATCTGTACTAAGCCAAACCAAAATCACCCACCAGGACAAATTTGTGCGCCTTTCTTTGCGTACCACTCCTGAAATGCTCGGTGCTCCCAGGCCCGCTCATACAGGAGTTGGCGTTCCACCTAGTTAAGGAACATAGGTATCAAGTAGGATCGGTCAGGGGATAAACAAGGTCTCAGGTAACAGGAACCGCAGAGTTAATCGCCGGAAGCGACGGTAGAAGCCGTACTGAGGTAGCGCCAGGGATTAACCGGCGTGTTGTAAATCCGAACTTCGTAATGCAGGTGCGGTCCGGTCGAACGTCCGCTCGCCCCTTCGTAGCCAATCACGTCTCCACGCTTCACGTGCATGCCGATCTGCGTGTTAAAAGCGGACAGATGCCCGTACCACGTGCTCACGCCAAAGCCGTGGTCAATCACAACCAGGCGACCATATCCGGCACGCCGGTCCACAACGCTGATGATTCCATCGGCGGTGGCGCGAACGTCATCGCCATAGTGCGACGCAATGTCCATTCCCGCGTGAAACGCGCCTTCACCACTGAACGGGTCCAGCCGCTCACCAAAGTGCCCGGTAATTTCACCCTTCACCGGCCACAGCGTTGGGATAACGCCCAGGCTGCTTAACTGCGCCGCCGGCAATAAGCGCAAGCCATTGCCCGACATTGCCACCGCAGTCGCGTTCTTCTGCAAGTAGCTGAACTCATCCACGGACTGCTCGAATTCTTCCTCAGGTTCTTGTGGGCCTTCCGCGAAACCAAACGGGGTCTGCCGGAAGCGGGTAATTCCGTAAGCCATGGCCACTTCGCTGGCCAGCGATTGCAGGGAGTCTAGCCGCTGATTGGTGTCCTTCACCTGAGTCTGCAACTGGAGATATTGTTGCTTCAGGGCGTCCTGGTTTCGGCGTAGGGCGTTGTAATTCGTAGCTTTCCACAGCATCCGTGAGTAAGAGCTCATCCCCGCGATAACGGTAATACCCCCTACCGCAGCTAGAATGGCGAGGAAATGAAGGACGTAAAAAGGGACGCGTACCCGGCGCATTCCACCGGAAGCGCTCGACGCAATAAAGAACGTGTAGTACTTACCTTTCACGATTTAATTTTCCTAGTTAGTTGTTTTCGCTGGATTCAGGTCGCGAGTCCCCGTTCGCGGTCTGCCAACGCTGTTAGCAAATTGGACACATATGTTCGAAGCGCGTGCATTGTAGTGACCTGTCCAGTCGTCGTCAACCCCAATCTTCCATTTTGCATAGGAGCACCGGGATGCGCAAACCAGCCGATCTCTCCCCTGACATGCTTTTAAACTTGCTTTCACTTTGGAACACCTTACCTTATTAAGGAAGCGCGAAACAACTGTACGGACGTTCAGGATGGATAGGGAAAGTAAACTGGTCGAAAGGATTGCGCGGGGGTTTCGCTACGGCGCGGCAGAGAAGCATGCCCGCGGTGGCTCCGCGCTTCGCCTCGGCATCGGCGATGACGCCGCCGTCATTTCCTCCAGCGGCAAAAATGATTGGGTGCTTAGCTGCGATGCCTTCCTCGAAGGAGTTCACTTCCTCGCCAAAACGCACCCGCCCGATTCGGTCGGATATAAATCGCTGGTTCGCGCTACAAGCGACCTCGCGGCGATGGGGGCGACCCCGCGATACTTCCTCCTCACGCTCGCCATCCCTGAAACCTGCACTGGGGATTGGCTCCATCAGTTCCTAAGAGGCATGGCGCGAGCCGCCCGCTCGATGAAGATGATCCTTGCCGGAGGTGACACCACCGAAGGCGACACAGTCTCGATCAGCGTTACTGTACTCGGCGAAGTTGCACGACGGCGGGCGGTGCCTCGATCGGGTGCGCGAGCGGGCGACATTATATATGTTAGCGGGCGCCTCGGCCGCGCCCAGCTCGGCCTGGAACTCCTGCTCCACGGGAACGGGAATATTCCAAGGAAAGGCTCCCCAGCTAAGAGTGTCAGGCACACGGAGGATGTCCCGCTTACTATCCTACAGCCTCATCTCTGTCCTCAAATCAGGCTCGCGCTCGGGGCCTGGCTGGCAAAGCACCGCTTGGCCTCCGCAATGATTGATCTCTCAGACGGCCTTTCTACCGATCTCACCCGCCTGTGCCAAGCCAGCGGAGTAGGCGCAGAAATCCACGCGGCGGCGATTCCCGTATTGGCACTCCCGGCAGGTTTGTCAAAATATAAAGGAAGGTTCAAGCTCGATCCGCTACAGATGGCCTTGAACGGAGGCGAAGACTACGAACTCCTGTTCACCGTGCCGCGAAGAAAAGTGAAGACACTGCGGGCAGCTCCCGGGTTCTCTCAGTTAACGCCCATCGGAGAAGTAACCGGCGCCAAAAAAGTGGTCCTGGTCGGTCCCAACGGAGCGAAGAAGCCTTTGAAGCCTCAAGGCTGGGACCCTTTTCGCCGCTAGCACAAACGCCTAGCGCTTCTGCCCAACCAGCTCTGCGATCGTATCCATCAGGTCAAACTTGGTCAGCACTTCGAGCTTCTTATCCGGCATTTCTACGAAAACGGCGGGACTATCGTGACTCAAAATGTGTGTTACTCGTTCAACCGGCGAGTCAGCAGGAACCAGCGGCAGCGGATTTGTCATCACTTCGCGAATCACTAGCTTGCGCAGATCTTTCCCCTGCAGCGCGAGATTCAGAATTTGGTCCTCAAACACGGTTCCAATCGAATGCTCTTCTTCGAACACGGGGAGCTGAGAGATGTCCTGCTTCTGCATGGTATGCAGCGCGTGGAAAACGGTCTGGTCCGGACGCGCCACGATCAAGTCGCGCGTTTTGCCGTTCTGCCGCTTGCCGCGAATCACATCTGCGGCGGTCAAGGTCACCTCCGCCTCTACGTAACCGTGCTCGCGCATCCATCCATCGTTGTAAACCTTGCTCAAATAGCGCGACCCCGAATCGGGCAAGAATGCCACCAGCAGATCGCCTTTCTTCAAATCCCTGGCCACCCGTAACGCGCCCGCGATACATCCTCCTCCGGAACCGCCGGTGAAAATGCCTTCCTGTTTTGCCAGACGCCGCGCCCACACAAAACATTCTTCGTCGTTCACCTGCACCACATCGTCCAGAATTTTCAAGTTCATAGTGCCGGGAAAGAAATCTTCGCCGATTCCTTCCACTACGTAGGTCTTGGCCTTACCCACATGCCCCGTTTTCACGAACTCGTAGTAGAGCGACCCTATCGGATCCACGCCGATAATCTTAATGTTCGGATTTTTCTCTTTCAGATATTGGCCGACTCCGCTGATCGTGCCGCCGGTGCCCATTCCGCAAACGAAATGCGTAATTTTTCCTTCAGTATCGTTCCAGATTTCCGGACCTGTCGTCTTGTAGTGCGCTTCCGGATTCATCGGATTTTCGTACTGGTTCGGGTAATAGGAATTGGGAATTTCACGTGCCAGTTTTTGCGCCACGGAATAATAGCTGCGAGGATCCTCCGGTTCCACAGCGGTGGGACATACAATCACTTCCGCGCCAAACGCTTTCAGCAAATCGATCTTTTCCCGCGATTGCTTATCATTAATTGTGAACACCACTTTGTACCCGCGCACGCAAGCCACCAGCGCAAGTCCCATTCCTGTATTTCCCGACGTGCCTTCGATGATCGTTCCGCCCGGTTTCAGCTTTCCCGTGCGCTCTGCTTCATCGATCATCGAGAGCCCGATGCGGTCTTTCACCGACCCGCCCGGATTCAGGTAATCCGCTTTAATATAAATTTCGGCAGGAGAATCTTTCCCGATCCGGTTCACCCGGATCAGCGGCGTGTTGCACATCGCCTCTAAAATATTGTTGCACTTCATGTGCGCGTTTCTCCTGGTGCGAAGTAATTCTGCAAATGAATCTTAAGCTTAGTGACTTCTGTAAATCCTGTCCAGCGGCACCGAGCTTAGCGGCGGGTAGCTGTGAACGATGCGCTTATCGTGTTTGGTATGCGTATGCCTTGAGGAACACAAAAACGACCACGCCGGTGATTGAAACGTAGAGCCAAAGAGGAAAAGTCAAGCGTGCGATTCGGCGATGCATCGCGAAGCGGCCCGTCAACGAGAAAAAGAACGTCGTCAGCACCATCGGCAACGCTAGGATGGAAAGGATTATGTGGCTGGCTAAGATCGAAAGGTACAGGGTGCGCACCGGGCCGTGGCCCGGAAAAATCGTGTCGCCGTGCAAGGCGTGATTCACAATATAGCTGACCAGAAAAACGGAAGAGAACGCGAACGCCAGCAGCATGCTCTTGCGATGCGCAGCCATGTTGTGATGCTTAATGAAATACAATCCTACACACAGCGCAATCGCGCACAACCCGTTCAAAAGAGCGTTGAGGGCCGGCAAAAACATCCAGCGCCCTGCAAAATCGGCCGAGGCCTGATGCACGTAAAGCAGCCACAGCAGGAATGATACCGCCAGGCCGCTCACCACAACGATCGCGCCAACCACCGGCCGCGGACTAAATTCAACCTGTTCCATGGCGACAATTAAATCACAAAAGCTCATGCGGAGGTCATATAGAAAGTGCCGCAAATGAACCCTGATTCGCAGCGAATTCGATAGCTTTGCTGGTTTGCTTGCGATCATAGAAATGTCGTTCCTCGCACACAACGAAAAGTTGTAAAGTTTGAATCGCCAGATCGCGGCAAGCAAGCGGTCAGGAAAAAGTGTGTTTGACAACGAATCAAAATGCCCCGTCAGTGGCAAGCGCATGTACGCAACCGAAGGCGAAGCCCTGGCCACAGCCGCCCACCAAATCGCATCCGCTAACGCACCAAAAGGCCTGGGCGCCTATCGTTGTTCGTGGTGTGACGCGTGGCATCTAACGAAGAATGCGGGAAAAACCAAAAAAGATCGCAGATAAACGCTAATCCGCCGGCGAATTGAACGTGAAACTCAAATTGCCGTTTGAGTTCATCCCGTTTTGCAGACGTCATAGCCATGACAACCTTGGCAATCCCGCTGGTTTCCGGTTGTCTTACGCAGATCCCTAGGCTCGCGCCCACAAAGGCTTCACGTAAATAAGCGGGCGGATTTTGCTGCTCCTCCAGAAATAAGCCAGAATGATCACGCTTGCAATCGCCGCGTACGCGCACCACAACGACGTAAACGCGTAGCGCTTGAACGCCATCACCGTCAGCAGAATCGCGAGATTGGCTATGCCAAACAGCACCATGGCCCTGACCTTCGAGAAAAATAGCGAGCCGCACGTCGCGATTATGTAAAGCACCGCAACCGCCGTGTTGTTCGTGGCCCGGTTGATGTACACGATGCTGTTTGCCTTCTCATACACCTGCGTTGGAAACGCCGTCAGCGCCCACAATATATAAAGCGTGGTTCCCGTGCCAATCACCAGAAACGGAACCATGCGCCGCCGGCCCGCGCCGTCAGGCTCAAATAGCAGCACGCTCAGCGGCAGCAGAAAAGGAAGTAGTCCCTGCGCATATAACATGAACGCAGCACCCATATCGTGCGTCACCGTAGGCGGAAGTATCCCGTCCAGCCCGAGCCAGACGAAGCCCTCGATGAATTGATGAATCGCAAACAGTGTGGGCAGCGACGCAAAAAGCAATTCGCGCCGGTGCTTCACCTTCGTCAACGTTACCACTCCAATCGCAGCCAAGGCCCCGCTGCCCACAAAATTCGCCACCGCAGAAAAGCACATAGCTGGTCTTCCCCCGCGCGAAAATTACACCCATCCCCGCCCAACACAAAATTATTTCTTCCAATCATCGCTAAGACATATGTTTCCTGACGGCGTGCTATGCTTTTCTGTGCTCCCAGTTCCGCCAGAAACCGGATATATCTTCTATGATGGCCACTGCGGTCTGTGCCATCGCACCGTAAAATTCGTTCTGAAACATGACCGCTCAGGAACTGCCTTCCGGTTCGCGCCGCTGCAAGGTGAAACGATAAAATCTCTTGTCGCACCCGAGCTGCGCGCCACACTGCCGGACTCCTTCGTCGTCCTCACGCGCGATGGAGGGCTGCTCACGCGCTCGAATGCCTCGCTCCACGTCATGCAACGGCTCGGCGGAGCTTGGCCACTTTTGGCCAATATCTTGGGCCTGATCCCTCGCGCTTTGCGCGACGTTGTTTACGATTTTGTCGCGCGGATCCGCTACCGCGTGTTCGGCCGCCAAGATAACCTTTGCCCTGTCGTCCCGCCAAATCTGCGGCAACGCTTTGATCCCTAAGATTCGCATTGATAAATGCACCAGCCGCAATCCTCGTCTGAGGCGCTGACAGGGTGGAAGGCGATTCCTAGCTAGGGTTTAGGAGCAATCTCGAGCTCGAGACAGTTTGTAACACAACGTTAACAATCCCCGCCAAGTGTTTCGCTAAGATGCCATGCCATGCCAAATGAAAATCTGCAAATTGTGGTGTCGCCCGGCAACCGCGAAGGCCAGAAAATTGTCCGCCTGAAGGGTTCCCTGAATATCCAGACTATCTTCGGATTTCAGTCTGCTGTGCGCGCGGAAAATTCCCCAGTGGTCATTCTCGATTTCAGCGGTGTCCCCTTCATTGATTCCGCCGGGCTAGGCGCTTTGGTTGGCGCCTATGTCGCTGCGCAGAAAAAACCTCAACGAATGGCTGTGGTGGGGATGAACACGCAAGTAAAGACCCTGATCGAAATGACCAAGGTATCTCAACTTATCAAATCCTACGACACGTTGGGCGAAGCGGAAGAATTGCTTTAGGAGCCACCAGGAACGTAACCCGGGTGCTCAGTTTTAGCTTTTCCAAGAACTACGCAGTCGCTAACTTTTCCGCTGGTAACTTTGGATCCACCCATTTCATAACCCCGCGCATTATAAACACATTCAAAAATATTGAAATCAACGACGCGGCCAGAGTCGCCGTAAACACTTCGTCGCCCACCAATCCTGACTTCCTGGCCACTTCCACCAAAATAAACGACAACTCGCCGATCTGCGTCAGTCCGGCCGCCACTGCTATGGAGGTCCAAATGGAGTAACGAAACAGCCGCATCACGCCCGTCCAAATAATGAATTTCCCAAACACGATCAGAAAAAGCATCACGCCTAACAATTGCAAATTGTGAACGATTATCTGCGGCACCACCAGCGTTCCCAGCGAGACAAAAAACAACGCCACGAACGCGTCTCGCAGTGGGATTAAAACCGTATGCGCTTCATGCAAATCTTTCGCTCCGCTGATGGAAAGTCCAGCCAGGAACGCTCCCAGCGCAACTGAAAATCCCAGAGCCTGCGCGATTCCGGCGGAAACCAGGCAAATCGCAATGGCGAACAGCAGGAAAAGTTCTTGATCTTTCGTGCGCGCCGCCGCGCGAAGAATTCTGGGCACCACCGTCAGAGCTAAAAATATCAACGGAATCAGCAGCAGGACAGCTTTCCCCAGCGTCCAGGCCGCCCGCGCGAAACGCCCTTCACCGGGCCCGCTGAAAATAGGAATGATCACGGTCATGAAGACCACGGCCACGTCTTCCACCAGCGTGATTCCAATCATCACTCGCCCGTGCGTTTTTCCCATGGCGTGATGGTCGGCCAGCATTCGCGCCAGCACCATGGTGCTGGCCACCGATATCGTGGCGCCCACCACAAAACCTTGCGTCATGTTCCATCCCATCAGCTTCGCAGTTCCTAAAGCCAAGCCGATGGAAAGCAAAATGCCCAGCGTTCCGCCTCCCAACGCAATCCATTTCACGCGCATCAAGTCCGGAATTGAAAATTCCACACCAATGGAAAACATCAGCAGCACTACGCCAACTTCCGCGAATACTTCGAAGGTGTGCAGGTCGGAAAGATGCGGCCCGGGCGTGAAAGGGCTAATGACAACCCCGCCCACCACGAATCCAAGGATCAAAGGCAGTTTCAGCCGCCAGGCGATCACGCCTCCAGCCACGGCGGCCAGAAATATGTAGGTCAAATCGCGAAAAAGAATTGGGTTCGCTTCCACGCCGCAATACTACCCTAGGATTCCTGCGCGCATTCACTGAATAACAGACCTTTCCAAATATTTCTGAACGCTGCCCGCCCGCATCAAATTGAGAACATTCCGCCAACTCCGCCCGCCGCAGCCTCCGCGCGGATGCGATAGAATGGTGAAACATGGAAAGGTTCTACCGCGCAACCATGAAGATCACCGGCGATACGCTGTTCGGCCGCCTCGCCTTCACATTCCTTTTGCTGTGCTCTATTGGCTTGGGCGCCGCGATCGGATTGCTTTTTGTTTACACTAGCGACTTGCCTGAAATTCACGCCCTGGAAGATTACCGTCCCAACGTCGTTACCGAACTCTATGCCGACGACGGCCAATCCATCGGCACCTTTGCTTTACAGCGCCGCATACTGCTCACTTATTCACAAATTCCCAAGCTTCTGAAAGACGCCATCCTCACCACGGAAGATCAGCACTTTGACGAGCACTGGGGCGTGGATATTCCGCGCGTCGTCGAAGCCGCCTATCGTGACGTGTCCAGCCATCGCATGGCCGAAGGCGCCAGCACGCTGACCATGCAACTCGGCGGCGGCCTCTTCCTCAATCGCTCTGACCGCAGTTTGCGTCGAAAAATTCAGGAAACAATTCTCGCCATTCAAATCGAGCGCCACTACACCAAAGATCAAATTTTTACCATGTACTGCAATCAGATTTATCTCGGTGCCGGAAATTACGGCTTCGAAGCCGCCTCCGAATACTATTTCAATCGCCCGGTTGGACAACTAACCCTTACCGAAGCCGCCACGCTCGCTGCCATCATCCGCGGCCCAATCTATTCTCCGGTTAACCATCCCGAACGCGCTCTCGCGCGACGCAATCTAGTCCTTTCTCTTATGGCGCACGACCGCAAAATCACCGCCGCGCAAGCCGCAGCTGCGTCGAAAGAGCCTCTGGGCCTGCACATTTTCACTGGACGAACCGATCTCGCTCCTTACTTCGTCGAAGACGTTCGCGAATATCTCGAGCACACGTACGGCACCGCTGCCGTCCACGAACAAGGCTTGCGCGTTTACACTTCGCTAAACGCCGCCATGCAGAAAGCCGCCGATCAAGCCGTGCGCGACGGCCTGCATTCCTACGATCGACGCCATGGCTGGCGCGGCAACTTGCCGAATATTTTGCAGAATAAACTTGGCTCGCTCGACAAATATCAAAATGAAGATTGGCGCGGCTCGCTGCAAAAGGGCGACTACGTTACCGGCCTAGTCACCAACATCCAACCCACTTTCGCCTCCATAAAACTCGGCCAATATCACGCTATGCTCACGCCCGCCGATTTTTCCTGGACCGGACGCAAATCCCCCGCCCAGCTACTCCAGCTCGGCGATCTCGTTTGCGTTTCCATTAAAGAGGTTTCCGGCGCCACCGTGCGCGTTCAACTCGAACAGCAACCCGCGGCCCAAGGTGCTTTGCTCGCCATCGACAATCCCACCGGTGAAATCAAAGCTATGGTGGGCGGGTACAGTTTTGACGAATCGAAATTTAATCGCGCCACGCAAGCTCTGCGGCAGACCGGCAGCTCGTTCAAAGTTTACGTGTACGCCGACGCGCTCGAGCAAGGCATCACGCCCTTCGACACCGTCGTCGACGAGCCCGTCACCTTTCGCAGCGGCGGCCAAAATTATTCGCCTCACAATTACGACAACAAATTCGAAGGCCGCATCACCTATCGCCGCGCCCTCGCCGATTCACGCAACGTTCCCGCCGTGCGCCTTCTTGACCACGTCGGCGTGCAGAGCGTAATCGCGCTGGCGCGCAAATTCGGAATCACCAGTCCGCTGCCGCCCTATCTCCCGCTCGCGCTCGGCGCTTCCGATCTCACTTTGATGGAACACACTTCCGCCTTCACGGTTTTTCCTGACGACGGAATCCACATTGAGCCGCATTACATTCGCCGCGTCACTTCTTACGACGGCGCTGTCCTGGAAGAGCCGCGCCCCAAAGTTACCGACGTGGTCCCGCCCGCAGTGGCCCGCACCATGGTCGCCATGCTCGAAGAAGTCGTGCAGTTCGGCACCGGCGTGCGCGCCAAAGAATTGGGCCGCCCCTCCGCCGGAAAAACCGGCACCACAAACGATTTCACGGACGCCTGGTACATCGGCTTCACTCCACAACTTACCGCCGGCGTCTGGGTCGGCAATGATGACAAGCGCATCTCGCTCGGCAAAAAAGAAACAGGCGCACGCGCCGCGCTTCCCATCTGGCTGGAATTCATGCAACAAGCCGTGCAAGGATCGCCCGCAGAAGAATTTCCAAATGTCGTTTCGCTCGAAAAGCTCGCCACCGGCAAACAAGTTCAAGTTGACGTCGCCGACACTGCCCCCCCCGCCGACGCGGCCGAGCAAGGCCTGACCGAAACCCACGGCGCCACTCCGACTCCCAAGCCGTCCAAACCCACTCAACCCATCACGCAAACATCTCCGCCCGCGCCGCAGCCAAAGCCTTCCTCACTTTACCCTGACGCAGGAAAGGCACCCACCCACGCCAGCGCCCAACCCGCCCCACCGCGCTAAGCCTGACTTGCATCTTTTTCGCCGTACTTCGCAACTAAGTAGTCAATTACTGTGCGTCCGCGGAATTATTGAAGGACAGCCCCCGATAGCATCCAGAAGGAAGGAGCGGCTCAATGAGGCTAACCAACTCCGCCATCCTCCTCGCGTCGCTTTTAGCAATCGCTATGCAGGGCTGCGGACTTTTTTCGTCCTCGCCGTCTTCGGGACCTGCTCCCGCCCTGTCCGTCGTTCAAGCCACCGATCTCGGACCGATCCCCACCAATCCAGACATTCTTGGACGAGATGGCGGCTACAGCGCTCTATTTCAAGGCTATTCCGTGTGGCTGTACGATGACACATTTCTCGCCAAGCCAAATTACGAGGACCGCACGCTGCTCAGTGACACCTGGTCATTTACCACTGACCTCAACGCGCAAGATGGCATCCCCGGTTTCCGGGAACGGCTGGATTCCGTCGGCGCGCCCACCATGATTTTGCCCGAGACTCCCGCTGAGCAAGCGTTCAACCAGGCCCACAACGGCACTAATTGCCAAACGACGCCTTGCGGAACTCGCTGGGCACTCTGGCCCTCCGCCATCGTCGTCAACCCTGTCGACAACACCGCTTTGATCTTTTATATGGTAGTGAGCGCGATGCCTGGAAATTTTAATTTCCAAGGCATCGGAACGTCCGTCGCCACTTGGCAGGACATCCAGCAGCAGCCTCAGCGCCCCACCCTAAATCCGCCAATCGTGCCCGACCATCCGGACTTGCTCTTCACTCAGAACGAGCCGGGCTTCGGCTCCGCTGCATTTATCAGCAACGGAATGCTGTATGTGTATGGTTGCGACTACACCTCCGGCTGCAAGCTGGGCAGAGTCTCGCCAGCCAACGCGCAAGTTCGCAGCGCGTGGAGCTTCTACGCGGGCGCCGGCAATTGGTCCGCGCAGATTGGCGACGCCGTCACCGTCTTTAATAACGCCAACATTTTGAGCATTTCCTGGAACGCGTTCCTGCAGTGCTACGTCGCGCTTTACAGTCCGCCCTTTTCCCAAAATGTCGTGATGCGCACATCCGCGAATCCCGAAGGCCCGTGGTCCCGCGAGACCTTAGCTTTCGTCGCCATGCAGCCCACGCCCGGCAACGGCAACGTTTACGACGCGCTGGCCCACGCCGAATACGACGCTAACAACGGCCAAACCATTTACGTCTCTTACTCGCGCGCCACCCCCGCACCTTTCTCGAGCGAAGTCCGCCTGGTCGCCGTCCAACTCCAATCCGCAAGCTCAGAGCCTTAAGAATGCCGGTGGGTTTTCGCTCGCTCTTGTTTCCTGAGGGCGTCTTCGCTTTGATTTTTCGCTTTTTGTTTACGTCTTCATCCCGAGCAAGGCGCTCTTTGCCAACGATGGATAGGCTGTTAGGATTTAGCTGGTCACTTCGAGGAGGATTCGTATGCTGTCTTGCTACCTCGCAGTTGGGTGGTTGTCGCCGGGCGACTTGGGTTGCGCTGGTGGAGGCGATGCTAGGGGCCTGGTGATGTCATCTAGAGATGCGGGGGTTCCTTCGATGCGCTGGAGGACGGGATAACGTTCGCCATCGTGGTAATCGATGTCGGCGATGGAAACAAAATTATCTAACTGGACGATCAGGCGGATCGGCTAGGACTTGCCTTTCGCCTCGCGAATCGCGGCTCG
>Ga0209380_10001588_pt1 | contig 15099 bp, 13 predicted proteins | sample HubBroMetageWFT6_FD_188347 | JGI IMG/M metagenome (GOLD analysis project Ga0209380, IMG submission 188347) | Warmed and freeze-thawed soil microbial communities from the Hubbard Brook experimental Forest, New Hampshire - Hubbard Brook CCASE Soil... | ecosystem: Environmental > Terrestrial >...
AGCTTACTGGGTGGCGGCTTGGGAGTGGTTGCTGGTATCGGAACGTCCGCTCTGATGCAGGACCTGCTTCAGTGGGAGATCAAGTTGACGCCACAGCTGCTGATATTCTCCGGCCTGTTCGCGGCAGGGATCGGAATCTTCTTCGGCTACTATCCTTCGCGCAAAGCTTCGGAGTTAAACCCGATTGAAGCGCTGCGGTACGAGTAACTGGCTATCAATACCCCGCCAGCTCCACCAGCGCCTTGTACACGTCGTTCGCCTGCGGCAGGATTTCGTCTTCCACCTGCGGCTGGTAGGCAACGAAGGTGTCTTTGGCGGCGACGCGCTTGACCGGAGCGTCGAGGCTGTCGAATAATTCGTCCGCAATTCGCGCGGCGATTTCGGCGCCGTAGCCCCAACTCAGCGTATCTTCGTGTGCGACGATCACGCGGTGGGTCTTGGAGACCGAGTTTGCAATCGCTTCCCAGTCATATGGGCTGAGGGTGCGCAGGTCGATCAATTCGACACTGACGTTATGCTCGCGTTCCATGCGCTGCGCAGCCTGCAGAGCGCGCGGCACCAGCGCTCCGTAGGTAATGATGGTGAGGTCGTGTCCTAGCTTTACTACCTTGGCCTTTCCGAACGGGATCATATAGTCCGGCCCGGGATAGAGCGCGCGCCCGAAGGTTTCGCGGTACAGCCGCTTGTGTTCTAGGAACATCACCGGATCGTCGCAACGGATGGCGGTGCGCAGCAGTCCGTTGGCGTCGAGCGCGTTCGAGGGGAACACGACGCGCATGCCCGGCGTGTGGGTGAAAATGCTCTCGCCGCACTGCGAGTGATAGATGGCGCCGCCGGTGAGGTATCCGCCAATGGCGACGCGAATCACCGCGGGGCACGAGAAGCCGTTATTGGAGCGCCAGCGAATCGTCGGCAGTTCGTTGCGCAACTGGTGCATCGCGGGCCAGATGTAATCGAAAAACTGAATCTCGACTACCGGCTTCATGCCGCGCGTGGCCATGCCGGTGGCGCGTCCGACGATGTTGGCCTCTGCGAGCGGCGAGTTAAACACGCGGTCGGAGCCAAACGCGGCCTGCAACCCGGAGGTCAGCTTAAAGACGCCACCCTTGCCCTTGACCTGTTTGTCGCGCAGATATTCTTCGCGGCTGCAGTCGGCCACGTCCTCGCCGAAGATCACGATGCGCTCGTCGCGCTCCATCTCGTCTTTCAGGCAGGCGTTGATGAGGTCGGCCATGGTCTTTTCTCCACCGGCCGGTTTCGCTGGTAGCGGTGGACGGATCGGCTCGGTCTCAAATGCCGATGACGTGGGATCGAGATATGGCGAATACAGATACTGCATGTAGGTGCCGGGCTTGGGAAACGCCGCTGCGACCGCCTTGTCTGCCGCATCCTGCACTTCGTCGGTGAGATCGAGTTCCATCTCGTGCAACTTGGCTTCGTCAACGATGCCTTCGCCCAATAGAAACGCGCGGAAGCGTGTGATGGGATCGCGCTCGACTTCGGCCTTGCGCTCGGCGTCAGGACGGTAAAGCTTCTCGTCGTCCGACAGCGAATGCGAGTAGGGACGAATCACATGTCCATGCACAAACGCCGGGCCGTTGCCGGCACGAATGTAGTCGATAGCCGTTTTCAGCGCGGCGTAGCTCGCGAGAACGTCGGTACCGTCGACCTCGGCGAAATGGAAGTTGGGAAAACCTTGCACCAGCTTGCTGATGTTGCCGCCGGCCGTGTTTACCTCGACGGGCACCGAGATGGCGTATTCGTTGTCTTCGATGACGAACAGCAGGGGCAGCTTGAGGTTGGATGCGGTGTTGAGCGACTCCCAGAACTCGCCCTGGCTCGTGGTTCCGTCCCCTGCGGAGACATACACCACTTCGTCGCCATGAAACGTGACGTCCTTGAACTGGCGATAATCGCCAATGAACTTCTCGGCTGCGCCGGGATGCTGGTTGAAATACCGTCCCGCTTCCGCACAGCCAACCGCCTGCAGGAACTGCGTGCCAGTCGGAGATGAGCCGGTAACGATGTTGAGCTTGGGATTGCTCCAGTGCGAGGGCATTTGGCGTCCGCCCGACGCGGGATCGTCGGCTGCGCCGACAGCCTGCAGCAACATTTCGTAGGGCGTGTTGCCGAGCGCGAGGCACAGCCCGCGGTCGCGGTAATAAGGATAAAACCAGTCGTACCCAGGCCGTAGCAGCACGCCGGCCGCCACCAGCAGCGCCTCGTGTCCCGCGCCGGAGATCTGGAAGAAGATCTTCTGCTGCCGCTTGAGCATGATTTCCCGATCGTCGATCTTGCGCGACTGGTACATCAGCCGGTAGATCTCGATCAGGTGCTGAAGCGTTAGCCCTTCATATTTATTGGCTGGCACAGGCTGTGCAGCGGCAATCTTAGGCTCGACCTTGGTGGTTGCCATCCATGACCTCTGGCTAGAAATGAGGGACCCGCTAATGGCGCAAACCTGACTATTGTAAATCCCCACGCGGCTTTCGCCGTAACCTTTCCGGCGATTTCGGCAGGAACCGTCGGACAGCGACTTGGGCCGTCTCTCTATCTATACTAGGCGTGAAATGATACGCATTTTTCGCACCATCCCGTTAAAAAAAATCAAGCTCATCCTCTTTGATCTCGACGGCACCCTGATCGATTCAGAACAGGACCTCGCGAACTCTGTGAACGCCATGCTGCGCCACTTCGGACGCAAGGAGTTGCCGCTGGAGGTCATCGACACCTATATCGGCGACGGCGCGCCCATGCTCATTCGCCGCGCGCTGGGCGATCCCGCGCATGCAGCGTTTCTGCAGGAGGCGCTGAACTATTTCCTCCTTTATTATCGCGAGCACAAGCTCGACAACACGCGTCCCTACGAAGGAATTGCGGCCGCGCTGCAGCAGGCCGAGATGTTCGACGGGCGCGCGCGCCAGATGGCAGTGTTGACCAACAAGCCGGTGCGGGCCTCGAACGACATTATCGCCGGATTGGGACTGTCACAGTATTTCTTCCAGACCTATGGCGGCAACAGTTTCGAAACCAAGAAACCGGACCCCCTGGGGGCGCAGACACTGATGACCGAAGCGGGTGCGACCCCGGGGGAAACCGTCATGGTAGGCGACTCTGAGGTGGACGTCTTGACGGCGCGCAATGCCAACCTGTGGAGCATCGGAGTGACCTATGGTTTCGCGCCACACACGCTGGAGCGCACGCATCCTGACATGCTGGTAGAAACGCCGCAGGAGTTGGCACTGGCGCTGACGGTTAGCAGTCCGCCTGCCCACTCAGGCGAGTCCCCGGCCGTAGATATCGTTGATTGAGACGCCTTGCAGGAGCGGCTAAACCGCTCGCTGGAGATCGGAGGCTCGCCATGACCGAACTGGAGAAACTGATCGAAGCAGTGCAGCAGGGACAGGAGGATCGAGTCAGAGAAATTCTAGATGTCCACGGTGGACTCGTTGATCAACGAGACGAATCGGGAGCCACGCCGCTTCATTACGCTGCGCTAGCTGGGCATCGCAGAGTCGTGCGGTTACTGGTGGAACGAGGCGCGAACCTCAATAGCACCGACAGCCAGTTCGGCGCGACGCCAACAGGCTGGGCGATTGAGTACCTGCGTGAAATGGGAGGCTTCCTGGGAATTGAGCTCGACGACCTGGCGTACGCAATTCAGATGAGCGATACCCGTTGGGTTGCGCGGTTCCTGCAGCGGTTTCCCTCGTTACGCGAAATAAGCGACTCGAATGGAACTCCATTTCGCGAGCTTGCGCGGTCCTCTGGTAATAGAGAAATCGGCAAGCTATTTGGGATCGACGATTCAGCAGGTTGATTCCCGGACAAATGCCCTACTCTTATCCGTGTCATCCGTGTAAATCCGTGGTTGATTTGTTTTCTTCCCGAAGCTCAAACCTGCCGTGGTTCGCTGCTATCCTGATGCCATGTCGCATCCCGGCAACTTGCGTTCGCCGTTCCAGGAAGGCTTTGCCGCCCTGCGCGATGAGCCGTTGCTATTTCTCGCAGAAGTCACTTGGCGATGGTGTTTTGGCGTCGCCGCATGGTTGTTGGCGCTCGGTGCAGCGGCGGTATTTCTCGACAGCCTGAAGGTTTCTGCGCTCGACCGCTTTCTGCTGGCCACGATGAAACCGGAACTGGAGTGGTCGGCGCTGAACCATATTCTTCACGGCGCGCTGCTCCGCTACGTGTGGACGAAGTTCATCGTGCTCGCTGGGTTGACTCTATTGTGGTGCTTTGCAGCTGCGGCGGGGCGAGCGGCTTCCTTGCGTAACCTGATCGCACTGTCGGGTGGCGAGGATCACGCAGAAGAAGCGGGCTGGCAATTCACGCCGATGTTCCAGCTGCACTTGCTGCGCGCGATCTGGACGTGGACCGCCATTGGCTGCTTCGCAGGCTCGATCCTTGTGGGAACCGCGATGTTGCAACAGCAGCGCGCGGCCCGGGCCGCATTCTTCTATGTTTTCGGCATCGCTCTGTCGCTGGTTTTTGGCGTTGTGCTGAACTGGTTCTTCGGGCTGGCTCCGCTGTTCTGCATTCGCGAAGAAGCTAACGCGCGCGATGCCTTGTCGCTCACTCTGGATTTCTGCGCGCGCCAGGGCGGACGGCTGTTTGGCATGTCGCTGGGATTTCTGGCGCTGCGGCTGGTGTGGGCGGGATCGATGTTCTTGCTGATACTCGCGCCGATAAACCTGAGCAAACACCTGGCACTCGGATGGATTCTGCTGCTGATGGGCTTCCTGTTCCTGATTTATCTGGCCGGAGCGGATGCCCTGTATCTGGCGCGGCTGGGTGCTTACGCCTCGTTAGCTGAAATCGACACGCAGCCTGAGCCTCAATCCGAGCCAGCCCCCGAGCCGGGACCGGCACCTGAACTGGAGCACGCATCTGAATCGGCTGCCCCACTCAACCCGAGGCCGGCTGAGTGGCACACGGAGCCGAATCCACTCTAAACCAGCGGCATAGCCTTACCAATCGGGCCCACGCCCCCAAGACCGCACAGCTTATTGCTTATTGCTTATTGCCATGCACCAACTACTAGTTACCAGTTACCAGCTACCAGTCACCGTTCCCTACCGCGCCAGCGCCAGCTTCTCTTCTTCCTTCTTTACCTTGGCAATTGCGATCAACTCCGCCGCCTTTTGCGCGATATGTTCGGCGCTGACCTCGAACTCTTTTATCAGCTCCCACGGCGCGCCTGAATCCCCAAAGCGATCTTTTACACCGATGGCGCCGGTGATGACTGGCGTCCCGAACAATTCCGGACTCTCCGTAATAACACCGCTCACGCGCCATGCCAGCGCGCCGATCTGGTGCTCTTCGGCCGTGACCACGACGCCCGTCTCCTTCGCTGCGCGCACAATCGCCGCCTCGTCAATCGGCTTCATGGTGTGAATATTCAACACCCGCGTCTCGTAACCGAACTCCTGCTTGAGGATGTAGGCCGCGCGCATCGCCTCGGGAACCATGGGCCCGCACGCGATGATGCTGAGGTCCTCGTGTTCGTCGCGATACTCGGGCGCAAGCAGGGTGTCGAAGGCATCGATCATCTGCTCGGCCTTGCGCCGCAGGCGGATCACGTTGGCCGTGCCGAACACAAACGGCGTGTCTTCTGTCGTCACGATCGGTGTCGCCTCGCGCGCGAAGCGGATGTACTTCGGCCCGACGTGCTGCAGCAGAAGGTAGTCCGTTGCCTTGCGGGTTTCGATGGAGTCGCACGGCACGGATACCACCATGTTGGGCAGTCCGCACATGGCGAACAGGTCTTCCAGCGCCTGATGCGTTGCGCCGTCAGGGCCGACCGACACTCCGCCATGCGCACCCGCGATCATGACATTGAAATTTCCATAGCAGATCGACACGCGAATCTGGTCCAGATTGCGTGCCGCCGCAAACGTCGCGTAAGTACCGAACACCGGCAGTTTGCCCTCGCGGGCCAGTCCCACAGCAGCAGCGGTGGCCGACTGCTCGGCGATTCCCATGCTAATCCAGCGGTTTTTGCGCTCCGGCTTCCCGCTGTAGAAGTCGCTGATGGTGATCGATCCCGAAATGTCCAGCCCGAGGCAAACGATGCGATCGTCGTCGCCGTTGTTCGCCAGCGACTTGCCGAAGCCCTTGCGCGTCGGCTCCATCTGCACTTGCGGAGTACTCTCGGAGTTCCACCAGTAGTCGCGCGAGAAGTGCGGCATCTTGGCTTCGAGCTTTGCCTCAACGTTTTTCTGGTATTCCGCCGCATTCTTCAGCAGCGCGTCATACGCGATGGTCTTCCTCAATCCGAGCTCGTCGAGCGCCTTCACCATCTCGTCGTAGGTCGGCGCGCGCCCATGCCAACCTGCAACGTTCTCCATGAAGCTGACGCCTTTGCCCTTCACTGTATTGGCCAGCAGCAGCGTTGGCTTCTCGGCCACAGGCACGTTCTTCGCCTTCTGCAATCCTTCGACGACCTGCTTAATGTCGTGGCCGTCAACCTCGATGACCTCCCAGCCAAACGCGCGATAGCGGTCCACCAGCGGCTCCACATTCATCACGTCCTTCACCCAGCCATCAATCTGAAGCCGGTTGCGATCGATGATGCCCACCAGGTTGTCGAGCTTGAAGTGCGAGCCTTCCATCACGGCTTCCCAGATGTTGCCTTCCTGCTGCTCGCCATCGCCCATGATGCAAAACACGGTGTGGTTCTTGCCGGCCATCTTTCCGGCCAGCGCCATACCGACGGCAATGCTGAGGCCCTGTCCGAGCGATCCGCTTGACACCTCGACTCCAGGCAGTTTCAGCCGATGCGGATGCCCCTGGAACTGCGAGTACAGTTTGCGAAGCGTGACCACGTCTTCCAGCGGGAAATAGCCGGCCATGCCCAGGCCGAGGTAGAGCGCGGGGGCCTTGTGCCCACCCGACCAAACGATGCGGTCGCGGTCTTGCCACTCAGGCATGTTGGGATCGTGGTTGGCGACCTTCAGATAGAGCGCGACGACAATCTCCATCATGGAGAGCGTTCCGCCCGCGTGACCTGAGCCAGCGGCGCACAACGCTACCAGGTGGTAGCCGCGCATCAGGCGGGCAGCTTGCTCCAGTTCTTCCAGCGAGAAATCGCGCACGACGGCTTTGGAGAAAGCATTCATCAGAGGCATGACGTTTCCTTCTTGCGGGCACCGCTTTCGACCCATGACGGATTGCCCGGTGCGCGAACCGGCACCGCCCGACTCGGTCGAACACATGGCATTGGAATTACTCGCTATCTTGGGGCCCGAAGCACAAGGCTAGGACGGCTCGAACCGGCTCGCTGTGTCTTCTATCACGAGGGATTGTGACGTGCGCCACAACAGGAGAGTCAGCAACTGCCTTGGCTTCCGGTCTGCGAGACGCTACGCGTGTCAGTCCTGCACTGCCCCGACGCGCCGTTCGGCCACGTGCCAAAGCACTCCAGCCGGATCGAAGACATAAACGATCCGAAGGCCCCATGGCTGCACGGCCGGCGCGCTCGGAGCCTGAACCTTGAACCGTCCGGGCAAATCCAGCCCTTGAACATGCGTCCACCACGCGTCAAGGTCATCGACCATGAGCTGCATCATGAAATTCTCAGCCCACTCCTTCTGATAACCCCGCTGCAGGATGAAACCGCTGGAACCCATCCTGAAGATCGCGACGTCGCCGTCAAGCAGTTTTTCGAAGCCCAGCGCCTCATAAAAGGCTTTCGACCGTTCAAAGTCTTTTGCAGGTAGGAATGGCCGTGCCAGTTCAGTTCCGCTCGGAACTTGTTTCATCTGTTCTCCTTCAAAGTCGAAAGGCTCACTGCGGCAACTGCGACTCGCCCCGCATCCGCTCACTCACCTCCAGCTCCAACGCTGACAGGGACACTGTGATATCGCGGATCGAGTAGTACATCGAGACCACCAGCGAAATCAGGCACAACGCGAAGAACGGCAGCGCGAGAAAGTCCCTTTGCAGTTGCAGCAACTGCTCGGCGAACAGCGACAGCACCGTCAGCGACACAAAGAAGATGCTGGTGGAAGCGTAGAGCATCGAGCTGCGCAGCACGTGCGCCCGCTCATTGGTAAGGCGTAGCTGCTCAGAGAGCTGCCGCCGCCGCGCGCTTTCTGGATCGCTCTCGCTGAGGTCGCGGGCCAGCAGGCGGGCGCGATCGATGGCCCTCCCGTAGCGATTGGTGATGCTCAGCAACAGCAGTCCCACGCCGGAAATCACGATGACCGGCGCAATCGAGGCGGTCAGAATCTGGACCACGGAAATGGTGTGCATCGCAGAGGCGCTCCTTTCCTATGATGCACCATCCCGTTCGGTCCGGTCAGCATTCCGCTCAACCGGGTCTTAGCTAATTACAAATTACTAATTACCGATTCCTCATCGCTAACGCTGACTCCCCAACCCCACGTATTACACTGTCCCCATCATGGAAACCGCAGACGTCGTCATCGTGGGCGGCGGGATCGTCGGCGCCAGCATTGCCTGGAATCTCACCGAACAAGAGTGCCGCAACGTGCTCATCATCGAGCGCGAGACCCATCAGGGCAAGGGTTCAACGGGCAAAAGCATGGGCGGAGTACGCGCCCAGTTCGCCACCGCTCCGAACATCCAGATGTCGATGTACTCCATCCAGTTCTATTCCGAATTCGACGAGCGCTTGGGACAGCCCGGCGGATACCGTCCGCAGGGATACCTCTTCGTCGCTACCCGGCCCGCACACCTCGAGTATCTTCGCACCAACCAGATTCTGCAGCATTCGCTTGGGCTCAAGCAGGCGCATATGGTGAACCGCGACGACATCAAGGCTCGCGTCCCTCAGCTTCGTTCGGGGGACGTGTTGGGCGGCACCTTCTGCCCGACTGACGGCTTCGTCGATCCCTACAGCGTCATGGTTGGCTTCACCACTTGCGCAACTGAGCGCGGAGCTAAAGTCTGGAAGTCGACCGAAGTCACGAAGATAAATCGGGACGGCTCCGGCATAACTGGCGTCGAGACCACACGCGGTCCTGTCAGCGCGCGCGTCGTGGTGAATGCCGCCGGAGCGTGGGCCGCACAGATCGCAGCGCTCGCTGGCATCGACCTTCCCGTACAACCCCTGCGACGTCAACTGGTGCCTACCGAGCCGTTCGATGGCGTGTCGCACGAAATCCCCATGGTCATCGACATGACCAACGGCTTCCACTTCCGTCCCGAAAGCCTTGGGTTTTTATTGGCGTGGAACGATCCGGAGGAAACCACCGGCTACAAGACCGACTTCGAGCCGTCGTTCATCGAAAAGATCCTGGTGCGCGCGGCCGACCGCGTTCCATGCTTCGAAAATGTCCCGGTAAATCCCAAGCGCGCATGGGCGGGGCTCTACGAGATGTCGCCCGACCACCATTGCATCCTCGGTCCAGTCGAAGCCGTTCCCGGCTTCTTCTGCGCCAACGGCTTCAGCGGACACGGCGTCATGCACTCGCCCGCGACTGGTCGCATCCTTGCTGATTTGATTCTGCACGGCAAGACAGACGTGGTGAGCAACGTCGAAGCGCTGAGTCCCGCACGCTTCGCCAAAGGCGAGCTGCTGCACGAAACAGCCGTGCTGTAGCTTGTTTCAGCACCATGTCCGCGTGTCACAATGAACCATGACCCTCGCTACCAACCACGCCCTGCGCTACGGCACCGAGGCTGACGTTGGCCCCATCGTCAGCCTGGTCAACGGGGCGTTCGCCATCGAGAGCTTCTTCAAGACCGGCGACCGCATCGACGAGACGCAGATCCGCGAGATGCTGCTGCAAGGTCAGTTTCTCCTGTTGACGGAAGGCGAGTCGCTCATCGCCTGTGTCTACGCGCATTTGAATGGCGAACGCCTTTACATCGGGGTGCTCGCGGTCGATCCAGCGAAACAAAAGTCGGGCATCGGCGCGCGCATGATGCGCGAGGCCGAAGACTTCGGTCGCCGCGCCGGTTGCAAGTTTGCTGACATCCGCGTGGTGAATGTGCGTCCCGAGTTGCCGGTGATTTACGGCAAGTTGGGCTATATCGAGAGTGGCGTCGAATCTGCGGCAGTCATCAAGACCGCGATCATACCCGTGCATTTTGTCACCATGTCGAAACCGTTGTAGTTCGATCGATTCACAGGACGCATCCAATCACGAAGGACTATGAGCATCGAGAACCGCACGCTGAAGCACACCGACCTCACCGTCTCCCGTTTCTGTTTCGGCACCATGACATTGGGCAAGCCGCTCGACCAGGCTGGCACCAACCAGGTCATTGATCGTTGCATTGAGGCCGGTATCAATTTCTTTGACACCGCCAACATGTACAACGCGGGAGTCGCTGAGACCCTGCTCGGCAACGCGCTCAAAGGTCGCCGCGACAAAGTCGTCCTCGCCAGCAAGGTCTTCTTCAAGATAGGCGACGAGCCCGACCAGCATGGCCTTTCACGCAAGGCCATCTTGCGCGCCATCGACGAAAGCCTGCAGCGGCTGCAGACCGACTATCTCGACCTCTACTACCTGCACGCACCCGATCACACCGTGCCCGTCGAAGAGTCGCTGGAGGCCATGGAGTCGCTCGTCAAGCAGGGCAAGGTGCGCTATCCCGCGTCTTCGAATTACGCCGGATGGGAAGTGGTGCAGATGCTCTGCATCGCCAAAGAGCGCGACTGGCACGCGCCGTACGTTTCGCAGCCCATGTACAACCTTCTAGCGCGCGGGATCGAGCAGGAATACCTCCCCATGTGCAAGGAGTTCGGCGTGTCGACCGTAGTTTACAACCCGCTCGCGGGAGGCCTGCTCACCGGCAAGCATCGGCCCGACGCGGTGATCCCCGGAACGCGCTTCGACAACAACAAGCTTTACCAGGACCGCTACTGGCACGAGCAATACTTCAACGCGGTTGAACGCCTTCGCCAGATTGCGCAATCCGCCGGGCGCTCACTCGTCGGCCTGTCGCTGATCTGGCTCCTGCATCACACAGCCTCAGACGTTGTGATTCTGGGCGCTTCGAGCCCAGAGCAGTTGAACGAGAACCTCGCCGCCGGAAAAGAAGGCCCCCTCCCCGAAGACGTGGTTAAGGCCTGCGATCAAGTCTGGGACGACCTCCGCGGCCCCCTGCCGGTTTACAACCGCTGAGACCGTGTGCGCCCGAGGCTGAAGCCGCTCGCCAACTTATATAGTGGTGTACAACACTAAAACACACAAGAATTAGCGACCTATTAGAATCAATGGGTTAGGGGGAAATTGTTTGTAAGACTTGATTCTAAAAGGCAGTTACACGTATCCATGTCTGCCCGTTGGACTTAGCTGCCAAAAATGGCGGTTTTGACACCCAAATTTGTCATCCCAGTCATACTTTCAATACAAATACAAGTAATACTTTCAATACAAATCATACTCATCGCGGCGTGACATCGCGGGCCGAGTTGTCAAAGAACAAATTCTCCTGCGCGCTGGGCCGGATGGGGCAGGGACACGAATCCCCTGGCCCACGGACTAGTTGTAATGGGAGGCGAGTGAGGACGCCAGAAAAAACCGCAGTGCGAGAAAACTAAAGTAACCTTCCGGACCGAAACGGGAAAGCTGGGAAGTGATTTGACCACGGAGGACACGGAGAGTTCTCAGGTCTCCACCCCGGAAGATGTGTACCCACAATCGCCAAGCGCAGCCAACTGTGGACACCCGCGTCTGAGAGGGTCGCCGGGCGGGGCACCCGGCAGAGGAGAAGTGTTTTCTCTTGACATCCCTTTTATAGAACCCGACCCACCAAACGAAGGGATATGTGGGCCCATCCGTCGCCTCTCCTGTTTCTCCTACTTCGCGGGCCGACCTATCGTTCCCATGGGCTGCACATAGAGGGGAACCGACTTCTCATGGAGACTTCCCCAGAATCAGCTCACATTGAGTTCGGCTTGCTTCTTTGTGGGGATACTTTTTGGAAAGACCATTATGGTGTAGAACGTCGGACTTTCGTTTGCGACGTGGAGCAATATTTCGAGGCCCGTTTTATTCTCTAGAGTGACCTGCTGAAGTTTTTCTTTTGCTAGTTCCGTGTCCCCGGGACCGATTACCACTCCGCCCTCTGCCGTAAACCCTTCCAAAAGCCCAATTGCACGGCCTGGAAACGAGAGCTTCAATTCTGACAAATTTATGGGAACGGTGAAGCGGGGAATCCGCAAATTCAGAAAGTTGAAGCGCGCCGCTCGCAGCTGCTTATTGTAAAAGTGGATAGTTTTGCCCTCGCGCTTCCATTCGTATCCCGGAGCCTGTGCGAGCAGTTGGTTAAGCGAGTCATCGCTGACCTTCGCACCATTGGTCATGGTAATGTGTGGCAAAGGCCGCGCCAGTTCAGCAATTATCGGCACGCGTGACGCACGGGCCATTTCGGCCAAAGCATTTGCCAAGTCGCCGGGTATTGGCCCGTACTGGATCGGCTGATCCTGGGAGCTGCTTAGTGCGCCTCCGAAAAGACAGGCCACCGATATGAGCAGAACAGAAAAGATGGTTGAGCTTAATCGCATTACGGTACTCCTGTTGGCGGGCCGGAACATGTGAATGTGGCATTGCCGCTCTTTACGGCTTAGCCATTCACGTTCCAGGTCTGCGCTATTATCATCGTGCAGCTGCCGGTAGGATTCCCATTACCGTCCGCAGGTAAGCATCTCGAAGAGCACAGCCAAAGGGTGTCGGGTACCGGGAAATAACCATTGTTTCCGGTTAGGAGATTCGCGGGAGTGGGACCGGGGACGGCGCAGGTATTGTAGGTTACCGTCAGAGCCTCGCTTGCGGCCATGTTCGCTACCGGGATGGGCACTGGCGGACCGGACGTGTCTAACACTTGATACTGGATCAATCGCTTTTATCCCACCTTTTCCCAAAAGGCAGGGACAGGTGGAGCACCCAACGGCATCACGGTAGTTTAGACCTTACGTCAGTACCCGCTTGATGAAACCCTTGACCCCAAACGTCCCCAGCACTCCCAGTCCGATCAGCAGCGCAACGAACGACACCCACGCCGGCATGTGCGGCACCATGGGTGTTAGGGCGGTACGCAGCCCCTCGCTCATGTACACCAGAGGATTGATGAGCACCAGGATCTGCAGCCAGCGTACGTTGTGCATAGCCGCCCACGGGTAGTACACGCAGCCAAAGAATGTCACGGGCACCACGATGATGCCGAACATCAGGGCGATATGCTCCGGCTTTACCACCGTTCCTATGGCCAGGCCTACCGTTCCCGCAACCAACGAGGCAAGCAGCAGGATCCCAATCAGCGTCCCCCAACTCGAGACGTTCACTTGCACCGGGGTTGCCGGAATGAAGTACACAAGCGGGAAAATCACCAGCGCGGCCAGCAGACTTTGCACCGCGCTGAAGACGATTTTCTCGATGGCCACCCAGGTCACCGGCAGGGGCGACATCACGCGATCGTGGATTTCGCGCGTCGCGCCGATCTCCATCGAGAGCGGAAGGGCCGTCGCCATGATGCCCTGAATAAAGATGCCCACTGCCAGCAGACCGGGAAGGATCAGCGTGCCGAAGCCTCCCGCCGCGCTGCTCTGGAAGCCCTGGCCCATCTTGGGGAACAGGTAGGTGAACACGAAGACGAACATCAGCGGGTTCATCACCGTGCGGATGAGGAACGGGATGACTTCGCGGCGCAGCACGCTGATGTCGCGCAGCAACAGTCCCCGAAACGAGCGCCAATAGAGCGCGTACTTAGTCACGCAGGTCCCTCCCCGTGAGCTTGATGAAGACCGATTCCAACGTGGTTTCGGTGACAGAGATGTCGCGCAGGTTGTCGCCGGCGATGCTGACGATTTCCGGCAACAGCCCGGCGCGGCCGTCGGTGAAGACGACCAGCCCGGCGTCGCTGCCTTCCACTTCGGTGACGCCCGGCAAAGTGGCGAGTTGTCCGCGCAGTCCATCGGAACTCGAGTCTTGCAATTGCAGTTGGAACACCCTTTGCGCGCCCACACTGCTCTTCAGCTCCTCCGGCGTGCCGCTCACCAGGATCTTGCCGTGGTCGATGATGGCGACCCGGCCGCATAGCTGGTCGGCTTCTTCCATGTAGTGCGTGGTGAGCACGACGGTGATGCCGCGATTGCGAAGCTCACGGATGATGTCCCACAATGCCAGACGCGTCTGGGGGTCGAGTCCGGCACTGGGTTCGTCGAGAAACAGCACCTCGGGATTGTGCGCAATGGCGCGCGCAATCTGCACGCGCTGGGCAAGCCCGCCTGACAAGGTTCGCACCGAAGACTTCGCCCGCTCACTCAGCTTGAAGAGGTCGAGCAGTTCCGTCGACCTGTTCGTCGCTTCCGCGTGCGGAATTCCGAAATAACGGCAGTGGAAATACAAGTTCTCAAACACCGTACACTGCCGGTCGAGCGTGTTGAACTGGGTCACAACACCCATGTAACGTCGGGCTTCGGAGGGATGTTCGACCACATCGATGCCGGCGATGCTGACACGGCCCGCGGTGGGTAGCGAGCGCGTGGTGCACACGCTGATGGTGGTGCTCTTGCCCGCTCCGTTCGGGCCGAGCAGGCCGAACAGTTCTCCCCGCTCGACTTCCAGGTCGATGCCTTTGACGGCCTCGACCGGCGGCTTGCCGGGATAGGTCTTTACCAGCTTCTGTATGTTGACAATTGCGTCGGTTGAACTGGTCACGGCGCTCCGCTTGCTTTGTGTTGTTGGATTACCCAAAAGGCTGTAGGAGAAGTTTACCAATGAAACGGGTGGCGACAGGATACCGATTGTTACAACTTTTCAAATCGCCTGCCCCGCGCAAAATCCGGAGGCCCACGCCCATTGAAAGTTGAATCCACCGAGGTGCCCCGTCACGTCAACCACTTCGCCGATGAAGTAGAGCCCCGGCACTTTCTTGCTCTCCATGGATTTCGCCGACAACTCGTCGGTATCAACGCCGCCGGCTGTGACTTCGGCCTTGTCGTATCCTTCCGTACCGGATGGCACGACTTCCCAGTTATGTGCGCCTCGCTCCAATTCTTCCAAGCCGCGATTCGTCCAGCGCGCTGGAGCATGCTGTTCCAGCCACCGGTCTGCGAATCGATCGGGCAGCACGGCGCGGAACGCCGACTTCGCTGCGCCGATGTCGCGTCCGCCAGGCTCA
>Ga0209380_10001589_pt1 | contig 15090 bp, 19 predicted proteins | sample HubBroMetageWFT6_FD_188347 | JGI IMG/M metagenome (GOLD analysis project Ga0209380, IMG submission 188347) | Warmed and freeze-thawed soil microbial communities from the Hubbard Brook experimental Forest, New Hampshire - Hubbard Brook CCASE Soil... | ecosystem: Environmental > Terrestrial >...
CGGGCGCGTTGCCGGGAGTAGTCGCGCGGGCTTGTGTCAGATGATAGTCAACCTGCCTGCGCATACGATCAACTTGCAGGTTGATCGCGGATGCGATTTCCTGTTGGCCTGCAGTCTCGAACTGTTCGGCCTCCTGCGCGAGGACTGCCAGCGGCGTTTTCAATCCATGTGCGAGATCGCCAGCTTTCGCCAATGCCCGCCGGACGATCCGATCGCGATGCTCTAGCAAGGAATTGAGATCGTTCACCAGGGGCTGCACCTCTGTTGGATAGGTTCCTTCGATCCTGTCGCCGGAACCATCGCGCAGACCCAATAGTTGTCGACGTAGTCGGCCAAACGGTAACAGTCCAGCGCGGAACTGCCAAATTCCCGCCAGTATGCACACAGTCGCGAAAACGAGAAAAATTCCTATGCTCCACCCAGGCATGAAACGAAGCTGGCCGTGCACCACGAGGAACAACAAATGCATTAGCGGGATCAGTCCAAGGGTCCAGAAAACAGTGCCGAGAAGAATTCGCCACCGGAAAGAATGCAGCCAATTCATGGATGGGCCTTCATGCGGTAACCCAGGCTTCGCACTGTCTCAATGAAGGCGGGACCCAGTTTTCGCCTCAAGCGAGCGATAAAAACTTCAACCGTGTTTGAATCGCGGTCAAAGTCCTGGGAGTAGATATGTTCAGTGAGCTCGCTTTGTGAAACTACGCGCTGGCCGTGGTGCATTAGATAAGACAGCACGCGAAATTCGTGGCCGGTCAGCTTCACCTCCACGCCCTCGAGGGTCACCTTGCTGGACCGCGGGTCGAGTACAAGCGGACCGCAGCGAAGTTCAGGAGTGCTCTGTCCGCTCGACCTTCGAATAAGTGCGCGCAACCTCGCCAGCAATTCCTCCATCCGGAACGGCTTGGCCATGTAGTCATCAGCCCCGCCGTCAATCCCCTGAACCTTTTCGTGCCAACTCCCTCGCGCGGTTAGCACGAGCACCGGCATCGCCTGCCCCGCCTCACGCCAGCGGCGCAACAACGTCAATCCATCCACTTTAGGTAGTCCCAAGTCGAGAACAACGGCGTCGTAGCGTTCATCGTGTCCGAGAAGGTCAGCGCGTTCGCCGTCGGCCGCATGGTCCACAGCGTAGCCCGCGCGGCGAAGCGCGGCGGTGAGCTGCCTGGCCAGAAACGCCTCGTCTTCCACGACCAGCACCCGCATGCTTTCCCCTTTTATGCAAGGAGACGAGAACCAAGCTGAACGCCACCTGAACAGCGCATTCAGACGCCATTCAGACGCGGCTCAATATGGTGTGAATGTGATTGAACTGCAAGCGCTCAGCAACGCCTACTATACGCCGACCAAAGACGACGTCTCGGTTCGGATCCACTATTTTCGGCAACTTCGAAGAAAAGAAAAAGGAGGAAATCAAATGAAAGCAATCCGTCGAACGATGGTTCTCTTTTTTGTGCTGGGCCTCACCGCCGTGGCACAGACGTCAGCAGCTGGTAAGGAACAAGCGTCCTCGGGCGCCATGATGCCGCACCCTTCCCATACCAATGGCGCGGCTCTGACGTATGCGGAACTGAAGAACACGGCGGCCGCGTTAGAACAAGCCAGACAAGCAACGGCAAAATACCAGGACGTGCATACGGCTGAAGCCGACGGATATCAGATGGTTGGAGGTGATATGCCGGGAATGGGTATTCACTATGTTCTGACGATGGAACCGACCCGTTTTGATATAGAGAAGCCTCCCATTTTGCTCTATGTGAAGAACTCGGCCCAACCGGGGGAATACTCTCTGGCCGGCGTTGGTTATTTTTGGAATGCGCCCGAAGGGCCTGACGGCCAGCCCTTGAACTCGCCCTTTCCAAAATCGTTAGCGGTCTGGCACCGCCATGAAAATATTTGCGTACTACCGCACCTGGAAAACCCCCACGGATTGAGTGAGAGCCAATGCCGCGAACAAGGAGGCCACTTCATCGCTAGGACTCAATGGTTGGTCCATGCCTGGATTTGGAAAGATAATCCCACAGGCATATTCAGCCCAGAGAATCCGGCTTTGCGGTGATCGAGAGATTGAGAGACTGAGAACAGCATAGCGTGGCTCAGATCGTGAATTCCGGAAGCGTCTGGCGGTGCGGGACTTTCTCGACAAGGGATAGTCGAATACTCGTCGAAGTGACGCAGCCACAGGCGCTTTGCTGCAGCCTCATAGAATTGCGCCCAAGTAACGGGCAACTGTTCCACTCTTTACTATCCGGGAGCCTGGAAGGGTTCTTCCGAAATGCGTGTCACATGATTTCTGGTGCACCTTAAACCAGGTGGCTCGATCGCAGGTCCCCCTGAACTGTTGTCCATTGGTACTTCAAAACGCATAGGGACACACGGAGCCGCCGGTAAACGACTGACCGGCGAGTATCGCGCCAAGGAACCGGCGTCCGTGACTTCCGCCAATAGAATTGGCGTGGTCCCGACTATGCTTCGCGCGAGTCGTGATCACGTAATTTCCGGATGTCAGCCATACTATCGAGCAAGATGTCGATCCCAGCCGTGATATTGCCCGGCGCGTCAACCGCGGAAACCAGCGCAACCCCATCAGGCTAGCGCGGCCTTTCGTGAAGGAACTGCGGCGTACGCCTTCGCAAACGCCTTCTCGGCGCCTGTATAATCTCCCATCGCCAGCTGGTCGCGGCCTTGCTTCACTGATACTTTTGACTCAGCCAGAGCAATTTCTCTCCTGACAAGGACGGCCTCCCTGCCGGCTGGATCCAAAATCTCCAGGAGCCTCCGGAGCGCGTTTATCGCGTGAGGGATAATAACATCCTGATTGTAGGTAAGGCTCTCCGAATGGACTCTCCGCTTGCCGAGGACCCGCCCGGATGTAGGCCATCTTGCCACCACCATACAAAAACTTCAGCCAGTAGTGATAGTCTTCGAGCAATCGTAAGGCTTCCTCAAAAAAACCTACTTTCAGAACCGTCTGTCTTCGCAAAAGGGAAAAAGAAGCAGAGGCTCCACCGTGGGTCGGCAGAACCTTGTCAAAGGTCACTGGATCTTCGATAGAATCCAGTGACTGCCACGACCTCCCCTCCAAATTCCGTGTTGCCAAAGTAAATGCAATCCGTGCACGCCATATCCAAAGACGGATTTTGCGCAAAGAATTTCAATTGTTCCGCCAAGAAGTCGGGAAGCCAAATGTCATCACTGTCGAGAAAAGCAAGGAATTCGCACCAGACCCCGGGTACGCTACCAGGAAGCGGTCGTCAGGTAATTTTGCAACGGTTCGACCGGCTATGTCGCGGCTCAAGACGTAGTTCAGAACATAGCCAATCCGGATCAGTATGCCCATTTTCGAGTCCTTCTGCAGTGCCAAGGACGCAACATAGCCTTGACGGTCCGCAAATGAAGACGCATTCTATCAAAAGCCCGGGTGCCGGACTAAGCGCGAATGAGGCCTCAAATCAGCCTATCCGCTTGACCTTGGGCGGCCATTTCGGAGACACAATTACCTGCAGAACCGGTCTGAAGAAGTTCTTTGCTCTTTCGCGAAATATCACTTTAGAATGCTTGTGCAATGAATAGAGCGTGGGCGGCCATTTACGTCGTACTGCTCGGACTCGTCTCGGTCCATTTGTACCGTTCTCCGGTTTATCCATTGGATACTCTTGGGTACATGGGAAACGCTCTGCTGATGAAGCATCTGGACTCGGCAAAGATTCACGAGTTGGTGTACGCCGAAGTCGATCAAATGTCCGAGGCAGCGAAGCAGGACATTCTCGGAATCCAGGTAACCACAGACTCAACCGCGGACGCCTCGCGGCGGGTGCGCGCCAACAATGTTGACAGCTCCACTGAGTTCTTGCCTTGCTTCGCCATTCGCCCTCTTTACATTCAATTACTTTACGTCCTATCGCTATTGGTAGGGCTTCGGCGGGCTGCTGTTCTCCTCTCGGTTGGCTCGTACTTTCTACTCGGGCTCCTGGTGTTCTTCTGGTGCCAGAGATATGTGCGCAGTCACTTCGCTGGCGCTTTCTCCACGGTGTTAATGTTGACGTCGCCAGTTACTCTGTTAGGTCGCAGTACTCTACCGGACGCCCTTTCCACTTTGCTGGGCCTCAGTGCATTGTTTCTGATCTTCGAAGTTGAAAAGCTGCTCCCGGGACTTCTCCTGTTGCTAGGTTCAATTTTTGTGCGGACGGATAATGTGGTGCTGGTAGCACCGGTGCTCGCGGCTTTGTGGTTCACTGCCCGATTGGATTTCTGGAAGGGCGCTTCGCTTGGCCTGCTGTCTGTTCTTTCAGTGATGCTTATTAATCACTTCGCTGGGGATTACGGGATTGCCATGCTCTATTACCGGAATTTTGTTGGCACGCCCAGTTTCCCAGCTGAGATGAACCTGCACATGTCAGCACAAGGCTATGTCTCTGGCTTCCGATTGGGAATTTGGCGGATGCTGCAGAGCCCGCTGCTGGAATTCATTCTTCTCGGACTCGTCGGCCTCTATCGAAAATCTCACCTAGTGCCGATTTCGGCGATCACGATAACCTATGCCATGTTCCACTTCCTGGTGTTGCCGAATTGGATGGACCGATGGTTTGTGCTGACCTATTTAACGCTGGCACTTCCATCAATCTGCGTCCGGTCCAGGGTTCCGCTCGTACATTCCCCGCCGTCCTTTGAGCGGCCACGGGATTTGTGATCCAGCCCGAGAGCGAATCTCCGGCAAAATCGAAGATCAGGAAGGCGGATTTGCCGTGAGACGAAAGGAATGTAACCGCGAGCGACCGCTTAGCAGTCTGGGCTATCGCACGCCTAGCTATAGCTAAGCTAAGCTAGCGAGTTCGCCGAAACGTTGAGATCCTCACTTCTATATGGATCAGAAAATCGAGGCAGGTCCCAATTTACCCCATCCTTAGGTCCAGCGGGATATTGCCCAGCGAGTCCATTGCGGAGCCCAGCGCAGCCCTAGCAGCGCGAATGTGACTTTTCTTGAATCGACTGCAGCCTGGGCCTTGGTAAAGGACTCCCGGGCCCCTTGGTAATCGCCCGCCGCCAGTCGGCGCCTGCCCTCCTTCAAGGCCAGTCGTGACTGAGAGAAAGCAATTTCCCTGCGTACGAGGCGAGCCTCCCTCCCTGTTGGGTTCAAGATTGCCTCAAATTTCTGCAGTGCCTTGATAGCGTGAGGAATGATCACGTCCTGATTGTAGGTTAAACTTTCGGAATGAAGTCTTCGCTTCCCGAGAATCTTCCGCAGGTAGCCCATTTTGCCCCCGCAATACAAGAGTCTCAGCCAGTAGTGATAGTCCTCGAACAGGCGCAGTTGCTCGTCAAAGAAACCGACCTTCAAAGCGGTCTCTCTCCGGAGAAGGACAAAGGACGCGAAGGCGCCGCCGTGAGTCGGCAGAATCTTCTCGAGTGTCACCGTACCTTCGATAGGGTCGAGTGACTGCCAGGACTTGCCCTCCAAGTCGGGGTCGCCGAAATAGACGCAATCTGCACATGCCATATCTAAAGAGGGGTTCTCTTCAAGAAACTTCAATTGATCGGCCAAGAAATCCGGCAGCCAAATATCATCACTGTCAGGAAAGGCCAGGAATTCCCCTCGCGCAAGCCGAATGCCGGTGTTCCGGGCGGCTGACGGCCCCTGATTCTCCTGTTTGATATAGCGAATTTGATTCTGGTATTTCACGAGCACTCTTTCCAGTTCCGGGGTATCCGGTGAGCCGTCGTTGACCACAATGACTTCATATTCCCGGAAGGTCTGGGCGAGGACAGAATCCAGCGTTTCTGCGATGTAACGAGCGGTGTTATATGTGGGGACAATCACGCTAACCACAGGAATTCGATTTCCTCAGGATCTTAGATGTTTTGATGAAGTCTCCAATGCTCTCTAAGCGCTTCCATCGAGGGAGCTTATTCGACCGAGCACATAATCCAAGAACACAGTTTAACCGTCCCTATCTTGCTTTTCAAAACTCACGAGATCAGACAATGCCCAGCCAAGGTTGTCCTCACCCGGTCTCTGGCTTGCACCCTCCGCCCTCCCGGCTGCCGCAGAATATCCCAAGGCAGCCATCAGCGGACCCCAGGTCGACTCTATTTCATGAACGCTCGAAGCTGGCAAAATCGTTCCCCATTTTCCTGGTCGCTCGGGCGACCCCTCGGTTGCATTTGCCCGGCTTACTTCAATGGCGGCCCGAATCTTCTCCCCAGAGGAACCAAGTTTCAGGAATTCTGCGATTCTTCGAAGCACAGTTTCAGGATCGGAGAAAAGATCCTCGTAGCGAAGCGTAAGCAGGCCTTGAGGATCGGCTCCACGCGCGCCCAGCCAACTCATGACATTTTCTCCCCAGGAAGCCGGCGTTCCCAGGAATTCTTCCTTCAGGCGGCTGCGGTAAAAGAATCCCTTGTTTTTCTTTATTGCTCCTGAAAAATCTTCGGCCCAGCCGCCCTGGAACGCATCCGTTTCCATGAGGTCGGTGGAAACGAATTGTTCCATGGCCAGGGAAGCTTGAATGCCATTACCCCTACGCCGCTGTTGGTAGATTGATACGGCGACGTCCCGAGGATCTCGGACCAGGTAAACCACATTGTTGCGGCAATCCGCGTCGAAGCACTCGTGGCTGAATATCACGCGCGGGCGAGCTATCTTGTCGAACCCACGGCGAGAAACATGGTACAAGTCCGGCACTCTCCGCATGACGTCTGTCTCTGTCACCGGATGTTCCGGGTCCATGAGATTTGCGACAAGCCTGCGCAGCCACTGCCCGCCAGAGCCTGGGTAGGCCACCAGAAAAATGTCATCTGGAAGCTTGGAAACGGTTCGGCCCGCAATATCCCATCCTAGAGCGTAATTGACAATATAGCCTAACCGCGTCAGCATAGCGCCTTACTCGGCGATGAGGGTCAGCCCGCAACAGCCAACTGATTGTAGCAAAGGGCCAAAAACCGCATGTTCAAAGTTCAGATGGTGTAGAAAGGCGCACCTTGTCTGGCGTGTGATTCGTCTAACGTGTAAGAACTCTGCACCAGTGAGAAGTCAATGCCATCGCACTTAAGAACCGGCAGCGTCGGTGTTGCGCTTCCTCCGAGCCGCCGCTAAATAGCCAAGGGACAGGCGTAGATTGAGTTCTTGCCAGAGTGCTTCCTTCCGGTTTCCTATTACGACGTTGAAGAGCGTGTTCCAGAGATTCTGCAGAAGGAGCCGGTATCTCCACCTCGGGACCCCGAAGATCCTCGGCGTGCGTTCCGGCAAATCGAGGTCACGCATGTAGCCCCATTCGCCAAGCCGGTAATAGACCCTGCGCAGGTATGGCTTGGAAAATCGTTGTGGCGCCGGGCAGTGGTACACCAAGGCTCCTGGACAGTAGATCACTCGTTCCCCACGTTTCTTGAGCCGCTGGAACATTTCGGCGTCTTCGCCCATTGACAGATCAGCGCCATTTCTCCCCAAGTCAGTTCGGAACAGGCCGTACTTCTCAAATGCAGAGCGCCGGAAGCTCATGTTCGCCCCGATGCCCATCAGGACATGATCGGTTCGCCCTGCGACGATGACCGAGTCTCCCCGATCAAACTTCCCTACCGCTCCATCGCAGCGTTCATCCCACCATGTTGGTTTCGTCAGGTTGTCCTCCAGCAGCACCTTTCCCCCTACGCACATGGCGTCTAGCTCGTCAAACGCCTTCTTTACGTGGGGCAGGTAAGTGGGAGATACGATCACGTCATCATCGGTGAAGATAATGATTTCTCCTCGAGCCTCGCGAAGTCCACGATTCCTCGCCTCGGACAGGCCGCGCTTTCCTTCAAAAATGTAGCGAACGTCTAATTTCGAGGCTGTGATGAAGCTCTCAACGACCTGCTTAGTTTCATCTGTTGAGTCGTTATCGATGACAAGCAGTTCCCACGACAACCCGTCAGGGGTAGATTGCAGAAAGCTTGACAGGGTCCTGCCCAGACTAGCCGAGCGGTTGTAAGTGCAAACGATTACACTGAGGTCCATTCCAAACCCTCCGCGCCAGAAGACTCGACCTGGCACGACGTTGAATACGGCAAACAGGACGAACACTGGAGTTCAGCTGGGCGCCCACCACGGCAACTGTTCGATGATCATCGCCTCTTCAATGCTTGGCCAGCGTCGGGACATAAATTTTAAGGGTGCCACCTGCTGTGGATCCACGCCTTGATCCTCGACAGAAATTTGAATTGCAGGTTCCGGAATGCAAGCAAAGTATTGGCGACAGCAAGTAGCCTAAACTGCGACACCTTTTGCAAATCCGCCCGTAGCTGGTCACGTTCCTGATAGAGAAGCGATATAATCAGGTTCCGCTCGATTATTTCATCATTGAACATTTCCTCGGGAACTGTACCTCGCTTTAATGTTTCGCGAGAATCGGATTGGCCGGCAGGCCACGCGCCTCGGTCATAGGATAGAGTCTCGAAATCCGCCTGATACAGCGAATACACCTTGTCAGCCAGGCTTCTGTTATAGACATCGCCGTCAGGACCGCGAGAGACGTTTCTTGAGTTGGATACAAGAGCCTGGGAAAGGCCCAGATGCCGCTCGAATCGTCGCAAACCCTCGGCCATATGCTCTATCTTGCCGACGAAGGAGAAATCCAATGCCGAAAAGAAGATATGGTCGGACTGACGTCGCCAATGGGGATTACAAGTCCGCAAGTCACAGCGGGTCGCTACATACTCGACGAATTGATCGAAAGAGATCAAAGACTTCTCATGCAATGCTGGCAGATCGCCCTTAATCTGGAGGTATACGTGCTCGCATCCTGGCTCACACAGCATCACCTTATTCCTCCATGCCGAAATAAGGCGAGTGTATGGATTCCGAACGAAGGTCATGCGCAGGAAGTCGGGGGATTCAAGGACCTGTCTTTGCGTCTTCTCGTCGAGGTCCACTAGCGAAGGCAGCGGCACGTTCTTCCGGGCGTGGATAAACATGTCTCGACGAGTTTCTATGTTGCCTACCAATAATTCGATGGGCGGCGCGTTTTCCAGTGTCCACAACAGTTCCTTCATCTTGGTGCAAGCGGCCTTCGGGACCTCAAAATACATGTATCGTTTGGGGACACTAATGAAGGTGGAATAGCGAAGCCGTTTGGTTACATCCTCAGGTTTCAAATACTCATAGCGGTCCAAAATCTTCCGCACCGCGTAGGGATAAATCATGATTGCTTCCTGACCGTTCTCTCTGCCATGCGTGCATTCTACAAACCACCCGGTGGATCACACCATCCCCGAAATAATCCGCCCTCTAAGCTTCGAGTTGCTCGATAAGACCACGCTGAAGCTTGTAGCCCAAAAACTGCATGAGGTGACCCCAGTTGGACTCGATCTCCGCTACTGCGGAAGCCGACAGACTCTCTTGCCACTGTCCCGACTTCGCTTCCCGAACAAAGTTAATATCCTTGCGACCTTCTTTAGTCGCGCCCCATTGGTCGCTCTGCTTCTGCTCGAGCCGTCTCATCTTATCCGCCGTGCTCAACTCAACGGCTCCGGCAATTCTTTCCGGCGAAGCACTTATACCCAAGAAGTCTGCGACCTTGCTCAGCTCATGCTCGGTGTTGCCGATCAGGTCTTCGTACCGCAACAGTAGAATTTTGCGGCCGTGCCCTCGAGCTCCCAACCAATGCGCCTGGTCCTCGTCCGTTGCCCCAAACGCCTTACGCGGAAACTTTTTGGGATGAGCCATCTGCAACACATTCAACGAATTTACCAGCCAACTTCCTGTGTGCTCGCCCCAGTTTCCGTATGTGTGGCCGCGTTTCAGAAACATTGTCGAAACATAGGTTTCGAGGGGAAGCGAGTCCTCAATGTGCCGCCCCTTCCTGGCGAAATGATACGAGGACACGGCAACGTCCCGCGGGTCGCGAATGATATAAATGATGCGCCGGTACCTGGGGTCGAATGGTTCATGACTCTTCCAGACCCGAGGGGACGGAATGTTCCTGATATCCTTCCGCGTCGCCCCGTAAATATCGGGCACAATTCGGTCGACGTTGGCGAAGGTTACCGGTTCTTCTGGGTGGGTTAGATTGCCGATCAGAAAGCGTGTCCAGGTGTTGCCGGATTTGGGAAAGGAAACTAGGAAAACAGCATCAGGCGAAACCTCTGCCATCCTTCCGGCTACGTTCCTGCAGAGAAGGTACTTGGCCGAAAACGCAAGTTTATTCCACATGATCCACGATCTGGTTCCTTTCCATGAGGCTCTCACGTGCCCGGCGCAAACGCAGGAGTGGCCCTAGCGTTCGGATCAGAAGCTGGCTCTCACGTGTGTCAAACACGGTGACCGCCAAGGGTAACCCGTAGAGGATCGCCGTTATAGCCCCCAACATAATCAGTCCCCAATAACTGCGTACGGCAAATTTTAGTATCAATAGAAACGGAATGACACAGCTCCACCCGCCGCAGCACGTGTGCGAGTTTGCTCGAATCGAAAATGCTTCCCACGATTAACTCAAACATGGCTGCCGACCCGATCGGGCTTTTCGCAAAGTAATGATTTGTCATATCCGATTGCACGGCGACGATAAGCGGCACCAGTCCCGTCAGTCCCACTCCAACGACTCGAACGTTCTTATTATTCATGGAGATGGGTATTCCCCTCACTCAGGTAGCCTCTACAGATTGTGGTTTGCCTTTGGTTTTCCCTGAGGTTGGGTGAACGATCCGGTAGTAAGTCACGGGATCGACGGCCACGGTTTGCTGCGCGAGGCGAAAGAAGAGCTTGCCCCGACTCTTGGATCGCCGGCGATTGAAGCGGAACGTGAACTCATCCAGATAGTAGTCGAGGCGCTTATGGCTGACCGCTCCCTGGTGGGTCCCAATCAGCCAGCGTTTGAACAGGGAGATCACGCGGTGAACCCGCGGCATCAGCTCCGATGCAGTCTTCTTCTTCCCTTTGAGAAAGGTAACCTCGTGCTCAAAGCCTTCTCTGTCCAAGGGAAGGTATCCCAGCCAGCCATCGGTATGGACTACGCTGCCTGGTTCCACTGAGTCCTGCACAAAAGGCAACAGGTTTGCGGCCGAAGCGTCTAGAATGTGGCGCATGCGAATCCGCCCGATCCCCGGCCCATCTTCTTGAGCGGCAACGACAATGAGTGCTTTCTGCGAATTGAGCCGACCTGGCAAGCCCTCCTCCAACCCGCCGATATAGCATTCATCCACCTCGACTCTGCCCGCGAGCAATTCACGTCCCGGCCTCACCATGGCGCGGCGCAACTTATGCAGCAGCGTCCAAGCGGTCTCATACTTTTTAAGCCCCAGCACTCGTTGCATTCCTAAGGCACTGGCCCCGTTCTTTTGCGCGGTCACCCACCACCTGGCACGAAACCACAAGGTCGACGGAATCCGGGTGTCTTGAAAGATCGTTCCTGCGGTGACCGAAGTCTGGCGCCCACACCCGGCACACTCCCACCGATCTCGCACGGACCACGCCTTGTCCGAACCGCAGCGCGGACAGCGGAAACCTGCCGGCCACCGGAGGCGCGCCAGGTACGCTCGACACGCTTCTTCCGTAGCAAAGCTCGCCTCTAACTCCATTACATTCCGCGGATACTCTTCTGCCCCCCACCCCGGCATACTAGATATTGGGCCTACTTGAGTCAAGGGGATACCCATCTAGGGGATACCCATCTAGGCCGATTCTTATACATCAAGCAGCGAAATCAAGGCGTTTCGGCGGCACGCAATGTAGCGATCCAGCGTTCGCGCGGCGAGTTGCTGGCATTTCTGGACGCCGATGATGTTTGGCTGCCGCGATATCTCGACGTGCAAGTAAATTTCCTCAATAAACATCCGGGCACCGTTGTCGTAATCTCAGATGTCCTACGCTTCGGAGAATCGGCACCAAAGCCTCCCGAACGTCGTATGCTGAGCCCGGCGGCCAACAATCCTTTGAGTTTTGATAACATGCTCCGAAGGAGAGGGGGACAACTCCCGTCGGCGACTGTGGTTCGTCGTGCTAAGGCCCTTGCGGCAGGATTGTTTGACGAAAACCTTCGTGCGGGCGAGGACATTGACTTCTGTATAAGAGTCTGTTTCCCTGACGGAACCATTGGATACACAGGACAGCTATTGGTGAAGTACAAGTTTCACAGCGCCGGGGCTGGCACTACGCTCACTGCCCGCCAAGTAAAGGAAAATGAAGCCGAATGTCTTCGCCGTATCGGCAGAAAACTACCGTTGACGGTCGCACAGCGTTGCTTGCTGACAAAAGAAGTTGCCGCCTTGGAAGCCGAGCTGGCAATCATGAATGCGTGCGAAAATCTCAATGCACGAATCCTTCCGCGATTCAAAACTGCAATTCTAAACGCATCTGAGAACCGTCATGAATATCGGTCCGTTTGATATACTGGAGCGGCCCGCGGTCAGAACCCATACCTGCGAGCAATTTCGAGGCCGCCAAACCTATTGCCGTCCTCGGAATTGAACGCGCAGTAAAAAAATTGAAACGATTACAGGTTATCCTGGGGATTGCAGCTCTCGACTAACAATAGCGCAACGGCGTTTTCGTGGTCCGCCAACAATACCTTGACCCCCGCCCGTCACGCGGCTCTGGCATAGCAGATGGCTAGAGTTGGAAGAAAGCTTGCTCTCGGGTCGTCCTTCAATTCGGGGTACCTCTTAGCCACCGCCGCTGCTTCCTTTCTGGTAACTCCATTTCTCGTACACCGGTTAGGCGACCATCGTTTTGGCGTCTGGACGCTGGTTGTAGTTTTTACTGAAAGCTACAACGTTCTCGAGTTAGGACTATCGTCGGCTGTTGGCCGGTTCATGGCAGGAGCGCTGGGGACCGGGGATGAGGAGCGCAGCAATGCAATCTTCAACACGTCTCTATTCGTTTTTAGCGCGGGCGGAGTTCTGGCTTTACTGGTCAGCATCGCAGCCGCTGGGTTTACTCCCATCATCGTGCACAACGGGCAGGATGCAGTCGTTTTCAGAAGGGCTGTACTGATTCTCGGGCTGAATATGGCCCTCAACTTTCCTCTTCGAGTCTGCCGCTCAGTCCTACAGGCTCATTTGCACTTTGTTACCGTTGTAGGCATCGATCTGGTTTACCTCTTTTTAAGGACATCTCTAGCGGTCGGCTTTGTTCTGTTGGGTTACAGAGTAGTGGGCCTAGCTCTGGCTACGCTGGTGGCCATAACCCCGTCGCTGTTCCTGTACCCCTACCTCGTTTCGAGGGATCTACCCTTCCTGAAATTGTCCTTCCAGCAATGGCAGCCGGCGTTGGCGAAGGATCTGTTCTCGTACGGTCTGTATACTTTTCTGGGCTTTCTAGGTGGCTTCCTCCGGTCTAAGAGCACCCCCTTCATTGTTGCTTCATTCCTGGGCGTCACCATGGTTACGCATCTCCGATTTGCCGGAATGGCGAGCACCTACTACGGAGAATTGGTGAGTGCACTGATCGGCGTTTTTCAGCCTCTATTGAGCCAGCAAGAAGGAGCTGGAAACCTCTTAGCAATGCGCAAAACGACGATCTTTGCCACTAAGATTGCGCTCTGCATTGCGGCATTTTTTGCCTTCGGAGTGATCGGTTTCGGCAAGGTGATTCTGACCCGCTGGGTTGGGCAGGCCTATCTAGATGCCTATCCTTGCTTGGTGTTGTTAGTGGTTGCCCAAGCGCTTGCGGTCTCTCAACGGCCTTCCACCTATGCGATTTTTGCCGTGGCGCGCCATCAGTTTTTTGGGTTGCTGGTCGTGATGGAGGGTGCAGCCAACGTTGTCTTTTCGCTGCTACTTGTGCGGCATTGGGGCCTGACAGGGGTGGGCTGGGCGGTTTTGATCCCCATTGCCTTCAGCAAGCTTATCGTTCAACCGATATACGCTTGTCGCGTTACCGGGATTAGCTACCCACACTACATACAGACTTTTGCAGTAACCTCGGTCAAAGTGTTGTTGGCACTTGTGGTTCCGACGCTGATCGTGTTCAAAATGGCCAGACCCAACTACATATCCATGCTCTTCCTGGGAACAGTATCCCTGATCCTGTACAGCGTCCCGGTGATTACGACAGTATTGAATCGCAGCGAGAGCCAACTTCTAATGCGGTCGATCCTGCCAGCCTGGGCGGCCCGAGGAATCGATTAGCGCTGCGAACTCGGCTCCTATTTTTGCCGAGGAAGTCCATGCGTTTCCTGCGTGGAGCTGTGAACCATATTCGTGAACTCACGCGTTTTTCGTCGATCTTCTTGACGGACGACGGGAATTAAGTTGTCTGGCGACTACCAACGGCGAGCGGGAGCACCACCATCCACATGGAGCACCTCGCCGCATACATGACCCGCCTGTGCCATGTAGAGAACGGCGTCGACAACGTTTTTTACGGTTGCGATTTTTCTCATTGACGAGGTCTTCGGATCATCCTGACGCATTGGTGTGTCGACAACGCCGGGCGCATTCTGACGATTCGGAGGCCGCGACCCCGCAAGCGCAGCTTCCCAACTGATTGATTTGAAATGGTAGGCGCGGCAGGATTCGAACCTGCAACCGCCGGATTAGAAATCCGATGCTCTATCCGTTTGAGCTACGCGCCCGCACTAGTGTTTTCATCAGTTTACCAGCTTTGGTTGCTCCGGAAGCTGTACAGAACCTGGACATGCCTCAAAAGCTTGAGCCAACTGGCGCATTCGCATGCTCAACTCTTATGTTGCGTACCTTGATGTAGCTCTTCCGGGTCGTGCCTACATTGCCGTGACGCAATATCCGCTGTATTACGAGATCATCGATGCCCAGTTCCTTTAGATTGCTCGCGAGTCCCTTCCGACAGGCGTGCCAGCCATACCATTTCAACCCTGCCTTTCCCAAAGCTGGCTTGATGACACGGTCAGAGAGATTGGTCAAGTCGATGGGTCCCCCCTTCAGCGACAATCGGGAATGGCGTTGCAGCGAGTGCGTCTGCAACCCCAGCCGCACGCGGGTGAGGGTAACCAGAATCCCGTTACGACGGGCAATTGCGCCTGTGCGGATCAGAACGTAAGGTGTGTGAGAGCAGTTTTCGGGGGAGGACTGATCGACGGAGCGTCCCGTGACTCGATTGAGTCCGGGGCGTTTTGTTTTTCTAAGCGATATCAAGCTGCCCGCTCT
>Ga0209380_10001593_pt1 | contig 15069 bp, 11 predicted proteins | sample HubBroMetageWFT6_FD_188347 | JGI IMG/M metagenome (GOLD analysis project Ga0209380, IMG submission 188347) | Warmed and freeze-thawed soil microbial communities from the Hubbard Brook experimental Forest, New Hampshire - Hubbard Brook CCASE Soil... | ecosystem: Environmental > Terrestrial >...
CGTGCAGACCGGGTCGAGAAACGTGAGCAGGATGACCTTGCCGCGGAGGCTGGCCAGCGACACCTGCCTGCCGTCCTGGTCGGTCAGGCTGAACGGCGCTGCCCTGGAGTCCAGCGTGGCGGGCGAGCCGTTGAGCGAGGTCGCGATGATCGGGTCGGCGGTGCGGCTCGCTTCGGCGGCCGCCATGGGCGCGGTGCCCAGCACCAGGATGCCGCCCGCCCAGAGCGCCACCACCACGCTCGCGCTCGCGGTGCCGAGCGAGATCGCGAGCCGCCTCCCGAGGTTCGCCGCTCTGGCGGGCGCAGGCGCGGCCGGCTCCGCGGTTTCCCCGGCCGGGGCCGGCTGCGGCGCCTTCGTCATCGCCACGTACGCGGCGACGAGCAGGAGTGCGAGCGGGACCATGCTGTTCGGGTCGGTGCCGGTGCCGCCGAAGAATCCGAGGTCCTGCACCAGAACCCAGTCGGCCAGGAAGAAGACGAGCAGGCCGATCACGGCCGGCCTGATGATCGCCCGCTGGCCGGTGAGCAGGGCCGCGCCGCCGGCCGCCAGCACGACCACCGCGAACAGGTTCACGGCGGCGCCGTGCCCGGCCACGAAGCCGCCGAAGTCGGTGACCAGGCGGGCCAGCGCCCTGGGCTGCTGCGTGGCTCCCATCGACTGGATCATGTCGGTCAGCGATCCGGGCCGGCCGTGGATGCTGCCCTGCCAGAACCCGCGGCCTGGCCAGGCCTGCTGCACCGCCAGCGCGGCCAGGCAGCCGCCGGTGACCTGGAGCACCCGGCGGCCGAGCCGGTCGCCCTCCCAGCTGCGCATCGGCAGCGCGATGAGCGCGCCCGCGGCGCAGTAGAGCAGGGCCGCGCCCGGCGCGCCGAACAGCACGCTCGGGCCAGGGCTGAGCATGCCGCCGAAGGCTTCCCCGAAGATCCACACCACCAGGCCCCAGGCGACGCTCGCCACACCGCCCAGCCGGGACCAGGGACCGCGATTGCACGCGATCAGCCAGACGCCGACGCCGAGCTGAATCCACACCGTGCTGGCTGCGGCCTGCACCGGGTGATACGACCAGCCGGTGCCCGCCCAGTTCACGAGGTGCTGGACCCAGCCGGGGGCACCCGCGGCCGCGGGGGCGACGACCTGTGACGGCAGGCCGGCCGCCATCGCCGGCTGCGCCTGCAGGATCGCGTCGAAGATCCACAAGGCGCCGAAGCCGATGCGCAGCAGCCTGCGCGCAGCCGGCTCGGCCGAGGCCGCGGCCCTGGCCGTCGCCAGGTGCACCCTGACCCTGGCTGGCAGCAGCTCGCGGCAGGCCACCCAGGCGATGGCGATGACCACGAAGATGAGCAAAGCGAGGATGCCCTGGTTATCCAGCGCGGTCCTGAAGGCTGACTGGAGCGCCGGATTGGCCGGGCTCAGCCCGCCGTTCATGCCTGGCATCCGCCTGTCAACCCCTCGCGCCAGACCGTCAGAGCAGGATCCGAATCTATCGCCTGCGCCGCAGCGGCTTGGCCAGCCGAGCCGGCCGATAACCTACCGGCTGTAGTGCACCGGGTAACGTGTCTGCTGGCGCGCGGTGCCTGAGCCGGGACATTGCCCGGCACGCCGGCGCGGGCATCACGGACAGTCGCGGAGGCGGGGCATTGACACACGTCACAGGGGCGGTCGGGCCCGGCGTCGCCGATCCCGACGGACTCGGTGAAGTCATGGCTGCCGCGGGGGTTCCGGGGGTCGTCCCCCGGGCCAGCACTGCCAGCACTGGGCGCCGCAGTGCCGCGGTCATCGCCAGGTCTCTGTTCCAGCTGACCAAGCCGAGGATCATCGAACTGCTCCTGGTCACGACCCTGCCGACGATGCTGCTCGCCGCCCGCGGCCTGCCCTCGGCCAGGCTGATCGTGGTTACCCTCATCGGCGGGGCGCTGGCCGCGGGCAGCGCCAACACGCTGAACTGCTACATCGACCGCGACATCGACGCCATAATGCGGCGCACATCACGCCGGCCGCTCGTCGCCAGGGGAGCCAGCGCGACGATCAAGCCGGGCGAGGCGCTGGCCTCCGGCATCGTGCTCGGCGCCTGCGCCACCCTCCTGCTCGGGCTGCTGGCCAACTGGTTGTCCGCGGTGCTGGCCGACGGCGCGATCTTGTTCTACGTGTTCGTCTACACCCTCGGGCTCAAGCGCCGGACGGCCTCGAACATCGTGATCGGCGGCGCGGCGGGCTGCTTCCCCGTCCTGGTCGGCTGGGCGGCGGTCACCGGCCGGGTCAGCATCTGGGCGGGCGTGCTGTTCGCGGTGATCTTCTTCTGGACGCCGCCGCACTTCTGGGCCCTCGCGATGAAGTTCCGCGACGATTACGCGGCGGCGAGCGTGCCGATGCTGCCGGTCGTCGCCACGCCCGCGGTGGTGGCGCGCAAGATCCTCGGCTACTCCTACGTGATGGTGGCGGCCACCCTGGCCCTGGCGCCGTACTCGGGCTGGATCTATGGCTGCTGCGCGCTCGGGCTCGGCGGCTGGTTCCTGGCCGAGGCCCACCGGCTGCGCGGCCGGATCGCAGTGTTTGATCAAGCACAGTCAGCGGATGAAACCGGGCTCCGCCCGGTTTCATCCGACGGCTCCGCGCCCGCCCCGATGCGGCTGTTCCACCTGTCGATCGCGTATCTGACCCTGTTGTTCGCGGTCGTCGCGGTGACGGCGGTCCTGTACCCGCTCGGCCGCTGGTAGCCCGGGCTGGTCGCGCGGACGGCAGCCCTCGCCGGCAGCCCGTGACCGGCCGAAACCGGCCCAAGTATTGCGCGTCTTTGACCTACCCAGGTGCCTGACCGGGTCATGCTAGATGTATGGCCTGGACGCGTAGAGCATTCATCGGCCGCGCCGCGGCGGCCGCTGCCGTTCCGGCTGCCGTCGTCGCAGCCGCGAGTATCGGCAAGTCGGCGACCCAGTCTGACGGCAAGCTGGCCGGCGGCAAGAGCGCAGGCGGGGGGCGTAACGCCGCGCTGCATCCCGCTGCGATCGCCGAGAACTCCAAGAAGGGCGACCCGAACTGGTGGATCAAGACGCTCGGCGCGCCGGACGCGATCCTGGGCTACGCCGGCCAGGCCAGCGTCCGGCCGGGTGAGCCCATCCGCCTGTACGTGTCGACCACGTCGCGCGAGTTCAGGGTGCTCGCGTTCCGGATGGGCTGGTACGGCGGGGACCTCGCCCGCCGGGTCTGGCAGTCACCGTGGATCCATGGCCACCAGCAGAGCGGGCCGGACATCTCCGGCGGCACGCGCACCGTGGTGGCCCGCTGGGGCGAGTCACTGACCGTTCCGACCGACGACTGGCCGGAAGGGGCCTATCTCTTCCGCCTCGATGCGCATTCAGGTGCGCAGCGCTACGTTCCCGTCATGGTGCGCTCGTCCAGCGCGCACGGGAAAGTCGTGCTGAAGGCCGCGGTGCCGACCTGGCAGGCCTATAACACCTGGGGCACCTACGACCTCTACCTCGGCCCAGGCGGGTACGACGACCGCTCCTACATCGTGAGCCTGGACCGGCCCGGTGACCAGGACGGCGCCTACCTGTTCATGGTGTACGAGCGCAAGCTGGTCAACCTGGCCGAACGGCTGGGCCTCCCGCTGGCCTACCTCACGGCCATGGACATCGCCAGCGACCCGCACTCGCTGGACGGGGCCAGCGCGCTCATCTCGCCGGGCCACGACGAGTACTGGTCGCCCGAGGAGCGGGCGATCGTCACCGCGGCCAGGGACAGGGGCGTGAACCTGGCCTTCCTCGGCGCGAACGCGATGTTCAGGCGGACCCGGCTGCAGTCCTCCTCGCTCGGCAGCAACCGGCAGGTCGTCTGCTACAAGACCAGCTACCAACTCGACCCGGAGTACGGCCGCAATAACGCCCTCGTCACCAGCGACTGGCGCGAGCCGCCCAACCCGGACCCGGAGTCCTCGGTCATCGGCACGATCTACGAGGGCTACCCGACGATCTCGGACTTCGTGGTCGAGAGCCCGAGCGCCTGGATGTTCAAGGGGACCGGTGTGCGGAAGGGCACGACGTTCGACCATCTGATCGGGATCGAGTACGACCGGGTCAACCCCGCCTATCCGCTGGAGCGGCCGATCCAGGTGCTCTCGCACTCGCCGCTGGTCTGCAACGGCGCCAGCAGCTTCTCCGACTCCGCCTACTACACCCACTCCGGCGGCGCGGGCGTCTTCAACGCGGGCACGATGCGCTGGGTGGAGGCGTTCGGGGCGCCGACCTACGGCTGGGGGATCAGCGCGGCCACGACCCGCTTCACCAAGCGGGTGACGGCGAACGTGCTGACGGCGTTCGCCGACGGCCCGGCCGCGCATAAGTACCCGGCCCACGACAACCTGGACTCGATCCACGAGTACTCCGGGGACCCGCTGGGATCGGTCGGCACGGGCCAGTAGCCGCGGGCAAATCGCCCCCGTTTCATCGGGGCGGAGACTTTCCGTCCTGGGGGGACGTTTTCTCTCCAGTCTGATGAGGCGCCCAGTTATATAGGGCGCGAATCGGGCATCGCTCGTCGGCCGGCCAGGTGGGCGAATCCGACAAAAGCCGCGTCGGGCCACGCCCAGCTCCGGGCCGGGCGCGCACGGATGGCGCGCCGGACGCCCGCAGGATGAACATCCTGTTCGGAAGCCGGAGTATCGACATCCCAATGTGCGGATGTACCGCTATTGTGCGGCTATTGGCAACGGGGATGGCGGTTGATCAGCATGCTCAAATTCAGCGCCCGGAGCCGCTGGGCGATACCGGCGGGCTCGGTCGTAGCGGTTGCCGTGGTCGGCATCGCGGTAGCGGCGATCGCCGGCGCGCAGTCGGCGCCCCGGCTGCCCGCGCGCAGCCCGGCTCAGCTGCTGGCGCTCATCGAGCAGCACCTGACCAAGTCGCCCGGGCCGCTGACCGCGACCGTGCAGGAGACCTCGAACCTGGGACTGCCGGCGTTCCCGGTCCCGGCGGCGTCGGCGAGCCCGTCGCTCGCCCTGCCGGAGAGCCCGACGCTCAGCCTCTGGTACCTCAACCCGCAGCACTTCCGGGTGGCCGTGCCGGTCCGCGCCGGCGAGACCGACCTGCGGCTCGACGGCCGGACGATGTGGCTCTGGAACAGCAAGACTCAGACCGCCGTGAAGCTGGACCTGCCGAGCACCAAAAATCCTGCCGGGAACGGGCTGCCGCCGGGCCAGTCCGGCATGTCCGCCCCGGGAGGCCCGGGCGCGCAGATCCCGGATCCGGCGTCGATGGCCAGGCAGGTGCTGGCCGCAGTCGGCCCGTCGACGTCGGTCACCGTCGCGAGCAGCGTCTACGTTGCCGGGCGAGCTGCCTACCAGCTGTCGGTGCAGCCTCGCAGCAGCGAGTCGCTCGTCGGCCAGATCCTGATCGCGATCGACGCGCAGAAGTACGTTCCGCTGCGGGTCCAGGTGTTCGCCCGTGGCTCGTCGGCGCCGGTTTACAGCATCGGCTTCACGTCGCTGACGTTCGGCGCGCCGGCCGCGTCCAACTTCAGCTTCACCCCGCCCGCAGGCGCCAAGGTCGAGAGGCAGAAGATCCCCGGCCTCGGCCCGGCGGGCCTGCTCGGAGGTCTTGACGCCAGCGCATTCTCCGCTATCTCGTCGCTGCCGGGCGGGCCGCCCGGCGCTGCGAGCCCAGGCTCGGCGGGCAAGGTCCCGCCCATACCGGCGAAGGCTCTCCGGCAGATGAACGCCAGCTTTGCCCGCAGCCTGCCGGCGAGCATGCCGAAGGCTCAGCGCGCCGCGATGATCAAGGCGTTCGACCGGCAGATGGAGGCGGCCCAGTCGGGCAATCCGGGCAATGGCGGCGGCTTGGTGAACCCCAGCCCGCCGGCAGCCGGTGGTCGGGGACCTCAGGACTTCGGCCAGGACTGGCTCCGCGTCGTGGCCAGCCCGACGAGCCCGAAGGAAGCGGCCTTCGTCCGCGCGCTGTTCAGCGGCAAGCCGCTGCCGGCCGGGTCGCTGCCCGCCGGCGCGGCCTCGGACCTGGCCGCGCTCCGGGTGCTCGCGAGGGATGCCACCGCGGTGCACGGGTCGTGGGGCAGCGGCTGGCTGCTGCGGACTCCGCTGGTATCGGTGCTGGTAGAGAGCAGCGGCCGAGTCCTGTTCGGCGCGGTCGAGCCGGCGGTCCTGTACTCGGACGCGGGGGCCTGATCCTGCCCTCCCCGAGCCCCGCCGAATAGGACCGCTAGCCAAAGGCTTGGGCGCCCGCTTAGCTTGCTTTGCCTTTCCAGCGGCTATTGTTGGGTTAATCGGGGTCACGCGGCGGGATCGGTGGGTGACGCGGTGCGCAGGATCAGCGCCAAGGCACGATGGGCAGTGCCGAGCGGAGCTGTCGCGGCCGTGGGCATCGTCGCGGTGGCCGCCACGCTGGCGAATGCCGCCGAGCCCTCGCTCCCGAAGATCAGCGTCGCGCAGCTGCTGACCGACGTCCAGCAGGCCTCGTCGCAGCCGCTCGGCCCGCTGACCGCAACCGTGCAGGAGACCGCGAACCTGGGCCTGCCGGCGCTGCCGCAGATAGGCGGGATCACGGGCCAGGCCGGGGCGCTCACGCCGCTCGCGGGCACGACCTCGCTGAGCATCTGGTACCTGAATCAGACCCACGTGCGCGTGGCCGAGCCGCAGCAGAATGGCGAGAGCGACCTGCGGCTGAACGGCACCACGCTGTGGCTGTGGAACAGCCAGAACCAGACCGCGACCCACGTGCTGCTCCCGCGCCCGGCGGCGCAGTCGCAGTCGCAGAGCAGCCAGGCGTCCCAGAGAGTTCTCTCGTGGTCGAGCCAGTCGTCGGGGACCGTCTCGATGCAGTACGCAGCCTTCGGCTCGTCGGGCGGGCAGACGTCGGAGCTGTACGCGTATTCGGCCACGCCCTCGCCCGAGTCGGCGGCCCGGCAGGTCCTCGCCGAGCTTGGCCCGTCGACCACGGTGCGCCTTGGCCCGAACGTCACCGTCGCCGGGCACGCCGCCTACCAGATCTCACTCGCGCCCAAGGCGAGCGGATCGCTGATCGGCCAGGTGCTGATCGCGATCGACGCGGCCCGCCACGTGCCGCTGCAGGTGCAGGTGCTGACCCGCTCGTCCAGCGTCGCGTTCCAGGTCGGCTACACCCGGCTGTCGTTCGGGCCGCCGGCGATGTCGAACTTCACGTTCACGCCGCCGCCGGGCGCGAAGGTCAAGACAGTGACGGCACCGGCCGGCCTCAGGGGCGGCGGGCTGCCTGGTCTTGGGCTGCCTGGTCTTGGGCTGCGCGGTCTCGGCCTGCCCTTCGTAGGCCGCGGCGGCGATCTGAGCGGCCCGCCCACCGGTTCGTCCAGCGGGCGCGTCAAGGTGCCGTGCCCGGCGCAGCTAACGCAGGGCTGCGGCATCGACATGGCGCCGGGGGCGCTGCCGAAGTCCGCCGCCACCCCCAGGGCGCTGCCGAAGTCCGCCGCGGCGCAGCTCCGCAAGCTCTTCATCGCGAGACTGCCGAAGAACATGACCGCTGCTCAGCGGGCCGCGGCCATCCGGGCATTCGACGCGAAGCTCGCAGCGCGCGAGGCCGGTAAGAGCGGCTGGCTCGGCCCGGCCGGGCCGCCCGGCAAGGTGGCACTGCCTCGCCGGGGCGGCGGGGTCACAGTGCTGGGCAAGGACTGGACGACCGTCATCGCGACGAAGGCCAGCCCGGCGGTAGCGTCCGCGGTGCAGGCCCTGCTAGCCCAGCCGGGGTCCGGAGCGGCGATCGGGCTCGCGGGGCCAGGAGCTGCGGTCGGGCTGCCCCCACCACCGCCGTCAGGCTCAAGCTCCAGTTCCAGTGAGTGGATCACAGCCGCGCCGTATGGTTCCGGCGGCCCGCAGGGCCCGGCCGCGCCGACTGGCCCCGACATCGCCGTGCTCAGGGCACTGCTGCGGGCGAGCACTCCGGTCCACGGTGCCTGGGGCAGCGGCAGGCTGCTCCGGTCCGCGCTGCTGACCGTGCTGATCACCAGCAAGGGCCAGATCCTCGCGGGTGCGGTAACGCCGTCGGTGCTCTACGCCGACGTGGCGGCTCTGGCCCGGTGACCGATCAGACCAGGCGCGGGCCGAGGTAGGCTCCGTGACCGTGCAGCCATCGGGGGATGAGGTCAGCTTCGGCCGCGCTGCCCGCGACGAGATCAGCTTCGGCCGGCCGGGCCCGGGCGACCTGGATCCCTGGAAGCCGCCCCGCGACGAGGTGAGTTTCGGTCCCGGGGCAGCCGAGATGGAAGCGCTGCCTGACGAGCGGCCGATGGACGGGCTGGCCCTGGCCACGCGCGGGCTGAGCAAGAGGTTCCGGAACGGGCAGCTGGCCGTGGACAACCTCGACCTGAGCGTGCCGGCGGGTTCGGTCTACGGTTTTCTCGGCCCGAACGGGTCGGGAAAGACCACCACAATCCGGATGCTGCTCGGCCTGATTCAGCCAACCTCGGGCACCTGCCAGGTGCTCGGGTTCCGCGTGCCCGATGACCTGACCCGCGCGTTGTCGAGCGTGGGCGCGCTGGTCGAAGGCCCGGCGTTCTACCCGCAGCTGTCCGGCCGGGCCAACCTCGCGCGGCTGGATGCAGCCGACCGGACCGCCGATCCGGCGACGGCGGCGGCCAGGATCAAGCAGGCCCTCGACCGCGTCGGGCTGCTGGCTGCCGCCGACAAGCGGTACCGGGCTTACTCCCTGGGCATGAAGCAGCGGCTGGCGATCGCCTCCAGCCTGCTGCGGCCGCGTGAGCTGGTAATCCTGGATGAGCCGACGAACGGCCTTGACCCGCAGGGCACCCGCGAGGTTCGCACGCTGATCCGCCAGATCGCGGCCGACGGCGCCACCGTCTTCGTGTCCTCGCACCTGCTCGCCGAGGTGGAGCAGATCTGCACGCATGTGGGCGTGATGCGGTCGGGCCGGATGGTGTATTCCGGGCCGCTGGACGATCTCCGCGGGACGGGTGCCCGCCGGGTGCTGGTCCGCACCTCGCAGCCCGAGCTGGCCGCCAAGGTCATGGCCGATCTGGGCCTGGCCGGGATCACCGAGACTGGCCAGCAGGTCAGCGCCGAGCTAGGCGAGCTGCAGCCAGAATTCATCTGCGAGCGGCTGGTGCACGCGGGGGTACCCGTCGCGGGCCTGGAGACGCCCGGACGGAGCCTGGAGGACGAGTTCGTCCAGCTGACTGGCGAGGGTTTCAATGTCGACGGATAGCCTGACGGCCGGCCCGGCCCAATCTGCGCGGCCGGCGGCGGCGGCCCCCGCCATGAGCTGGCTTCGGTTCTTCCGGTCCGAGCTGCGGCTCGTGTTCGGGCGCTGGCGCAATCTGGCGATGCTGGCCGTGGTCGTCATACTGCCGATCGCCTTCGGGGTTTTGTTTCGGCTGACGATCAATTCCGGTAGCGGCAACACCGGCGGCGGGGGTCCCGCGTTCCTTAATCAGCTGGCTGGCAACGGCGTGTTCCTCGCCCTTGTCGTGCTGACGTTCATGCTGTTGCTCCTGCTGCCGCTGGTGACGGCGGTGATCTCCGGTGACTCGATCGCCGGGGAAGCCGGCCTCGGCACGCTGCGGGGACTGCTGACCGTGCCCGCGGGCCGGACGAGGCTGCTGACTGTGAAGTATGCGGTCATCGTGACGTTCAGCCTGGTCTCGTGCCTGCTCGTGGCGGGCGTCTCACTGGTCATGGGGCTGCTCCTGTTCCCGACCGGGCCAGTGACCACGCTGTCGGGTACGACGATCTCGCTGGGCTCGGGTGTCCTGCGGGTCCTCGTGATCGCGCTGTACGCGGCCGCGGCCATGGCCTCGCTCGGAGCGATCGGGCTGGCCGCATCGACGCTGACCGAGCACTCGATCGGTGCCATGGCCGCCCTGCTGATCCTGGTGATCGGCAGCGAGATCGCTGATCAGGTGCCGCAGCTTTCCGGCATACATCCCTATCTGCCGACGCACTTCTGGTCGTCGTGGGATGGCCTGTTCCGCGATCCGGTCGATGTCTCGGGCATGCAGCACGGGCTGCTGTCGTTCCTCGTCTATTTCGTGATCTTCGGCGGGATCGCGTGGGCGCGGCTGAACTCCGCCGACGTCACGAGCTGAGGCCGGGGTTACCCACAGGCGATTGCCGGCGGCGCGCCGCACGCCCGCGAGGCGATAGCTTGTCATTCGTGCCACCCGATCTGCCCGACGTCGACGTCCTGCTGGCGGCAGCGGTGTCCGGCATCGGCGGCTCGCAGCGGCCCGGCCAGGAGCAGATGGCGGGCGCCGTCCAGCAGGCGATGGAGTCCGGGCAGCATCTGGCCGTCCAGGCCGGGACGGGCACGGGGAAGTCCCTCGCCTATCTCGTGCCCGCGCTGCGGCATGCGCTCGGCCGCCAGGGGACCGTCGTGGTGTCGACCGCGACGATCGCGCTGCAGCGCCAGCTCATCGAGCGCGACCTGCCGCGGCTGTCCGCGACTCTGTCCGGCCTCCTTGGCCGGGAGCCGGTCTTCGCGATCCTGAAGGGCCGGCGCAACTACGTCTGCCTGCAGAAGGTGCACAGCGGGGCGGCGGACGACCCCGAGGATGCGCTGTTTGACCCGAAGTCGATCTCGGCGACCGGCCGCCAGGTGCAGCGGCTGCACGAGTGGGCGGCCACTACTGACACCGGCGACCGGGACGAGCTCGTGCCTGGGGTCGACGACCGCGCGTGGCGGCAGGTGTCGGTCAGCGCCAGGGAGTGCATCGGCGCGCAGAAGTGCCCGTTCGGCTCGAATTGCTTCACCGAGCAGGCGCGCGAGGCCGCGGGCGAGGCGGACGTCGTGGTGACCAATCACGCGCTGCTCGCGATCGACGCGATGGAGGACTTCGTTGTGCTGCCCGAGCACGACGTCGTGGTGATCGATGAGGCGCACGACCTGGTGGACCGGGTCACGAGCGTGGCGTCCAAGGAACTCTCAGCCCCCGCGGTCGAAACCGCGGCCCGGCGCTGCGGCCGGCTCGTGCCGGAGGACCTGACCGGGCACCTGCGCGCGTCGGCCGAGGGCCTGGAGCTCGGGCTGGCCGACCTGGAGGCCGGGCGCCTTGACCTGCTCGGCGAACAGCTCGAGGTCGCGCTCGCGACCGTCCGCGACGGGGCCGCCGCCTGCGCCGCTGACCTGCGCAGTCACCCCGGCGGCGACGACGACGCCGAGCGGCTCGTCGCGGCCAGGGCCGCGATCGTCGCGCTTGATGAGCTGGCGGAGAACGCGGGCCGGATGATCGCCTCGTTCGGGCCGGAGATCGCGGCGCGGACGGAAGTGGTCTGGCTCGAGCGGCCGTTCGGCGAGGAGTCGTCGCGCCCGGACACGCTCCGGGTGGCCCCGCTCGAGGTTGCCGGGCTGCTCGCGGAGCGGCTGTTCAAGCCGCGGACTGTCGTCCTCACGTCGGCGACGCTCACGCTCGGCGGATCCTTCGAGCCGCTGGCCCGGCAGTGGGGCCTGCCGTTGTCCGGGCCGGAGGGCCAGGCCGGGGTTGTGCCTGGTCCGCGGTCGGCTGACGATGACGGCGCCGCTGCGGCTGGCCCGGAGTCGCCGGCTGTCCGGTCGTGGACCGGGCTCGATGTCGGCTCACCCTTCGATCACAAGCGCAGCGCGATCCTCTACGTCGCCCGCCACCTCCCGGCACCCGGCCGGGACGGGCTGTCCGACGCTTACCTCACCGAGCTGCGCGAGCTGATCGAGGCGGCCGGCGGGCGCACGCTCGGGCTGTTCTCCTCGATGCGGGCCGCGCGGCAGGCGGCCGACGCGCTGCGCGACGAGCTTGCCGTTCCGCTCCTGTGCCAGGGCGATGACTCGACCGCGCTGCTGGTCAGCAAGTTCGCGGCGGACGAGGCCAGCTGCCTGTTCGGAACGCTGTCGCTGTGGCAGGGCGTCGACGTGCCGGGACGGTCGCTGCAGCTGGTCGTCATCGACCGGATCCCGTTCCCGCGTCCCGACGATCCGCTGGCGTCGGCGCGCCAGCGCGCGGTCGCGGCGAGGGGCGGCAACGGATTCATGACGGTGGCGGCGGCGCAGGCAGCGCTGCTGCTCGCGCAGGGCACCGGGCGGCTGCTGCGCACGACCGACGACAAGGGCGTGGTCGCGATCCTGGATCCGCGGATTGCGACCGCCCGGTACGGCTCGTTTCTGCGCGCGTCGCTGCCCCCGTACTGGAGCACCTACGATCCGAAGATCGTCCGCAGCGCGCTGCGCCGGCTGGCCGCCGAGGCCGCGCCGTCGGTGCCAGCCTGACGGCCGCTCACATCGTCGGGCGGGCCTGAGCGAAGATCCACTTGTTTCCCTCGAGGTCCTCGGCCTCGTAGCTGCGGTAGCCGTGCTGGTGGATCTCGGAGCGGATCCTGGCGCCGTGCCGGCGCGCCTGCTCGAAGTGGTCATCGAGGTCGTCCACGAACAGCCAGGGGACATGGGTGACCGCTGCATCCTCTCGGCGCTGGCCGTCGAGGCGGAAGATCATGAACGAGACGTTCGCGGAGCGCAGTTCGAGCCAGCTCTGCTCGTAGCCGGTGTCCTCGGCGGGTAGGTCCAGCTCGGTGACCAGGCCGAAGGCGTCGGTCAGCCATCGGGCGGCCGCCGCGGGCTGGCTGTAGTACAGCGCGAGCGCGAGCCTGGCCATGTCGGAAGGCACGCGCGGGGCGCTTTCCCGCCGCTCGCACCAGGCGCCGAGCCAGCCGGGCGTCACGCGCACCCAGGCCGTGCCGCCGCGGTCGGCACCGCCGGGCGGAATCGTGGCGGTGACCAGCACCCGAGTCCCGTCCGGCACAGGCTCGAATCGCACCTCGACCTCGACGTCGTCGACCGAGCTGCTCCACGCGAGCCTGGATCCCGGCTGCCAGTCCGTGATCCGGCCAAGCTCCAGCGCGTCGCTCGCGTCCTCGCTGTACAGCTCGAGCAGCCGGCCGCCGACGCCCGGCTCGCAGCGCATGCCGATCGCGCGCGCCCCGTCGTAGAAGTTGATCGGGCCGCGCACCCACCACCGGTCGATCTCGTCGGTGAAGACCGAGAAAGCCGTCGGCGGCGGAACGCCAACGGTCACCTCGGACGATACGGAGTGCGCTTGTCGGGTGTCGGGCGTGCTCATCGCTGTGTCTCCTCAACGTGACGCTTGTACGAGGCGAGCTGCTCATCCCAGTGCGCCTGCAACTGGTCGAGCCACGCCTGCAGCGCGGCCAGCGGCTGCCGCCGGAGTCTGAAGTACCGCATGCGCGCATCCTGGCTGGTTCGCTCGTCGGTCACCACGCCCGCTAGAAGCAGCACCTTGAGATGCCTGCTCATGGCCGGCGCGGACATGCCCGCCGCCGCGGCGAGCTCCCCGGCCCGCCGCGGCCCGGTGCCGAGCAGCTCAACGACCTGCCGCCGAGCCGGATCGGCAAGGGCGCCGAACAGGACCGCGACATCGATCCCGGTCGCAGCTTGCTTAGCCATACTTCAAATAATTAATGTAAACCTTAAATATTGTCAAGTGACTGAAGCTAGGCCGGCCACCATCGCGCGGGCGCGAAACCAGGTGTCAGATTCCCGCCAGACTCCGGCGCCGCCGTTCGCGATCATGGAGACATGACGACAGCGACGCGTACAGACACTGCCTTCACGGTGCGGGCCATCCCGGCGGACGTGGTCCGCCAGCTGCTGGCGGCCGACGACGCCGGCAATCCGCCGCGGCTGCTGACCGACGACGAGGGCGGTTCGCCCCTGCGATGCTGCCTGCAGCCAAGCCAGCCGGGCGAGCGCATCGCACTCGTGTCGTACGCGCCGCTGAGGCGGTGGGCGCGGGAGACCGGGGCGGAGCCGGGCCCCTACGACGAGGTCGGCCCGGTTTTCATTCACCCCGATCGCTGCAACGGCCCGAGCAAGCCGGGCTTTCCGCGCTGGCTGGCCAGCCACCGGATGCTGCGCGCCTACTCGGCAGCGGGCCAGATCCTCGGCGGCAGGCTCTTCGAGCCCGGGGCCGAGCCCGATCCGGCGGGCGCAGAGGCGCTTGTGGCGGAGATGTTCGCCGATCCCGACGTGGCACTTGTGCACGCTCGGGCGGTCGAGTTCGGCTGCTTTACATTCGAGGTGCGCCGGGCCTGACCTTGGCGTCTGCCGTCCAGGCAGCTTCAGCCCGGCGGTGGAGCAGAAGGTCCACCACACCGTGGGGATCGAGGCCGCTGGGATCGACCCAGAGTCCGACGTGCGGCAGCCGGTCGAGGCCCCGCTCGATGATTGCCTCAAACTCGTTGACCGGTCGGCCGTCGGCGGCGGCCTGGACTCGCGCGGCGAACGCCGCGGCCTCGGGGTGGTCTGGGTGGCCATAGCGGTCCGCCAGGTAGGCGGCTTCTTCGGGCAGCCGGTTAATCCCGCGCTGGCGGAGTACCGCGACCGGCGGTCGCAGCACGACGAAGTTGATTTGCCTGCCGCCCAGGATCTGCGTCAGCGCCTCGAACCCTTCGCCGACGATCGAGTCGGTGACGATGGCGGTGATTCCGGCATCGGCGAACGCGGCGGCGACGAGGCAGGCAATGCGGATGCGCAGCGCGTACTGGACCCCCGCCTCGCCGGTCAGGCGTCCGGTGTCGGGGTCGCTGTCGCCGGGCACTGCCCAGTGGCTGCCCGAGACGATCAGGCGTTGCATCTCGTCGCCATCGACATGCGCCGCGGCCCGGAGCCGCTGCGCGAGCAGGCGCGCTGTCGTTGTCTTCCCAGCGCAGGCGTTGCCGCAGATGATCCAGATCTCGGCGGCCTGAGCTGGCTGACTGGCTGGCACGGAGGTCATCGCCCAGGTCTGGCGAAGCCGGGACAAACATACGGGGACATCTGCCCAAAACTACGCCGCGGGAAGACCTGGCTCGTGCGCAGCGCACCGGAGCGGCCTGGAAGCCCGACCGTGTCATTTTGGTGTCGCCCTGACGACAGTCGCCCTGACGACACCAAAATGACACGGTGGCGCTCGCGGCCAGTCTTCAGGCCGGAACCTAGGTGGATTTTGCGCGTCTGTGCGGTTGATGGGCGTGGCGGACGCCCGCACTGGACGAATCGCCGATCGCCGCGCCAGGCTGCGTCCGCAACCTCTTGACAACGTCCGGTCTCGCCGTGA
>Ga0209380_10001595_pt1 | contig 15064 bp, 17 predicted proteins | sample HubBroMetageWFT6_FD_188347 | JGI IMG/M metagenome (GOLD analysis project Ga0209380, IMG submission 188347) | Warmed and freeze-thawed soil microbial communities from the Hubbard Brook experimental Forest, New Hampshire - Hubbard Brook CCASE Soil... | ecosystem: Environmental > Terrestrial >...
GCGAACCGCTTTCACGATTTGCCATCCACCTCTTACTCCACAAAGCAGTCCATCAAGCTGCCTTTCATTCTGTAAGCCTCAAACGAAAGCGAGTCTCGCCTCATGTGGTCTGGCACGGGACTGCGATGGCCTTACTCCAGTCGGGTGTGGATATCGCCGTCATCGCGCTCTGGCTGGGCCACGAAAGCATTGAAACAACCAATGGCTACGTGCACGCAAATCTCGCGATGAAGGAAAAGGCACTCGGAAAGATCCGGCCGATGGATACACCATTCCGGCGATTCCATGCGAACGACCGCTTGTTGGCGTTCTTGGAATCGATCTAACGACGTTAACTGAGGGGGCGCGAAACCGTGCGCCCCGACTTTCATCTCTCGCGGCAGATTAATCAACACTTGCCGACTTGCCATTACTGATCGGCCCGACTTCCGGTTTGCCGACCACTGTAACCTCGTTCTTCGTCTCATCCAGGAGCAACACCCGCGGAAGACGCGCGGACGCGCGGCCGACCTGTTGTGTTCCCAATGAGTGTGGAGTAGTATGCTTCCTGTTGGAAACCAAAAGGGCGGTGGCAATGAAACGAAAAACGGACGTTCCTCAAGGCACTTTGGCGCTGATGACCCTTAAGACTCTCGACGTCCTCAGCCCGCTGCATGGTTACGGTATCGCCCGACGAATCGAGCAGATCAGCCGGGACGTGCTCGCCGTGAATCAAGGCACGCTCTATCCGGTGCTGCTGAAACTGGAGCAGGAAGGTTCGATAGTTTCCGAGTACGGCGCCTCAGAGAATAATCGCCGGGGGCGCTTCTATCGTTCGACACGGGACGGACGCAAGCAGTTGCAGGCTGAGCTCCGAGATTCGGAGCTAACCGCAGGGATCATCGGGCGATTCTTTGAATTGAAGGCGGAGGATTTGTCATGAAGGACCTGAGGCGGTTCCTCAAAAGATTTAGGAACCTGGTGACAAGGCGGCGCAACGACGAGCGACTGAAAGAGGAAATTGAGGAACATATCGCCCTGCAGACGGCAGAGTATATGAAAGCGGGACTGCCGCCCGCGGAGGCGCGCCGGCAAGCGTTGCTGAAGTTTGGCGCAGTAGAGGCGATTAAGGAAGAATATCGGGCTCAAACAGGATTGCCATTTGTAGAGACTCTGCTTTACGACACGCGTTATGCGCTGCGTCGATTGCGGAAGTCACCGTCATTCACCATTACTGTGGTCCTGACGCTGGCGCTGGGCATTGGTGCAACAACTTCTATTTTTACTCTGTTCTACGATGTTCTGCTGAAATCGCTGACAGTGGCTAATCCGGGCGAATTGTACCGCCTAGGCAAAGAGGCGCGTTGCTGCTACTGGGGCGGATACAGCCAAGAGAATGAGTATTCCCTTGTCTCCTACGATCTCTACAAACGTTTTCGGGACCACACCCAGGGTTTTGCGGAATTGGCGGCGTTCCAGGCCTCCGATCCGCTATTTGGTGTGCAGCGTTCAGGCGGCACAGAGTCAGCACAAAGCTATCCTGGTGAGTTCGTTTCGGGGAATTACTTCACCATGTTCGGCATAAGCGCATATGCCGGACGGCTGCTGACTTCCACCGACGATCAACCCGGCGCTCCGGCGGTAGCAGTGATGAGCTATCGACTATGGCAGCGATACGGATCGGATCCATCTATCGTTGGTAGCGTCTTCCACATAGATAACACGCCATTCATCATCGTGGGAGTCACTCCACCTAGCTTCTTTGGCGATACGCTTCGCAGCGATCCACCCGATTTCTTTCTGCCGCTCAACTCAGGAACATTGATGCCCCAAGCGGATGCTGGCGATCTTAGTCAGGCTGACCAGTATTGGTTGGATTTGATCGGACGCATCAGACCCGGCGCTGAGTCCGCAGCAATAGAGGCTCAAATGCGGGTGGAACTGAAGCAGTGGCTGCTTTCTCACCAGAGCGAGATGAGCGCAAATGATCGCGCGAAGTTACCAGAGCAAACCCTGTTCCTGCGACCCGGGGGCTCGGGCATCACTAGCATGCGAGCGGAATACGAACACTGGCTTCAGATCTTGATGATGGTGTCGGCGTTTGTGTTGCTCATTGTCTGCGCCAATGTGGCCAATCTCATGTTCGTTCGCGGCATGCAGCGGCGACGGGAGACATCTTTGAGCATAGCACTGGGCGCGCATACGTCGCGCCTTGTGAGGCAGGCTCTTACGGAGAGCATTCTGCTCTCACTTGCGGGCGGCGTGACAGGTCTGCTCGTCGCATTTGCGGGTACGCATCTTATTCTGTTTTTTGCATTTCCATCGGCCCGGGGTGTGGCGGGTTTACCGATCCATGCGTCCCCTTCCATGCCGGTGTTGTTGTTTGCTTTCTTTGTTTCGTTGGTCGCGGCCGTGGCCTTCGGCGTCGCTCCCGCATGGATGACCACGCGGGTGGATCCGATTGAAGCCCTTCGGGGAGTGAGCCGTTCCACTGCTCGCGCAGGTGCGCTTCCTCGCAAGATGCTCGTGGTGTTCCAGGCAGCTCTTTCCTTGGTTTTGTTGGCAGCATCCGGATTACTGACTACTGCTGTGCACCGCCTCGAAAATCAACGCTTTGGCTTCCTCCAGGAGCAACGCACGATCGTCAGGATTGATCCAGGTCTGGTCGACTACCAACCAAACCAATTCACCATCCTATACGATCGCATTCGAGCCTCCTTATCCACCATTCCCGGCGTGGCCGCCGCGGCGATCTGCCAGTACTCCCCGTTGAGCGGAAATAATTGGGCAAGCAGCGTGTGGCTGGACGGGCGACCGGCTCCCGGGCCTGACGCTTCTAAAGTTGAAAACATGGTTTATTGGGATCGAGTGACGCCAGGATACTTCAGCGCTATCGGAACTCAAATCATCGAAGGACGTGGAATCTCTGAGGAAGATACTGCGACTTCGCAGCACGTTGCGGTCATCAATGAGGCGTTCGCGAAGAAGTATTTCAATAATGAAAACCCCATTGGACAATACTTCGGACGCCCGGAACTGGGATCATCGCGGAACTACAAAATCGTGGGTGTAGTGCAAGACGCACGCTACCTGGACTTCGATTTCGACAAGCCGATTGTTCCATTCTTTTTTCTGGCCGAAGCGCAGCACGATGTGGTGGCAAAGACTGGGGCAGATAGCAATCCCGGCTCACATCACCTGCACGACATCATCGTTGTGGCACGGCCTGGCGCCACTGTATCCGCTGCTGAAATTCGCCAGGCAATAATCTCGGTAGATCCTCGTCTTCCGATCGAGTCGATTGGAACGCTGGGTGAGCAAGTATCCAATCAGTTCCGGCAACAGCGCCTGATAGCAAAATTGTCATCCTTCTTTGGAATGCTTTCGCTTGTCCTTGCTTCCATCGGGCTCTATGGAGTTACTTCCTACAACGTGGGACAACGCACAGCCGAGATTGGGGTGTGCTTGGCGCTCGGCGCTACTCCCGCGCAGGTGGCGGCCCTTGTAGCCCGAAGAGCGTTTGCCCTGGTAGCTGTCGGTCTGGCTGTTGGATTTCCGCTGGCTTTGGCAATGGGCAAATTCCTGGGCAGCCAACTGTACGGATTGAGTCCGTATGATCCCGCGGCGACTTTCCTGGCTATCGTGACGCTCAGCTTTTCAACGCTGGTCGCAGCATTCATTCCCGCTCTGCGGGCAAGCAGGATATCTCCGTCGGAAGCGCTGCGTGCCGAATAAGAATTTTTTTACACTCGACCGCTTTAGGGACAATCCGCGTTCATCGACGAGTCCACTGTTAATTGAACATCCTAGGCGGGTGGCAACCTGGAAGTTACCAGCTCGCCCGTTGGTTAGTACCGACAAATGCGCTTTGTATGGCCTTCTCGGACAGAACTCGGACAAAATCTTTGCACCTTGACGCATCTAATCAGTCCGGGCTTTATTCAGAATGGCTCCTTACTTCGACATAGCTCGGCCGCAAACTTGCCACCGTATCAATTCGCCAGAGACAGGTATTTTCTGCCAGCCGAGCTGGCTTCCCTGGTTTTCCAAGTCCCGTAAACCGAACAAATAAGTGCCAACATCTCTGTCAGATGGCAGCCGGATGGAATTCTTGAGTACCACAACGGCTATTCGTATGACCAGACGCAGATAAAACAATTCGATGACCAGAGGCACGAGATTGTTCATGGGGCCGCAGTCGGCAAACCGCTCGCGTTGGTCCCGATGACCCGATGAAAACCTGTTCTATCTGCTAAGGAACAGGCATGTTCTTTGTTTTGCTCATCAACATGCGATACGGGCTACAAATCGACCCCAAGGTGTGGAGCGCGGCAGCACAAGGCATGGCGTGAACTTCCTCAGAGAAGCAGTGTTGGCCGAGCTTGTTGGCGGCTTGCGGCATAAGACTATGGCTCAGCATAGAGCGGAATGAGCGTTTTCCTAGGGGTAGTACCCGTCGCGCCAACAGACACTTCGATTGGAACCAGTTTGGGCCGGGACAGGGCTAGCCTCAGGTGTAATGTATAGGCCGTGGCAATCGAGGTGGCGCACAAGCAGTGTCGGGATCTACGGTTAATCTAGGGAGGATGTGCCATGTCTTCCGAAACCACATTTGAAGAACGCTTTCTTAAGAGCATCCCTCAGCTGTTGAACTGTGCGGCTTTCGCCAACAAACTTCGAGACTCGATAGATGGCCCAGTAAGTGACTGGGCAGACGAACGTAAGCGGAGCGATCTTCTCCAAAGCGCAACGAACGAAGGTACTCTCTTTGACGACGCTTTCAATACCTACAAGGAATGTGCGCAAACTGTCTTGACACTTGGATGGACGGGCGGCTCTGCTGGCAACTCGGGAGCGATCTGGCTGAACAATTGTGAAGGAATTTATATCATCACGTCGAGTGATGACGATGATATGGGACCCTTTTCATCGTTAGAAGACGCACTGGCGCAAGAGTGTTTCGGTATAGCATCACCGGATCCAGAATTGGACTCGGATATCTTACCAAGGGAAACACTGCTCGAAATTGCGCGCGGGGTTGTTGATTGGGAAAATGAAGGGGAAATACGTGTCAATTCCGAACTGTTCCAAGTCGCGGGTGATGAATTGATTCCAAGTGCCGAGAAGTAGTGAGCGACGCTGACTAAAAATTGAAGCTGACGAGGCCAAAACGGAAAATTCATGCCTCGTGCCGCAGCGCGGTAACCGGATCAAGATTCCCAGCCCGCGCCGTGGGCAGCCATGCGGCCAGCAAAGAGACGCCGGCGAGGACGACCACGATCGTTGCCAGCGGAATCACACCGAACGAGGCCTTCGTAAACATCTGGAACCGCACAAGACGCTCGATGAGGATGCTTCCGAGCAGCCCGACCGCAAGCCCGAGGGATACGACCCGGACGACCATGAGCAGGATTAGCTTCAGAATGTCTCCGCGCTTCGCGCCCAGGGCCATGCGCACGCCAATCTCCTGCACGCGCTGCGAGACGTTATACGAAATCACGCTGTAGATACCGATGGCTGCCAGCGCCAGCCCGAGAGCGGCAAAACTGCTGAACAAAGCCATGTTGAAGCGAGGCTGTTGCGTCTCTTCGCCCAGCGATTCGTCGAGGGTGTTCGGCTTGCCGACGGCCAAATCTTTGTCGAGATCGCGCGCTTTGAGACGCACTGCGTTGACGATGGCCAGCGGATGGCCCGCGGTACGCACAGCCAGCTCGCGTCCGGCCGGGGCGTACAAGGTGTACGGCAGGTATACGGCCGGAGCCGGAGCCTCGGCGATGCCTGCATTCCTGGTATCGCCGATGATGCCCACCACGGTGACGCCGGCGGCGACTCCCGGAGCCGCGAGCACCTGCGGATTGTCGGGCGTTTGCGCCAGATCGTCGATCTGCATGGTCCGGCCTACTGAATCCTCGCCCGGCGGCCAAAGGCGCGCAGCGCTCTCGTTGATGAGCGCTACGCGCATGCCGCTCTCGATTTCCGCCTCGGTGAACTCGCGCCCGCGCTTAAGGGGAATGCCGAGGGTCTGCGGATACTGGAGGCTGATAAGGGCGATGGCCACTTTGCGGCCGTCCATGGGCGGCTGGCCGGGGATGGAAAAGGAGGAGCGCCATCCGATATAGGGCAGGCCCTCGTTGCCGAGGCTAGCGGCCTGGACGCCAGGCAGGTTCTTCACGCTTTCCAGCAGTGTGCGGTCGAGCGCGTTGCGCTGCTGCCAGGTAGGGTAGCGGTTGGGCGCAAGAGTGAAGCTGATGCGGAGGACGCGCTCCGGCTGGAAGCCAGGATCGACGTGCAGGATCTGGACAAAGCCGCGCACCGCCAGGCTTGCTCCGGCTAGCAAGATGACGGAGAGCGAAATCTCCGCCACCACCAGCCAGTTCCGCACGGCGTGTCCCCGCAGGCTGCCGGTGGCGCCGCCCCCGCCGTCTTTGAGCGTGCCCACCAGGTCCGGCCGCGACGAGCGTAGCGCCGGCGCGAGGCCGAACAGAATGCCGGTGAGCATGGACACGACCAGCGAGAACAACAGCACGTAGCCGTTGATGGTGATACGCGCTTCGTTCGGTACATAGTCCGGTGGAATCAGCGCGACGATCAGCTGCGTAGCGCCGAGCGCGAACAACACGCCGAGCGCGCCGCCCACGACCGACAGCAGCACGCTTTCGGTGAGCAGCTGCCGCACCAACCGGCCGCGGCCTGCGCCGATGGCAATCCGCATCGCAATCTCGCGGGCGCGTCCTGTGGTCCGGGACAGTTGCAGGTTGGCCACGTTCACGCAGGCGATGAGCAGTAAGAGGCCGACGGCGGCGAGCAGCAAATGTAGGCTCGCGCTCATGTCGCCGCTGGCCACGGTGATATCCATGTAATTCAGAAGGATCGTGCGCAGCTGGCCCTTCGGATAGTCCTGCGGGTGCTCCGAGGCGAACTGGATGTTGAGCTGATTCAGTTGCTGCTCGGCGGCGTGTTGCGTCACGCCGGGTGCGAGCCGCACGATGACCGCGAGGCCGCTCGGGTCCTTCGGATCCATGCGCAGCGGCAGCCAGAAGGCCTCGTTGGTCCACCAGCCGAAGCGCGGCGGCATCACGCCAATGATGGTCCGCGGCGCGTCATCAAGCGTGATGGTACGGCCGATCGCGTGGGGATCGCCGCTGAAGAAGCGTTGCCAGAATCCGTAACTCAGCACCACCACGGGCGCCGGTTCCCCAGCCAGTCCGATATCGTAGGGCTGGATGGTCCGCCCGATGAGCGGCTTCACCTCGAGGAAGTTGAAAGCTCCGCCGGTGAGGAAGACGCCGTAGAAGTTCTCTGGATTGATACCGCCCGTCAGCAGGACCGGCCTCACGCTGGTGGCCATCACCTCGCGAAACGCCGACAGCCTCTCGATCTCCCCCATTTCCCGCTGCGAATACCAGTGCCAGCCATGCACTGCGTCGTTGGGGCCCAGCACCGTCGGCGCCCAGATCTGATTCGGCCTGGCGTAGGGGTACGGCGCAATCAGGACGCCGTAAACCACGCTGAACAACGCGATGCTCGCTCCGATGCCCAGCATCAGCGAGAGGAGCGCCACCACGGTGAACCCGGCGTTCTTGCCGAAGGTGCGCAGCGCGAAGCGCACATCCTGCCACAGCCGCTCGGGCCACAGCCATCCCCACGCTGCGCGCGAGTGGTCGCTGGCCAGGGAGACGCTGCCGAACTTCTTCATCACAGCCTCTGCGGCGCCGGGTAGAGCGACCCGCGCCGCACCTGCAGCACCTCGCCGGATCGCCGCTGGATGATGCGGGCGATCGCATGCCCGTGCGCGGGCCCAAAGGCGAGCAGGTCCAGAGTGCGCTGCAGCAGTTCGAGTTGGCTGTCTCGCTCTCCAGTCGTCATTCGAACTGAAGGTAGCCCTGTTCAGCTCGAATATCAAGGGGAGAGACGAACTAAAATGAGCGTCAAATCGCCAATGCACTCGCCCATCCATGACAGTGGGTAGCCAGGGAATGCAGCTTCGCCGTTTCTGGACGGATTGCCGTCGGAGGTCATTCCATTCCTCAATCAGCACACGTATATTTACAGGGTGCAAATAGACCAACGGACATTTTTGGAGTACCTCGGTGCGGTGGCGCTAACGCCTGTTCTAACGGGTTCACAGGAGGCGAGCAGCATGTGGGGATTAATTGCAAAGGTAACGCTTCTCCCTGGCAGGCGCGATGAAATGATCGAAATCTTGAAGAAGAGCGCAGCCGATATGCCAGGTTGTCTCAGCTACGTTGTGGCCAAAGACGCTACTGACAAAAATACGATCTGGGTAACTGAAGTGTGGGACAGCATGTCCAGTCACGAGGCGTCCCTATCTTTGCCCGCCGTGAAGAACGCGGTACCTCGAGGCAAAGCGATCGTTTCGAATTTCGAGAAGATCGCCGTCACGAGCCCGGTCTGGGGAGCTGGACTGCCCGCAGCTCACGCCCACTAATCTGCGGACGAGCGACGCGCAAACCGGAAGTAATTCCTTCAGCGATTCAATTCCACTTGCTTGGTTAGTTACCGGACATCTGCTTTTGAGTCCATTGCACTTGTCCGGTAACCGCAGCGTTAATCAGAATCGAAAATAACTACGCCTGTGCTTGGCTGGTTTGAGGATTCGGTAGTTCGATCCGATAGCCCAGATTTCGGGAGTTGCCGAATCATTCTCCACGTGCGCTGAGACCTGGATTGTTTGCTGACTGCTGGGCCCCGTTCTTCGTAGCGGGCTCCCTGATGCAGGATCAGCCAGATCAGCCGACACTGTCGATGAGCAATGGCCCCGATGGCTTGATTATGTCCGAGGCGCGGGACGCAACGGCGATAGACGATCTCGAAGATGCTTCCTTTGGCCTTCACGGCGGCGTTAGCAGTCTGATTGAGCAAACGCCACATGTGACGGTGGCCCTTCGGAGAGCGGTGACTGTAGTTCGCCGGCGGTCTCTTCTTCGCCGGGGCAGGCACCGACCCACGAAGAGAGGCATTTCTCGGAAGGAAACGTCGCTGCAGCAGGGCCGACTTCGGCAATGACCTGCTGCGCGGAGTCCACTGCGAAACCCGGAACCTCCGCTAGCCGCTGGACCGCATCCTGGTGCGGATGGAGCAAAGTAGCCAGCTCTTGGTCCAGTTGACCGATCTGCTGCTCGAGGATTTGCAAGTGCTCCAGTGTCATTTTCAGGACCTCGCTCACAAGCGCATGCAAGAATTCGGTCGTCGAGCGTTCTATCGGTAGACAGCTTTTGGAGGGAAACGATGTTGACCTACGGTGATATTCCTGACTGGTTTGATTTTTCTATGGGGTGCTGATTAACGCCCCCGGTTAACTGTTTCTCCTTGCCACACCGGCTGCTTCTACGGTGCCTGTTGATTTTTGGGAAGCTTGAAATGAAGCGAATCGCCCGTCTTAAAGAGGTGACATGCGATGTGGACTGCTCGATCAATCTGCCTTTTGTTTTTGATTGGAGCACACACGACACAGTTGGGGCGTGCTGACGGGATTCCTTCTTCTCAGGTTCACCTTAGGCAATACATGGCCCGGGTGGAGCAGATTGCTGCGGAGCAAGGGCCAGTTCCAATAACACGCGACAATTCGGATCCATTTGCCAAAGCGGTCTGCCAAAGTGAGGATTTGGCCGAGAATGGGAAGTATGCGGACGCTGCGGAAGTCTTGTCGGCGTTGATGAATGGGCAGATGGAAGGCGATTGGAGACAGATGCTTCAAACAAGGATTGGGATTCTTAAGAAATGGCACGCGTCAGGGCGTATCGAGCTGAGTGACTACAGAACCTTCTTCCTAGAAACCGGTCCCCAATGGTTTCACAATCGAACCCGACCAATAGCGGCACTCTGGAAAAAGGAGATTGGCCCTGAGGTGGAGAGGTATTTTCTGATCGCTGCATTACTGACAGCTAGGCTAGACATGACTCAGAGGGACAGGTGATCGTTCTGAGCGCAGTACCCGACCTCGGTGGAGTCGCGAAGGAGGCCGCAGCAGATGCACTCCTTGCCGTAGGAAATGTGTTGCACGGGTCAGGAGACCTCTCCGGAGCACAAACAAACTGGTCAAAAGTGATGTTGCGGTACGTTGGGTCACCAGCGTGGCCAGAAGCTGTGTTCGATCTTGGAATTCTCTGCAAAGAGAAGAAGCAATATATGGAAGCCATAGCATTTTTCAACACACTTTTGGAATCAAAATCGAAGGATATGGCGGCATATCGAGACTATTCGTGTAGCTCCGCTTTAGAGCTATCGCAGTGCTATGAGGGGCTCAACAATTACACGAACGCTCTGAAATGGGTACGTGAGGCGCAGACAAGATACCCGTCCCAATCTGCGTGCGGAACGGGTGCGCAGGAAGAAAAACAATGGATTGAGCAGAGAATCAGAGAATTGGAGAAGAAACTCACCGAACAAAGTCCTGCAGTGAAGGGGCCTTCGCCCCGCCGCTGAGCTTTGGCGTTAATCGGCTCCACAGACTATGTGGTGCTTAACGACATATTCGTCTCCTGAATTTCAGCTGTCCATGATGCCAAAGTCGTCGGACCAAGCGGTCAAGTCCCGATATGTCGGTATGAGCTCGACGATCAGACTCTAAGTCCGGCATTAATATACATGACACACAAGTGCATTGGTGTTATGTTTTGGATTGCCGTGACAGGGCTGCTAGTTCATTGCATTGCAACCTACAGAATCAGCGGTACTGAAAAACCCGGGTGTCTGAGCGGGGGGAGAATAATATCCGCAAAACAGCGTGTAATGTGGCCTGTCGTTCGGCTTTTGGAAAATATCCCAGTACTGAATTACGAAATGAAGATAGACCTTTGCGGTTGGGTCGCTGGGAGGTACATCAAGAACGAGTGTGGCGTCTCCGATTCCGGGACCTATGGCCATAGCAACGCTGGGAGTGACAAGATGCAGCTTGGCGTCGCTAGTTTGACCGAAAGAAGCCGTGATCAGATCAGTGCGCAACGCCGGGGTTTTGCCACTATTTATTATCCGTATGCCAATTTTTCCTTCGCTTGTAGCGGAATATGGGGTAATTACTTTAACCTCTTTAACCGATATCCAGGCGCGCTCATCAACAAGAAAATTGCTATGGCTGTCGCGCCACTCGCACCAAGTTATGCCCGTATAGATAATTACAGCAACGATGCCAGCGCCTTCAAGAAGACGAAACCACCATGGGGAAGGCTCATATCGGCAATGGTTGGGGCCATCGGGATTATGTGGGGATGGTACAACCTCAGGGGCTTTCGGCCCTCCATCACTTGTTTTTACATTTTTCTTGGAGGCTGCGTTCTGTTGATCTACGGGCTTATCATTGTGCTTCCTTGGAGTATCAGTGTCCATTAGAGGTATCCTTCGAGCATGAAGAAAACTGAATACGTTGAGGGGTCGAGAGCAAAAGAGAACTTCGAGCAAGCTATGTCTGCGATATTCAAGGCTCCAAAACCTCTGAAACACAAGCCCAAGAAGCGGAAAAAAGGCAAGGATTAGGCCGCCTTACGACAGCCGCGTCCCTGCCTCTTCGTGGTGCAGCGAATCGGTCCCTTTGCCAGTCAGTTCTTGATAGGTGATACGACGGCCAGCAATATGACGCATCGCCATTTGAAATCGGTCGCCATCGCCAACGAAGTGGTTTTTCTTGGCGCGATTGTTGTATCGGAACACTTGTTCGTCCAAGTAGCGGAACAGGTGAAACGGCTCAACGCTGATATAGGTTCCCTTCAATCCGCGCTTGACCAAGCTCCAGAAGTTTTCCAGTCCGTTAGTGTGAATCTGCCCGTCAACGTATTTTTCGGCGTGGTCTATAACTTGGTGCTGGAATCCTTGTTGATTGAGTCCCATGTAGGACATGAGCGCATCGGTGTAGATCGCGCTGCCCGCCTTGATGTGGGCGCGAATGTTGGATTGCAGAAGATGTTTCTTGCGATTACTGACGACAGTGACGCGAACCTCACCGCCGCGTTCAAGAATGCCCTGAACGGCAGTCTTGTCTTTGGTGCCAGTATGGGTAATCCGGAGCTTGCGCTTATCGGCGTGCATGTTTCGGGCAAGGCCGCCGATGAAAGTTTCGTCTACTTCGACTTCCTTACCACCACCGCCGAGTTGTACGAAATGCTTTTCATGCAAGACGAGACGAACTCGATGCATCATAAACCATGCCGACTTTTGGGTGATTCCCAGAGCGCGAGATACTTCGTAAGAACTGATTCCATTCTTGGCATTCACGATGAGCCAAACGGCGATCATCCACTTATCCATGCCGAGCGCGGAATCCTCAAAGATAGTGCCCACCTTGACGGTGAACTGTTTCTTGCAGCCCTTACAGAACCAAATCCGCCGTGTCGAGATAAACGAATGCTCGGTCGAATTGCAGCGTGGGCAAGTGACGCTGCCATCCGGCCATCGCAGTTTTACGGCGTAGTCAAACGTGCGCTGGGGGTCGGAGAAGAAAGCGACTGCTTCCTGCAACGTCTTGGGAAGCTTGAGGTTATTTGCCATGCGTAAATCGTCTCATAATCCAGCCTGTGTGTCAAGTATATTAATGCCCTAAGTCCCATTGATTCGATTGCCCTTAACAGCAATGAGACACCCGAAAGACCCGCAAAATGGCCAAGTTTTGGACCCCAGTTGGACCCCAGAGGTTGGGTTCCAGCTCCCCCATTCAACTACAACCGTCTAGGGAACCGTTGCGCTCTTGCCTGGGCCGGTGACGTTTCTAGGTTTCTTCTTGTGGCAGGAAAGATTGAGGACGAAGAGAAATAGCCCGGACTCAATGGGGGAAGCAGCTTGCAGCGCCCGCACCGTATTCCACGGACCCAATACAAGCGTATCGCCAATACCATCGCCCAACTGATTCGCCGGAGCAGCTCGGGTGTAATCGCTCCATCGCGGCCGATTCGGTCGAACGAGCGACATTGCAAAAACCTGTCGGGAGGAAAACGATGAGTATTATGATAAGGCGCTAGAGGCGAACCGCAACTGTGCTAGCCAAATATTTAGAGAAAGGATGGCAAAGATATGCCGGAAGCGACATGGAAACCTCGCGAGAAACACGGGCGGCTGACGACGAAGAGCGACTTGCCCGGCAGCGTCTACGCGTTTCCGAAGCAGCGTAAAGAGCCACTGACCGACGCAAAACATGTGCGCAACGCGGCCGCGCGGTTCGATCAAGTCATCGACGTCTCCGATGCCGACCGTGCTTTGGCGTTCGCGAACATCGAGAAAGCTGCAAAGCACTACAACGCGAATCTCGCGGAAACGTCATGGCACGACTTGGGCGTTCACCCTCAGAAGAATAGAGGCGAGGCTGCCGCCAAAGGCGCTGCGAAGCGCAAACGCCGAGTGCAGAGTTAAGGATCCACAGGTCAGAGAGCCGGCCGACCGAAGAAGTAATGGCAATAGCGAAGAAAACCAAAGTTGGTGGGGAACTAGATTGTTTTGATGACTGAGCACGGTCCATAAGGGGGTGAAATATGAAAGCAGTTGTGGTCCACCAATATGGCGGTCCTGAAGTACTCAAGTTCGAGGAATACCCTGACCCAGTGGCGGGTCCCGGTGAAGTATTGGTGCGGGTCGCTGCCACGAGTGTGAATCCAATCGATTACAAACGACGCGCCGGGTTGACGAAAGACTTTTACCCCATCAAGTTTCCGGGGCTGATGGGAGTGGACATTGCGGGGACTGTCGTCGCGGTTGGACCCGGAGTGGAAGGCTTTTCGCGAGGCGACCAGGTGTTTGCAATGGCGGCGGACACCTACGCCGAACTTTGCGTGGTAAAAGCCGCGATTCTGGCGAAAGTTCCCAAAGGACTCGATCTGATCCAGGCGGCGGCGCTGCCGCTGGTGACGACGACTGGCAACCAGCTCATTTCCGCTACCGGGATCAAAGCGGGCCAGACGGTTCTCGTCGTAAGTGCTGCTGGAAATGTCGGGCGTTCGGCGGTATTCACTGCGAAGCAACGGGGAGCGGTCGTAATTGCAGGAGTGCTGAAGAGCCAGATCGATGATGCGAAGACCATCGGCGCAGATCAGTTGCTCGCGACCGATGACGACAATGCGATCGCAAATCTTCCCATGCTGGATGTCGTAGCTGATACGGTAAACGGCAAGACTGCTGAAAAATTGACCGCCAAGGTCAAGCCCGGAGGAGTGTTTGCATCGGTTCTCGGGGCGCCACGGAATGCCGAGAAATACCCAACTGTAAAAGTGGTACCGGTGTACGCGACAGCTGATCCGAAAACTCTTCAGTTCATGGCCGAGGCCGTCCGAGATGGCAAACTGGTGATCCCAATCAGCCGCAAGATGCCACTCAGCAAGGCGGCCGAAGCGCAAGCCGCCGCGGAGGTGGGTGGTATCGGGAAGGTCTTGCTGGTGGCTTGACATTATTCTTTCGAGGAGAAGTGTTTGGAGAGCTTGCCCCCGACGGCGTCAATCATTTTGCGCGCACCAAATTCTCGGCCTTAGGGGTACGACAGGCATCAATCCCGGCAAATGATTCCACGAAACAAGGTGAGTTTTGGCATTTAACAAACGCCAACTGGGCACGGAGCACGGTCGTCTTTGAGAGGAAGAATGAAAGCTGGAAGGATCCATTACTTTGGTCCGCCGAACGCGATTGTGATCGACGAGATACCATGTCCGAGGCCGAGAGAAGGCGAGTTGGTTGTGCGGGTCGCGGCTGCCGGAGTTGGCCCATGGGACGCGCTCCTTCGGGAGGGCAAGAGCGTTGTGCAACCGTCACTTCCGATCATCCTCGGGTCGGATGTGGCGGGGATTGTCGACTCCGTGGGAACAGGAGTAATTCAGTTCAAGCCGGGTGACGAGGTTTTCGGCGTCACAAACAAACAATTCTGTGGCGCTTATGCCGAATACGCGGTGGCGTCAGCACAGATGGTAGCCGCGAGGCCGAGGTCACTGAGCTTCGTCGAGGCGGCGTCTGTGCCCGTGGTGGCGGTGACCGCGTATCAGATGCTGTTCGACTATGCGCAGATGAAGGCAGGCCAAGCCGTATTAATCCACGGCGCGGCTGGAAATGTTGGCGCGTATGCGGTGCAACTGGCGAAGCACGCGGAGCTGCAGGTTTT